>Ga0169931_10009166_pt1 | contig 14321 bp, 18 predicted proteins | sample Kivu_15m_20L_FD_129675 | JGI IMG/M metagenome (GOLD analysis project Ga0169931, IMG submission 129675) | Freshwater microbial communities from Lake Kivu, Western Province, Rwanda to study Microbial Dark Matter (Phase II) - Kivu_15m_20L... | ecosystem: Environmental > Aquatic > Freshwater > Lake...
CCCTGCGTGGCGCCCGCCGTCGTGGCGCGGCTGCTCGCGACGCTCGCGGCCCGTGGCCGGCCGGGCCGCCCGCTGCTCCTGCCCGCATCGGTCGGTGCCCGCGGTGGCGCGGCGCACCCCGACCCGGGCGCCGACGTCGCTCCCGCGACCGATGACGCTCCCGCGATCGGTGACGCTCCCGCCCGGATCGCCGCATGAACCGGGCCGCCCCGGGCGACCCGGTGCCCGGCACCGTCCACCTGGTCGGCGCCGGCCCCGGCGCCGCCGATCTGCTCACCCTGCGGGCCGTCCGGCTGCTCGGCGAGGCCGACGTCGTGTTCCACGACGCGCTGGTCGACGAATCGGTGCTCGCGCTGGCGCCGCAGGCACGGCGGGTGCCGGTGGGCAAGCGGTGCGGCCGCCTGCACACCGCCCAGCGGTTCATCAACCGCCAGCTGATCGAGGCGGCCCGCCGCTACCGGGTGGTGGTCCGGCTCAAGGGCGGCGACCCGCTGGTCTTCGGTCGCGCGCAGGAGGAGATCGACGAGCTGCAGTCCGCGGGGATCACGGTCCGGGTGGTGCCCGGGGTGACCGCGGCGTGCGCGGCCGCGGCCGAGCTCGCCCGGTCGCTGACCGTCCGGGGCAGCGCCCGCAACGTGCTGCTGCTGACCCCGCGCACGGGCGAGGGCGAGGCGACCCACCCCTGGGCCCGCGCCGCCGCCGCCGCCGACACCCTGGCCCTGTACATGGCCTCGCGCGATGCGACCTCGGTCGCGCAGGCGCTGGTCGATGCGGGCGTGCCCCGCCACCGGCCCGCGGTGCTGGTCGAGAACGCCTCGCGCCCCGACGCGCGCACCCTGCACGCGCCGCTGCACGCGATCGGCTCCGCGGCGGAGGCCCTGGGAGACGGGCCTGCCCTGCTGCTGGTGGGTGAGCCGTTCGCGGTCGCGCCGCAGCGCTCGGCCGAGTACGCCGCCCCCGCTCAGCCGGACGCCACGCGGCCGGTCAGCCAGGCCTTCGGGGCGCCGGGATAGCGGAACGGGCCGGCCCTGGCGCAACGGTCGGGCAGCATCGCGACGATCGCGGCCATCGGCACCGCCCCGCGGCGGCAAGCCGATCCACGGGCAGGGCGCGGCCGGTTGCCGCACGGCAGGTACGCGCCCACGCCAGGGGCTTGGGGTACCCCCATGCGGGGCTGGATCTCTGCCGCCCACGCTCCTAGGATCGCTGCGGCGGGCGATCGCGCCCGCCGCCATCAACCGAGGGCCGCCCCGATGACCGATCCGTCCCTGCCCCGCCGCCGCGCGGCCCGTGCCGCCGGCGCTGCGCTGCTGCTCGTGCTCGCCGCCTGCTCCGACCCCGCGCCCCGCGACGCCGGCGCCGTCGATCCGCCGGTCACCAAGGCCCCTCAGGCCTGGCGCTGGGACAACGACGGCAACGGCGGCGAAGACCTCGCCTGGTGGAACGCCGACAGCGGGGCGCTCGCCGCCTGGCGGATGAACGGGACCACCCTGGTCGGGTCCGCCGATCTGGGCGCGACCGGGGTCCGCCCGTTCAGCATCCGCGCCCGGCTGATCGGCCTGTCGTGCAACGACACCGTGTTCCGCGCAGCCGGCACGGTGTACGTGGCCGACGTGGTGCTCGACGCCGGCCGCAACCAGTGCGTCGACGCCCCCGACGGCCTGCACCGCTACACCCTGCCCGGCTGGACCCTGGTGGACGCCGAGGGCCGCTACGACGGCGGCAGCCAGAATCACCTGCTGTGGCGCAACACCGCCGGCACGGTCGCGATCTGGCGGCTCGGCCCCGGCGGCGTGATCGCGGCCAGCGGCTTCCCGGCCACCGCCCCGCCGGAATGGTCGATCGTCGACGGCCGCGGCGATTTCGACGGCGACGGCCGTTCCGACATCCTGTGGCGCAACACCGCCGGCACGATCGCGATGTGGCGGATGACCGCCATCGACACGATCGCCGGCACCGCGTTCTTCGGCACCGCGCCGACGGCCACCTGGACGCTCGCCGACGCCTCGGGCGACTACGACGGCGACGGCCGCTCCGACCTGCTGTGGGTCCACGCCGACGGCACCGTGGTGATCTGGACCCTGGACGTGGCGGCGCAGTCGTTCGCCGCTGCCACGGTGGGAGCAGTGGGCGCGGGCTGGCGGGTGCTCGACGGCAGCGTCGACTACGACGGCCACCGGCGCAGCGACATCGTCTGGCAGGGCCCGGGCGGCGAGGTCGCGATGTGGCTGATGAACGGCGCGACGATCCGGTCGGCGCGCTCGCTGGGCACCGTGGGCGCCGACTGGCGGCTGATCGCGCGCAACGCCCGCTGACCGACGCGGCGACGGGTGCCCGGCCGGTTCGCCGGGAACGCCGCGGCGCCTACAATCGGCCCCATGGACACACCGCCGGTCGCGATCACCATGGGCGATGCCTGCGGCATCGGGCCCGAGATCGTCCTGAAGGCCTGTGCCGAGCTCGCCCGCACCCCGGGGGCGCCGGTGCCGCTGGTCTACGGCGACTCGGGCGTGCTGGCCCGCCGGGCCGCCGGCCTCGGGCTGACGGTCCACCTGCAGCCGGTCGACGAGCCGGCCGAGGCGCACCGGGTGCACCGCCACGGCCCCTCGCCGCCCCCCGTCGCGGTGCTGCCCTGCTCGCACCTGCCGCGCGACCTGCCGACCGGCCGCATCGACGCCCGCGCCGGCCGCGCCGCCCACGACGCGATCCTGCGCGCGGCCGACGACGCGCTCGCCGGGCGGGTCTCGGCGCTGGTCACCGCACCGATCCACAAGGAGGCGATGGCCGCGGCCGGCGTGCGCCACCCCGGCCACACCGAGATCCTCGCCGAGCGGGCCGGCGTGTCCGAAGTGCGCATGATGCTGGCCAACGAGGAGCTGCGCACCCTCCTCGTCACCATCCACCTGCCGCTGCGCGAGGCGATCCGCCAGGTCACCCGGGCCTCGGTGCTGACCACCCTGCAGATCGCGCACGACGGGCTGCGCCGGCTCGGCGTGGCGCGCCCGCGCATCGGCGTGGCCGGCCTGAATCCCCACGCCGGCGAGGGCGGGCTGATGGGCCGCGAGGAGATCGAGCACATCGCGCCCGCGATCGCCGACGCCGTCGCGCTCGGCATCGACGCCAGCGGCCCCTGGCCCGGCGACACCGTGTTCATGCGGGCCCGCGGCTTCCGCGACTTCGACGTGGTGGTGGCCATGTACCACGACCAGGGCCTGATCCCGGTCAAGTACCTGGGCATCGACACCGGCGTCAACATCACGGTGGGCCTGCCCTTCGTGCGCACCAGCGTCGACCACGGCACCGCCTTCGACATCGCCGGCCGCGGCGTCGCCGACCACCGCAGCCTGCTCGCCGCGATCGAGACGGCCGGCCGCCTCGTCCGTCCCCAGGACCCCGCCTCATGACCGACTTCCGCAGCGACACCGTCACCCGCCCCACCCCCGCGATGCGCGCCGCGATCGCGTCGGCCGAGGTCGGCGACGACGTGTTCGGCGACGATCCCGCCGTCAACCGCCTGCAGACGCACGCAGCCGAGCTGCTGGGCTTCGAGGACGCGGTGTTCGCCGCCTCGGGCACCCAGACCAACCTGATGGGCCTGCTGTCGCACTGCGAGCGCGGCGACGAGGCGATCGTGGGCCAGCAGTGGCACACCTACCGCTGGGAGGCGGGTGGCATGGCCGTGCTGGGCTCGATCCAGCCGCAGCCGCTCGAGCACGGCCCCGACGGCACCATCCCGCTCGAGTCGATCGCCCAGGCGATCAAGCCCGACGATCCGCACTTCGCCCGCACGCGCCTGGTCTGCATGGAGAACACCACCGGCGGGCGGGTGCTGCCGATGGACTACCTGCGCGAGGTCCGGGCGCTGGCGGCCGGCCGCGGCCTGCAGACCCACCTCGACGGCGCCCGCCTGTTCAACGCCGCCGTCGAGGTCGCGCAGCGGCGCCGCGCCGGCCGCCGAGAGGGCGACGCCACCGGCTCGGACGCCACCGACCCGCGGGCCGTGGCCCGCGAGATCTGCTCGCACTTCGACAGCGTGTCGCTGTGCCTGTCCAAGGGGCTCGGCGCCCCGGTGGGCTCGCTGCTGCTGGGGTCGCGCCCCTTCGTCGCGCGCGCGCGGCGCTGGCGCAAGATGCTGGGTGGCGGGATGCGCCAGGCCGGCCTGCTGGCGGCCGCCGGACTGCACGCGCTCGAGCACCACGTCGATCGGCTGGCCGACGACCACGCCCTGGCCCGCCGCCTCGCCCACGGACTGGCCGAGCTGGGCCGCGCCCACGGCGGCGTGCTGCAGCTCGAGCCGCCGCAGACCAACATCCTGTTCGTGCGGGTCGACGGATCCATCGCCGGCCCGTTCGCCGAGCACCTGGCGGCCCACGGCATCCGCACCACCGGCAGCACCGGCCGCTACGGCGCCGGGCTGGTGCAGCGCTGGGTCACGCACCTCGACGTCGGCCCCGCCGACATCGACGCCGCGCTCGCCGCTGCGGCCCGCTTCCTCGAGTCGCGCCGGTGACCGAACCGGCATCGGCGGCCGCGCTGCTGGCCGCCGATCCGAGCCTGGCCGAGCTGCCCGACGGCGGCACGCCCGCCTCCGACCGACCCGAGGTGGCCGGGCAGGTCCCTTGACGAGGATCAATGCCAGGTCGCGCGGCCCGACCTAGGATGAACCCTGTCGTCGAGCGAGACCATCATGGCTACCACCGACCCCATCGACATTGCCCGCATCCGCCTCGGCATCGAGCATCGGCTCGAAGCGCTGCGCGGCGAGATCACCGACAAGCTCGGTGAAGCCGCGCTCGTCAATGCCGCCCTCGACCACAACGCCGATTCGGGTGACCTGTCGGTGGCCACCGACACGACCACCGCCGACTTCGCCGACGCGCGCCGCGACCTCGACGAGTACCAGGCCGGCCGGCAGGCGCTGGCCCGCCTCGAGGCCGGTGAGTACGGCACCTGCGCCGACTGCGGCGAGCCGATCCCGACCGCGCGTCTGCAGGCGCAACCCTTCGCCATCCGCTGCATCGGCTGCCAGGACCGCGCCGAGCGGCGGGCGGGCCGGCACCACAGCTCCATGTAGCGGTACATCGGATCCTCGGTCTTCTCCACAGGCAGTGCCTCTCCTTCCTCCCCGATACATCCACACGACAACATCAAGAGACCCCCGATGTCCCATGTCCACGCCGTCGTCTGGCTCGACCATCGCGAAGCCAAGGTGATCGACTACTCGATCGACGACAAACACGTCGTGAACGTCCGTCACACGGGCGGCCACCGCCAGGTCCATCACCGCGCCGGCGCCACCGGCTCCGGCCATGCCGCCGACGACGGCCACTTCTTCGACGCGATCGTCGCCGCGCTCGACGACGCGCGTGAAGTGCTGGTCACCGGCCCCGGCACCGCCAAGGCGGGCTTTCGTGAACACGTCGCGAAGCGGCACCATGCCCTGGCCGGCCGGATCGTCGGCATCGAGACCCTCGACCATCCGTCCGAGGGCGAGCTGCTGGCCTTCGCCCGAAAGTACTTCAAGCGCGTCGACAACCTCCTCGGCGACCAACGCTGACCCTCGGCGCCCGCCCGCCGCGGCCGGCCGCGGCGGCGGCGTGATGACCCCGGAGGTCATTGCGGGCACGCGCCCCGGGCCTGCGGAATCGGATCGCCGCATCCGCAAGCGCTCATCACCCTGAAGATCGCCGCACTCGTCGTCGTCCTGCTCGCCTTCGGCGCACTCACCGGCCTCGCGCTGGTGCAGGCGGGCTACCTGGGCATCCTCGGCCCCCTGTTCGCCCGCTCCGGCGGCCTGCAGGTGCCGTTCGACCTGGTGATCGCGCTCGTGCTGGTCATGATCTGGATGGTGGCCGCAATCCCTGGCCCTGGGTGCTGGTCACGCGGGTGACCGGCTCGTTCGGGCCGCTGCGCGATCTGCTGGGCGGTGCGCCGCGCGACCTGCCGGCGCTGGTCGCCGAGCTGCTGCCCCGGGTCCCCGAGGCCCCGCCCGGGGCGGCGGGCCTCGGCACGACCCTGTCGCCGGTGCTCGAGACGCAGTTCGTCGTGGACGGCGAGCGCATCGACCGGTTCACCCCCCTCACCACCTTCGGCACCGCGCCGGACGTGCTCGCCGCGGGGATCCGCGTCGAGCACTTCTTCCCCGCCGACCCCCGCAGCGCGGCGCTGTGCCCGGCGTTCTTCGAGAGGGCCACCGCTTCGGGACGATAATGGCGCCTGCGCGCAGTCCGCCCCGGGCCGCGCAGGCTACCCCGGAGGGCCGTGATGGCCAGAGACGATACCCCGAGCATGGCGGTGTTCTGCGACTTCGAGAACGTCGCGCTCGGCGTGCGCGACGCGAAGTACGAGAAGTTCGACATCCGCAAGGTGCTCGAGCGGCTGCTGCTCAAGGGCAGCATCGTCGTCAAGAAGGCCTACTGCGACTGGAACCGCTACCGCGAGTTCAAGGCCGAGATGCACGAGGCCTCGTTCGAGCTGATCGAGATCCCGCACGTGCGCCAGTCGGGCAAGAACTCGGCCGACATCCGGATGGTGGTCGACGCGCTGGACCTGTGCTACACCAAGGGCCACGTCGACACCTTCGTGATCGTCAGCGGCGACTCCGACTTCTCGCCGCTGGTCTCCAAGCTGCGCGAGAACGCCAAGACGGTGATCGGGGTGGGGGTCAAGGGCTCCACCTCCGACCTGCTCACCGCCAACTGCGACGAGTTCATCTTCTACGACGACCTGGTGCGCGAGCAGCGCCGGCGCGGCACCCAGAACGCGGCGCGCCGCGACGCCGGGCGCGACGCCGGGCGCGAAGGCGGGCGCGAGGGCGGGCGCGACAACGGGCGCGGCAGCGGCGCCCGTGTGCCCGAGCGCGAGGCGGCGCGCCCGGCGCCGCCGGTCCCGGTCCCGGCGATGCCGCCGGTGCTGGTGCCGCCGCCCACGCACCTGTCGGCGGCCGACCTCGACGCCGACGACACGCCCCACGTCGGTGGCCCCTGGCGCCGGCAGCCGGTGGAGCGCGCGGCCGTCGCGCCGGCCGGGGCCGCCGCCGCGTCCGAGCCGGCCGGGCCCGATGCGCCCGCCGCGCTCCCGGCCGGCGTCGTCGCGGCCGACGCGCCGGCTCCCGCCGAGGCGGCCGCCGAGGCGCCGCCCCCGTCGCGCCGCCGCCGGCGTCCGCGCGGCGCATCCGCGGCCGCCACCGAGCCGCTCGCGTTCGCCGCCACCGAGCCGCTCGACTTCACCGCCACCGTGACCGCCGCCGAGATCGCCGCGGCCGATGGCTTCGGCGCCGCGGCCGATGCGGTCGAAGCACCGTTGGCTGCGGTCGGTGCACCGGCCGATGCGCCGCCCGGCTCAGGTCCGGCGCCGGCACCAGCCGACCAACCCGCGGCCGCGCCGGCCGAAGGCCCCAAGAAGCGGGCCCCGCGCCGGCGCAAGCCCACCGCCGAGGTCGAGCCGGCAGCACCGGTCGAGCCGCCCGCCGAGTCGGCACCGGCCCCGCCGGCGGCGCTGCCCGTTGCGCCCACGCCCACGCTCTCGCTCCCCGAAGCCGATGCCGAAGCCGAGCCCGAACCTGAGCCGCCGCGGGCCCGGCGCACCGACGAGGAGCGCCGCCAGGAGGCGGTCGACCTGGTGCTCGAGACGGTCGAGGCGCTGATCACCGAGCGCGGCGCCGACGACAAGATCTGGGGCTCGATGGTCAAGCAGACCCTGAAGCGGCGGCGCCCGGGATTCGCCGAGAGCTACTACGGGTTCCGCTCGTTCAACGACCTGCTGGAGGACGCGCGCGACCGCGGGTTGCTGGCGCTCGACCACGACGAGAAGTCGGGCGGGTACGTGATCCGCCTGCTCTGAGGCCGCCCGGGGCCGCTCCGGATGGACGCCGCGTTGCACACCGTAACCGTTCCGGGCCGCTTCAACGGCCCGCCGGCGTCCGGCAACGGCGGCTACGTGTCGGGGCTGCTCGCGCAGCGGCTCGGCGCGCCGTCGGTGCAGGTCACGCTGCGCGCGCCGCCGCCGCTCGACATCCCGCTCGGGCTGCATCCGCTCCCCGACGGGGGGCTCGCACTGCGCCACGGCCCGACGCTGCTCGCCGAGGCGGTACCCGCCCGGTTCGAGCTGCCCGTGCCGCCCTCGCCCGGCCCCGGGGCCGCTGCTGCGGCGGGTGCCCTCGGACGCCTGCGGGCCCGCGAGCGGACCGGCAACCCGTATCGCCGCTGCTTCGGCTGCGGCATCGAACGCCCCGACGGCCTGCTCCTGCTGCCGTCCCCGGTAGACGACTCCGGCCTGGTGGCCACCGACTGGCAGCCCTCGGCCGGGCTCGCCGGGGCCGACGGGCTGCTGCCGGCCCCGGTGGTCTGGGCCGCACTCGACTGCCCCGCCGGCCTCGCCTGGAACCACCGGCTGCCGCAGTCGGTCCCGCTGGTCACCGGGCGGATCGCCGCGCGCCTCGAGGCATCCCCGAGGGCGGGCGGGCACTACGTGGTGCTGGGCTGGCCGATCGCGCAGGACGGCCGCAAGCTGCACGCCGGCAGCGCGATCTTCGACGCCGATGGCCGTCTGATGGCCTGCTCGCTGCAGCTGTGGCTGATGCCCAGGGTCGGCGACGCCGGACCCCGCGCCTGACGCAGCCCGAAGCGCGGACTGAAGCGGCCCGGGCACGTCGCCGGCTGCGGCCCGGGCACACCATCCGCCGCCCCGCTGCGGTATCCGCTCAGGAGGCGGGTCGACGCAGCCGGGCGCGGGCCCGCATCACCTCCGCGTGCCGCGCGGTGATCAGCGCCGCATGCCGGCCCATCGCGGTCAGCACCGAGGGCACGCGGCGCCGGTCGAGCCGGTCGGCGAGCGCCGCGATGCTGATCGCCGCCAGCACGCGGCCGCGCTCGTCGGTCACCGGGACCGCCACCGCGCTGGTGCCGGGCATCACCCCCTGCGGCGCGTGCACGTGCCCGGCGTCGCGGGCGGCCTGCACCGCCCGCAGCACCTCCTTCACGCTGCGCTGGCACAGGGCGAGGCGGCTCGCGTTCGACCGGGTGAGCGCCTGCGCCTCCTCGGGCGGGGCGCCGGCCAGCAGCACGATCCCCGAGACGCTGGCACCCAGCGGCCGGCGCACCCCCACGTCGATCGACAGCACCTGGATCGAGTGACTGCCCAGGTGCCGGGCGATGCAGACCGAGTCGGCACCGTGCCGCATGCTGAGGAACACGGTGTCGCCCACCTCGGCCGCGAGCGCGACCAGGTACGGCTCGGCGATCGCGCGGACGGGGAAGCGATCGCGGCGCGCCAGGCCCAGCAGCGACAGCTCGTCGCCCACCCGGTAGCGACGGGTGAGCGCGTCCTGTTCCACCGCGGTCTCGTCCATCAGCACCCGCAGCAGCCGATGCACGGTGGGACGGCTCAGCCCCGACATCGCGACCAGGTCGGTGAGCCGCACGCCCTCTTCCTGCCCGGTGGCCACCAGGCGCAGCAGCGCCATCGCGCGGCGCACGCTCTGGCCGACCCGCGCCTCGTCGGCACCGGCGCCGGACGCGCTCACGGCGCGGTCGGCGGCGTCATCACCGCCTTGGCGGTCTGCTCGATGGATCGCATCGTGATCACCTGCCCGAGCGAGGCGTAGTGGGGACCGCCCAGCCGGCACAGCGGGTCGAGCTCGGTGCTGTCGATCTTGCCGTTGCGCACGAGGCCGTCACGCACGTGGAAGGCCAGCACCTCGCCCACGAAGAACTCGGAACCGGTGTCGCCGAACTCGATGACCCGGTGCAGGCGGCACTCCATCGCCACCGGCGGCGCGGCCAGCCGCGGCACCGAGACGCACTCGCAGGGCAGCGTCTGCAGCCCCAGCAGCGCCACCTCGCTGACCTCCGGCGGGTGCTCGACCGCGCTCTCGTGGATCGGCCCCACCAGCCCCACGTCGCCGATGTGGATCACGTACTCGCCGCCGGCCAGGATGTTGCGGCCGGTGTCCTTGCGCGCGCCGGCCTTGCGCCCGACGTTCACCCCCAGCAGCGGCGGCTTGTTCGAGACGAAGGTGAAGGCGCTGAACGGCGCCACGTTCAGCACCCCTTCGGGCGAGCGGGTGAGCACCCACGCGATCGGGCGCGGCACGACGACGCCGGTGATCAGCTTGTAGGTCTGTTGCGCGTCGAGGTCGCCGGCCAGCAGTCGCATGTCGAGGCTCCGTGTCCGTCGGGCGGACGTCCGTGACGCCGGGCCGACCGGTCGCATGGTAGTTCGCCGCCGCGACCCCGCGCGAAAGACCCGACCTGCGACGTCAACCTAACGGACATTTGCGGCAGTTCCGGGTTGCCTGGCAGCCCGCCCGTGACTATTTTTTGCGGCATGCACGCCCGGCCCGTCCGCCATCGCGACGGGCTCGCCGCACCGGCGTCGCGTTCACCATTCCCACGGAGACGACATGCCCACACGACGTCAGACCACCCTGCTGCTGGCGGCCTCGTTCGCCACCGCACCCGCGCTGGGGTCCGCCCAGGACTGGCCCACCCGCCCGATCCGCCTGGTGGTGCCCTACCCCCCCGGGGGCAACGTCGACAACGCCGCGCGGCTGGTGGCGGGCGAGATGCAGAAGTCGCTGAACCAGGCGGTCCTGGTCGAGAACCGGGCCGGCGCCGGCGGCCTGCTCGCCTTCGAGCACGTGGCCCGGTCGGCCCCCGACGGGTACACGCTGTACGTGACCGCCAACGGGCCGCTGCTGTTCTCGCCCACGATCTTCAACCGGCCGGCCCTGCACTGGGAGAAGGACTTCGTGCCGATCAGCACGCTGTCGTTCACGCCGCTGGTGCTGCAGGTCCACCCGAAGGTGCCGGCCCGCAACGCCCAGGAGTTCCTCGCGCTCGCGAAGTCGCGCCCCGGCGGCCTGACCATGGCCTCGCCGGGAGCGGGCACCACCAACCACCTGCTGAGCGAGCTCATGCAGAAGGTGACCGGCGCGCGCTGGACCACGGTCCATTACAAGGGCAACGCGCCGGCCACCACCGACCTGCTGGGCGGCCAGGTCGACTTCAACTTCGACCAGGTCTCGGTGGCCTACCCGTTCGTCAAGGACGGCCGCACCCGGGCGCTGGCGGTGGCCTCGCCGCGCCGGCTCAAGTGGCTGCCCGACGTGCCCACGCTCGAGGAGCAGGGCATCAAGGGCGTGCAGGGCCAGACCTTCACCGGCGTGCTGGCGCCGGCCGGCACGCCGGCGCCGGTGATCGCGCGGCTCAGCGCCGCCCTGCGGCAGGCGCTCGCCGAGCCGGCGGTGGCCGGGCGCTTCTACGGCGGCGGCAGCGATGCCGCCTGGATGTCGCCGCGCGACTTCACCGCCTACCTGAAAAAGGAGGAGGCCACCTGGCTGCCGATCATCCGCTCCGCCGGGATCACCGCCCAGTGACCGCGATGGCCCGACGCACGCTCCACCTCGACGGCTTCGCCCACGCCAACCCGATCCCGGCCGCCTGCCGGGTCGGGCCGCTGCTGATGACCGGCCTGGTCAACGGCACCGATCCGGCCACCGGGCGGCTCGCCGAGACCCTCGAGGAGCAGTGCCGGCTGATGTTCGTGCAGGTGCGCCGGATCGTCGAGGCCGGCGGCGGCCGCGTCGACGACATCGTGCGCATGGTGGTCTGGCTCAGGGACCGCTCGCAGCGCCAGCCGCTGAACGACCAGTGGCTGGCGATGTTCCCCGACCCGCACGACCGCCCGGCCCGGATCTCGCTGCAGGCCGGCGAGCTGAGCGCCGGCATCCTGGTGCAGTGCGAAGTCACCGCCTACATCGACCGCCCCGCCTGACGGATCCGCCGCGATGCCCGACTACCACCCGTTCCATCCGTCCCCGCGGGCGCCGGTCCGGCCGCCCCCGCCCGGGACCATCGACAGCCAGTTCCACGTGCTGGGTCCGCCCGAGCGCTACCCGGTACGGCCGGGGGCGGCCTACGAGATGCCCGAAGCCACCTGGGAGGCGGCCGGCCGGATGCACCGGGCGCTGGGCATCTCGCGCGGCATCGTGGTGCAGACCACCACCTACGGCGCCGACCACCGGGTGGTGCTCGACGGCCTGGCCGCGCTCGGGCCTGGCTACAAGGGCTGCGCCAACGCCCTGGTGTTCGAGTCGGCCACCGACGCCGACCTCGCCCGGCTGCACGACGCCGGCGTGCGTGGCGCCCGCTTCTCGTTCCGGCAGGCGCTGGGCGCGGTGCTCGAGCGCGGCGCCTTCGACCGCGCGGTGGCCCGGATCCGCGAGCTGGGCTGGTACATGAAGATCCAGCCCGAGCAGGACGGCATCGTGGCCAGCGCCCACTGGTTCCGCGACCTCGACCTGCCGATCCTGATCGACCACATGGGGCGGCCCGACGCGTCGCTCGGCCCCGACCACGACCCCAACATCGCGCTGCTGCGCGAGCTGCTGCCGCGCGGCAACGTCTGGGTGATGCTGTCGCTGGGCGAGAAGATCTCGCGCGCCGGCCCGCCGTACGACGACGTGGTGCCGCTCGCCCGGGCGCTGCTCGACGCCGGGCCCGGGCGCTGCGTCTGGGCCTCCGACTGGCCGCACCCGGTGTCGCGCAAGCCGCCCCCCAACGACGCCGACCTGCTCGAGCTCATGTACCGCTATGCGCGCGACGAGGCCGAGCTGCAGCAGGTCCTGGTCGACAACCCGGGCCGGCTGTTCGGCTACGACACATGAGGCGCTGCGCGTGAAGACCGTGGTGGGTGCCCTGCTCAATTACCGCGGCGCCTGGCAGGCGATGGCGCCGGCCATGAGCCAGCCGCCGCACCACCGGCCGCCGGTGCACCCGGTGCTCTACCTGAAGCCGGCCAACACCTGGTCGGCCGACGGGCGGCCGGTGGTGCTGCCGCCCGACGTGCCCGAGGTCGAGGTCGGCGCCGCGCTCGGCGTGGTGATCGGCCGCGCCGCGGCGCGGGTGCGGCGCGCCGATGCGCTCGGGCACGTGGCCGGCTACCGGATCGTCAACGACGTGACCGTGCCGCACGCCACCGTGCTGCGCCCGCCGCTCAAGCAGAAATGCCGCGACGGCTTCTGCCCGATGGGCGCGGTGGTGCCGGCCGCGCGGGTGCCCGACCCGGACGCGCTCTCGATCCGCGCCTTCGTGAACGGCACCCTGCGCCGCCAGGCCAGCACCCGCGAGCTGATCCGCGACGTCGCGACCCTGATCGCCGACATCACCGAGTTCATGACGCTCGATGCCGGCGACGTGCTGCTGGTGGGTGTGCCCGAGGATCCGCCGAGGGCGCGGGCGGGCGACCGGATGGCGATCGAGATCGACGGGTTGGGCCGGCTCGAGAACCCGCTCGAGGCCGGGGAGGACGCATCGTGAGGACCGGACGGGTGGGTCATGGGGGCGCGCTGCACGCAGCCACGCCGACGCCGGACGGCCGCGTGCGGCTGGCCGACGGCCGGGTGCTCGACGAGACCGAGGTGCTGTGGCTGCCGCCCTTCGAGCCGCGCACGATCTTCGCGCTGGCGCTCAACTACGGCGACCACGCCGCCGAGCTTGCGGCCAAGTCCTCGGCCGAGCAGGCCGGCTTCCTGCAGGCCCGGCCCTCCGAGCCGATCGTGTTCCTGAAGGCGGCCAACACCCTGATCGGCCACCGCGGGCTCACCCGCCGCCCGGCCGACGCCGAGTTCATGCACTACGAGTGCGAGCTCGCGGTGGTGATCGGCCGCGAGGGCCGCCGCATCCCGCGTGCCCGCGCCATCGACCATGTGGGCGGCTACACGGTGGCCAACGACTATGCGATCCGCAACTTCCTGGAGCCCTATTACCGGCCCAACCTGCGGGTCAAGAGCCGCGACGGCTGCACCGCGCTGGGCCCCTGGCTGGTGCCGCGCGACGAGGTGCCCGACCCGTCGGCCCTGCACCTCTCGACCCGGGTCGGCGGCCGGCTGGTCCAGGAAGGCAACACCCGCGAGATGATCCACGACGTGGGTGCGCTCATCGAGTACCTGAGCGCGTTCATGACCCTCGCCCCCGGCGACGTGATCCTGACCGGCACGCCGAAAGGCTCGGTCGACGTCCGCCCGGGCGAGGAGGTGGCCTGCGAGGTGCAGGGCGTGGGGCGGCTGCTGAACCGGCTGGTAACCGACTGGCCGGTGGCGCCTCCCGGCTAGGAGCGTGGGGTACCCCGGCGCGGGGCCGGATCTCTGCCGATCAGGCGGTCAACGTTCGGCCTAGCGGCACCCGACGTCGCGCTGGCCCGGCCGCCCGAACGGCTCGAGGCGCTGCTCGGGCTGGCCCGCGAGAGGGGCTTCCCGGTGGAGCGTGCGGTGCGCGCACCGGCGGCCGGCGACGCGGCGCGGTAGTCTTCGCGCTGGCCCC
>Ga0169931_10009167_pt1 | contig 14321 bp, 7 predicted proteins | sample Kivu_15m_20L_FD_129675 | JGI IMG/M metagenome (GOLD analysis project Ga0169931, IMG submission 129675) | Freshwater microbial communities from Lake Kivu, Western Province, Rwanda to study Microbial Dark Matter (Phase II) - Kivu_15m_20L... | ecosystem: Environmental > Aquatic > Freshwater > Lake ...
CTCTGCAATTGCTCGCCAATGGTCTCGGCCGGCGCCCAGCCGCCGGACGCATAGGCCGGCAGCTTCGCGTGCGTGCGCCCGCCGAGCAGGCGCCAGACCGGTTGGCCAAGCGCCTTGCCGTTGAGATCCCACAGCGCCATATCGATCGCCGCCATGGCGGTGATCGTCACGCTGGAGCGGCCGAAGTACAGGGTGCGGCGGAGCATCTTCTGCCACAGCCGCTCGGTCTCCAGCGGATTCTCGCCCAGCAGCAGTTGCCGCAGGCCGCAGGCGATGTTGTGGCTGAAGGGGGCGTCGATGATCGCTTTGACCACCTCCGGCTGGGAGTCGGCCTCGCCGATCCCCTCCAGGCCGTCGTCGGTGCGGATGCGGACCAGCACCGCGTCTTGGCTGCTGGCCGTTTTTTGCTCGACGTGCGGAATCCGCAACAACTGGCAAACGACTTCGGTAATGATCATCGGACCCGCCTGTTTTCTCAGCCCTGAAGATGCCCGCCGCTTCGCGAGAGGCCCGTCGCCGCTTCGCGAGAGGCCCGTCGCCGCTTCGCGAGAGGCCCGTCGCCGCTTCGTGGGGGCCCGTCGCGACTTGGCGTACCGAACGCGGCCTGCGCCGTGCTCGCGCGAAGCCGTTTCCGGCTCCGTGCACCGAGAGATTACACCAACTTCCCGCCGCGGGCACAACGCGGTTCTCGCCGCCGCATGTCGCGGCCGGCCAGCACTTCGCCCGGCGGCGGGCCGCGACCCGCCATGCACGGGCCGGCAAGGCGGCGCTTCAGGCGAGGATTTCGCGGACGACGCGGCCGTGCACGTCGGTCAGGCGAAAATCGCGCCCCGCGTAGCGGTACGTGAGCCGCTGGTGGTCGAGCCCCAGCAGGTGCAGCAGCGTTGCGTGCAGGTCGTGGACGCTGGTCGGCCGGTCGACCGCTCGGAACCCGAAATCGTCGGTGGCCCCGTAGGCCGTTCCCCCGCGCACGCCGCCGCCCGCCAGCCATACGGCGAAGCCGTAGGGATTGTGGTCTCGTCCCGAGCCGCCTTCCGAGACGGGGGTGCGGCCGAACTCGCCCCCCCAGACGACGAGCGTGTCTTCGAACATCCCCCGTTGCTTGAGGTCGGCCAGCAGCGCCGCGATCGGCCGATCGATTTCTCCGGCGTGCAGCCGCAGGCTTTTGGCGATGTCCCGGTGGTGGTCCCAAGGCTGTCCGTCTCCGTGCCAGAGCTGCACGTAACGCACGCCCCGCTCCAGCAGCCGCCGCGCGATCAGCGTCTGCCGGCCGTGCACGCTCTCGCCGTACATCGCGCGCATCGCCGCCGATTCCCGAGACAGGTCGAACGCGTCGCTGGCTTCGATCTGCATGCGGTAGGCGAGTTCGAACGATTCGATCCGCGCGTCGAGCCGCGGGTCGCTTCGCGGCGCGCGATGCCGCGCATTGACCGCCCGCAGCAGCGCCAGCTGCCGCCGTTGCACGGCGTCGCTGGCGTGGGGGCTGCGGATGTTCTCGATCAGCTGCTCCACGCGCTCGTGCTGGCTGTCGATGTACGTGCCCTGGAAGGCTCCCGGCAGAAAACCGGACTGCCAGTTCGACTTGTCGAGCACGGGGTAGCCTCCCGGGCACATGGCGACGAACCCGGGCAGGTTGCGGTTTTCCGCTCCCAGGCCGTAGAGCATCCAGGCTCCGACGCTCGGCCGGGGCTGCACGGAATCCCCGCAGTTCATCAGCATCAGCGAGGGCTCGTGGTTGGGGAGCTGGGCCTGCATCGAGCGGATCACGGCGAGCGAGTCGGCGTGCGCCGCGGTGCGGGAAAACAGCTCGCTGATTTCCAAGCCGCTTTGTCCCCATTTGCGGAACGCGAACGGACTGGGCAGCGCGCCGCCCGTTTTGCGTTCGGTGGTGAGCGAAAAAGGGAGCGGTTGGCCGGCGTACCGCTCCAGCAGCGGCTTGGGATCGAACGTATCGACGTGCGAGGGTCCGCCGTTGAGGAAGAACTGCACCACCCGGCGAACCCGCGGGGCGAAATGGGGCGCTCGCGTCACGAGCGGGTCGCGGCCCGTCAACGGCGTTCCGGCGGCCGGCGACTCGCCGGCGTCGGCGAGCGTCGCGGCGAGGCCCACCAGGCCCAGGCCGGCTCCGGCCGCCAGCAGCGCTTCACGGCGGTCGAGCGGTGCGGCGGCGCGCGGATCACGGTTCATGGCAGACGCACGGGGATCGGGCGGAGGGTTCAATCGACGAAGAGAAACTCGTTGGAGAGCAGCATCACCTGCGCCAGTTGCGCGAGCGGAGCGAGCGCGCCCGGCTGCGGATCGGCCGCGGCCTCGTCCAGAAACCGCGCCGCCTCCTGCCGTTCGTCCGCCGTCGGGCTCCGCGACAGCGCGCGGCGGTACAGCGCGTCGACGCGGGTCTCGGGATCCGTCGCCGCGACCTGCTCGGCGATCCGTGCGGCGCGCTGGGCCACGAACGGATGGTTCAGCGCGAAGAGGGCCTGGAGCGCCGTCGTCGTCTCCACCCGTTGCGGCGTGTGGAGGTTGGCATTGGCCGCGTCGAAGGCCGTCATCACCGGCGCCGGGTGCTGCCGGTCGACGGTCACGTAGATCGAGCGGCGGCAGCCGAAGACGTCGGTCCCCGGGCCGCCCCGCGTCAGTTCGAGGTCTCCGGGGGCCGCCAGCAGCGCGTCGCGGAACTGCTCGAACGACAGTCGCCGCGGAGTCCTCCGCCACAGCAGGCGATTCTCCGGATCGACTTCCTCCGCGCGGATCCGCGCCGCTTCCGGCAGGGGACCCGACGAGGCCTGACGGTAAGTCGCCGACAGCATGATCGCGCGGTGCAACGGTTTCGTCCGCCAGCCGCCGTCGCGGAGCAGCGCGGCCAGCCAATCGAGCAGTTCCGGATGGCTGGGGGGCGGCGCGCGGAGGCCGAAGTCGCTCGGCGAGGCGACCAGCCCCGCGCCGAAGTGGTGCAGCCAGACGCGATTGGCCCACACCCGCGGGGCGAGCGGATTGTCGGCCGCCACAATCGCGTCGGCCAGCTCGCGACGGCCGCTCCCCTGGGAGAAGGGACGCGCCGCTTCTCCGGCCAGCACGCGGAGGAATTGCCGCGGGACCGCCTCGCCCTTCTTCGACGGATCGCCGCGGCGGAAGACTTGCGGCTCCAGCATCGTCCGGCGGTCTTCGAGCACCAGGGCGTAGGGCGCCTCCCGGGGGGCCGTCAGCAGCCACGTTTCGAGCTTCTCGTGCGCGTGCCACAACGCCCCTCGCGTGGCGAAATCCCACAGGTAGTCGGTGTGCGGCAGCGGCTCGTCGGGAATCACGCAGGGCGAGTCGGGACCGTAGAAGGCCTGCCGCAGTCGTTCGTCCTCGGCGTCGGCGAGCGCCGACGGCGGGGGGCCGCCCGCCTGCTCGGCCTCCCGGCAGGCCGCCTCCCACTGCGCGTCGATCTCCGCCAGCAGTCCTGCGTACCGCGCGGCGACCTCCTCGATCGACGCGGGCGGCGCGCGGAAGGCGGCGGCCACGCGGCGGTTCCACGGGGGCGCCGCGTCCGCCAGTCGCGGCGCAATCTCCGGGGCGCGGGCCGCGAACTCGGCGTCGCTGAGCCTCGCGTAGGCCGTCCAGGCGGAGAACGCCGGATCCTGGTGCAACTCGGCCTGCTTCAGCAGCACTTCCCACCGCCGCACCAGGCCCGGCAGCAGATCGTCCGGCGAAGAGAGCTGCACGAAGGACTGCTCGGGATAGTCGTCCAGCGCGCGCTGGGCGAGCAGGTATTCGGCCAGGCGTTTCCGCAGCCGGGCGTTGCCCTCGGCGCGATGTCGGGCCGTCAGCTCCCGGAACTCCTGCTGCCGCTTCTCCCGTTCGGCCGTGAATTCCTCCGCAGGGGGCGGAACCCCCGGGGCGCGCGGCAACGGCTCCAAGCGCTCGATGCAGTTCTGGAAGACGCCGTACAGACCGTAGTATTCCTGGGTGCTGATCGGATCGTATTTGTGGTCGTGGCACCGCGCGCATCCCACGGTCAGGCCCAGCAGGCCTCGCGCGACGACGTCGATCCGGTCGTCGATGATGTCGGGCGCGTTGCCGAGAAAGCGGCGGCCCAGCGTGAGAAATCCCATCGCCGCCAACTGGGCGCGATCGTCGCCGGCCAGCTGGTCGGCGCACAGTTGCAGACGCACGAAGGCGTCGTAGGGCAGGTCGTCCTGGAAGGCGCCGATCACCCAGTCGCGATACGACGCCGCGTGCACGAAGCGGGGGCCTTCGCTCAGATCGACGTACCCCTTGGCGTCGGAATAGCGGGCCACGTCGAGCCAGTGCCGCGCCCAATGCTCGCCGTACTGCGGCGACTCCAGCAGGCGGTCGATCAACGCCGCGTACGCGTCGGGCGAGGGATCGTCGACGAACGCCTGCGTCTCTGCGGCCGTCGGCGGCAGCCCCGTCAGGTCGTACGAGGCGCGGCGAATGAGCGTCGCCCGGTCCGCCTCCGGAGAGGGCCGCAACCCGGCCGTCTCCAGCCGCGCAAGGACGAAGCGGTCGATCGGACCGCGCACCCACGAGGCGTCGCCGACCGCCGGCAAGGCGCCGGAACGCACCGGACCGAAAGCCCAATGCGTGCGGGCCGCGTCGTGCGGCGACGGCGCCGCGGCGTCGCCGCGCGACGGCCACGGAGCGCCCGCCGCGATCCATCGGGCCAGAGCCGCCTGCTGCTCGGCGGACAACGCGGGGCCCTGGTCGGGAGGCGGCATGCGGAAGGCCGGATCGGCGCTCGTCACCCGCGCCAGCAACAGGCTCCCCGCCGGATGGCCCGGCTCTGCCGCGGGACCGCTGTCGCCGCCGGCCAGCAGGGCCTCGCGGGAGTCGAGCCGCAGGCCCGCCCACTGGGTGCGCGGACCGTGGCAGTCGGCGCACTGCGTGGCCAACAGCGGTCGCACGACGGTCTCGAACAGCGCTTCCTCGGCGTGGTCCGCGGCCGGCGCGTTCGCCGCGGCAAACGCCGCCGCCGGCCCCAGCCCCCACAGGGCCGCCATCCCGACCAGCAGAAGGGGGTCGCGAAAACCCATGCGCTGCGAACCCGAAAGGCGATGAGGCGAGTGGCTGGGAGGAGGCGAGCGCGGTGCGGCGAGCGCGGTGCGGCGAGCGCGGTGCGGCGAGCGCGGTGCGGCGAGCGCGGTGCGGCGAGCGCGGTGCGGCGAGCGCGGTGCGGCGAGCGAGCGGTTGCCGGGCGGCGCCTCGACGCGCGAGGCGCCCGGCCGACCTCCCGCCCGGCCGACCTCCCGCGCGGCCGACCCCCCGCGCGGCCGACTACGTCCGCGGCGCTCCGCGAGGGACGGCTTCGCGAGCGGGCCCGATCGCCCCAGTATACCGACCCGGCCGCGGGGCGTCTCGCGGGCGGTAGTCGGCTGCCGAAAGGGCGCTTCCGCGGAGCGGTTCGCAGCGTGGCCGCGGCGCGCGAGGGGGCCGGCCGTCGATTCCGGCCGGTCGCCGCGATTGACTGCGGCCGCCCGGGTCGGGGACGATGGGAGGCCTCGTCCGATCCCTGTTCCTGCCGCGAGGAGAATTCCCATGCATTGCGTCCCGCGATGGCTCGGAGCGTTGTCGGCCTGGTCGGCTCTGTGGGGCGCCGTGGCGACGCCGATCGCCGCGGCCAAGGAGGCGGCGGGCGCCCGCGATCCGGCGTCCGCCGGGCTGCCGACGGCGTTGCACGATTACGTGGCTGCCGACGACCCGTCGTACGGCTTTCGCGTGCTTGGCACGGATGCCGCCCAAGGCTGCACGATCCACCGGCTGGAGCTGACCAGCCAGACGTGGCAGGGCCTCGCCTGGAAGCACGCCCTGTACGCCTACGTGCCCGACGACGTCCGCGCCCCGCAAACGGCGCTGCTGTTCATCACCGGAGGGAGCAGCGGCAGCTCGCCGCGGCCGGAAGAGATCCAGATGGGCGTGCAGCTGGCCCAGGCGGCGGCGATGCCGGTCGCCTTCCTGCACCAGGTTCCCAACCAGCCGTTGATGGGCGATCGCGTGGAGGACGATCTGATTTCCGAGACGTTTCTCCGTTACGTCGCCACCCGCGACGCCACGTGGCCGCTCTTGTTTCCGATGGTCAAGAGCGCGGCCAGCGCGATGACGGCGCTGCAGGAGTTCGGCCGCCGCCAGTACGGCGTCGAGGTGGAGCGGTTCGTCGTCGCCGGCGGCTCGAAGCGCGGCTGGACGACATGGCTCGCGGCGGTCGCCGACAAGCGCGTGGCGGGCATCGCCCCGATCGTGATCGACACGCTGAACCTCCGCGCGCAGATGGACTACCAACTGCAGACCTGGGGCGAATACAGCGAGCAAATCGCCGACTACACCAGCAAGGGACTGGTCGACGTCATGCTCAAGCAGCCCGAGATCCCGCTGTGGCAATGGGTCGATCCGTACACCTATCGCAGTGCGCTCACCCTGCCCAAGCTCGTCATCAACGGCACCAACGACCGCTACTGGACGGTCGACGCGCTGAACCTCTACTGGAACGACCTGGTCGGCGAAAAGCACATCCGCTACGTCCCCAACGCCGGCCACGGGCTCGATGGCGGCCGCGAGGGAGCGCTGGCCACGCTGGCCGCGTTCGCCCAGCATGTCGCCGAGCAGCGGCCCTTGCCGCGGCTGGCGTGGAGCCATGGCGAAGAGGCCGGCCAATTCCGTCTGCGGATCACCTCCGACCCGGCCCCCGAATCGGCGCGGCTGTGGGTGGCCCGCTCCGCGACCAAGGATTTCCGCGAGGCGACATGGGAGGCCGTCGAACTGGCGCCGGCGGCCGAGGCGGGGGGCGACGGCGAGGAATTCGTCGGCGCCGTCGACAAGCCGGCGCGCGGGCACGTGGCCCTGTTCGGCGAGGCCACCTACCGCCGCGGGCCGCTTCCCTTCAACCTGTCGACGACCCTCCGCCGCGAGTAGGGGAGCCTCCGCCCGCGCGTCGCCGGCCGCACCAAGCCCCCCCTACGGCGACCCGGCGGACGCCGAGGAATCGGCGGCGGGCGAACCCAGGGCGGGCGAAGCCGGGCCGGGCGAAATCGGGCCGGGCGACGCCAGGCCGGGCCCGGTCGACGCCCCGCTGCGCGCCTGCGTCGCCTCCCGGTCGCCGCGCGCGCGGCCCAGTCGCCGCGGGCCTTCGCGGCGGCGTTTTCCGGCGGGGGAGTCGTCGAGGTCCGGCTCGTAGGGCGTCGTCGCCAGGTCGATCCCCTCGAACGGGCGGCGTTCGGGCAGCACCCGCACGCCCGTCGACGCCTTGAACGGAAACATCTCGCCCGAATCGTAGGCCAGTTCCACGAACGACGCCGTCCAGCCGGCGTCGGGGGGGGCGATGCGGGCCACGTAGGAGCCGTCGCTCTCGGCCTGCAGGGGCGTGCTGCGGTAGGCCTTGCCGATCGTGGCGACGCGGAAGTCGCGGGCGTCGGGGTTGTGCGCTTGCCACAGGGTGACCGAGCGCGGCTTGACGTCGGTCACGACGCGAATCGCCCCTCCCTCCTCGAACGTCCACGACGTCTGCGGGCGAGGCCGGCCGGCCAGCAGCATCTGGTAGAAGGCCATGATGCTCGTCGCCGCGTCGATGCTGCCGTCGACCGAGTGGTCGGCGTTCGGGACGTAGCGGAGGTGCTTCTCTCCCGGCAGGTCCGCGAAGTAGAACTGCGACGAGTCGGGGCAGAAGAACTGGTCGCCGCTGCCGTTGACGATGTACTTGGGCAGGGCCAGGCGGTCGAGATAGGAGTACGGGTCTTCGATGCGATACAGGTCGCGGAGGCGCGGATGGTCGGCCCGCTGCAGGATCCGGTGCTGGTAGTAGTTGCCCACGGCCTCCGCCCAAAAGCCGTAGACCGACGCGTGGTGCCGCATCGACTCCTGGCAATTCACCACGTCGATCACGATCGGCACGATCGCCTCGACGCGCGGATCGGCGGCTCCGATCATCCACGTCGTCCAGCCCCGCTTGGAGGCGCCCGCCACGACGAACTTTTCGATCCGGGCCCCCTGCTGATCCGACCATTCCTGCAGGCAATCCATGGCCCGGGCGACGCTTTTGACCATCGGCAGCCGAGGCAGCCAGGTCGGATCGCCCGTCTCCAGGAACTGCGCCCAGCCGTAGCCGATCAGGTCGTCCTCTTTCCGCGGCTGGCCGTCGCCGTGGAAGACCAGCGGCTGGTTGGGAACCATCCGCAACTCCGCCACGATGCTGCCCGTGGCCTCGGCGATCTGCGTCACGACCGCGCTGGCGCGGTCGGGCACGGGCCGGTCGTTGGAGCTGCCCGACACCACCAGCAGCGCGCGGTTGCTGGCGAGCCGGGCCGGCTTGACCGCCGTCAGATGGTGTTCCCAGACGGTGCGATCGACTTCGTCCGGACTCCGCCAGGCCTGCGAGGCGAGCTTGATGACGGTCGTCTCCGCCGGATTCCCGGCGATCGTTCGAGCGACTTCCCACCGGTACTGCGGGTCGGGAGCCTGGACGTAGGCGATCAGCGGAGAGACGCCGGGGGCGGCAGGTTCCTGGCCGGCGGCCCGCTGGCCGCCAAGCAGCTGGCCGCCAAGCAGTTGGCCGCCAAGCAGTTGGCCGGTCGCCACGGCCGCCCACGTCATGATCCGTCGCATCGAGATGCTCCCGGAGAGAAGAGAAAGAGCCTCCGCCGGCGCCGTGCGGCGGCGGGCGGAAATCCGCCGCCAGGATAGCGCGCCGGGCGGCGGCCGGCCAGAGCCGCCCGCCTCCCGCCGCCTTGCGGGCGGCGGGTCGGCAGGCAGGGGGCCCGCCGACGGCTTCCCTGTCCGCGCCGCCGCGCGTCGGTCGGAAGGCCCGTCAGGGACGCATCCGCGGGCCGGCGGGGGCCGCGCGGCAGCCGCTGGAGCCGTAGGTCGCGCCGTCTCTGCCGTGGGGGCGCAGCGAGGAGCGGCCGGCGGCGACCAGGGGTTCCCGCCCCCGCGCTGGCTTGCTTTGGGCGGGCTCGCGTGCACGCTGTGGAAACACGTCAGGCCGCACGCCTGAGCCTTCGTCGGCGTGTCGTCGTTCGCGGAGCCTCTCCGCGGCGCGCGGGCGACGCCGCGACGTCCGCTGATTTCCGACACTTTCTTATTCTCGTTGCGAGGAGATCTGCATGCGCGTTCCTTATGCCGTCAAGGCGGTGGCCTGGGCCAGCTTGAGTTGGTTGGCCGTCCCTTCGACCGCCGATTTCGCCGCCCAGGCGGCGGGGTTGGGCGCGTTGACCCCCGCGTGGGACATCGACTTCACCTTGTGGACGCGCGGCTCGCAGTACCTGCCCAATGCCGCGTCGGAAACGCCTTTCGATGCGGACCAGCAGCAGGATCCGATCAACGAAGGTCCCGGCGCCCACAGCGGGCCGCAGTCCGGCGATCTGTTGTACGAGACTTCCGGCGGCATCGCCGTGGCGTCGAGATCGTTCGCCGAGGTGAACAACACGTTGTTGAAGATTCGCTCCCATCTCGAGGGCGTTCTGCAGACGAACTTCGTGAGCGGGCCGACCTGCTTCCCCAATCCGAACGTGCCCGGCGGCGTGACCTGCGACGGCGAGCCGCTGGTCACTGGGAACTGGAAGCGGCTCGAGGCCGACGCCTCGGTCCGGGCGGCGATTTCCGACGCCGTCTCGCTGACGCACGTCACCTCGAACATCAGCGGCTACCGGATGGTGTTCCAGATCGACGGCACGGACGTCAAGTTTCTCGACACCCTCCCTAACCCGGGGACGATTTTATTTGGGGGCACGGGGGGCGGGTACTTGCTGGAATTTCTCTACCAGGGGGTGCACCTCAACGTCAACAACCAGACCATTTTCTCTGCCGAAGACCGCACCGACGGCACGATCCTCGGGCTCAATCCGGCCGTCCCCAGGACCAGCACCCCTCGCCCCGCGGTGGCGTTCTCGCCGGTGATTTCGGTGACGAACGGGATTCCGTCGCCGGTGAACATTGAGATGTCGAGCCTGCTCAAGGTGGCGCTCGACAATCTGGACGCCGGGCGAGTGGTGTTCGAGCTCGAGCAGGACTATTCCCGCACGGTGCACATCGGCTTCGAGGTCTACGACGACGCGGGCCGGTTGCTGCCCGACGCCGTGGTGACCGGGTTGAACGGCGAACGCTACACGGTGCGGACGACGGCGATTCCGGAACCTGCGGGGCTGGCGTGGGTCGGCGGGGCCGCGATCGCCGCGGTCGGCCGTCGCGGGCGATCGGCCGTCGGCCGCAGGGCGTGACGGCCGGCCGACGCCGGGGCGATCGCCGCGGCCGGCGGCCCCTCCGGCTGCGGCCCCGCAGGCTGCGGCCCCTCCGGCTGCGGCGCAGGGCGTGCTGCGGCCCGCCGGCCCGGCGGCGCCGGGCCCTGGCCGCCGCCGCGCGTCCGGCCGGGCACGGGACGATTCCTCGGGCGGGCGCCGCGCGGCCGGGGTTCCGCGGTTCAGCCGACGTCGCCGAGGTCGAGCGCCTCGCCGTAGCGGCGGATCATCTGCTCGCGGAGCTTGGCGTGCCGGGCATGCTTGAGGCCCGGATCGCTGCTCACCAGCAGTTGGGCTTCGCGGCGCGCCTCGTCGAGCAGGTCGCGATCGCGCTGGAGATCGGCCATCCGCAGGGGAGGGAGGCCGTGCTGCTGCGTGGAGAACAGATCGCCCGGCCCGCGGAGTTCGAAATCGAGTTCGGCCAGGGCGAAGCCGTCGGTGCTTCCGGCGAACGCGGCGAGTCGCTCGCGGGCCGCGTCGCTCATGTCTCCCAGCAGCACGCCGCAGAACCCCGGCCGGTCGCCGCGGCCGACGCGTCCCCGCAGCTGGTGCAGTTGGGCCAGTCCGAAGCGTTCGGCGCCGACGATCGTCATCACGGTGGCGTTGGGGACGTCGACGCCCACTTCGATCACCGTGGTGCTCACGAGCACTTGGGTGCGGCCTTCGCGGAAGTCGGCCATGACGCGTTCCTTCTCGCCGGAGCTCATCCGGCCGTGGAGCACGCCGAGGCGGAAGGCCTCGAGTTCCCCGTTGGTCAGCTGCTCGAACGCCTCGGCGACGCTGGGGGCCGACGTCGTTTCCGACTCCTCGACCAGCGGCGCGACGACGTACGCCTGGCGGCCTTCGCGGAGCCGGTCGCGGACGAAGGCCCACCACGACGGCTGCCGGTCTTCCTCGACCAGATAGGAACCGATGGGCTGCCGTCCGGCGGGGAGTTCTCGCAGCGCCGAGAAGTCGAGGTCGCCGTACAACGTCATGCTCAGCGTGCGAGGGATGGGCGTCGCCGTCATGACCAGGTAGTGGGGCGCGAGGTCTCCCTGCCGCAGCGCCGCCCGCTGCCGCACGCCGAATTTGTGCTGCTCGTCGACCACCACCAGTCCCAGTTTGCGGAACCGCACGTCCTGCTGCACGACGGCGTGCGTTCCCAGCACCACGTCCAGCTCGCCGGCGGCGATCTGCTCCAGCATCGCCTGGCGCTCGGTCCGCGCGAGGCCCCCCGTCAGCAGCGCCCACCGCACGCGGCTGGCCTTGAGCAGACCCGCGAGCGTTTCGGCGTGCTGGCGGGCCAGGATTTCCGTGGGGGCCATGAGGGTCGCCTGCCAACCGTGCGCCACGCAGGTCAGCAGCCCGTACAGGGCGACCATCGTCTTGCCGCTCCCCACGTCGCCCTGCAGCAGGCGGTTCATCGGGCGGTCGAGCGCCATGTCGGCCGCCATCTCCGCGATCGCCTGCCGCTGGCCGGCGGTCAGCTCGAACGGCAGCAGACGGCGGATGCGGGCGTCGATGCGGGTCGTCGCGGGAAGGGGCGGGGCGGGGAGTTGCCGTTGTTGACCGCGGCGGATCGACAGCGCCAGCTGCAGGACGAACAGTTCCTGGAAGATGAACCGCCGCCGCGCGCGGTCCAACTCGTCCTGATCGGCGGGGCGGTGGATCGCCTGCACCGCACGGGGCAGGGGCAGCAGGTCGTACTGTTGCAGCAGCGCCGGCGGAAAGGCCTCGTCGAGCAGCTCGACGTACTGCTGCACGGCCTGGTCGACCACCCGCCGCAGCTGGAACTGCGACAGGCCCTCGGTGAGCGGATAGATCGGCAGCAACTTCGCGCCTTGCGGATCCTCGCCTTCGGCGAGGTAGGTGACTTGGGGGTGCGACATCTCCCGCCGCAGGCCGCGCTGCTTGACGCGGCCGGTCAGCAGCAGCGGCTGTCCCCTGCGGAATTTGTCGCGCATGAAGGGCTGGTTGAACCACGTGGCGCGGACCGCGTCGGTCCCGTCGCCGGCGACCACCACCACCCGCGTCTTGCCGAAGCCGCCGGAGGCGACGCCGACGTCCTCGACGACGGCCCGGACGGTCGCGGTCTCGCCGTCGCGCAGCGCGGCGATCGGGCGCTCGTCGGAGAGGTCCTGGTACTCCCGCGGAAAATGGAACAGCAGTTGGCCGACCGTGCGGATGCCGAGCCGTTCCAGCAGGGCGGCCCGTGCGGCCCCCGCGCCGCGGAGCAACTCCACGGAGGTCTGCAGTTGGGCGCGGGCGGCGTCGGAGCCGGGCAGAGGGGCGGTCATGCCCGCATTTTAGCGGGGGGGACCGCCCGGGCGAGGGCCCGAGGGCGGGCCTACAAAAACCGCTGGTAGGCGGCGACGGCGAGCTGGTCGACCCGTTCGTTTTCCGGGTGGCCGCTGTGTCCGGCGACGCGGTGGTACGCCACTTCGTGGCTCGCGAGCAGCCCGTCGAGCCGTTGCCAGAGTTCGACGTTCTTCACGGCGACCAGGCGCTTGCCCTCCTTGCGCATCCAACCGTTGCGCTTCCATTTGGGCATCCACTCGCTGATTCCTTTGCCGACGTAGACGCTGTCGGTGAACAGATCGACCCGCGACGGGCGGGTCAGCGCGGCCAGGCCCTCGATGACCGCGGTGAGTTCCATTTGGTTGTTGGTCGTTTCGCGGCAGCCCCCCGAGCGTTCGATGTGCTTGCCGCTGGCCGGATGCCGCAGCAGAAACGCCCAGCCGCCGGGGCCGGGATTGCCGCTGCAGCCGCCGTCGGTAAACAGGTGCACGAGGTTCGGCGCGGACATCACGAGGCTCGGGGGAGGGCGGCGTCGAGGCGGGGCTTGGTGAGTTGCCGCAGTTCCTCTTCGATGGGAGACTGGACGCGGGTCTGCTCGGGCAGCTTCCAGGGGATGATCACCGAAAACTCGCTCCCCTTGCCCAATTCGCTCTCCAGGGCGATTTCGCCCCCCAGCAGGCGGCACAATTCGCGGACGATCGACAGTCCCAGGCCGGTGCCCGAGTATTCCCGAGTGATCGCGTTGCCCCCCGCGTCGCCGGAACTTCCCTGGCGGAACTTCTCGAAGACCAGCAGCTGCTCCGACTCGCTGATGCCGACGCCCGTGTCGGCCACGACCAGCCGCAGGTCGCCGCGGCGGTCGCGATGGGCCGAGACGTGGATGCGGCCTCCCTCGGGGGTGAACTTGATGGCATTGGAGAGCAGGTTGTTGAGCACCTGCTCCACCTTGCCCTGGTCCTGCCGCATCGGAGGAAGGCCGGGCGCGATTTCGACGTCGAGGTCGATGTTCTTTTTTTCGCTCAGCGGCCGGGCCATGTCGCACTGCAGCAGCACGACGTTGCCGATGTCGAATTCCGTCGGGCGGACCTCCATCCGGCCGCTTTCGATTTTGGCCAGATCGAGGATGTCGTTGATCATGTCGAGCAGCTGGCGGCCGGAGCGTTCGATGTTGCGGGCGAAGCCGCGTTGCTTGTCGGTCAGCGTCTCGAGGGTCGACAGCAGGTCGCTGAAGCCCAGGATGCTGTTCAGCGGCGTGCGCAGCTCATGGCTCACGGTGGCGAGGAAGTCGCTTTTGAGCTGGTTCATTTCAAACAGCCGCATGTTGGCCTGGGCCAGCTCGTCGATTTTGCCGTCGAGTTCGGAGTTTACGCTGCGCAGCTCGTCCTGTTGGCGCAGCAGCTGCCGCAGCATCCGGTTGAAGGCCGCTCCCAGTTCCTCGAATTCGTCGCCGGTGTGGATCACGGCGCGCTGCTCCACCTCGCCCCGGCGCACCGCGTTGCTGACGTCGCGGAGATGCGTCAGCGGCTTCACGATGATGTACCGCACGATGGCGTACAGCGCGGCCATCGCCAGGGCGACGGTCACGATCGCCGCGAACAGCAGCAGGCTGCGATTCTCGGCGACCTGCGAATAGGTCTCCTGCATGTCGAGTTCGACGCGGACCACGGCCAGCAGGTCGCCCGCGCGGAGGTCGGGGCGGGGAGCCGACATCGGCAGGATCGTGTGGCACTTGACGCAGTACTGCCGCGCGAAGACCGGCTGGTAGTACTGGTAGAAGGGAGCCGTGTGCTCGTAGACCACCGGCTCGCCCCCGGGGAC
>Ga0169931_10009169_pt1 | contig 14320 bp, 11 predicted proteins | sample Kivu_15m_20L_FD_129675 | JGI IMG/M metagenome (GOLD analysis project Ga0169931, IMG submission 129675) | Freshwater microbial communities from Lake Kivu, Western Province, Rwanda to study Microbial Dark Matter (Phase II) - Kivu_15m_20L... | ecosystem: Environmental > Aquatic > Freshwater > Lake...
CCTCAGTACGCGGGCTTGCAGGCGCTCCACGAGCGCTTTACCGATCGGGGTCTGGTGGTGATGGGGTTTCCCTGCAACCAGTTCGGCGGGCAGGAACCGGGTACCGAAACGGAGATCGCGCACTTCTGCAGCTCGCGCTACCAAGTGGACTTTCCGATGTTTGCCAAGGTCGAAGTCAACGGACCCGGCACACATCCGCTTTATCAATCATTGAAATCGAAGCAGCCCGCCAAAGACGGCAGCCAGGACATCAGCTGGAACTTTGCGAAATTCCTTGTGAATGCCCACGGTGAGGTCGTCCGCCGATACGAGCCACAAACGAGCCCGGATGCAATCAGTCAGGAACTCGAGACGATCCTCGGGTCAAAGAACGCATGAACGTGGTCGCTTCGCCCGAGGCTGAAGATCGCTCAGTCCAGGAACGCAGCGCTGCACTGATCCTCGCGCTCGGCGCGCTGTTCGCGCTGGTTGCGGTCGCGGCAGGCGCATTCGGCGCGCACGCCCTGCGTGCCCGGCTCGAACCTTCTCAGCTCGCCGTCTACGAGACCGCCGTGCGCTACCAGATGTATCACGCGGGCGCGCTGCTTGCGACCGGTCTCGCCGCGGCGCGCTGGCCGATGGCGCTCTGGCATACCGCGGCGACCGCCTTCGCGGTCGGCATCATCCTGTTTTCGGGCAGCCTCCATCTGATCATCCTGGCCGGCCTGCGTGGATTGGGCTGGATTACGCCTTTGGGCGGGCTCGCCTTCATTGCCGGATGGGCGCTGATCATCGCCGCGGCGCTCCGGATCAGCCGAGCTGAGCGCTCGCGTGCGACGCACGCAGCAAGGCCAGACCAGCAATGACGGGCAGCAACGCGCACAATACAAAGGCCATTGAGTAGCTCCCCGCGAGACTGACTACCAGGGCAAAGGCCGATCCACCAAACACGCCTCCCAGAAAAAGCAGGGTTTGCGTACCTGCGGTCGCCTTGCCCACCTCGTTGGGTTTGACATGGCGGACGAGATCCGCGTAGTACACACCGTTCCAGGCGACCGAGGTGGCCGCGCAGGCCATGGCGATCCCGACAATGATCACAAACGATGCCTCAGCAGGCATGAGGCCCAATAGCGCCGCACTGATCCCCATCGCAAGTCCGAGCGCGCCGAGCAGCCTGCCAGGATCGACCCATCGGTCCGACACATGTCCCCAGAAGATCCGGGCAAACACCGAGAGCACCTGCGAAGTCGCGAGGATGCCCGCGGCTACGGCGAGCGTCATCTGGTGCTCGAGCTTGAGCAGTGACACGAGGAAATTCAGGAAAACGATCTGTGTGAACGAAAAGGTGATCGCCGAAAGCGATAACCGGCGCAGGGGCGGTAGGGAGAGCACCCAGATTACCGGGGCGACAAAGCGGTCCACCACCAGGCGCTGCCAACCTGAGCTCAGTCCACCCCGGCCGCCCGCGCCGGCGGCTGTGCGGTCCGATTCTGTCGAAGGATCTGACAGAGCATCGGTCGGCCCACCGACAGGCTGAGCACTGGGGGGCTCCAGCACATCGCGCGCGCGGCCGACCAGCACGGTCAACCCGAGGAGCAGCACGGAGATCGTGATCAATGCCGATCGCCAGCCCCATCCCATCAGCAGCCAGGGCAGACAAGCACCCGCGAGCGCCACACCCAGTGGAACGCCCGTCTGCTTGACCGAGAAAAACAGTCCCCTCCGGCTGATCGGCGCATGACGGCTCAGGATCTCCGCAGCGGTCGGATTCGGGATCCCATAGGACACGCCGATCATCATCGCGCCGACCAGCATCAACCAGCCCGCACCTGTCGCATAGGCCAGCAAGGCCAGCGCGCTGATGAGAAGTGCAAGCTGACTCAGTCGCACCGGCCCGAAGCGGGGCGAGAGGCTCGCACTAAGCAAACCGCTGGGAATCGCGAACAGATACGCCAGGCTCACGAGCAGTCCCGCCTGCTGAGCCTCGAACCCAAGCGGCTCGGCAACTGCCGGCGCGAACACAGCCGGCACGGCCATGGTAAGCGAGGTCACTGCCTGAACGAGCAGTGTGACCCCCAGCGCGGTAAAGGGGGCGCTCACGGCAACCGATCAGTGAAAATGCGTTGACTCGGGCTCGACGTCTTCAGGCACTTCGGCGTGGACCGTGTCGCCCTTGCCATTGGGGTAGAGCGGGACACCACAATCCTCGCAGAATTCGGGCTCCCGAAGATCGGGCCAGACCCGTACCTCCGACACACCGAGACTGCGCAAGATCTCGCGAATCGAGTCGAGCGGAGAGGGCTCATCGGTCTCGGACTCGGCGCCCAGAAGCGGCCAGACGATCCCGTAGGACACTTCGTCGTCCTGCGCGACCGACAGACCGATGCGGTACTCATCCACCCGATCGGTGCCAAAGGCCGCGATCGCGGCGCGGATCGCACTCGGTTCGACCCCCATCGCGTGGGTCAGATAGTGGACCGCCGCCTGGATCGAATAGGGACGAACCCGTCGGTCGGCCTCGCGCATATTCAGATGATAGGCATCGGGCAGAAGGCACTCGAACCCGCAGCCAGGCAGAAGAGGCTCGATATTGGGACGGGCCTGGGCCACCCATTGCTCGAGACACTGCACCCGCCCGACATGGTCGTTGCGCTCGATCTCCTGCCAGCGAAACAGGGCTTCGCCCACAGGCGCCGCCACGACGGCCAGCAAAAAACGAGAGTCGGCCAGCATGTCGGCCGTCTCGGGCATTGATTTGAAATCTAGACGCAGCGCCGCACCCGATGCAAGAGCGGTCGCCACCCGACGAGTGAGTCGGCGCAGTTCCACCTGCTCACGAGGTAGCTGGTCTATGCTGTAGAGCATCGGCAGCACGCGCAGACGAGCGTCATCGGCGAGTATGTGAGCATGCCAGTGGGCGGTCAGGGTCTGGGTGAGCTCCGCGGACAACGGCCCTGCGGGAATGCGGAACCGGGTCCAGGCGACCAAGGGCGCGGCAACCAGCAGCGCCTGCCAGGGCGCACCGTCTATCTCGATGTCGACCGTCTCCGCGCATTCCTCAACGGACTCGATCAACGCACCATAGGCCTCCTTGTCGGTCTGGTGCAGGCGATCCAGCGCATCGTGGATCGATTGGGCATGACCGCCATCAAGCAGCTTTTCGAGTCGCTGCCGCAGTCGCTCCTCCCAGAACCTGTCTTCGATCCGGCTTCCGGCATTGGCCAATCCCAGCGCGAGCGATACGAGACGCTCGGCATCCGGTGACAGATGAGGCTTGCGGTCGCGGCCGCGCGCGGTACGGTGTTCTTTCATTTCGGGCCCTTGAAACGGGCAAAGTGTAGTCGAATCAGGCTGAGCTTGCGCGAGCGGATGGATCACCGGCCTCGATCAGGCTCCAGAGCGCTGGTCCACGGCAGTCCCTGGCAATCGCTTCGAGCAACCCGTCGTGCGCAGCGCGCTCCTCGTCATCGGCACGAATGACGACCAGGCCGGCAGGGGGCCAGTCGAGTGAACGGCCCGATGTGCCGGCTTCGCCCGAAGTACCCGTTGCAATCTGGATTTCCAGGCTGTCCTGCCCGCGCGTCATCGCCAGATACACCTCGGCAAGCAACTGCGCATCGAGGAGCGCGCCGTGCAACACACGCTTGGCATTCGACACGCTGTAGCGCTCGCATAAGGCATCGAGCGAATTGCGTTTGCCCGGGTGCATCGAGCGGGCCATGATCAAGGTGTCTGTTACGGCAAGCACATGACGACGAAACACCGGCCGCGACAAGCGCGCGAACTCGGCATCCAGAAAACCCAGATCGAACGGAGCATTGTGAATCAGCACCTCGGCGCCGTCCACGAACTCGATCAGGCGCTCGGCGATCTGCTCGAAACGGGGCTCGTCACGCAATCGGTCGAGCGAGATGCCATGCACCGCCATGGCGCCTTCATCGATCTCCCGCTCCGGGTTGATATAGAGGTGCAGCGTCCGGCCGGTCACCCGACGGTCGATCATCTCGAGGCAGCCCACTTCGATGATCCGGTGACCGTCGGCTGCGCTCAGGCCCGTGGTTTCGGTATCGAGAACGACCTGACGAGGCACTGACATCAGCGGGCGGCTCCCAAACAGCCCGTCAGAGCGCAGTGGCCGCGGGGCCCGGTGCGGGCAAGCCGCCCTGCGCCTGCGGCCGGGGCGCAGGCGGCTCAGGAGCGCGGGGCTCGGACGGGCCCGAGGCATCACGATGCGAGTCGTCCTCGGCCGGCAGCGGCTGACGACCACGCGCCATGAGCGTGTACACCACCGGCACCACGATCAGGGTGAGGAGGGTCCCCAGCGACATGCCACCGACAATCACGAGGCCGATCTGCACGCGGCTCTCGGCACCGGCGCCCGTGGAGAGCGCGAGCGGAACGGCGCCGAGCACCATCGCACCCGTGGTCATCAGGATGGGGCGCAGGCGCATGCTTGCAGCTTCGACTGTTGCCGGGATCAAGGGCACGCCTCGGTCGCGCACCTGGTTGGCAAACTCCACGATCAGAATACCGTGCTTGGTGATCAGACCCACGAGCGTGATGAGACCGATCTGACTGTAAACATTGATTGTTCCGCCTCCGTACTGCAGCAACCAGAGCGCCCCGGCCATCGAGAGCGGCACAGACAAGATGATGATCAGCGGATCGATGAAGCTCTCGAATTGCGCCGCGAGCACCAGATAGATGAAGGCCAGCGCAAGAATGAAGGTGACAAAGAGCGTGGACGAAGACTGCTTGAATTCCCGCGACGTGCCGTTGTAGTCGATCGCATAACCGGGCTTGAGATGTCGACGGGCGGCGTCTTCAAAAAAGTCGAGCGCCTCGCCAAGAGAGGTCCCTGGCGCCAGATTGCCTGTGATGAATACCGCCCGCCGCTGGCCGAAGTGGTTGAGCTCGCGGGCTGACACGGTCTCGGTGGTACGGACCAGGCTGGACAGCGGCACCATGGTGTCGTTGCGCCCACGCACGAAGATGTTGGAGATGTCCTGGGGCGAATTGCGGCTAGCGGCCTCGAGTTGGACGACCACGTCGTACTGCTCGCCGTCACGCTTGAATCGTGTGACCTGGCGGCCCCCCAACATGGTCTCGAGCGTTCGGCCAATCACCTCGACCTGCACACCCGCATCAGCGGCGCGATCGCGGTCGATCGTCACACGGATTTCGGGCTTGTTCAGGCGCAGGTCCGAATCAACGCCCTGGGCACCGGGCCAAGCCTGGAGCTCGGATATCAGGGGCTTGAGCGTCTGCTGAATCTGCTCATAGGGCTCGGAACTCAGGATCACCATGTTGATCGGCCGCGCTCGGGGGCTCTGACCGAGTGAGGGCGGCATCGTCGCGAAAGCCGTGACCCCGGGAATCCCGAGCATCTTGGGCTGCAGCTCGCGCATGATGTCCTGCGCTTTTCGCGTGCGATCATTCCAGTCAACCAGCCGGAAGAACACAATGCCCTGCGTAGCGGTGGGGTTCCCCGACACCGCCATGATGCGATCAGCCTCAGGAATGGTCGAGGAAAGTGACTGAATCAGCTGGGCGTGACGTCCGGTGTAGGCAACTGAAGCACCTTCGGGAGAGGTGAAGATCCCAAGGATGACGGCTCTATCCTCGACGGGCGACAACTCTTTCTTGGTCGTGGTCCAAAGATGGAAAAGTGCCAGACCGACCAGACCAAAGGTGACGACCATCGAAAGCAGGCGCGCCCAGAAGGGAATCGACAAGATCGTCGCGAGCACTCGCTGGTAGCCGCGAGTCATACCGACCAAAAACCGCTCGATTGCACGGTTGACCCGCCCGGGATTGGGATCGTGCTTCAGCAGTCGCGAACACATCATCGGAGACAGTGTCAGCGCCACAAAACCCGAGATCAGCACGGCTCCGGCCAGAGTGAGGGCAAACTCGATGAACAGTCGTCCAGTACGCCCGGTTGTAAAAGCCATCGGCGCGTACACCGCCGCAAGGGTCAAGGTCATCGCCACCACGGCAAAGCCGACCTCCTTGATACCCCGGAAAGCGGCAGCGATGGGCTGCATGCCCTCCTCGATGTGCCTGTAGATATTTTCCAGCACGACGATCGCATCATCGACCACCAGACCGATCGCAAGCACCAGCGAAAGCAAGGTCAGTGTATTGATCGAAAAGCCGGCGAAATACATCACCGAAAACGCACCGATCAGGCAGACCGGAATGGTCACCATGGGGATCAGGGAGGCCCGGACCGAACGCAGAAAAAAGAAAATGACCAGTGCCACAAGCACCACCGCCTCGGCGATCGTCTTGTAGACCGACTCGATCGAGCGCTCGATGAAGAGCGTGGAGTCATAGGCGACATTGAGCTGATACCCCTGGGGCAGCTCGGTCCGGATCTTGGGAAGTTCTTCGCGTAGCGCGCGCGCGAGCACCAGCGGATTGGCCGTCGCCTGCTTGATCAGGCCGATCGACACGCCCGACTCGCCCCGAAAGCTGACTGAAACCCTCTCGTCAAGGGGCGCAATGGTTGCACGACCGATGTCGCGCAGGCGAACCGGGTAGCCTCCGACCGTGCGAATCACCATGTTGTCGAATTCGGCCACCGACCGGAGGTCGGTCTCCGAGACCACCGTGAACTCGCGCTGCTCGCTCTCGATACGACCGGAGGGCACGTCGATGTTTTGCCTGCGCAGCGCGTCCTCGACGTCCTGCACGGTCAACCTGTAGCCCGCCAGACGCTCGCGGTCAAGCCAGATCCGCATCGAGAACTTGCGCTCGCCGAACACCCGCACCTCGGCCGCGCCGGGCAAGGTCTGAAGCCGCGTCTTGATGAAACGATTGGCGACGTCGGTGATCTCCATCGACGAGGCATTTTGGCTCGAAAAAGAGAGCCAGATGATTGGATTGGCGTCGGCCTCCACCTTGGCAATCGTGGGCTCGTCGACGCCAAGGGGCAGACGCTGACGCACTCGCGAAACGCGATCCCGGACGTCGGCCGCAGCCCCGTCAGATTCACGATCGAGCCTGAAGCGGACCATGATCAGACTGCGTTCGGGGCGCGAAAACGAGGTCAGGGTATCAATCCCTTCGATGCCAGCGATCGAGTCCTCGAGCGGCTTGGTCACCTGCGACTCGATGATCTCGGCCGAAGCGCCCCGGTAGAGCGTGGTGACGGTCACCACCGGCTCGTCGATCTTGGGGTACTCGCGCACTGACAGGCGGTCGAAGCTGACCACGCCCAGCAGGATCAGAACCAGGGACAGCACGGTGGCGAGCACCGGCCTGCGGATACAGATTTCTGAGATGACCATTCCTGACTCCCGAACTCAGCCTGCAGGTGGCCGGCGGGGTGGCGCATCGGGCGCGCCCGGACGGGCAGGACCCTGACCCGCCGGGCCAGCCCCACCCGCGTTGACCACTCTGACTTCCTGACCGTCCCGCTGAATCTTGAGTTGGCCGGCAGTGATGATCAGCTCGCCCGCCGCCAGCCCCGCAGTAATCTCGACCTTGCCGTCACGACGCTGACCGCTGCTGACTCGGGTCATCCTGGCCTTGCCCTCGACCACCCGGTAGACGAACAGCTCGCCGCCAACCGGTGTGATCGCCTCCTCGGGGATGACGACGGCCTGCGGCTTGTCCCGGAGCACAATGCGCGCCTTGGCAAACATGCCGCTGCGCAGCGCCGCATCAGGGTTGGAAATGAGGCCTCGCGCGACCACCGACCGACCGTTGGCATCGACCTGTACGTCGAGTGCATCGAGCACCGCCCGGAAACTGCGGCCCTCGAAGGCATCGACCGTCACCTCGATATCGAGCCCGCGCCGCAACTGCCCAAGAAACCGCTCGGGCAACTTGAGATCGACCTTCATGCTCACGAGATCCTCGATCAGCACCAGATCGCTGCCTTCCTTGACGAAGTCGCCCACGCTGAAATTGCGCAGACCCAGCCGCCCGGAAAAGGGAGCGTGGATGCGAGTCTTGGCGAGTTGCGCATCGGCGAGCCTGAGTCGCGCCTCCTGGACGCTCAGGTTGGCCGCCGTCTGGTCACGCGCGCTCTGGCTGACGAAATTACGCTGCGCGAGATCGGTCGTACGCTCGTGATTGGCCCGGGAGAGGGCCAGTTCGGCGCGGGTCTGCTCGGCCTGGGCGGCAAGCACCGACCCGTCAAGCTCGACCAGCAACGCACCCTGGCGGACCTGGGCACCGTCTGCGAACCCAACCCGTACGACCCGGCCGGAGGTCTCGGGCCGGATCATCACGGATTCATTGGCACGGAGTGTACCCACCGCGAAGACTTCATCGGCGAGCGCCATGGTCTGCGCCTTTTCGGCCTCGACCTGAACAGGACCCCTAGGGCCACGAGGCCCGCCCTGGCCGCCCTGCCCGCCCTGGCCGCCCTGGCCGCCCTGCGACGCCCCCTGGGTGCCACCCTGAGCGCTCCCCGCGCCGGGCGAGCCGCCTTTTGCGGCTCCGCCGGGGACCTGGGCCCCGCCGCCGCTCTTGCCGGACTGTCCGGCCTGGCCGCCCGAGCCCGAGCCCGAGCCCGATTGACCGGGGCCTGCGCCCGAACGCGAGGCGATCTCGACAGGTGCAGGGCCGCTGCGCTGCTGCGTGTACATCCACCAGCCCAGCACCGCGAGGCAGGCTGTGGTCAGCCCGTAAACCATCATTTTTTTCATGAGAGCATCCAGGCGCACATCGGAACCGCCACGATCGAAGAGTCAGCATCCGGGAGGAACGCGATCTCATCACGCCACCATAGAACAGCGCACTCGAGACCACCCGGCACGATACCACTTTGAATGCCTCGGCAGGTGTTACCCCTAGGCAACACTCGTAGATTGAGGTCCCGCGTCCGAGAATTCGGCAAGGTGCACGAGATGCGCAGGCAAAGCCTCTAGCGCAACTCGGCCACGCCCCGGTTGGCAAGGGCATCGGCCCGCTCATTCTCCGGATGACCGGCATGACCACGGACCCAGCGCCATTCCACCTCGTGCTGGCCAGCAAGCGCATCGAGCCGCTGCCAGAGATCGACATTGCTGACCGGCCTTCGATCGGCGGTCTTCCAACCGCGGGCCTTCCAGGCACGGATCCACTCGCTGATGCCCTTTTGCACGTACTGGGAATCGGTGTGGACCACGACCGGCACTGGCCGTGTCAAGGCCTCGAGGGACCGGATCACCGCCGTCAATTCCATGCGGTTGTTGGTCGTTTGTGGTTCGCCACCGTACAGCTCACGCTCGCGGTCGCCGTAGCGAAGAATGGCCCCCCAGCCGCCCGGACCCGGATTTCCCTTGCAGGCACCATCGGTAAAGATCTCGACTCGGGTAGACATCCGGAAAAGAATCAACGGCAAGTTGGAGGGAAGTTGCGCTGCGTCGGGGTCGCCCCGCGCAGCAGTCGATTCTAATCCGCGTTTCGACTGGAGGTTCAGGTGCTCGAGAAACGAATCCTGAAGCAACTGGAAAATCTGCGGGGCAGCGCGCCCATGCCGCTGAAGGTGCGGCTTTGGCAGGGGTCTGAGGTCAGCTTGGCCGACGAGCCTTCGGTGACGCTGCTGCTCCGATCGCCGCAAGCGGCCCGACGCCTGCTCAAGCCCAGCCTCGATGCGCTGGGCGAAGCTTACGTGGAGCGTCTGATCGATGTCGATGGTGCGATCGGCGACATCATCTCGGTGGCCGATCGGCTGGCCAGCACCGCATCGGCCGGCCGTCGGCAGGGTCGCATCCCGTCCTGGCTCACTCGCCATACCCGTCGCAGCGATCGCAAGGCCATCGAATACCACTACGATGTCTCGAATGACTTTTACCAGCGATTCCTCGACTCCCGGATGGTCTATTCATGCGCCTATTTCCGGACGGGCAACGAGAACCTCGAGACCGCCCAGCTCCAGAAGCTCGACCACGTCTGCCGCAAGCTGATGCTCGCGCCGGGCCAGCGCCTGCTCGACATCGGCTGCGGCTGGGGCGCAATGGTGATCCACGCCGCACAGCGTTACGGCGTGAATGCGGTCGGCATCACGCTCTCGCGAAATCAGTACGACCTGGCCCGCGAACGGGTCGAGCGCGCGGGGCTGAGTGACCGGATCGAGATCCGACTGCAAGACTATCGAGACGTACCCGAAGTAGAGGGTTTCGAACGCATCTCGTCAATCGGCATGTTCGAGCACGTCGGGCTGCGAAACCTCCGGGCCTACTTTGATCAGGTGGCGCGCTTGCTCAAGCCGGGTGGCGTCGCGATGAATCACGGCATCACATCCAGTGACGCAGACAGTCGGGAAGTGGGCCTGGGAGCGGGCGCATTCATCGACAAATACGTTTTCCCGGACGGCGAGTTGCCACATGTCTCGCTGGCGATTCGGGAGTTGTCCCGGGCGGGGCTCGAACTTGCCGACGCCGAGTCCCTGCGACAACACTATGCGATGACCTTGCGCGCCTGGTCCGAGGCCTTCGAACGCAGGCTGCTGGAACTGGTCGAACTCGCCGGCGAGCAGCGCGCCCGGGTCTGGCGCGTCTATCTGGCCGGCTGCGCCCATGCGTTTGCGCATGGCTGGGTCAATATCTACCAACTCCTGGCGGTCAGGCCCCTGGCGGGCCCGAACGGTCAGACGAGCCCACTGCCCTGGTCACGCGAGTATATGTATCGCGATGACTGGCCACCGGGGCGGCCATCCGACGACTGAAACGCTTTCGAAGCGCCGGCCCCTGAAGGCGCATGCCCGGTATCCTCTTGACCGCCGAAAGCAGGTAGACCGCGCCGAGAATGGGCCACCAGCGGTCGCCCGCCCGCTCCATGAACGCAAAACGTTCCAGCCAATTGGCACGGTCGAACGCAGGTCGGTAACAGCCGTGCAAGACCTCCTCGACCGAGAGCCCAAGGAGTTTGAGCCAATCCCTGAGGCGTGCGATGGTGATCATCTGGGCGGGCTCGGGCAGCCACTCGTGACCGACCCACCGGCCGGCCGACTGGCGAAGACCCCACAGACTCACGGGGTTGAAGCCCGTCACGACCAGCCGGCCCTCGGGTCGCAGCACCCGGTCGACTTCACGCAGGATCTCGTGTGGTTCGTCGGCAAACTCGAGCACGTGAGGCAACACCACCAAGTCAAGCGACTGGGTGGCAAATGGAAGATGACCGAAGTGATCGATCAGAAGGGTTGGACGCGGCGGCAGTGCAAGCCGAGGACCGGCCGCAGCGTGATCTCGTTGCAGGGTATCTGCGGGCGAGGACGCGGCCAGGAAGCCAGCCTCGGGCAGGGGCTCGATGGCCTCGCCTACCCAGACCCGGTTGGGCATCCGGTTGGCCCGCAGGCAGTCAATTGCAGGATTGCCGCACTGGATTGCGTGATAACCAAACAGGTCAGCGACCACTCGCTCACAAGCGTTTTCCTGCCACTGCCGCATGTAGAGGCCAGGAGGCGAGGCGAGCCAATGCCGCCAGGCCTGCGCCTGCCGGGCGCCTATAATCCGATCGTCTTCACCCCGGCTCGACATCCGTCGAAGGTCTCCGATGTATATCGACTCCGCCCAGTGGCAGTTCCGTGCGGCCGACCACCCCCAGGTCGAGGCGATCCCCGCATTCAATGACAACTATATCTGGCTGCTGCACGATCCGGAGCGTCGCGAGGCGGCTGTCGTCGACCCCGGCGATGCCGAACCCGTTCTCCTTGCACTCGAGCAACGCGCGCTGACGCTTAGATCGATCCTGATCACCCACCACCATCGCGACCACACGGGCGGCGTCGAGATGCTGGTGCGCCGCCTGGGCGCCCGGGTCTTCGGCCCGGCCGCCGAGTCGATCGCCGGACTGGACCAGCGTCTCGCCGACGGTGACACGATCCCGATCTGGAGCGATGGCCCGATAGCAAGGATCGTCGGGATCCCCGGCCACACAAGTGGTCATATCGCCTACTGCCTCGATTCCATGGGTTCGGACCGGCGGCCGCTGCTCTTTTGCGGCGACACGCTTTTCGCTGCGGGCTGCGGCCGGGTCTTCGAAGGTACTCCGGCGCAAATGCTCGATTCTCTTGATCGGCTGGCCGCACTTCCCGCTGAGACGCTCGTCTACTGCGCGCACGAATACACGGTAGGCAATCTTCGGTTTGCGCAGGCTGCCGATCTCGACAGCCAATCGGTCAAGGCCCGAATCGAGGAAGCAATTGACCTCAGGGCAGCCGGGCTGCCCACCTTGCCTAGCAGCATCGGAATCGAACGACAGAGCAACCCATTTCTCAGAGCGGGCGAACCGGGTGTACAGGCGGGCGTGCGGGCCCATCTGGGCGCACCGCCTGCGGACAGGCTGGCGTGTTTTGCAGCGCTGCGGGAATGGAAAAACGCGTTCCGATGAAAGCCGAGGATTTGACCGACCCCGCGGAATTGACCTAAATTCGAGGTCTTGGTGCTCTCGGGCACCCGTACCACTCCATCGGTGACACGAATTGTCAACCCTCTGCTCACCGTCTGTCGCTTTTTTACGACCGAGAGCGCGCGGCTCGGTTCCCGTTCCCGGTCGCCTGCAATGCGCCCGGCTCGCCGCGCCTGTCGCGCTGCTCGGATCACTCATCCTGTCGGGATGCGCAGGCTTTCAGCCCGGCCAGGCGCCTGCGACGCGAGTGAGCCTGTCGTCGTCGGTCGATACCCCGGACAGCCACTGGATGGCGGACCGCCCAGCCATTCCGCTCACTGCCGATCAGAAGCTCGCCTTCGCTGCGGCGCGACTCCGCTTCGAGGAGGTCGTAGAGACGGCCGACGCGACGCTGGGACGCCTTCAGACGGACGAGCCCGATCCTCGCTACGCCGATCTCTGGCAAAGGATCCGCGCGGGCTTTGCGATGCCAGAGCTCAAGTCTCCTCTGGTCGCCCGGATGGAGCGCTCTTACATCGATCGCCCTGACCTGTTGGTCCGAATGATGGAACGGGGTTCGCGTTACCTGTTTCACATCGTCGAGGAAATCGACAAGCGCGGCATGCCGATGGAACTCGCGCTGCTGCCCTTCGTCGAAAGTGCGATGAATCCGACTGCGATGTCGCCCGCTCAGGCCTCGGGGCTCTGGCAGTTCATTCCCTCAACGGGCCGGGCCTACAATCTCGAACAGGACTGGTGGGTCGACAACCGTCGCGATGTCGTCAAATCGACCCAGGCGGCGCTGGACTACCTGCAAAAAATCTACGAACTGAATAACCGCGACTGGTTCCTGGCGCTCGCCTCCTACAATTGGGGAGAAGGCGCGGTCGGACGGGCAGTCAAGGCCAACCTCGCCCGAGGTCGCCCGGCGGACTACCTGTCGCTCAACATGCCCAATGAGACGCGACAATACGTGCCGCGCTTGATGGCACTCAAGAACATCCTCCTGCGCGCCGAACAACTCGGGCTGCGCTTGCCCCCGCTCGCCAATCGCCCGTATTTCGTTACCGTCGAAAAAACCCGACCGATCGATCTCAAACTCGCCGCGCAATTTGCCGGCATGACGGTGGCGGAATTCCTCGAGCTCAATCCAGCCCACAACCGCCCGGTGATCGCGGCGAGCCGCAACAACGGCATCAAGCTGCCGGCCGATCGGGCCGAGGGCTTTCTCGCCGCAGTGGCGCAGCACGGCGAGCTAAATCGCTCGTTCACCACCTGGCAGCCCTACACGCTCAAGACCGGCGACACGGTGGAAAACCTGGCCGCGCGGGCGGGCATCACGCCGGTCGAACTCCGCCGAGCCAATGGCCTCAGGCCAAACAGCCGAGTGCTGGCCGGCACCCGACTGCTGTTGCCCCAGAAAGGCTCGGTCGATGACAGACAGGTCGAAACCTTCGTCGCGCCGCGCATCATCGAGCAGATCGACGTGCCTGCCCTCTACCACACCAAGCGCAACGCCAATGAAACACTGGCGGTAATCGGCCGGCGCTACGGTGTCGCGCCCGCCACGCTGACCAAGCTCAATGATCTGCAGGGCGAGCCCCCTGTCGGTCGTCGCCTGTTGGTACGCCCGGCAGGCACTCAGACCATCATGATCACCGAGGAAGGCCGACGCTCGGTCGTGGCAGCACCACGACCCGATACGCCCCCCAGGGTGGTGCCGGTGGTCGCCCGTCCTCCCGCGGCTACACCACCCAGACCCGCCAACGCAGCCCCTACCTCTCGTCCTGCCGCAGCGAGACCGGCTCCATCTGGACCCAGACCGCAGACGGCCGTGCCCGCACGATCTCAGCAGAGGCCCGCATCGACTGCTGCGCAAACACCCCGACCGACCGCATCCCCCAGCGCCGGTCGGGTGACCCAAACCCGCAATCAGGCTGCCCCGAGCACCCGCAACAGTCAAGCCGAGCCGCAGCGACGATCGCCTCCGGCCTCTCCCTTGAAGATGTGAGCG
>Ga0169931_10009170_pt1 | contig 14319 bp, 12 predicted proteins | sample Kivu_15m_20L_FD_129675 | JGI IMG/M metagenome (GOLD analysis project Ga0169931, IMG submission 129675) | Freshwater microbial communities from Lake Kivu, Western Province, Rwanda to study Microbial Dark Matter (Phase II) - Kivu_15m_20L... | ecosystem: Environmental > Aquatic > Freshwater > Lake...
ATTTTTGTATTTGATTATAATAATTTTCATCAATTACAAAAAATCATTGATCGAAATAGTTTAGCTGCAGTAATTATGGAAGTGACAAGGTCTGTACCACCAAAGCAAAATTTTTTAGAAAATGTTAGAAAATTAACGAAGAATAAAAATATTGTTTTAATTTTTGATGAATGTACTTCGGGTTTTAGAGAGACGTTTGGTGGTATGCACATAAAGTATAAAGTATTTCCTGATATGGCTACTTTTGGTAAGGCTTTGGGAAATGGTTATGCAATTAACGCAGTTATAGGTAATGACTCAGTCATGAATTACGCCGATAAAACATTTATAAGTAGTACATTTTGGACAGAAAGAATAGGATCAGCAGCTGCTTTAAAAACCCTTGAAATCATGAAAAAATTAAAATCTTGGGAAAAGATTAGTCATATTGGATTTGATATAAAAAAGAAATGGTTACAACTTTCTAAAATTCATAATATCAAATTAGACATAAAAGGATTTGATGCAATTCCAAGATTTGATTTTATAAATAAAAATAATCTTTATTATAAGACTTTTATTTCTCAAGAATTTTTGAAGAAAAAAATTTTAGCCGGAAATTCTATTTATTTATGTATTAATCATAATAAGCAAGTAATAAATAGATATTTTGATATTTTAGACTCAATTTTTTTTAGAATAAAGAGATCTATGGATAGTAACTCAGATGTACTAAAATTATTAGAAGGCCCCGTATGTATTTCGGGAATAAGATCTAAATATTAAACATAAATGATAAAAAATTTTTTAAAAAATAAAAGCTTACTAATAACGGGAGGCACAGGTTCTTTCGGTAAAGCTTATGTTAATTTTTTATTATCTAAAAAGATTCCTTTAAAGAGAATAATTATTTTTAGCAGAGATGAATTAAAACAGCATGAAATGAGCGTAAATTTTTCTGATAAAAAATTTTCTAATATTAGATATTATATAGGCGATATTAGGGATAAAGATAGGTTAACTTCAGCATTTGAAGACGTTGATATTATAATTCATGCTGCTGCCCTAAAGCAAGTTCCTGCTTCAGAATATAATCCTATAGAATTTATAAAAACAAATATAATTGGAGCTCAAAATATTATTGAATGTTCATTAAAGATGGGCGTCCAGAGTGTCATAGCTTTATCTACAGATAAGGCCTCATCACCTATTAATCTTTATGGAGCCACTAAGTTATGTTCCGATAAATTATTTATTAATTCAAATAATATTAAAGGAAAAAAAAAAATTAAATTTAGCGTAGTTCGGTATGGTAACGTTATGGGTAGTAGAGGCTCTGTGTTACATAGTTTTTTAGACCAAAAAAAAGGTGGCCAATTACTTCTAACTGATTACAGAATGACAAGATTTAACATTTTATTAGATGATGCCATAGATCTGGTAAATTGGGTTGTATTAAATTCAATGGGCGGAGAAATATTTGTTCCTAAAATTCCATCTTTTTATGTCAAGGATCTTGCAAAAGCAGTATGTAATAAGTGCAGAATTAAGATTATCGGCATCAGAGCAGGTGAAAAATTACATGAAGAGATGATATCAGTATATGATGGCAAAAATACAATCGATTTAAAAAAATTTTATGCAATTCTTCCAGATCATTTAATTCAAAAATATCTAGATAAAGGTTTCAAATTAGTTAATGACGGTTTCTTTTATAATTCAGAAATTAATAAGCAATTTTTAGATACTAAGGATTTAAAAAATATAGTTAAAAAATTTTTTTAAATAATAAATTAATAATATAAGATTAACTATCAAGTAGAGCTCCTAAAAAAAGTAGTTTGCATAAAAAAAATAAAAATATTATTCGTATTTTGAAATCAGATAGTCAATTCCAATAGATTATTAAATTTAAAATAAAGTTTACCTTTCGTCGTATTAAATTATATTGAAAATAAGTTTTATGATTTAAGCTAAGATAATATTTTTACCATAATAAAAATGGTCATAATGATTAAAAAATTTTTAAATAATTTTATAATAGTTAGTAATTATATTAGGCATAATAAAAATTACTTATATAATAAAAATTATAGTGATAATATTTTTTTGATTGAGTTTAATAGATGGCAAGTAATGCATATTACCTTTTCATATTTAGCAAATTTTTTTTCTGAAAAAAAAAATTGTAAAATTATAGCTTTTGATTCACACAATTTATTTAAAAAAGTGACATTCATAGAAAAAATTAAATGGAACCTAGGAAAAATTTTTAATTTCAAAACTTTTGGAGTTTACAGTTCATTTGGTACAAAAGACTTCTTAGAGATTAAAAATAATAAATTTATAATCGAAAGAAGTATAAAGTTTTTTGAATATTTTTACAAAAAAGATGTAACCTTAAAAAAATTAGAAAATCTTCGTGTTGAAAATATATGGATAGGCGATCTAATTTATGATTCCTACTTAAAAAAATTTTCGTTAAGTACAGTTGATTTAAACTCTAAAAATTTTAAATTTTTCTTTTTAGAATGTTTAAATAATTTTTTTTTTTGGTTTGATTATTTTAATAATAATAAAGTTAAAGGAATAGCTGTAAGCCATGCCGTATACATTTTGGCAATACCATTAAGAATTGCAGAATCCAAAAAAATTTTAAATTTTTGCTTTTCTGAAATGTCCATTGTTAATTGTACTAATAAAATTTCTTATAAATATAAAAAAAATAATTCAGATATTCATAGTAGATATTTCAAAAAAATTTTTAATCAATTTAATAAAGCTGAAGTCAAAAATTATTTAAAAATAGGGAAAGAATGCATTAATAAAATTATTAGCGGAGAGACAAAATATTCCTATTTAAAAAAAACTTCTTTTCCAAAACAAAAAGCTTTCTCAAATTATTTTAATAATAGTAAAAAAAAAAAAATAGTAATTTATTCCCATATGTTCTCAGACAGCCCTCATATTTATGGTAATCATTTTTTTCCTGATTATACAGAATGGTTAAATTTTTTAGCACAAATAGCAAAAAAAACTGATTATGAATGGTTTATAAAACGCCATCCAAATGAAGATGTAAGTACAAAAACCGCAATTAAATTTTTTTTGAAGAATTTTCCAAATATTAGATTATTACCAAAAAATATTTCTAACATTTATCTAGCTAATAAAATCGATTTTGCCTTTACCGTATTTGGCACTGTAGCAAGTGAATTGCCTTTATTTGGAGTTAAAGTAATTAATGCTAGTATAAATAATCCCCATTTCAATTACAAATTTTGTATTAATCCAAAAAATATATCTGATTATAAGAAGATACTATTAAACTTAAATAAAAATAATTTTAAAATTAATTTAAACGATCTTTATGAATTTCATTATATGAAAAAAAATTATCTTGATCCTGAGAATAGTTTTATTTTTTCTGACATCAAAGACTATTTTAGAATTGATAGAGAAAGTGGAAGAGAAGTGAAATTTACTAATTTGTGTTATAAAGTTTGGTTAAGTAAGTTTACACAAGAGAAACATTTAAAAATTAAAACTATTTTCAAAAGATTTATAGAATCAGGAAGCTATATGGTCATGCCAAGTCATAAATAGTAATTAGTTGTAATTTTTTGGTACACAAACTAGCCACTCCATAGTTCTAGGTCTGCCCTCTCCCATGATAAGCCATTTTTCATCATCATCGAAATCTTTAATTTCTTTTATTTAAAAAGGATTTCTTCCAGAATTTAATAAAATTTCTAAATTAAAATATTTATTTATTAAATTAAAAATTTTTTTTATAAGTTCTTTATCGTAAATCATAAAATCGTGGTTTTCTATTATTAAGATACTAGTCTTAAAAAAATTTAAATTAGACTCATTAAATAAAGCAAACTTTTCGCCTTCAATATCAACTAAATAAAGAGTTTTATTTAAACCATTATTATTAAAATTTTCAGTTGCTTTTACACAATTAGCTTCTCCAAAAAATCTAATTTTTTTACTAAGATTATTTTCATCAATATTCTCTTTAAGAAATTTTTGATCTCTAGGGTCTATTTCAAAAGCATTTCCTTGATTAAAAAAATTATTCTTTAATTAAGCCAACAATGTGAAATCCATCAGCCGCTCCAAAATTTATTATATTTTCGAGCTTGTATTTGTTTTTTAAATAAACTATTTTTTCTTGGATTTGTTATTTATAAAATCCTAATAACTTTGAAGAGCCATTGTATCCATTGTCACAACGTGAATTACAAATTAAATATGTAAATTTATAAAGTCTGGATATAACTATTTTATTGGTAACCTTAATAATTTTATTTTTTATTTGATCATTTTTTTTATCTAAAAACGATTTATATTTAATCTTATAATCTAAGTTTCTAACTAATGTGTAAAAAAAATCATCAATTCCATTTTGTTCAAAAATAGTAAAAAAAAGATTTAAATTTTCTAATTATAATATTTAATTTCATGAATTATAAAACATAAAAAATTTTTTAATTGTAGATTTGTATTACTTTTTAAAATATTTAAAACCATTTAAAATTTTTTTGGAAATACAAAAGTATTTAACAGTGTCAAAATATGAAATTATTACTGGTTTATTATTAAGTCTCATAAAAAATTTATTTAAATAAAAATTATATATATGTAATATAACTTAATTTCACTATGTCATTTTTAAGTAAAACTATCGAAGATTCAAATTTTGTAAAACGTTCTTTGTTATTAATTGAGCCTAAAATTAATTTAGCAATTATTAATATTTATAAAAAGTTAAAAAAAGGTGGAAAAATTTTCTTATGTGGTAACGGTGGATCAGCAGCTGATGCCCAACATTTAGCAGCTGAATTTTTAGTCAGACTAAGGCCGACGATCAATAGACCACCAATAGCTGCTATAAGCCTTGCAACTGATATATCTACGTTAACTGCTTGTGGAAATGATTTTTCATTTGAAAAAATTTTCTCAAGAAATCTAGATGCTCTTGCCAGTTCGAGAGACATTCTTTTAGTGATAAGCACCTCTGGAAATTCTAAAAATATTATTGATGTTTTAAAAATGGCAAAAAAAAAAAAAATTTTTAGCATCGGGTTTTTTGGAAATTCTGGAGGAAAATCAAAAAAATTATGTAATTTACCCTTGTGTATTAATTCTAATGTAACTGCAAGGATACAGGAGTCACATATACTGCTTGGTCATTATATCTTTGAGTGCGTTGAAAATAAAATTTTAAAATTTTCAAAATAATCAAAATAATTAAAATAATCGAAAAAATGAAAATAGGATTTATGCAGGGTAGATTGTTTAGGAGTGAAAATAAAAAATTTGTACAGTACTTTCCCTCAAAAACTTGGAAAAAGGAAATTAATTTAGGAAAAAAAAATGCATTTCATTTAATGGAATGGACTGCAAATTTAGAGAATATCAAAAAAAATCCTGTTTATAATCTGAAGTTGGCAAATAAAGCAAAAAAAATTATTAAAAATTGTAATTTAAAAGTAAACTCACTAACTTGTGATTTTTTTATGCAAAAACCTTTTTTTAAATTCAGCAACAAAGATAAATACATTAATTTGTTGAAGAAAATAATTGATATTGGTCAATTTATGGGAATTAAATATTTTATTTTACCATTAGTTGATAACTCCTCAATTAAAAATTTAAATCATGAAAATATTCTAATTAATGAGTTGTTAAAAATTTCCAGATCATTTGATCATAAAAGTATGATTTTATTTGAAACTGACTATCCACCAAGAAACGTCTTAAAATTTATTAAAAAATTTAATGGCAAATTCGGAATCAATTATGACACAGGAAATAGCGCTTCACTAAATTATGATTTTAATGATGAAATAAAATATTTTGAATATGTAAAAAATATCCATATAAAAGACCGACTTATAAACGGCCCAACCGTAAGACTGGGAAAAGGAAATTGGAATTATAGAAAATTTTTTAGTCTTATTAAAAATAGATATAATGGCAATTTAATATTGCAAACAGCAAGATCCAAGAATGAAAATGAACTTGAGGAAATTTTAATTAATAGAAATTTTGTAAAAAATTTTTTATGAAAAAAAAAATATTAGTTTGTGGGGCTTCGAGAAATTTAGGAAAATTTCTTGCTGAAAAATACTCCAAACAATCAGATTCTGTAATTAAAATATCAAGAAGTTTAATAAATAACCCAGAGCAGAATAATTATAAATGCGATTTATCCTCATATTTAAGCACTTTAAAAACTTTAAAGAAAATTAAAAAAAAATTTAAAACTATTGATACAATTATTTTTACTGCAGGCGATAGTAAGCCTAATTTGAATTCTAGAAATTCGTTTAAGAACTTTGAGAAATCCCTTAGAAATAATTTTTTATCTTTGGTGAGTTTGATTGAAAATTATTTAAAAATTTATAAAGGAAATAAAACAAGTATAATTGTTATTTCTTCTATTGTGTCTATTAAAATAATAGATGCCCCAATAGAATATTCAGTATCTAAAAACGCTTTGAATTTTTATTGTAAAATCAAAGCAAAAGAACTGATAAAATATGGCATTAAATTAAATATAATATCTCCAGGCAATATTTTAATGATTAATAATAATTGGCACAAAAAATTGTATCTTAATAAAAAAAAAGTCATGAATTATATTTTTAAAAATGTCCCTTCAAAAAAATTTATTAAACCAGATGCAATATTCGAAACTTGCAAATTACTTTCGGGCGATAATAATGATAGTTTTATTGGATCAAATTTTATTATAGATGGTGGACAGTCTTTGTAATCCTAAACATACCAGATCATGTAGAATTAATGATTAATAAATTGAAAATTATAGCAATAATTCCAGCTCGGAAGGGGTCCAAAGGTTTAAAAAACAAAAATATTCTTAAAATTAAGGGAAAAAGTTTATTAGAGCATGCAATTATTAATGCCAAAGAATCTAAGTATATAAATTTTGTCACAGTATCGACTGACTCAAAGCGAATACAATCCATAGCAAAAAAAAATAATGTGAACTGCGAAAAACTTAGGCCAAAAATTATTTCAGGAGATAGATCTTCAACAAACGATGCCATTAAACATTCATTAAAAAATATAATGTTTAAGCCAGATTATATAGTTGAACTTCATCCTACTTATATTTTTAGGAAAACTCAAACCATTGACAAAGCAATTGAATTGTTAATAAAAAAAAAAAATTATGACTCGTTGATATCTATTAATGAGATAAAAAATACGTGCCATCCTGATTTTGTTATATCAATGAAAAATCTAGAAATTGATTACAAAAAATCACCAACAAATTTCAATAGACATTTTTTGACAAAAAGATTTAATTCATTGGGATTAATTCTAATTTCTAAATTTTCCAGTTTTCAGCAGAATAAATCAATGGTAGGAAAAAAATGTATTGGTTTTGTTGTAAATAATTCTAAAGAAATACTAGATATAAATAATAAAATTGAATTTGAATTTGCTAAAGAAATTTATAATAAAAATATTTTATGAAAAAAAAGATAAATAATTCAAATATTATAGAAATGAGACATGTGGGCATTGTCGTTAACAATTTACAAAAAAGTCTAGATTTTTTTGTTAATGTATTGGGATTTAGAATTTTTAAAAAAATGAATGAAAAAGGTAAATATATTGACTCTGTTCTTAATCTTAAAAAAGCAGACGTAACAACTGTGAAAATGAAAGCACCAGATAGTTCTGTGATTGAATTGTTAAAGTTTAAAAATTATAGAACATCCAATAATTTAAAAAAAATATATTCTAGTGGATTAACTCATATTTCTTTAACAGTTAAAGATTTAGACAAGACATTTAAACTGCTAGAAAAAAAAAAAATTAAATTTTTCTCAATTCCACAAGTAACACCAGATAGAAGTGCAAAAGTAGTTTTTTGTAGAGGACCAGAAAATCTAATTTTAGAATTAGTTCAAGTTTTAAATATTTAACTACTTTATTATTATTAAAAATTTAATTAAATAGTACCACTAATTTTTAATCGTACATAGATATAAATTATAAAAAAATTATGTAAATTAGAACTGATGAATAATATTTTAATAACAGGTGCTGCAGGTTTTTTAGGTAGCAAATATACTGAATTTTTTTCAAAAATGCATAATGTATATGCCTTAGATATCAATTTAGAAAAATTATTGTCTTTAAAAAAAAAAATTAAAAGTATTAATATTTTTAAAATTTATATAAAAAATGAAGCGCAAATAAAAAAACTTTTTATAAAATTAAAAAAAAAAAAAGTTTTTATTAATATTCTCGTTAATAATGCCGCCATTAATTCTGTTCCAAATAAAAAGAAAAATTCAATTACTTTAAAAAAATGGAATAAAGAAATAGGAGTTGGATTAACTGGATCCTTTTTAATGATAAAATATTTTGGGCAAGAAATGGTAAAAAAAAAGCAGGGCAGAATTATTAATATAGGTTCGGACTTGTCAGTTATTGCTCCTAATCAAGATATATATAAAAATGCCTTTTTTGATTTTGTGAAACCGATAACTTACTCAGTAATTAAGCACGGATTATTGGGAATGACAAAATATTACGCAAGTTTGTATGCTGATAAAAATGTAAATGTAAACATGCTCTCACCTGGGCCCATATATAATAATCAAGAAAAAATTTTTGTTAAAGAATTAGTTAAATTTATTCCAAAGAAAAGAATGGGTAATCATCAGGAGTTGTTAAGCGCTCTTGACTTTTTAATTGACAAAGACAACACTTATATGACCGGTCAAAACTTAATAATTGACGGTGGAAGAACAACTGTATGAACACGCATACTATTATTTTATGAAAAAAATTTTCTTTATAGCAGAAATAGGTATTAACCATAATGGTAGTTTGGATATTGCAAAAGAACTTATTGATAGCGCTAAGTTAGCCGGCTTCGATTGTGTTAAATTTCAAAAAAGAACTATAGAGTTGGCTTATACAAAAGAGCAGCTAGATAGTTTCAGAGAAAGTCCATGGGGTACCACTCAAAGAGAACAAAAAGAAGGTTTAGAATTTAGTTTGGATGAATATAAAGAAATAGATAAATACGCCAAGCAAAAAAATATTAAATGGTTTGCTTCAGCTTGGGACATTGAAAGTTTAAAATTTTTAGACTTTTTTGAAACTGATTTTAATAAAATTGCATCAGCAATGATAGTAGATATAGATTTTCTTAAAGAAGTAGCAAAAAGAAAAAAATATACTTTTATTTCAACTGGAATGTGTAAAGAAAATGACATTAAAATTGCAGTAGATATCTTCAGATCTAGCAATTGCCCGTTTGAGCTTATGCATTGCGTTTCAACCTATCCAATGAAAATTGAAAACGCCAATCTTAAGAGAATAATTAGTTTAAGAGAAAAATTTAAGTGTGACGTTGGTTATAGTGGACATGAAAATGCACTTTCAGTTTCTTATGCTGCTGCCATGATGGGAATAACGTCACTTGAAAGACATATAACTCTTGATAGGACTATGTATGGATCTGATCAAGCTGCTTCTTTGGAATTTAGGGGGATGCAAGAATTAATAAGCGTTATCAATAGAATGTTAGTTGCGAGCAGTGGAGTTGGAGAAATTAATAAGATCCTGCCAGAAGAAATAGAAATTGCTAAAAAACTTAGAATGCATATTAAAAATTATAATGTTTCAGAACATTTAAATTAAAATATATAGAGTTACAAAAAATACTTAAAAAAATTAATCTTTAATTATCAAAAAATATACAAATGAAAAAAAATATTTTTTTTGTAATAACAAACGACTTATTTGTAAGAAATTATATCTTTACCAATGCTCTTAAAGAAATTGAAAAACATAACAATGTTTATTTTCTTGCATGTAATAAAAACGTAACTTTAAAGAAAGAAATAAAAAAAAAAAATTTTTTAGGTTTTTACAATTTTTCTGATCAGCAAAGAAAAAAATATAAAAATTTTTATCTTTCATTGCTGTTCAAAAAAAAATACAAATCAAAAACTATAAGATTAAGCACTTCAAGAATTTTACAGCTTAAATTAGTTTATGGAAATGAAAGTATCTATAAAATTATTTTTATGTTTTTTTTAAGAATAGGTTCATGGTTAAAAAGATATTTTTTATTTATTTATTCAAGGGTATATTCTTATTTATTTCCCAAAAATAATTTATTATTTTCAATAGAAGATAATTCAAAGTTAGATTTGTTATTTAAATTTTATAAGCCATCTCTAGTAATTATTCCAACTGGTGGGGAAGATATTGGTTATTGGTATGTGTCAAATTTTTGTAAAAAAAATAATATAAAAAGCTTAGCGATAGTTGATAATTGGGATAATTTTTCGTCAAGACCACATCTTGATCCTAAGCCGGATTTTTATGCTGTATGGTCTGAACAAAGTAAGATACATGCAAAAAAGTTTCATAATATTTCACGGAGTAAGGTTTTTATTACGGGAAGTGCAAGACATGATAATTATTTTTTAATAAGAAAAAAAAATTTAAAATCTTATTTTAACTTTAATTATATATTATTTTTTGAGTCCTTTGGAATTACGGACGGTTTAGAGGAGTTGTTTGATATCTTAGATAATATTTTAGAAAGTCAAAAAAAATTATATGGTAATTTAAAATTAATTTATAGACCACACCCATGGCAAAAAACATTTAAACCAATACAAATTAAACAATATAAAAATATAATTTTAGATCCACAATTAAAAAAAAATTACGAAAAGAATATTTCTTCAACCTCATTTCAACCAGATTTATCTTATTATCCTTCTCTAATAAAAAATGCGGAATTTATAATTTCGTCACCAACAACAATGTTAATAGAGTCTTTGATATTCAGAAAAAAAATTTTATTGCTTGCTTATGATAAAAATAAAAAATTTGGCAATTATGATTATATAAAAAATGTTGAGCATTTTAAAAATATAGAAAAAAGCCCTGCAATTTTAATCTGTAAAAATCTCAAAAATCTAAAAAATAATTTATTTAAAATCTATAATCAAAAAAGTTATTCTCTAGAAAAAAAAATAGACAATCACAGAAATTATTATTTAGATTATACTAAAAATCAACCCTTTAAGAATAGATTGAATAAAATTGTTCAAAACTTAAATCTAGAAAATGATTAAATACTTATCAATTATATCTTCAAATTATAACAAATGGCTATATCTTTTTGTATTATGTGCTTTTGTGAATGTACTTTTAGATACATTTAGCATCATCATGGTTCTACCACTCTTAACTTTTTTATTTGATGTAAAGGAAAATGTTGGATCAAGTTTCTTTTATAAACTGATAGAAAATTTTTTTTTTAGTTTTGGTATATATAAAAAAGAAAACATTCAAATCTTTTTTTTGTTTTTTTTTGTTTTTATATTCATTATTAAAAATATTTATCATATTATTTTTATTTATTTTCAGAATAAATTATTTAGTGCAATAGAGGTAGACATTGGAATAAGGGTAGTCAAGAATTCATTATATAGTGACATTCAAATGAATAATGAAAAAAGCACAGCTGAAATTATTCGTGACTCTTCTTCGCATGCATCAATTTTTATTATAAGTTTTCTAGTTCCATTTGTTCAAATTACAATTGAAATTGTCACTTTTGGCTTATTGTTACTTTTTATTGGATATAATTATTTTCACGAAACTATTTTTATAACTTTTTTATTATTAACTATATTATTGTTACAATATTTTCTTGTCAGAAAAAAAATTTTTTTAATTTCAACAAATCTTGAGATTGCAAATAAACTAAGAATAAAATCAATAATCGACAGCCAAAATTTATTTAAAGAAATTAAAATTTTTAATTTATATCAATTTTTTTTTAAAGAATATAGCAAGCAATCTTTTAGAATCATGGAAATTCAAAATACTCTTGGATTGATGAGGGTTATTCTTAGGCCTATAATTGAAACTTTGTTTATTATCGGCATTTGTTTTTTTATTTATATGATCCTATTAAGCGATCAAAGTGTAATTGGCACTCTCCCAAAAATAGCTTTATTTGTTTTAGCGGCAATAAGAGTTATACCATCAGTAAATCGGTTAAACCTAAATTCTCAGAGATTAAGAGCGTCCAAGCCAGTATTGATAAGTTTATATAGTAAAATTAATAATAACAATTTTAATAAAACATTCAATAAGACTAGAAAATTAAGCCTAAAGTCAAAATTAAAAATAAAAAATTTATATTTTAAATATCCAAATAAAAATAAATTTTTGTTCCAAAACTTAAATTTAGAGTTAAAAAAAGGAAAAACATATTTTTTACAAGGAGACTCTGGCATTGGTAAGTCCACTTTTGTTGAAATATTACTCGGATTATTAAAACCAACTTCTGGTAAAATTCTAGTAGATAATAAAAATATTAAAAACAATTTAATTGGTTGGTATAAAAGCCTAAGTTATGTTCCTCAAAAGGCAAACATTATTCAAGAGACTTTATTAAATAACATTCTTTTATTTTCTGAGGATAATAATTCAGAAAAGTTAGTATCAATACTTAATTTATTAAATCTAAATAATTTAATAAAAGAAAGTGAAGAGTTAGGACGGCGAGGAGCTAAAATTTCAGGAGGTCAGGTGCAAAGAATTGCGATTGCAAGAGCTATGATAAAAAATTCTGACTTTTGTGTTATTGATGAGGGTACAGCAGCTTTAGATAGTAAAAGTGAAATTGATATTGTAAAAAAAATAATTGATTTTAAAACAAACAATATTATTTTATTTATAAGTCATAAAAAAAACCTGAAAAAATATTTTGATTATTCTTTAATATTTCAATACGGTAAGATTAAAAAAATTAAAAATGGCAATTGAAAAGTCAGAATATTTAATAAGTAGAGCATTTGATAATGCTTATTTTGTTCCAAATTTGAAAAATATTTTTTTTAAAAAAATAATTAGAATTATTCTAATTAGATTACTTAGTCCTATTAGAAATATAAAATTCTATTTTACTGTAAGTATTTTACACCCTTTATTATTCTATTTTCTTCCCAATTTAAAAAATAACAAAAAACTAATAAAAGTCTCTGTCAAGAAACTTTCGCAATATTTGGATGATTATAATAAAAAAAATTTTATTTTTCTTGAGAATTTTATTGACATAAATTTTTATAATAAATTACTAAATGATTTTCCAAATAAAATGTATTTTAAGCATAAAAACGATCCAACAAAATTTTATTATTGGGGTTTTGAATACCTTAGTGATATTCCTAATAAAAAATATTTGAACTTTGATGGGCAGCTTATATCAAAGTTTGCTTTTATAGAAAAATATTATAATTTTATTTTATCAGATTTATTTCTTGGAAATTTCAAAAAATTGATACAGTGCAAAGATAAAAAACTTAAATTTTTTTTTAAAGTCTTTTCAATAAACGCCACTTATGCAGAAAAAGGCTCATTTTTGATACCACATAAAGATTCAGCATACCACTCAGATAAAAGTGAGCTAGTACATAATTGTATTCACTTCATTGATGGTAATGACGATAATATTGAAGAGTCCGGCGGTACCGGATTATATTTAGATAATCAGTTTCAAAAAAAAGTTTTAATACCGTCAACTTTAAAAAACTCTTTATTAATATATAATACGAAAGCAAATTTGTTTCATGGGTTTAATTTTATTAATAAAAATTCTTTTAGAAAAGCATTCGCATTTCAAATACTCCAAAAAAAATATTAATTTAATTCAAAAAACACAATTAGAAAGTTTTATTAAAAATCTTCTTGATGGAATTAATACAAAAGTAGGATAGCGTGGGCTGAGAATATCAAGTGGGCAGAAACAAAGAATTGCCAGAGCCACCCTATTATTCGCTAAAAATATTAATATTAGATGAAGCAACTAATAGTATTGATTATGATAGTGAAATTTTAATATTAAAGCTTTAAAAAAATAAAAAAAGATATAATTGCTATTATTTTAAGTTATAAATAAATTTTTAAAAATTTTGCGACGCGGTATATCAACTAAAAAATAAAAAAGTATATAAATTATAATAACATTTTTATTTTTATAAAATAAAACATGAAGATTTTAATAACAGGAGTAGCTGGTTTTATTGGATACAGTTTAGCAGATTTTTTTCTGAAAAAAAAATTAAGGTATATGGTTTAGATAATTTTGATGATTATTATTCAGTGAGTTATAAAAAAGAAAGAATTCGTTTGTTGAAGAAATATAAAAAATTTTTTTTCAAAAAAATTGATATTTCAAATAAAAATTATTTAGAAAAGTATATTTTAAAAGAGAAAACTTTTGACGTTGTTTATCACTTCGCG
>Ga0169931_10009171_pt1 | contig 14319 bp, 11 predicted proteins | sample Kivu_15m_20L_FD_129675 | JGI IMG/M metagenome (GOLD analysis project Ga0169931, IMG submission 129675) | Freshwater microbial communities from Lake Kivu, Western Province, Rwanda to study Microbial Dark Matter (Phase II) - Kivu_15m_20L... | ecosystem: Environmental > Aquatic > Freshwater > Lake...
GCCGCGCCAGCCAAGAAAGCCGCGCCAGCCAAGAAGGCCGCGCCAGCCAAGAAGGCCGCGCCAGCCAAGAAGGCTCCAGCCAAAAAGGCAAGCTAGCCTTCAGCTGATGCGCAATCAGCACTTCATGCATCGACGGTGTCATCCGACAGGGGTAGGGAACTGCCCCTGTTTTCTTATATTCCCATGTTGGTTCGGCCGCCGGGACAATGAATGGATCGTGTAGCAGGCCGATTCGATAGTCAGATAAGGGGCAGGCAATTCAATAGATGGGGAAGGGGGAAGAGATGGCTACGGTCTATCTCATTCGTCACGGGCAAGCGGGGCCAGCGGAGGACTATGACCGTCTTTCCCCTCTGGGAATGCGGCAGGCCAGGCTATTGGGAAGATACCTCAAGCAGCAACTTGACCCAGCGGGGCAAGGCATTGAACGGGTAGTCGCTGGTGGATTGCGTCGACAACAGGAGACGGCACGCTGCCTTGTGGAGGAGATCGGTCAGGAAGAGCCCTTGGGCGATACCTTAGGCACCCGAATCCAGGTCGATTCCCGCTGGAATGAGTTCGATCTCTTTCGCGTGTATCATCAGCTCGGTCCTATCCTCGCAGCGGACTCGCCAGGGTTCGCCGCGGATTGGGCAGAGATGAAACGGGAAAGGGCGGCCGATCCACATACGACGCGGGGCGCAACCGGACGCTGTGATCGTGCCATCATCGAAGCCTGGATCGAAGACCGCTACCCCCTTCCCGATGGCACAGAGACGTGGCCTGCTTTTCGTCAGCGCGTCCAGGCAGCATGGGAAGGGGTCGGAGAGATGGCCACCGGCTCGAGGCTCGCCATCGTCACCTCCGCCGCTCCTATTGCGTTGACTGTTGGCCTTCTCCTCTCGGTTCCCGATGATCGGATTCTTCAGTTGATGACTGTCCTCTATAACTCGGGCTTGACAGTTCTCCGATGGCGGACGGAAGCTCCTCTCCTGATCAGCTTCAATACGACCCCTCACCTTTCAGATCCCACCGTGCGGACCTTTCGCTGAGAGTCGCAAAAGGACGCTGCAAAAGAGCCCCTCGACGTCGCTCCAGGAAGGCTACCGATTCAGAAAGCGAGCCAAAAACAGGGGGGATAAAGAAAGAATGGGACAGGATCTCGTTGAAGATTCCCTGTCCCATTAGTGAAGGAGTAATGTTTGTGCCCCCCTGAATGCTCTGACGAAATCCACCAGCGATTACCATCGCAATCTACGGCTGTGGGGGGTGTCAAATACACCCGCCGCGATTCGAACGCGGGACCTTCAGCTCCGGAGGCTGACGCTCTATCCAGCTGAGCTACGGGTGCCTATCAAACGAAGACCAATATACACCAGCCAGAGCCATCACTCAACTACCCCGGAGTGCATTTCAATCTCCGTCGGACTTAGGATCGCTTGGATGAAGCCGATCCAAAGAGCATCCGGTAGGCGAGCAGGAGCACGATCGCCCCGGCGATCGAAAGGAGCCAGCCAGCGCGCTCACCCTGACTGTAATCAAAGAGCCACCTCCCAATCCAGTTTCCGACGAACGCTCCTGCGATGCCAAGAAGCATCGTGACGATGAGCCCACCGGGGTCCTTCCCCGGCAGAAGCCATTTGGCAATGATTCCTACCAGCAGCCCAAAGAGGGCGGTTCCAAGCAGATCGAGCATTGGGTGACCTCCATCAGTGAAAAAAGGAGTAAAACTTACACCTCGCTACCGTGGCACTTCTTGAACTTCTTACCGGAGCCGCAGAAGCAGGGGTCGTTGCGCCCGACCTTCGGTTCCGTTTTGACGACGGTTCGGGGGCGCCCCTCATCTTCACCGGCGGCGGCTGCACTGGCATTGGCCTTGGTAAAGGTGACCTGTCCACGTCGAGGCCGACGTTGGAGTCGTTGCTCAGGCGGTTGCTCCGCCGTGACCTGGAGGTGATGCAGCGCGCGGATCGTTTCGAGGTCGATGCGGTCGAGCATCTGCTCGAAGAGGTCGAACGACTGCTTCTTGTACTCCACCAGGGGGTCCTTTTGGGCATAGCCCATCTGGTTGATCCACTCCTTGAGGTGGTCGATCGCCTGCAGGTGATCCTTCCATTGATTGTCGACGATGTTGAGGCGAATGATGCGCTCGTAATAGCGCATGGCTTCCGGCCCGACCCGCTCCTCCTTCTCCTGATAGTTCCTGGCGATGGCGGCCCGGACCTGCTCTTCAATCTCGTGTCGTTCGAGCTGATCGAAGTCGATGGCCAGGCTGGCGGGCTCAAGGCCAAACTGGAGAAAAATCTCGTTCCGAAAGCCCTTGAAATCCCACTGGTCCGGCATTTCGTCCATACTGAGATAATCATCGAGCAGCATGTCGAGCACTGCGTTGGCGGTCGTTTGAATCTCTTCGCGGTGATCCGTCTGCTCGAGCAGCCGACGCCGGACGCTATAGATCGTCGATCGCTGCTTATTCATGACGTCGTCATATTCGAGCAGGTGTTTGCGCGTCGTGAAGTTGTGGGCTTCGACATTCTTCTGGGCCGACTCGATTCGCTTGCTGACCAGCTTGGACTCGATGGCGACGCCCTTCTCCATACCGAGCCGCTGCATGATCGCCTTGACCCGGTCGCCGGCAAAGATGCGCATGAGATCGTCTTCCAGAGAGAGGAAGAAACGGGAGGATCCGGGATCTCCCTGGCGTCCGGCGCGGCCTCGCAGCTGGTTGTCGATTCGGCGGGATTCGTGGCGCTCTGTGCCAATGATCTGGAGCCCGCCGAGCGTGACAACTTCGTCGTGTTCGGCGGCCGTCTGGGGTTTGGTCATCTCCAGCGCTTGCGCAAGCTGCTCTGGAGAGGCCTCGTCAGGGTTGATCTGCTGCTTTTTGAGATATTCACGGGCGAGGAATTCCGGGTTGCCGCCGAGCAGAATGTCTGTGCCGCGTCCAGCCATATTGGTGGCAATGGTGACGGCGCCTTTGCGTCCGGCTTGAGCGACAATCTCCGCTTCGCGGCCGGCGTTCTCCGGTTTGGCGTTGAGGACATTGTGACGGATGCCGAGGGCTTTCAGTCGTGTCGCGATGATTTCTGAGTTTTCGACCGAGATGGTGCCGACCAGAATCGGTTTTCCCTCTTCGTGGAGCGCCTGGATCTCCTCGGCGACTGCTTCCCACTTCTCCTCGACAGTGCGATAGATCACATCGGGATGATCGGTGCGGACCATCTGCCGGTGGGTCGGAATGCTGGTGACGTCGAGATTATAGATCTTGGCGAATTCGACCGATTCGGTCTCGGCGGTTCCCGTCATCCCGGCCAGCTTCTGGTACATTCGGAAGTAGTTCTGGAGCGTAATCGTGGCGAGGGTCTGGGTCTCGCGCTCGATCTTGACCCCTTCCTTGGCTTCCACGGCCTGATGGAGACCATCGGACCAGCGGCGCCCCGTCATGATGCGCCCAGTGAACTCATCGACGATGACCACCTGGCCATCGCGGACGATGTACTGTTTGTCCCGAAGGTAGAGGGTATGGGCGACAAGGGCCTGATTGAGGCAATGGAGCAGCTCCATATTCGATGGATCGAAGAGGTTGCCATACCCGAGCAGTCGCTCGGCCTTTTCGATTCCGGATTCGGTGAGGACAGCTCGGTGCTGCTTCTCTTCGACCTGATAGTCGACCTCAGGGGTCAGGCGGGGAATGACGGCGTCCGCCTCGTAGTATTTGCTGGTCGAGTCGTCGGAGGCGCCGGAGATGATGAGGGGGGTACGCGCCTCGTCGATGAGGATAGAGTCGACTTCGTCGACGATGGCGAAGTAGTGGGGCCGCTGGACGCAGGTCGCCAGCTCGAACTTCATGTTGTCCCGCAGATAATCGAAGCCGAACTCGTTGTTGGTGCCATAGGTGACGTCGCAGGCATAGGCCTCTTGGCGGGCAAAGTCGTCCATTTCACTCTGGATCACCCCGACCGTCAGACCGAGAAAGCGATAGATCCGCCCCATCCATTCGGCGTCTCGTCGAGCGAGGTAGTCGTTGACGGTGACGACGTGGACACCTTTGCCGAGCAGCGCGTTGAGGTAGACCGGGAGCGTGGCGACGAGGGTCTTTCCCTCGCCAGTGCGCATCTCGGCGATCATGCCGCGGTGGAGCACCATCCCGCCGATCAACTGGACATCGAAATGGCGCATCCCGGTGACGCGGCGCGAGCCCTCCCGGACGCAAGCGAAAGCCTCGGGGAGCAGCAGGTCGAGCGCTTCCTGCTCGCGGAGCTTCCGCGTCGCGGCTGGCAAGGTATCCGTTCCTTCCAGAAGCTCGGCGAGATGGGCACGAAACGCGGCCGTTCGTCCTCGCAAGTCCTCGTCAGAGAGTGCCGCGATCGCTGGTTCAAGGCGGTTGATCTCCGCGACCACTGGCCACAGCTTCTTGAGCAGCCGCTCATTGGCGGAACCAAAAACCTTGGTGATCGCTCTTTCAATAGCATTCATAATGTATATCCAGAAAAGTTCGGGGTGTCGAGAAAAAGTGGGTGGTCCGGCGCCGTCGGAAGTTGCCTTCTACGTCAAAGATCCGGGAGACGTGGGCGATGGTCGATGTCAGGCGCAGGTTGGTCGGAGCCATCTCCTGTCTCAATCTCCGCTCAGAGTTATGCTTTAAGACCATTCCTGGCATCATAGACGACAGAAAAATGAAATTCTAGTGGAGCTACTGGGGGGCGTCAAGCCGATCAACTTTGACGGATGGAGGTTTTCTGTGGCATTATCGCTTTTTCGTGGCCATCTCCCCAACTCCACGAGTACCCAATGGTGGTCCAGCGACGATCGCCCGAACAGAGTTCATCGTCTCGTCAGGCTCAGTCGAGAGGTTGGAAGGGGAAGGGCTCGCGGAAGGCGTCGAGAATCAGCAATCGTTCAGGTATCGTTCATAGGTCAGTAGTTGCAACCAGTAGTGGCAACATAGATAGAATCATAGGGAGTGAAGATCGATGAGTGAGATGACAGAGGCAGCAATGCAGAAGGAAGCCGTTGGTGAAGAGGCGGTGCAGGAAGATGTCACATATCACGCAGTGGAGAAGAATGGCACGATCACGGCGATCTGGGAGATGAAGGGCCGGCGGCACCTCCGGACGATCGATCCGAGAAGTACGGAAGGTCGGCACCTGCTGGATCATCCCGAGTCGAGCGAAGCGGCGGCAGGCTGATCCTTTCTCCTGTCCGGCATACACTCGAGCCTCTGTTTGTCTGGGGTTGACCGCGGGTCTCCGGCCTTGTCGGAGGGGTCGGCGGTCTATTGCAATTCTTACGCGGGGAACAGAGAAGAGGTGAATGGGAAGTCGACCTGGGTGGACAGATAGATCTGTTCAGTTTCATCCAGGTGGTCCGTTCGTTGCCAGCCGAGAAAGTTGTGGTGAACACTCTTCTGACCAGCGGAGCGCGGTGGGAGTCCGCGTCCACTGGATGACAATGGCAACCTTACAAAAACGTTTCTCTCAGGTCAGTCCCCTCAGCCCTTGTACATCACCCGAGTCGAACTGAGGAATATCAAGAAACACGCCGAAAGGGTCTTTGTCTTTCAGCCGGGCGTGGTGGCGATCTGTGGTCCGAATGGTTCCGGAAAATCGACCATTCTGGAGGCGATTGCCTGGGTGCTCTTCGATCATCTCGACTACCGACGCGAAGACTTTCTCCAACGAGGCGCCAAAAAGGGACAGGCGACTGTTGGGTTCCAGTCCGATCTGGACGGCAGGGAATATCACGTCACGCGGGATACCTCGGGTGGGTATTATGTCTATGATCCGGTGACGCAGACGCGCCTGGTCGAGCAGAAAGGGCAGGTCCTTCCGTGGCTTCGGCAGCGGTTGGGATTGGACCCGGAGACAGATCTTCCTTCCCTCTTTCGATCGACCCTTGGGGTTCCCCAGGGGGCCTTCACCTACGATTTTGGGCTGGCGGCGACGCAGCGCAAGGCGGTCTTCGACCAGATTCTCAAGGTTGAGGAGTACCGTCAGGCATCCGACCAATTGCGGGGAACCCAGCGATTGGTCGAAGGGCGTGTGGCGGAGGCGGAGCGGCAGTTGGCCGGCTATGAGGGAGAGTTGCGCGGCTATGGCGCGCTGGTCGAAGGGATCGCCGATCTCGAAGCGGAGCTGGCCCGTCTGCGGCTGGCGCAGGAGCAGGGGGAAGGCGACCGTGAGCGGCTGCGGGAGCGCTGTCTTTTCTGGGCGGAGTTGTGGCAGGAGCTTGAAGCGCAGAGTCGTGCGGTGATGGAGGGGAGGCTGGCCCTCGCGACGCGTCGTGAGGCGTATGCCGGGATAGAGGCCCTTGCCTCGCAGGCGCGGGAGGCGGCGGAGATCGTTCGGAGGTCGCGGCCGGGCGCGGAGCGGTACGCCGAGGCTGGCCGGGAATGGGCGCGGCTCGATCAACGGCGACAGGAACGCGATCAGAAGCGGGCTTCGTTGGCCGGGGCGGAACGGCGGCGTGTCGAGGCCGAGGCGGAACTTCGGCAGGTGGAAGAGAGATTGGCCGAGGTCGCGCTGGCCAGGAGCGAGGCGGCGCAGCTGGCAGGGGCCATCGCCGAGCAGGAGGGGTTGGAGCGGTCGCTGGCTGAAGCCCAGGAGGCACGTGGAGAGTGGCAGAGCCTCCAGCGTTCCCGGGACTTGCTCGACGAAGAACTGAAGGGGTTGCGCGCCCGCTATCAGGTCTTGACCAGTCAGATTGAACAGGCGCTGGCCGAGGAGCAACGCGCGGCCGCCCTTCCCAGTCTGGAGCAGGAGCGGACAGCCCTCGACGCGGAGTCGCAGCAGGCGGCCGTTGCCGAGGAACGACGACGACTCAAACGAGAGGAGCGGCGACGGCTCGCCGAATCACGAGCCAGGACGATCCTGGAAGTGGAGCGGCTGCGTGCGGAGCTGTCCGACCTCGAGGCCCAGGCCTTGCGTGCGCGAGAGCTTCCCGCACGGGAGCTTGACCAGCAGACCCTCTCGGCTCGACTCAGCCAATCGAGCGCCGAACTGATGCGCGATCGCGAGATGATCGCGGCCCTTGACCAGGGAGGGCTTTGCCCCCTGCTGACGGAACGATGCCTCAATCTGCGCCCTGGAGAGTCCGTCGAGACGCGCTTTCGCGAGGGGCTCGATCGACGGGCGTCCGAGGTCGAGGCTCTTGGGGAGGCATTGGCTCGCGGGGAAGACGAGTTGCGATCCCTTCGTCAAGCGGTATCGAAGGCGGCTCGCCTGCCGGAATGCCGGGAGTCATGGGCCGCGCAGGCAGAGATCCTCAGCGCCCTGGAGAGGCAGGAGCAGGAGCTGGCAAGAGAGATTGACGCGCTCGACGCGACTCTTTCAACGACGGAGGTGGCTCGACGGCGCGAGCGTCTGGCGCAGCTGACAGACGATCTCCAGGCGGCTCGGGAGGCGCAACGACAGCTCGATCGTGCGGAGGTCCTTCGCCAGGAGCAATCGCAGATTCTGGCGGAGGGTGAGACGAAACGCGCCGCGTACGATCAACTGCAGACGCGTCTGGAGACGCTTGGAGATCCCGAGAAGCGAATTGGAGAAGGCCGGGCCCGGTTGGAACAATTGGCGGATCCGCGGGGGCGTGCACAAGGGTTGCACCGGTTGATGGCACGGACGGGAGAGTGGGAGGCGATCCGTGACCGGGCTGGTCGAGTGGCCAGCGAAGCCAGCGCCACCTGCCAGGAGCTGGAACTGGCCCTCCAGGCGTATGTCTCGCTCGGAGAGGAGATGGCGGCGATGGCCACCCTTCGCGCCCAGTTCGAGCCGGACCACTTTGCTTGTCTCGCCCATCAATCAGTCGCGGAGTCGCTCGCGGACCGGGAGCAGAACCTCGCACGGCTTGGCGAGGAGGTCGAGTCGCTGACGCGGCAACAGTCGCTGGTCGACGCCCGTCTGCGAGAGATGGAAGCCGCCTACGACCGGGAGGCGCATCGACGCGACGTCGAGGACTACGACCGCTGCCGGGAAAGGCTCGCCGTTGTCACGACACGCCGCGCCTCGCTCGAAGGGCAGCTCGACGGACTGGTCACGGAACGGGCCCGATTGGAGCTCCTTCGCGAACGCGCAGTCGTCCTCGGTCGCGAACACGCCATGCTTCTCCGCCTTCGCGAGCGGACGGAGCTGATTCGTGACCTCCTCGTCCGCGCCGCTCCCTACCTGACGGAGTCCTATCTCCACTCGATCTCTCACGAAGCAAATCAGTTGTACCGGGAGATTACCGGACGCTATGATGTGACCCTGCATTGGAACCGGGAGTATGAGATTACGCTCGAGGAAGGGGTCTGGACGAGACCGTTTCAGACTCTCTCGGGAGGGGAGCAGATGGCCGCCGCGCTGGCCGTCCGGCTGGCATTGTTGCGCGAGCTGTCGGAGATCCGAATCGCCTTCTTCGATGAGCCGACGACCAACCTCGACGAAGAGCGACGACGGAGCCTGGCCATTCATCTTGGACGGATCCACGACTTTCAACAGCTCTTCGTGATTAGCCACGATGACAGCTTTGAGGGCTTGACGGATCAGCAGATTCAATTGGGTGAGCCGGTCGCCCATTGAGGTCTTGAAGGGAAGCGATGACACCTGAATCACCTCGACACGAAGGTCTGTGTCCAGAGTTGCGCGATGGTTTTGAGCAGGTCGATCGGATCCGGGAAGAGGCGAAAGCCCTCGTCGAAGGGTTGAGCGAGGCCCAGTGCGCCTGGCAACCAGCGCCAGACCGCTGGTCGATCGCGCAGTGTCTCGAGCATCTCAACGCGACCGCCCGCAACTATTTTCCAGTCATCCACGCCTCGATCAATGACGCGCGCGCGCAGGGATGGCTTGGAGAAGGCCCTTTTCGCCGCGGATGGTTTGAGCGGTTCTTCCTCTCGTTGACTGAACCACCGCCACGTCGTCGGATTCCCGCCCCACGTCGTTTCCTGCCGCCGGCGGACCGACCGATGGCCGAAATCTGGCCGTCTTTTCTAACGTTTCAGGATCGATTGCAGGAGCTGATGATCTGGGCGAATGGCGTCGATCTGCAGCGCGCGCGGGCGATCTCTCCCGCCTTCCGCTTGCCGCGATTTTCGCTGGGCGGGTCGTTGGCCTTGATGGCGGCCCACGAGCGAAGGCATCTCTGGCAGATCCGGCGGATCCTCGAAGACCCCTCCTTCCCGCGGCCCTGAAGAGCTCTTCACTCGATGGTTACCAGTTGGGAGGGGCGCCGACGGGATACTGTTCCATATCGAGGACCGATCCGGTGATCGCCTCACTCTCGTCGCTGGCGAAGTAGAGTGCGGCATAGGCGATGTCGAGGGGGGAGAGGAGCCGTCCCCACGGACGGCTCTGCAAGGCCTCGTCGACCCAGTTCTCTCCCTTGCCTTCGACATGGACCTTGACGTAGTGCTCGTTGGGCGTGAGCGTCCATCCAACGTTGAGCTGGTTGACACGGATGCGATAGCGATTGAGGTAGCTGGCCAGGTTCCGCGTCAGGGTCATCAAGGCGCCCTTCGAAGCGGCATAGGCCATCAGCTTCGGCTCCCCGATGTAGGCGTTGACGGAGCCGATGTTGATGATCGACCCGCGTTGACGCGGCTTCATGTGGGTGACCGCCTGCTGTGTGCAGATGAAGGAACTCCGAACGTTGAGCTGGAAGACCTGGTCCCAGAGTTCGACGCTCGTCTCCTCGATCGTTCCCCGAGCGCTCCAGCCGACGGTATTGACGAGGATGTCGATCTGTCCCCAGGAGTCGACCGCGCCATCGATGAGTGCGCGACAGTCGCTTTCGAGGGCGACATCCGCCCTGGCGGAAATGGCCTGGCCGCCCGACTCGCAGATCGACTGGGCCACGGCCACAGCCTTGGTGACATCCCGGTTGGAGACGACGACGCGGGCGCCCTCGGCGGCGAAGAGACGGGCGATCCCCTCCCCGATGCCTGCCCCCGCGCCGGTGACGACCGCCACTTTTCCTGACAAGCGATTCATCCGTCCTCCCTCTCCCGCCACGCTCAGGCGACAAAGTGTTCGGCCATCTTGCGACGGAGGAAGCGAACAGACTCGCGCAACTCCTCCATGCCGTTCTCTCCATCCTCGATCGAGATCCAGCTGCTGAACCCCTCGGCACGGAGGGTCGAGAAGATCGTGTCGTAGTCGTTGAGGCCCTTGCCGATCACCCCGTGGCGAAGGTTCTTGGCATAGCCCATCGAGCCATCCTGCTGCTTGAGGTCTTCGATCGTGCCGCTGATGAGGTAGCGATCGGAGGCGTGCATGGTGATGACCCGGTGTTTGATGGCGGCAAGGACTTCGAGAGGATCCTCGCCGCAGATGATGGCGTTCGAGGGGTCGTAGTTGACGCCGAACCAGGGTGAGTCGATCTGGTTGATCACTTCGAGGAAGACGTCGAGATGCTGGGCGAACTCGGGGTACTTCCAGTATCCATCCTTGTAGTGATTCTCCATGTTGAGAATGATGCCGCGTTCGGCGGCGTAGGGGATGACCTCCTGGATGCACTCGACGGTGTAGCGGACGCCATCGGCCCGCGAGACGTCCTCGCGGCGTTGCCCGGAGAGGATCCGGCAGTAGCGACCTCCCATCCGGGCGGTGAGGTCGATCATCTGCTTCTCCTTCTCGATCTCGGCGGCGCGGGCGGCGGCGTCGTGTTGGGTAAAGTCGGGGGAGGCGCACATCATCGGGGCTTCGAGGTTCTTCGCCTGCAGGTGTTGCCGGATCTGATCGAGGTAGTCCGGCTCGAAGTTGGCGAAGAATCCCGGATAGAGCTCGATTCCGTCGACATCGAGTGTCGCGGCGAGGTCGATCCAGTCGAAGAGGGACATCGAACGGGTGACACAGAGGTCATCCATGTAGCACTTGGGGAAGACAGACAGTTTGGGCATGGCCATGGTCGATTCTCGTCCTGCTAGGGAGGGAACCCGGTGCGCCGGGTTCCCCGCCGAATGGGGGGAGAAGGGAGACCCCCTCTCGCTTCTGTTTGATTGTCGATCGATCGTGGGATCAGACCGGCTGGAGGACCGCCTTGACGTAGGTCCCATCGTGCATTCCATCGAAGCAGGGTTTCCACTCTTCGAGGGAGCCGATCCGACTGATGATCGGGGTCAGGTTGATCTGTCCGGAGGCGAGCATCGAGACGACCATCTCCCAGTTCTGGAAGGTATGGCTGAAGCTGCCCTGCAGGCGGACCGCCTTCTGAACGATCGGATCGAGCGAGATGCCGACGGGTTGCGGGCCCCAGCCCACTTTGGTGATCTGGCCAGCCGGCCGGACGATCTCCATGGCCGTCTTGAGTGCGGCAGAGGCACCCGCCGCGTCGACGACGAGGTGGGCGCCGAGACCATCCCCGACGCTATGGACCAGCTCGCGGAGGTTGGTCTCCTGCAGGTTGACGGCGTGGGTCGCGCCGAGGGTGAGAGCGGCGGCCAGCCGGGAACTGTCCTGGGCCATCCCCGCGACGATCAGCGTTCCAGCCCCGGCCAGTCGCGCCATCTCGGCGCAGAGCAGGCCGATCGGCCCTGGACCGAGGACCACTACGGTATCGCCAGGCCGGACGTGGCTCTTCTCGATGACCGCGTTGTACCCGACGCAGCAGGGCTCGGTCAGCGCGGCCTTCTCGAACGGCAGGTGGTCGGGAATGTGGTGGAGACATCGCTCCGGGACTTTGGCATATCCCGCCATGGCCCCGTGGATACCGTACCCAAACCCCTTGCGCGTCGGGCAGAGGTTGTAGGCGCCGGTGCGGCACATCATGCACTGTCCACAGACGTAGGCCGCCGTCTCCGAGACCACCCGATCCCCTTCGCGGAACGCACGGACGCGGCGACCGACCTGGGCCACCGTTCCGCCAAATTCATGGCCCAGAATGACGGGGGTGGCGACGGGCCAGCTCTGCGTCCCGTGGTACTGGTGAACGTCGCTTCCACAGACACTGACTCCGCCAATCTTGAGCAGGACCTCATCTTCGCCGATCTCCGGAATCGGCAGCTCCCGGACTTCCACTGCGCCGGGCTGCAGGTCGTATTGCACGACCGCGGTCATCGTACCTTGCATCGGACAACTCCTTCCGGCCTTACCGTCCGACGGACGGGAGGGGCCGCATCGATCATCGATCGGGGAAAAGGGGGAGTGGGCAGACCCGATCTGGCTACTCCCGAATACGGCGAACGATCTCTTGCAGGATTCCTTTGAGGTCTCCACTGGTGGTGCTGAAAGAATGGGCGTCGATCGCCAGCGGAGCGCCGATGACGACCAGCGGGGCTCCGTGCTTCGGCATCGAGATCGCCTCTTCGATCGAGAGGCCTCCGACCGCCTGGACGGGAATCCGGACGGCCTCGACGACGGCCTTGAGGTCATCCAGGGGGCTCAGCCGCTGGCCGGTGGTGGCCATGATGCCGTTGCGCTCATCGAAGCCGGTGTGGTGGACGATGTAATCGACCCCGAGGTCCTCCATCCATCGGCTGGCCGCGGCTTTGTCATCGCAGACCATGTTGTCGCCCATGACCTTGACGCCGAAGTCGCGTCCGGCCTGGACGACACATTTGATCGTCTCAGCGTGGGCCCGGGCCATGACGACGACGTGGGTCGCACCGGCCTTGGCCATCATCTCGGCTTCCAGATAGCCGCCGTCCATTGTTTTGAGATCGGCGACGATCGGATGGGACGGAAACTCCTGGCGCAGGGCGCGCACTCCGTGCAGCCCTTCGGCGAGGATCAGGGGAGTGCCAGCTTCCAGCCAGTCGACTCCGGCTTCGACGGCGATCCGCGCCGTCTCGATCGCTTCCCGGATATCGGTCAGGTCGAGGGAGATCTGTACAATTGGTTTCATCATGCGGCGTTCAGTTCGTGACAGGCGACCTTGTTGCGTGTCGCGGGTGGAAGAACAGAGGAACCGGTACAAACCGCTTCCCGTGAAGAGGGCGGCGGGGTCGAGCAGACCTCGGGCGCCCGTCAGCGCAATTCGCGAATACGGATGTTGCGGTACCAGACCTCGTCTCCGTGGTCCTGCAGGAGGAGGTGACCGCGGGTGGCTTCGCCGAATCCCTTGGTGGTCTTGAATTTACTCGTCGCCAGTTTGCCGCGGTAGTCCTCGCTCGACCGGTCGAAAGCGACGACGCGCCGCCCATTGAGCCAGTGTTCGATCAGGTTTCCGCGGACGACGATGCGGGTCTCGTTGAATTCGCCGACGGGGCGAAGCACCTTCTCGGCGGCAGGAGCGATCAGATCGTAGAGGGCCCCGGAGGTCCGATTTCCCGCGATCCCCATCTTCGCGTCGGGGTGGTTCTCGTCATCCAGCACCTGGTATTCGAAGCTGATGGCTCCCCGCCCTGTCGGGGGGAGGCTTTCACTGACGAGATACTTGATGCCGCTGTTTCCGGCCCTGGAGATCTTCCATTCGAGGACGAACTCAAAGTTCGCAAATTGGTCGATGGTGATGAGGTCTCCGCCGGGATTTTCCGGAGTGCCACGACCGGCCGCCTTCTTGAGGGCACCTGCTTCGACCATCCATCCCCCTGGGATGTCCTGGCGGTGGAAGCCCCGCCAGCCTTCGAGCGTCGATCCATTGAAGAGGATCCGCCACCCCTCGGCCTTTTGAGTGGCAGTCAGTTGGTTGGGAGCAGGGGATTGTCCAGTGGCCGTCGATGCCGCTGACCAGATAAGGGCCGTCGCAATCAGGAACAGCGTGGGGAGTGTCCGGTATCGGCCGGCGAAGGAACTTGGCAAATTCATGACGCTCATCTCCAGTTGGCGCGACCTTGCTGGCCACGGTTGGCGAAAGCACCGGGGTTACCGCCTCCATCGCGTTTCGGATCTCTTCGATCGATCAGGGGAGAAGAGAAGGGCAAGATGAAGAGGCGCCCCTCGACGGGGATCGATTGCCAGGGTGGCCCCGCCAGAGTCGACCGCGACACTGACTTGGCGCTGGCTTGACACTGCAACAACCCGGACGTAGAGTAACTCCCGGTTGGGTATCCAGCTGGTTGGCCGGCTGGTTGGCCGGCTGCTGGTTGGCCGGCTGGACGATAGACCGGTTGATCAATCGCCCCGACCGACGCTGACATAAATAGCACGACCTCCAATCTACCGCAAAACTGAACGTGAACATCGTCGTCTGTCTCAAACAAATTCTCGATCCAGAGATCCCGGCGCGGGATTTTCGTCTCGATGGGGAGCACAAGGAAGCCCATCGGGGGGGCGCGGCCTGGGTGACCAATATCTTCTGTGAGAACGCTCTGGAGACGGCGCTGCAGGTGCGAGACCGCGAAGGGGGGCGGATCACGGTGCTGATCTATGCCCCGGGGGAGGGCCCGGAGAGCGGGGAACCGGCGCTCCGCAAGGCGCTGGCGATGAAAGC
>Ga0169931_10009172_pt1 | contig 14319 bp, 13 predicted proteins | sample Kivu_15m_20L_FD_129675 | JGI IMG/M metagenome (GOLD analysis project Ga0169931, IMG submission 129675) | Freshwater microbial communities from Lake Kivu, Western Province, Rwanda to study Microbial Dark Matter (Phase II) - Kivu_15m_20L... | ecosystem: Environmental > Aquatic > Freshwater > Lake...
AATTAGCTAAAGAAGCAGCTAGCAAAAAAGCGGCAAAGAATCCTGGCTTAAGAGTTTGTAGCGATTGGGCAGTTGGTGGCCAAAGTGGTCAACAATGTGATTATGTGCCAGTAGCACTGACTTCTAGAGCAATTCTTAACTCAGTTACCGAGCAACTTGATGGTTTGGAATTATCTGATGCATTAAATAAGAAAATTAATAAATTCGTCAAAGCAGTAGATGTTGCTATCCCTAACACCACAAGTGCTAAAACTGTCACTATTCCTAAAGCTCCTAAGGGTTTAACACAAGTCATAACTGTTGAAAATCCTGATGACTGCTCAGCTAAGGGCAGGAAAGTAAAAATCGATAAGGGTGCCTTGTGTGAAATCTCAATTGCCTTAACTGTGGCACAAGATATTCAGATCAACTTTGCTCAAACGGTGAAGAGACAATAAAACACAGAGCTGACAACGCAAAATAGAACAGCAAGTTTTATGGGTGCTAAATTATTCTCATGAAACTAGCTGATCATTTTTATGTGGCCCTAGATTGCGAAAACACAGTTGAACTAGCCCAATTTTATTCCCAAATAACCGGATTAAGAATTGAAACTTTCGGTGCTTCCTTGGATGAAAAAATTGGGTGGATTGAATTACGAGATGAACAAGATATTCCGAAGTTGGGATTTCAGGAAATAGAAAATTATGTTGCCCCAACTTGGCCTTCTGGATATGTCCCTCAGCAAGCTCACCTGGACTTTGCTGTTAAAGATTTATTAAAGAGCGAAGCAGAAGTGTTAAAACTTGGTGCTACAAAAACACAATTCCAACCTGGAAGCCCTAAAAATGATAATTACTCCACCGAGTTCATTGTCTATTTAGATCCTGCAGGTCACCCATTTTGTTTGATTCAAAGGGACTAGCTCTTAAATTAGAAACTATTTGAACTAGTAATTCCTGGGTGCGTAGCAGGCTAAATCAAAGATGAGATTAAATAAGTGTTAATGAACAAAAATTTTAGTTATCGGGTTGAAGCAAATCTCACTTCCCATAAATCTAATCCAAAACCTTTAGGTAGAGTTGGAGTAATTGCTACTCCCCATGGAGAAATTAAGACTCCTGCATTTATTCCAGTAGGCACCAAAGCAACAGTTAAATCTGTTTTGCCTGAAAGCATTAAGGACTTAGATGCTCAAGCAGTTTTATCAAACGCTTATCACCTTTATTTACAACCCGGTCCAGAAATTGTTGATCAAGCAGGTGGTTTGGGTACTTTTATGAATTGGCCTGGGCCAACATTTACCGATAGTGGGGGATTCCAAGTCTTATCACTTGGTGTCGGATACAAAAAAGTAATAGCAATGGATGCCACAACTTTGCAAGCAGATGATGTTATGGCCACAGATAAAGATCGTTTAGCACACGTTGATGATGATGGCGTTACTTTTAAATCACATCTTGATGGATCTATGCATAGATTTACCCCAGAGGTTTCAATGCAAGTCCAACACAAAATTGGCGCAGATATTATTTTTGCTTTTGATGAATGCACAACCCTGTTGAATACCAGGAATTACCAAGAAAAATCATTAGATAGAACTTTTGAATGGGCAAAAAGATGTATTTCAGAACATGAGAAACTAACACTTGAGAGAAGTCATCGTCCTTATCAAGCACTCTTTGGGGTTGTGCAAGGTGCGCAGTATGAAGATTTGCGACGAAAGGCTGCAAAAGATTTAGCAAGCCTTGATTTTGATGGCTTTGGAATTGGGGGAGCACTAGATAAAAACCAATTAGGCACAATTGTTAATTGGGTTACCGAAGAACTTCCAGTTGATAAGCCAAGACATTTGCTAGGAATCGGAGAACCAGATGACTTGTTCATTGGCGTTGAAAACGGCGCTGACACATTTGATTGCGTAGCAGCATCCAGAGTTGCTAGAAATAACGCGGTTTATGGCCTTGACGGCAGATTCAATATTTCAATTAGCACATTTAAAAATGATTTTTCTCCCATAGATGAAAGTTGTGGTTGCTACACCTGTAAGAATTACACGAAGGCTTATTTAAATCATTTGATTAAAGCCAAAGAAATGCTAGGGGCAACATTGCTAACAATTCATAACGAATTTTTCATCGTTGATCTAGTTGCAAAAATGAGGCAAAGTATTATTGATGGTAATTTCTTTGATTTTAAAGAGGAATTCCTGGGCAGATATTATGCAACTAAAGTGAGTAACTAGCTTCCTTTTTCTTAATAATTTTTATCACGTTATAGGTAACGGGTAGTAGTAGAACTTCCACAAATGTTTTATACAGATAACCAACTACTACATAATTGACAAAATTCCAACCCGTAATAACCCCATAGAAAGCTATTGTGCAAAACACTAATGTGTCTGCTAATTCTCCAACTGCGGTTGAACCAATTAGTCTTAACCAAAGCTTCTTTTCTTTAGTCTTTTCCTTGATTTTCACAAGGACCCATGAATTCAATAATTGTCCCACTAGAAATCCTGAGATACTCGCTAAAACTATTTGTGGAACAAATCCAAGAACAGATTCAAATGCGGATTGATTACCCCAATCACTTGCAGCAGGAGATACTTGGACTAAATAAAAAGTAAAAGATGCCAGTACTGCCATGGCAAATCCTGTATAGATTGCTTTTCTGGCTGCCTTAAATCCATAAACTTCACTAAGAACATCTCCCACGATGTAAACAAGTGGAAAGAGAAATACTCCACCATCAGTAATGATTGGACCAAACTCAATAAGTTTTACGGCACCGATATTTGAGATTAAAAGAAGCCCCACAAAAGCAGCCATTAAATATGGGTATAAACCTTTATATTCTTGGGCAAAACGAACTTGGTTTGTTTGATTGTTAGCCGTGGTCACAATTGAATATCTAACCACGGCGTACCCTAGTAGTTATATGACAACTCGCACTTACTTCGTTAGAACATTTGGTTGCCAAATGAATGCGCACGATTCTGAAAGACTCTCAGGCTTGTTAGAAGATGCTGGGTATCAGGCAACCGATACAGAAGACGCAGACGTAGTTGTTTACAACACTTGTGCAGTTCGAGAAAATGCTGATAACAAACTGTATGGAAATTTAGGAATGCTCTTTAGACAAAAAGAATTAAGACCTGACATGCAAATTGCTGTTGGTGGTTGTTTGGCCCAAAAAGATCGCCACGAAATACTTAGAAGAGCACCTTGGGTAGATGTTGTATTTGGAACTCATAATTTTGGTTCACTTCCAGTTCTATTAGAAAGAGCTAGAGCAAATCAAGAAGCTCAAATTGAGATCCTAGAAGCTTTGGAAGTTTTCCCTTCCAATCTGCCTACCAAGAGAGACTCAATTCACTCAGCACTTGTTTCAATTAGCGTTGGCTGTAACAATAGTTGCACTTTTTGTATCGTGCCAAGTTTGCGTGGTAAAGAAAAAGATCGTAAAGCAGGTGAAATTCTTGATGAAATTAATTCACTAGTAGCAGAAGGTGTGCTTGAGGTGATGCTTTTAGGTCAAAATGTTAACTCTTACGGTGTTGAATTTGGTGATAAATACGCATTTGGAAAATTACTTCGTGCATGCGGAGAAATTAAAGGATTGGAAAGAGTTAGATTTATCTCTCCGCATCCAAAAGATTTCACAGATGACGTAATTGCAGCTATGGCAGAAACTTCAAATGTTATGCCCCATTTACATATGCCGTTGCAATCTGGTAGCGATGTAATTTTAGCAAGTATGAAGCGAAGTTATAGAACAAATAAATATTTAGGAATATTAGAAAGAGTAAGAAAAGCTATTCCTGATGCTGCTATCACAACAGACATAATTGTTGGTTTTCCTGGTGAAACTGAGAAAGATTTTCAAGACACAATCGATTTAGTTCGTCAAGCAAGATTTGCAACGGCTTTCACATACAAATATTCAATACGACCAGGTACTCCTGCTGCAGAAATGTCTAACCAGGTTGATCCAGAAGTTATCGCACAGCGATATGAGCGATTAACAGAAGTAGTGAATGAAGTAACTTTAGAAGAAAATCAGATGCAAATAGGAAAAATTGTAGAAGTACTTGTCACCAATCATGAAGGTAAAAAAGATGACGCAAACGCAAAACTTTCTGGAAGAGCACAAGATAACCGTTTAGTTCATTTTTCTTTCGCAGATAATAAAGAGATCAGACCTGGTGATTTTGTTAAAGTTGAAATCACTTCAGCAGCACCATTTTTCTTACTAGCCGATAAGCCGATAGTGAGTGTGAGAAAAACTAGGGCTGGAGATTTATTTGAGGAAAATAAGAATCCACCAAAAAAGTCAGTCTTACTGGGATTACCAACTTTAGTTGGTTCTAAGTCTTGAAAGTAATTGCTTTAGTTGGACCAACAGCCGTTGGAAAAACAGCACTGTCCCTAGATCTAGCAGTCGAGTTGTCCGCAGAAATAATCAATGCAGATGCCATGCAAATTTATAAAGGTATGGATATTGGTACAGCAAAATTACCGTTGTCTCAAAGACGAGGCGTTATCCATCATCAAATAGATGTGCTCGATCCTTTAGATGAAGCAAATGTTTCCCAGTATCAAAAACAAACTCGAGAAATAATTAGAGAGTTATTAGACAGAAAAGTTCAACCGATTTTAGTGGGGGGTAGTGGTCTTTATGTTAATTCGGTGTTGGAGGATTTAGAGTTTCCTGGCACAAGTCTTGAATTAAGAGCGAAATACGAAGAATTGTTGGAAGAAAAAGGGGTTGAGCACCTGTTCAAGATGCTAGAAGAAATAGACCCTCTTGCTGCTGAAAATATTTTGCCCAATAATGCCCGAAAGATTGTTCGAGCCCTAGAAGTAAATGAATTAACAGGCAAGAGATTCAACGCAAAACTTCCTGAACCTTCACCTATTTTTCCAGACGTGAGAATTGCCTTAGATATGCCCAGAGATCTGCTAGATAAAAGAATCACTGAGAGAGTTCACCAGATGTTTGCTGATGGATTTATAGATGAAGTTAAAAAGATTGAAGAAAGTTTAAGGAAAGGCAAAACAGCACTTCGCGCTCTGGGATATTCCCAAGTATTGTCTTATTTAGCTGGGGAAATCCAGAAAGAAGAGGCAATAGCATTGACTATTAATGCAACAAAAAAGTTTGCTAGAAGACAGCTTTCCTGGTTTAGACGAGATCCACTTATTCATTGGCTAGATGCAACTAGTTCAGATTTGTTTGACCAGTCTATGAAACTAATTAGATGAATTCCTTAGTTCAATACACCAAAGGACATGGTACTAAAAACGATTTTATTTTAATTGAAGATCTTGAAAACAGAATTGATTTGAGTGAAAAGCAAGTCTCCCAAATTTGTGATAGAGAAAAAGGCATAGGTGCGGATGGAATTCTTCGAATAACAAAGCAAAATAATGAATTTTTCATGGACTATCGAAACTCAGATGGATCCATAGCTGAAATGTGTGGCAATGGGGCAAGAGTTTTTGCGCAGTACTTGTTTGATAAAAAACTAGTAAAATCTAATATTTTCACATTTCAAACTCGAGCAGGATCAATTTATGCTGAAGTACATTCTCCCGGAGATGTCAGCGTGACTATGGCTGAAGCGATTCTGCGGGGCAAAGTAGTTGAAGTATTAGTCAATGGGCATAAATTCAACGCCCAAGCAGTTGATGCACCTAACCCTCACGCTGTGGCATTTGTTCCTGATCTAACTAGCATTGGAAATCTCAAAAATCCTCCTCAGGTCGAACCTAAGAGTGAATTTCCGCAAGGAGTGAATTTTGAATTCGTAAATAAAATTGCTGATGATCATGTTTCAATGCGAGTGCATGAAAGAGGAAGTGGTGAAACATTGTCATGTGGCACTGGCGCATGTGCAGTTGCTGCTGTAGTTCGTGATCAAAGTGGTAAAAAAATTAATAGTGTGAAGATTGATTTACCAGGGGGAAGACTACAAATCACATTTGTTAATGGAAAAATGATCATGAGGGGACCTGTTGTAATAGAACAAACTGGAACTCTAAATGAGAAATGGCTCACCAATTAAAATGGCTGAAGCATTTAATGTAGGACAACTAGACGTGCAAGATAGAGCCGCATTAAGAAGAGTCACAACTTTTTCAACTGAACTTCAAGACATTAGTGAAGTTGAATATAGGCAAATTCAGCTTGAAAGAGTTGTTTTGGCAGGGGTATGGACTTCTGGCACATGGGAATTAGCAGAAAGATCTTTACAAGAATTAGCAAGATTAGCTGAAACTGCTGGTTCAACAGTTTTAGAAGGTGTTATACAAAGAAGAGACAATCCAGATCCTGCAACATATTTAGGTTCAGGAAAAGCCCAAGAATTAAGAAAAATTGTTTCAGAAACTGGTGCAGATACCGTAATCATAGATGGCGAATTGAGTCCGGCGCAGCTTATTCATTTAGAAGATGTTGTGAAAGTAAAAGTTGTTGATAGAACTTGGTTAATATTAGATATTTTTGCAAAGCATGCTAAAAGTCGTGAAGGTAAAACTCAAGTATCACTTGCTCAAATGCAATACATGTTACCCAGACTCAGAGGTTGGGGTGATGCGTTAAGCAGACAAGCTGCAAGTGGTGGTAATCCAGGAATTGGTACTAGGGGACCTGGAGAAACAAAACTTGAAACTGACAGACGAAGAATTCATGATCAAATGACAAAACTCAAAAAAGATTTGAAAGATATGGCTCGGTCTCGCGACGTGCAAAGAAACTCACGTCGTAAAAGCAATATCGCATCGGTTGCTATTGCTGGTTATACAAATGCTGGAAAATCAAGTTTACTTAATCGATTAACTGGAGCAGGAGTTCTAGTTGAAGATGCATTATTTGCAACTCTTGATCCCACAGTAAGAAAATCTCAAACACCGTCAGGTCGAAATATAACCTTAAGTGACACGGTTGGATTTGTTAGACATCTACCGCATCAATTAATTGATGCTTTCAAATCAACACTTGAAGAAGTAAGTGACTCAGATTTGATTGTCCTGGTAGTTGATGGAAGTGACCCAGATCCATTGGAGCAGTTCAATTCCGTTCGTCACGTTTTAGAAGAAATTGGGGCAAACAATATCCCTGAAATTATTGCGGTCAATAAATGTGACCAATTAAATGAAGAACAACTTGGAGAATTAAAGAGAGTATTTCCAGACTCAATATTGGTTTCAACTCACACAGGCTTAGGGATTGACTTATTGCTGCAAAAAATTGATGATTGCCTTCCTGATCCAAGTGTTGAGGTAATGTTGGTTATTCCTTATTCCAGGGGGGATTTATTAGCAAAAGTTCATCAAGATGGAAAAGTTTTAATGACTGAACACAATGATGATGGAACGCAAGTACATGCATTTGTGCCATCAGAATTAGCTCATCAATTAAAACAAATTTGATTAATGTCAATATTCAGTAAATATAAAGGACCCATTTTTTCTGTTGTAGTCACCTTACTTGTGTTGTGGTTTGTAGGAAATTGGTTCTTAAAAGATGCTGATTTAAATCAAGTTATAAGTACTTTACAAAATATTTCATTTGCATCAATAATTTTGCTTTTAATCAGTGCCATATTTAACATTTGGATTTTTCAATATCCTTATCTAGTCACAACACCAAACCTAAAATTTTTAGAAGCTTTTCAAGTAAGGCATACGTCTTTCGCCATCAGTAATGCCCTTCCAGCAGGTGGAACTATTGGACTTAGTTTTCAATACACGATGCTTCGCTCATTTGGGGTTGGAATAAAGGAAACAAGTGCCACCATTGGTATAGCAAGTCTTTGGAATGGGCTTATTTCTTTTTTTATGCCGGTATTAGGGCTAGTTGCATTGGTTTTGGCAGGAGAAATCACTCAAGGATTAGTCCGTTCGACAGTTTTAGGAGTAGTTGTATTAATCATAAGCATCATTATTTTTTATATTGCCCTTAAATCAGCGCAAGGATCCTTATGGGTGGGAAGCCTAATTTCAAGATTGATTAACCCGCTACGAACTTTTTTTAAAAAGCCCCGAATTGACTTAAGTAAGGCCATAAATACTTTTAGACAGGAAGTAAATCACCTAGTTGCAACTAGGTGGAAAGCTATTTCTGTCTCAAACTTTGTTGTGCAAATGGGAATGTTTTTCGTTTTTTGGGCAAGTGCTGATGCATTGGGAATAAAAGTATCAGTTGGAATAATATTTGCTGTTTTTTGTTTTGGAAGACTGGGCACAACTATTCCTTTTACCCCCGGAGGTCTTGGAACAACTGATTTGATTATGTCTGCGATGTTGCAGATTTATGGAGTTTCAGCAGAATTGAGTTTGGCAGCAGTGCTCTTGTGGCGAGGATTCTTCTATGTTCCGCAAGTTTTACTCGGTTTATTGAGCTTTATTTACTGGCAATTGAGTCGGGTCAAGTAAAGATTTAAGACAATTACTCACAATTATTAAGCCAAATTTAAGGTATTTGAACTTGCGGCTTATCCCTGCTTGGTTATATTTGATTTAGCACGAGGGGAGTACCCCTACCAACGCATTAGTCGTCAACACGAAGTAGAGATACTTCCGGCTAAGCACCAGAAGTATTTTCTGGTTGGGAGAGACCTCGGGAATACAAATAAGCAACACTGCTTGTTTGGATGCACCCGCGGGAGTCTTTGGATGAAATCTATAAGCAAGAAAAAAGAAACAGCCCCAATAGTTATTACCGAACTGGGTCGAATCGCGTTACTCAAGCAAGTTGATGAGATCCGAAACGTTACGTTGCCAGCACTAGCCCCCCTTATTGCATCCCCTGATCGAGATGAAAGAGATGTTGCTGAATTCACTCGATTAACCGAAGAGGCAAACGCTTTAGAGGCACTAGTTAGTGAAGCTGGGAAACCAGATTTACTTTTGGACAATAAAACCGTGCGCTTAGGTTCGGTTGTCAAGATTCAAACACCTAAAGATACTTTTAAAGTAAGAATTGTTCACCCAATTGAGGCACATCTAGATGATGAAAGAATATCTGTTGATTCTCCGTTGGGTCAGGCAATCTTTGGTAACAAAAAAGGTGATCGCGTGACAGTTATTGCCCCAAGTGGTAACTGGAGCGCATTGATTAAATCTGTGGAATTGCTTCCTTAAAATCCTCCCTTTCGGGAAGTAATTTCACTACGAAACACCAACTAAGCCCTGGGCGATTATTATCCCCAGGGCTTAGTTATACCCACATTTGATTTTTCTTTACACCTGTATTTCGTAATTGCCTCAAAATGGCGTTATGACAAAACCTAAAAAAGAAATTCAAATTGATGGTCCAGCAAATCTTTTGGCCACTGTGCCACACCTTTTGGGATTCAATCCTGAAAATTCACTGGTAATTGTGGCCGTCAAAGGTGAACAAGACCAAGTTGTGGTAACCAAGACAATTGATTTACCAGAAAAAATAGATGAGGATTTTACTCAAAATCTATGTGAGACTATCAAACGATCGGGAGCAGATGGCCTGGTGGCAATTTTTTACCTTCAAGTCAAACCAAATATTTACAAAGAATTAGCAGAGCTATTTATGGAGAAAATTTCACCCCAATTTCATATCAGAGATATCTTGTGGGTTAAAAGCAAAAAATGGGCCTCATTTCTTTGTAGCTATGAAAGATGTTGTCCTACGGAAGGCCGAATACTTGAAGTTGATTCCTCGCTAGGACTTAAGTCAGAATTATCGCTAGTGAGCAATACCGCCTCAAAAACAAAAGATGATTTGGAGCAATACCTTCGTGTTACAAAAGTGGACCAAACTCTTATCCCATTTATTAGTAAATTGGCGAAGCAAAAAGCAAAATCAAACCACGGTGAGAAATTGGCAAAATGGGGTAAAACTCAATTTACTTTTCTCTCACAACGAAAAGCGTTCAACGAATATGATGAAAAAACCTGGGCACGTTTATTAGTGGGTTTATCGGATATTCCAGTTAGAGATGCGTTGTTGTGCCACCACATTGAGATTTCTCAGATAAGTGAAGATGCTAATCGTTATTTGATTAAAGTAGCCCAAAATTGGGCGCAGGTTGCTCAAGTGGCCCCCGAATCTTTTAGAGCACCCATTTGTAGTTGCGTGGCAGCTTTGATGTGGCAAGCAGGGGAAGGGATTTTGGCTCGGGTCGCAGTTGATTTTGCATTGGTCGCAGATCCACAGTTTCACTTGGCCAAGCTTTTGAATAATGCCTTAAACAGTGGGATGCCACCTTGGGAATTTCGAGACGCATTCACCAAAATCACCAACCCCTGGAGTTGAGATTTTTAGTTGGGTTTAGTAACCTTTCTAATAGGTCAAGAGTTTCAGTATTAAGCCCCGGCTAGCTGAACGGCAACCCTCCACCGCGGTGGGGTGCTCCGGGTGTAGACCAGGTCGATTGTGAAACCACATTCGACAAGCGCGGGTCTTACGCAAATCCCTTGAGTGGGACCCCGAAACACAAAGGGGCACTGAGTTTGCGTTGTATCTATAAAAAGACTAATTAATTAAATTGAGCTGGCGCATTGCTATGCGCCTAATTAATTAAGTCCTACATAGAAACTTTCGCCCAACTTATGTGAACCACAAACGACTATCAAAGAGATAGGCGTAAGACCCAAACACTGAAAGAGGAAATAAAAGTGAGTATAGCCTGGAGCTTTGAAACCCGACAAATTCATGCGGGACAAACACCTGATTCACAAACAAACGCAAGAGCATTACCTATTTACCAAACAACGTCATACACATTCCGTGACACTAAACATGCTGCGGATTTGTTTGCGCTAGCTGAACCAGGAAATATTTATACCCGCATCATGAACCCAACTCAAGGTGCTGTGGAAGAGCGCATTGCATCTTTAGAAGGTGGAGTGGGTGCACTTTTGTTAGCAAGTGGTCAAGCAGCTGAAACTTACGCAATATTGAATTTGGCTGAAGCAGGAGATCACATAGTTTCTAGTCCAAATCTTTATGGAGGAACTTATAACTTATTTCACTACACATTGCCTAAGTACGGCATTGAAGTGTCATTTGTGGAAGATCCAGATAATTTAGACTCTTGGAAAAAAGCAATAAAGCCAAACACAAAAGCTTTATTCGGCGAAACCATTGCTAATCCTTCAAACGCAATCTTGGATATAGAAAATATTGCCAAAATTGCACACGATAATGGCATTCCATTGATTGTAGATAACACAGTTGCTACTCCATATTTGTTGCGTCCAATTGAACATGGAGCAGACATTGTGGTTCATTCCGCCACTAAATACATTGGTGGACACGGAACTGCTGTTGCTGGAGTAATTGTTGATAGTGGAAAATTTGACTGGAAAAAGAATGGTGCAAAATTTCCACAATACAACACCCCAGATCCTTCATATGGTGGTTTGAATTATGCAGATGCATTAGGAGAATTGGCATATATTCTTCGTGCCAGAATTGTGCTTCTAAGAGATTTTGGTGCAGCTGTTTCTCCTTTCAACGCATTTTTGATCGCACAAGGATTAGAGACTTTGTCTTTGCGCATTGAAAGACATGTTCAAAATGCCCAAACTGTTGCAACTTGGCTTGAAAAGAGAGATGAAGTTGAAAAAGTCAATTACGCATCGCTGAAATCAAGTCCTTGGAACAAACTTGCAGCCAAGTACACACCAACTGGTTCAGGTGCAGTTTTATCTTTTGAAATAAAAGGTGGAATTGAAGCAGGGAAAAAATTTGTTGAAGCATTGGAATTGCATTCTCATGTTGCAAACATTGGTGATGTAAGAAGTTTGGTAATTCATCCAGCTTCCACAACACATTCTCAGCTAACTCCTGCAGAGCAAAGCGCTGCTGGTGTTACACCTGGCTTAGTTAGATTGGCTGTTGGTATTGAAAACATCAACGACATTTTGGCTGATCTTGACGCAGGTTTTCGCGCAGCAAAAGGTGCATAACTAAAATATGGCAATTACCTACACTGGTCCTCTACCTGCCACGGGTGCGTGGCAGGAGGGTGATCACCCTGGTCAAAGAAAATTTGTTGATGTTGGATCAATTGAATTAGAACTGGGTGCAGTTTTGCCTGAAGTAAGAGTTAGTTATGAAACATATGGGAAATTAAATTCGAGTGCATCAAATGCAATCTTTATTGCTCATGCACTAACTGGTGATTCACACGTTGCAGGATTGGACACAGAAGGGCATTTAACACGAGGTTGGTGGGATGGGTTAATTGGTGATGGTTTAGCAATTGATACCAAAGAATGGTTTGTAGTTTGTGCAAATGTTTTAGGTGGATGTCAAGGAACTACAGGTCCATCTTCGTTTGACTCAAATGGAAAAAGATGGGGATCAAGATTTCCTCGTGTGACTGTTGCTGATCAAGTTGAAATTGAAAAAAGATTAACTGATGCTTTAAATATTGAACGTTGGGCATCTGTCATGGGAGGTTCAATGGGAGGAATGAGAGTTTTAGAGTGGGCAGTTGAACATCCAAACAGAGTAAGTTCTGCATTTGTTATCGCATCTGCTCCTGGATCATCTGCAGATCAAATTGCAACTCAGTCAGCACAAATCGCTGCTATTAAAGCTGATCCAAAATGGAGAGGTGGAGATTATTACGAAGCTAAACCTGGAGATGGACCTCATGTTGGTTTAGGAATTGCCAGAAGATTTGCTCATCTTACATATCGTTCCGAAACAGAATTAGACGTTCGATTTGGTCGAGATCATCAAGATGGAGAGGATCCATATTCTGAAGGTCGATTTGCCATCGAGTCATATTTAGATCATCACGCCGAAAAATTAGCCAGAAGATTTGATGCCAATTCTTATATTGCTTTAACCGATTCAATGTCGACTTTTGATATTGGTCGAAATCGAGGTGGGGTTGCAGCAGCGTTGCAAAAAATCAGTGCACCAATTGTGGTGGCAGGAATTGATTCAGATCGCCTATATCCCATGAGGCAACAAGCAGATTTAGTTTCAGCTTTGCCTATAAAAACAGACTTAAATGTTATTTCATCCCCATTTGGACACGATGGGTTTTTGATTGAAATTGATCAGGTAGCACCCATTGTTAAAAAAGCACTAGATAAGGCTGTTTCAAAAATTAAGTAGGGGACAAATCAGTCCCAACGAGATTGAATTCTTTTACAGAATATATCAATATGTGTGAGTGAAAAATCTAAAAATCTTTTTATTAATTCTTAGTTCTTTTCTGGTAAACCCAAGTGTTTCGTTTGCAAATACTTCAGTGCAATCAGATCAAGAATCGCAAGGCTAAATTATAAGTGGCGAAATTTTGCTTGATGAGACTTTTAACGGCTCAGCAGAAACTCAAAAGCAAGGCTCAACCTGTGATGGGTGTGCTTGGTTAGTAACTGCGCTTTGTTTTTCATTTGAGCAAAGCGTTTTGGACTCTTCTTGTCACACAAATACTGAATGTAAAACGGTGGAAGACACAATTGGAATAAGAAAGAAAATCTGGAGGAAACTTGGTGTGGATGAACCATGGTTAGCAGTTGGAGCTATGTGTGTTGGACCAAGTGGTCCAAATACACCAGAGAAATTGACAACCTCATTGAGTGAACAAACAATTGAATATTTACCAAGGCTTCTTCCCACTACCCAACCTGAAAATGATGTCTTAGTAAATGTTGATGTTTATTTTATGAGTAATCAGAGTTATTATTTTGGACCTAAAACAGTTGTGGTGACAGGAATTCCAGTTACTTTGACTGCAACATCGAGTTGGGTTTGGAAATTTTCTGATGGCACAGTTATAAATACAACTAACCCTGGTAGAAAGTATCCTGATGGACAAATTCGACACAATTTTAAAACAAAAGGATTACAAACAATTTCAGTCACAACTACTTGGAATGCAAGCTGGAAAACTAACTCAAAAGAATCAATTCCAGTTCCTGGAAAAGCTCTCACTCAAACCACAACTTTTTCTCTGATCGCTCATGAAGCCAGAGGTGTCCTTACACGCTGAGCAATTGACCCAAAGATGGCAGTTTGTGCCAAGTCGTGACACAATGGGAATCCGGGCCGGTCAATTTGACAGGCCCTTAAGCGCGTAATCACTTTGAAAGGTTGTCTTCGTGGCACTGTTTGGAAAAATTTTAGGTAAACCAGCCGCGAAAAAAGTTATTACTAAGCCAGCAGCCAAACCTGCTGCTAAAAAACCTGCAGCGAAAAAAGTTATTACTAAGCCAGCAGCCAAACCTGCTGCTAAAAAACCTGCAGCGAAAAAAGTTATTACTAAGCCAGCAGCCAAACCTGCTGCTAAAAAACCTGCTGCAAAAAAGCCTGTAGCTAAGAAACCTGCTG
>Ga0169931_10009173_pt1 | contig 14318 bp, 14 predicted proteins | sample Kivu_15m_20L_FD_129675 | JGI IMG/M metagenome (GOLD analysis project Ga0169931, IMG submission 129675) | Freshwater microbial communities from Lake Kivu, Western Province, Rwanda to study Microbial Dark Matter (Phase II) - Kivu_15m_20L... | ecosystem: Environmental > Aquatic > Freshwater > Lake...
ACTTGGAATGTGAGCAGGAAAGACTTCTTCAACAACATCCTGATCAAGAATATCCTCTGGCAAGCAGAGGTACACAGGACCGCATGGAGGAGTACAGGCAACTTTGATCGCTCGTCGCACCATACGCAGCAAACTGGACGGGTGCTGAACCATGGCTGACCATTTGGTCACTGGTTCAGCCATGGCGACAAGATCTGCCGCCATCTGGGCGTCCATCGCCTGGTATTTGATCCCTGCATCTCCACCAATAACGACGAGTGGAGATTGCCCTTTGTACGCCTGGTAAAGATTACCGATCGCATTGCCGAGGCCTGGCGAGCTGTGGATCTGAACCAGGGCCGGCTTAAAGCGAGCCCTGGCATAACCATCGGCACAGAGGACAGCGATGGACTCTTGAAGCGTCAACACATACCGCATCTGCGGCAGGTCTTCAAGTGCGTCAAGGAATCCCTGCTCGACAGTGCCAGGATTGCCGAACATGTGGTCAATCCCATTGACAAGGAATTGACGCAAAATCGCTTCGTGTCCTCTCATAATGCGCTCGGTATTTAGCGTGAACGTACTCTGGGTTTGTTTTCAGCTAGAAAACTGGCGCATCACCAGCCATAACGGCGCAGGCCCTGTTCAAGAACCTTCACCATCAGTTCCCCGACAAGCTGTGAGTCTTGTGTGGAACGACCGGTCAGGAAGGGGTAATCGAGGATTGTCGACAGGGTCTTGCCAACACCACCGTGATATTTACCGTGCGGTCCGGTTGCATCACGAAGGATGTACTCCAGGGGATAGAACGGCGGGCCAAAGTTGGCAGACGTGTTCATGGGTTGGCCGTCATAGCCATACATCTGGGCAAACCCTGTGCCCTCTTTGTAGTCATATTCCCGGGCGTGGCCAGTGACATGCTTGCCCCAGATAATGCTCTTGCGCTCAGTCCAATCCCGTGCAAAGGCAAGGCAGGTGACGCAATAACACTCAGCGGCAATCAGCTTGTCACGATTGACATACCCAAGAATCAGATTGTGGAGACGCTCATTGTTAACCATGTCAACCATGGGCCCACTACCACCAGGCAACAGCAGGGCGTCATAGCCATCAACAAACTTGGCCCAGAACTCATCACGCTTGTTGTTGAAAGCCTCAAGCTCGTGACCAAAGTTTGGGCTGTTGAAATAAGGCATCAACGGCAGCTGTTCTGCCAAATTGATCGGATTGTTGAGCAGATCTGAATTCTCAACTTCCTTGGTGCGGCGAGCAAAATGCTCACTGGTGACACCCTTGTCAAGCGGGGGGTCGATGTAGGTGGGGTCGTAACTGGGGGGCAACGCCGGAGGCTTGCGCCCAAATGGGGTCATGAAATCGAGCTGATAGCCCGCTCCTGTGAGCACGTCAAGGGGGCCGATCAGTTCTTCTCCCCAGTAACCCCACTCAGACAGGACGACAAGAATGCGCTTGCTCATGGCTTTGCGATTGGGCGATAGAAAGGTCAGGACACCCGCACGCTGACTCTCTAGCAACATCAAACTGGCCCCGCCAACGCGGCTGATACAAGTTGTCAAATCCACATGAAACGCTTCCCTTCCATGCGTTTCAAACAATGCGCTCGCTGGTTTTCTGGGCTACCACAGAAGAGCAACAACGGCGACCCGGCATCCCATGGTTCAGCCCTTTCCCCGCCATAGCCGCCAGCACCTGTTTGCCGATCAGGTGCTCAGCGTGTCTGTGCTGGGCAACGTCCATGCCCGCCGGTGGCGCTGGAACCCTTTTGACCCTGAACTGGAGCTGGTACGGGTCAGCGATCACCTATGGGAACGTCCCCTGCTGCTGCAGGCAGCACGCGGACCTGAACACACGGGTCTCTATGCCCTACGGCTTGCGATCAACCACAACCCCAGGCGGCAGCTCAAGGCCAGCAGCAGCAGCCACACCGATGGGGTCTGCTGCTGGCATCTGGCTGAAGATCCTCTTGGCGTGCACTACGACAACCTGCGCTTCAAGGCCAACCACGACGGAGAGGTGCTGCTGCGCTACGACAGCGCCCGGCAGGTTGTCACCCTGGTGCCCAGCGCCTCGCTTGAGGGGGCCGTCTCCTGGATTGAACCGGTCGAGACGATTGAAAGCTACGAGCTGAATGGGTTCATCTGGGATGACCTGGACATGTTCAACAAGTTCCAGACCCGCAGGCCTGGACGTTCATTCAGCCACGATCCCGATGGGGCCTGGTCGCTCGAGGTCCCGTTGAAGCGGAACGGGGGGATTGATTTCAGGGCCGATGGTGTCTATCAGTTTCTGATCTCTGCCCAACAGGACGAGGACTACGGCTTTGCCGCACTGAACGATGGCAGTGGAACCCTGGTGAGGGGAACAGGCTTTGGCAGCAGCCATGGCACGGCCATGCACTCCGGCTGCACGATCAAGGTGGACACCGACGGTCCACACCGCTTTCGCCTCGTGGACCCACACACCCACCCACGCATCGAGGTCCAGGCCCCTGATGGATCTCCCATACCACTGCTCAACCGCCGCGACTCGATTCAGCTGTTGGGTTCGGTGCACAAGGAGTCACCGTTTGACCCGACGCAACCCGGACGAAGCCTTGTTGCCGATGGCGCTGATGCCAGCCTGCTGAGCCTCGAGCTCGAGGTTGCTGCCGGAGAGCACGTGATCAACTTCGCCATCGGTGCTGAGTTGTTCCTCGACACCATGGGCTTCGGCTGTTGGCTTGAAGAAACGGATCAAACCGAAGGGATGAGCCTGCGGGGGATTGCCTGGCACGGCAAACCTCAGGAGTGGAACATCTTTTTCAGGCTCAACCAGGCGAGCCGTCTGCGGTTCAGTTATCACCTCGAGCGCGACGAATTTGCCATCACCGTGGTCGATGGACCAGGCCGACTGGAGCCCACAACGGCCCTGCACAACCTATCGCTCGTGGGCAGTTTCGACGCTCCACTCGAAGCCTGGAACCCTCGATCCAGCGCCAACCTGATGGAACACCTGGGTGGCGGTCGGTACCAGCGCTGCGTGTTGCTCAAGGCAGGCACGACCTACAGCTACAAATACGTCGCCAACTGCAGTGGTTGGCAACTGGTGTTTGCCGACTACGAACTCGACAGCTACGGCACAGATTTCAACGGCAGCAATCCAACCGCTGGGGATCCGAGTCAGCGCCAGTTGCGACGCCACGGTCAGCTCACGACCCACGGCAACCCCCCTGCTTTGAGCTTCACTCCGATCCACACCGGGCCCCATCGCTTTTTTGCCGATGTGATCAGCGGCGCCTACTCCGTTCATCCCCTTTGAAATCCCATGCTCAGCACCGTGCTAGCCAACGTTCTACCCGCACCGATTGACATGCCCGCCATGACCCAGGGGGGCAGCCAATGGGATGCCTTGTTCTGGGGGTTTGTCGCCTCGGTCTCCCTGCTGGTTTCAGCCGTTGTGGGAAGCCGCTTCAAACCTGGAACCAAGACAGTCGCGGGCCTGCTGGCCTTTACCGCCGGGGTGCTGATCGCCCTGCTGTCGTATGACCTGATCGGCGAAGCCTTTGCCGTGGGTGGACTGGCACCTTCGTTTCTGGGGATGGGGATCGGTCTGTTGGCGTACATCAGCGCCAACCGTTGGCTGGCCAACCTAGGCAACCGGGATCGCCGGTCCTGTGAACACGGCGGTAACGCCACCGCCAGCACCGGAGCCCTGGCCCTGGTGCTGGGTGCCTTGATCGATGGCATTCCCGAGGCCGCCAGCATCGGCATCGGCCTTCTGGAGACCCGGTTCATCAGCGTGGCCGTGATCGCCGGGGTGTTCATTGCCAACATTCCTGAAGGGCTGGCCAGCGGTGCTGGTCTGAGCCGAACCGGCTTCTCAGAGCGCAGGATCGTGCTGATCTGGGGGTTGGTGACCCTGGCCTGCACGCTGTCGTCTTGGCTGGCCTTTGTGTTGCTGCGTGAAAGCGGACCGTTTGTGCAGGCCGCACTGATTGCCATTGCCGGCGGCGGCATCCTGGCAATGACCCTTCAGACCGTGATCCCCGAAGCCTTTGACGGAACGGATGATCTGATCAGCGTGTTGGGTGCGATCGGCTTTGCCGTGGTCTTCACCCTCTCCCACGTCGCCATCCACCCAGCCTGATTCAGAACAACAACAGGCAGACACCCCGGGCCGATGCCCGCACGAGCTGTGAAGGACCAAATCCAACACCAGCGGGATGGACGGCCGAGAGCGTGATCCACAACACGCCCACCAGGGCCAGCAAACGCCAGGTGCGCAGGGGCAGGGCCAGCCTGGCAAGCCAACCAGGATCACAGGCGACGTCCTGGAGTGGCCGTTCGACCAACAGGCCTGGCAACACAATCAGCAGCACCGCCAATGACAACGGCCTGAGCCAGAGATCATCGACCAACTGGTAGACGAACAGTGCAACCAGCAGAGGCAAGGCCCATGGCGCCCTCTGCTGCAGCTGATGCACACGCCGCGGCACGAACCCTGTGGTCAACAGCGCCGCTGCCAGGGCACCGATCCCACCGACGCCCTGCAGCAAGGCCAGCCACAGACTGTGGGGAGTGCAGGCTGGTGAATCCGCAGGGATCGCCGCAATCCCCTGCCCCAACCACGGATGGGCCCATGCGGACCGGAGATAGGCCGACAACAGCACAAGACGTTTGTCGGTTTCGGGTGTGGCCGGTGTGAGCTCGGCAGCGTTGCGATCGACCAACAAGCCAAAGAACTGACTGCCATCGAGGCCGGCGCTGAGCAGAGCAGCCAGCAGGGTCCCACTGGCCAGTACGGCGACGGCCACCCAGCACAATCGCCGTTGGCCGGGTTCGCTGTGCAGACCAAGCACGGCCAGGGCTGCCATGCCGAAGCCGATGGCGAAAAAAGCGCCATCACCCTGGCTGAGCACCACCTGGGCCATCCCCAGCCACGGCACGGCGATGGCCACCCACCACCAGAACCGCCTGTGCTGCTGAATCACCCCTGATTGCAGTTGCTGCAACAGGGGAATGAAGCTCCAGATCAGCAGGAGCGTGAGCTGATTAGCCCAGCGGGGATTGAGGAACAGATAAGGAGCTGAACTGATCAGGCCATCGGGGCCAAGCTGCCGGACCCAGACATAGGGCGCGATCCGATGCACGTGCGCCAACAACCACAGCCCGACATCCATCCCCAGGACAGCCAGGCTGAACAGAGCCAGCAGACGCTCGGTGTCGCCCTTGTGATGCCGCCAGGCCGAGCGCAACAGCGGGATGAGCGAAAACTGAAGCAGGACCAAGCCCAGAAAACCGAGAGAGATCCAGGGCACGGGGCCTGATGCACCCGCCAGCACCGCCGTTGCTGTGAAGCCCAGAAGACCCAGTGCATACCAACCACTCACCGGCCTCTGATCCAGGAGCACTGCCGGCTGCGGGCGATAGGCCCAGACCAGCAGGGCGATCGCAACCCCCAGTTCAACGAAGCGCTGGGCCTGAAATTTGAGCTGGGGGATCGGCTCAAGCAGGGAGACAACAATCCCGATCAACATCAGCAACAAGGCCCAACGCAGGGGGTTGCGGTGTTGCTGCGAATCGATCACGACACCCTCAGCCGCAGATCAGACCGCAAAACCGGGGTCAATGGTCGCCATGGCCTGCTGGGCCCGTTCACACAAGTCGCCGTGCACCAGACCATGGCTCGCAATCAGGCAACCTGCCTGGCGCACGTCTCCGTTGTTGTAGACGAGGGGGCGTCCATCGGCATGGCTGAAGGCGCCACCGGCTGCCAACAGCACAGCCTCGGGGGCGGCCATGTCCCAGTCCTTGGGGGCGCTGCCGCCTGACAGCGAGATGTAGAGATCGGTCTCACCGCGCAAGATGGTGGCCACCTTGCCGCCGACGCTGCCGATCGCGCGCGTCTGACCGACCTCCAGAGCCGCCAGCAGCTGCTCAAGGCGCTGGTCGCGGTGGTTGCGGCTGGCCACCAGCACCAGCTCGGCAGGCGTGCGCCGGTCACTCAAACGCGGGGGGGTCTGCTGGCCGGCGCGGTTTTCGCACCAGGCCCTGCCTTCGGGGCCATCAAGCAGACCGAACCAGAGTTCCTCGAGCGCCGGCAACAGCACCACCCCCAGCACCGGCCTGTTGTGGTGAATCAAAGCCAGATGCACGGCGTACTCGCCAGTGCCCTGCAAAAAGTCCTTGGTGCCATCGAGGGGATCCAGGATCCAGAGCCACTCGGCCGCGAGGGGCACGCCCGGCACCAGCTGCTCCTTGGCCGTCTCCTCGCTCAGCAGGGTCCAGGGCGCCCGTGGGAACGCCTGTTCCAGGCCCTCAAGCAGCCAGCGGTTGACCGCCAGATCGGCAGCGCTGACGGGACCCTCACCACCGTCATCGACACTCAGGGCCCTCGGGAAGCCGTGGGGTGGCTGCTCGCCGCGGGCATAGGCCAACAGGATGTCGGCCGCGCCCCAGCTCAAGCGCCGCAGCGCAGACAACAGCGATTCGCTGTTGATGCCTTCGGGCACAAGGGCAGAGGCGAGCATCATGGACACAGAACAGGGGGCGAAGCCCCAATGGGGGCATTGTGCAGGAGGCCGAACCCGCCGCCGGGGTGCTGTATCTGGTGGGAACCCCAATCGGCAATCTGGGCGACCTCTCCCCCCGGGCCAGGCACGTGTTGGCGGGGGTCAGCCTGATTGCCTGTGAGGACACCCGCCGCAGTGGGCTGTTGCTGCACCAGCTGGGATTGGGCCAGGGGGATCGGGTGGCACGGCTGGTGAGTTTCCATCAGCACAACCAGAGCAGCCGCATCCCTGAGCTGCTGGCGGCTCTGGCGGCGGGCCAGGCTGTCGCCGTGGTCAGCGATGCCGGACTGCCGGGGATCTCCGATCCCGGCGAGGACCTGGTGGCAGCCGCCCGCGACGATGGGCGTGCTGTGGTCTGCATCCCCGGGCCCAGTGCGCTGACCACCGCCCTGGTCAGCAGCGGCCTACCGACAGGACGGTTCTGCTTCGAGGGATTTCTGCCGGCCAAGCCATCCCAGCGGCGGGCGCGGCTGCGCGACCTGAGCACTGAACAGCGCACGATCGTGCTGTTCGAGGCGCCGCACCGACTGCTGGAGCTGCTCGAAGACCTGCTGGCCACCCTTGGGGACCGGCCGTTGCGGGTTGCCCGTGAACTGACCAAACGCCATGAAGAGCAGGTGGGACCGTCGGTGAGCGCGGCACTGGAGCACTTTGGCCGGGTCGCGCCCCAGGGCGAATGCACCCTGGTGCTGGGGGGAGCCCCACCACCTGCAGCCGCGGTCTGGAGCGAGACGGCCCTGCGCGCCGAACTGGCGACGCTGCTGGAGCAAGGGCTGAGCCGGCGCGAAGCCGCCCGCAGCCTGGCCGAGCGCAGCGGCCACAGCAAACGGCAGCTCTATGGGCTGCTGCACCAGGAGACGGCAGACTCCTGATCAGAATCCCGCCGTGGAATGCTGCTGCGCCTGCGCCTGACCCTGACCAGCCTGATCGGCGGGGGGCTGTTGCTGCTGCTGCTGTGTCTGGGTGCGCAGAATCTGGACAAGCGACCCCAGATCAACCTGGGGGTTGGGCGCAGCGCACCCCTGCCGGTGGGCTTTGTCATCGGGATTGCCCTCGTGGTCGGGGTGATCAGCGGCGGCATCAGCGCTGCGCTGCTCGGTCCCCGGCAGGACGGTTAGCAACCCGGCAGGGCATAAAGGTTGCCTTCCACCACCAGGCGGGTGATGCCCTTGACCTGGAGGTAGGACGCGCGGCGCCTGAACACCTCTGGGTCAGGCATTTTGATCACCCGCTGGGTGCGGCCGCAATGGCGCTTGGCCTGTCTGGGGTTGGCAAACAGCTGAAGCGCCTGGAGCTCCTCCTCGTCAGGGGGCAGCTGACCCAGCTCGGTGAACTCCCGCAGAGGCCGGGCCTGCAGTTCAACGGTCTTGTCGACCAGCATGTACAGGCTGTCTGGAAAGTCACAGGCCGTCAGCGGCTGTACCGCGACGGGATCGTGATTGGTGGCCAGAGGCAACACCGCCACGGGGGTGAAGATGTCGTCCTCCGCTTCGCCATCGTCCTCGCTGTCGGAATCGTCGGCCGCAAAGTCGTCGGCATCCTCAATCGCCAGGATGGATTGGTCGTCGGTCGTGTCGGCTTCGCTGGCATCGGCCGTCACCGGTGGGGCGGATTCCGGCTCGTGGGCCGGCTCTGGCTCCAGCTCCGGGCCTGACTGGCTGATGGGATCGGCTTGAACGGAGAGGCCAGCGCTCGCCTGAACACCACGGCTGCGCTGCTGCTTGAGCTGCTCGTATTCAGCCGGATCCAAAGCCGCCTTCACCGTGCGGCTCACGGTATTGGGGCTGCAGCCGTAGGCCAGCGCCAGATCGGCACTGCTCTGACCCTGGCGGTAGCGCTGAACCAGCTCGCTCTTTTGGCTATCGGTGAGCCGGCTGGCCGCCATGGGCGATGTCTGCGCAGCCCATCACTGTAAGGGCTCCTGGCATCAAACGGTGTCGAACGTCCGCCTTCCCCTGTCAGAATGAATTAGGGGCTCCCTTAGCTCAGCTGGATAGAGCAGCTGCCTTCTAAGCAGCCGGTCGATGGTTCGAATCCATCAGGGGGCGTTTCCAAAAAGCCAGTCCCAGACTGGAGCCTGAGTGAAGAGATCAGCCTCCAGCAGGGGCCGCGGCAGACCTCCTGCGGGTGAAAAAGACCCCAAAAAACCCCGAAAGTGCCAGGATTTCACGCAGATTTCACGCGTGAAAACTGCATGGCCGCTCCCTCGTGGCTGAGCAACCTGAGCCGGGCTTTCAAGACCCACCGGCTGGGGCGGACCGGCTGGTATCTGGAAACAAACCGGGAGCGGCTGCGCGTGGTGAGTGCTGAGCTGCCGCCGCGGCCGGGTGAAACGACCGAATGGGCGGGCCGGCGAGCCTTCACGCTGCAGACCCCACCTGGCCCGGCAACGTCGGCCGCGGCCCTGGCGGAAGCCTGCGCCGTGTTCGATGCCGTGATGGCGGGGGAATGGAACTGGCCCGACCCGGAGGCCATCCCGGCGACGGATGATCCAGGCCACCTTTCATACGCTGCGCTGGAACGACTGACGGAACAACTGCGGGCCCAGCTGGTGGGGGAGCAGATGGGCGAGAGCACCTGGCAGCGCACCTGGCGTCCGTACCTGGCCCGGCTGGCCGCGGCAGCAGGGGAGCGCCGCTGGGCTGGGGACCCGGAGCTGCTGGGGGCGTATCTGCGGAACTGGGAGCCGAACAGCCGAGCCCGGCAGATGGCCTACGACCGGGCCCGGCGGCTGTGGAAGGAAGCGGGCTGGCCGTGGCCGGAGGGACTAGCGCCGCTGCGGGGCAATGGGAAGGCCGCGGCCGATCCGCAGGGAGTGCGGGCCTTCACGGATGAGGAGATCTCCGGGCTGCGGGAAGCGATTGGGCGCAGCAAGCTGACCCCGGCGGATCTGGTGGCGTGGGATGCGCTGATCTGCTTCGGGCTGCGTCCGAAGGAACTGCAGGGGCTGGAGCTGCGCCAGGCGGGCGGGGCGATGGTGGCGGTGGTGAACCGGGCGAAGCGCAGCAGCCAGGGAAGCAGCGGAGCCCGAACAGTGCCGGCGGTGCCTCCAGCGGGGTGGCCGGCGGACTGCTGGGGCCTGCTGGCCCGATGGCGGGAGCATGGGCTGCCGGCGGGGCTGGTGACGATGCGATCCCCTGGGGATTTGCTGAGCCGTCAGCTGCGCCGCCTTCACCAGCCGGACGGGCTGACGGCGTACGGGCTGCGCCATGCGTTTGCGCTCCGGCTGGGGGTGGAACTGCACCTGAGCGTGCGGGAGGCCGCGGAGCTGATGGGCCACAGCCCAGCGGTGCATCTGAGCACCTATGGCCGGCGGCTGGATGCGCCGAAGCTGCAGGACAAGCTGGCAGCGATGGTGAAGGCAAGGGCTGCCGGCTGATTCACTCCGCCGGCGGGAACTGCGATCCGAGAGAAAACGACAAGCGGGAGCAAAAGCGGTCGTTTTCTATCTCTTTTCAGGGGGCACAGAAAGCCATACGGTTAACGCAAGGGACCAAGAGTCCCACCATTCGTTGACCCTGAACTATGGCTTTTACGCTCACCACTGGCGAGGTGCAGACCGCGCTGCGCGTAACAAAAAACACGCTCACGCGACTTCGCGCTGCTGATGTATTGCGCCCCGGCGTTCATTTCACCGCCGCCGGGGTGGGCCTGCGCCGCCCGAACCTTCGATGGGATCTGGAGGCGGTGGAAGAAACCCTGGCCAAGCGCGGCAAGGGAATTCCACGGCCAAAGGCGGAAGCCGGCCGCGCATGAAAAGGCCCCGTACTACCGGGGCCCCTGAACCTGTGAACTCTCCACATCCTATGGACCGAAACACAACCACGGCCACCCGCGAACAGGCGAAGTTTCTGCGACTAAAGCGGATCTTCAAGAGCTGGGGCCATGAACTGCGCCAGTGCCCGCCGGATTCGCCCGACTTTGCGGAGCTCGGCCGTTACTACGTCGTCTGTGATGACGGAGGAATCGCCACAGACATAAACCTCGAAGATGCGCTGCTTCAGATCGGCAATCCTTCTACGCCCCGATGGCACGTCTCCTTAATGCTGGCGATGTATTCGCCAGAAATGAGGGGAGTAATCAGGCAGGTCAAGGGGAGGCCCGGGTTCTGGGAAATGGTCGAGGATGCTCCTGAACCTCAAACCGAGGGGGGCAATCACGCGCCAGCCCGACCGACCGCAGCGACAAACGAACACGACCCGGATCTACTCAAGGATCTGACCGGTGGGGACGGGCGGATCGGGCTCCCGGCAGACCACCCGCTGCTGCTGTCCGAATCGGAGGGGGAGCCATGACCCAACCGACCGACTGGCGCACCCTGCTGCCGCAGCTGCAGGGGCTGCCGTTGCTGCCGTGTAAGGGCAAGACACCGATGGACCCCGCCACAGGCGGGAACATGCGCGGCTGGCCAACGGCCGCCTACAGCCCCCGTCAGATCGCCGCCCTGGGGGAGCCGATCACAGGATGCGGAACCCGAACAGGCCGCGATGCGAGGGGGCTGCTGGCGTTCGATCTGGACGGGGCCGCGGCCGTCAGCTTCGCCAGGGAGCGAGGCTGTAATCCGGCCGCGGCGGCGACGTGGCAGATCGTGCGGGCAACGGACCCGAACCGGCTGAAGGTGCTGTGGCGGGTGCCAGCGGAACTGTGGCCGGTGCTGGGGGATCTGAGGACGGAACGGAAGCTGAAACCACCCGTGAAGGATGAGAGCGGGCGGGTCATTGCCAAGGGCGAAGGGATCGAGCTGTATTTCGGGGCGGGGCAGATCCTGCTGTTGGGCCTCCACCCGGAGAGCGGGGGGCAGTACAGCTGGCATCGGAGCCCGGCGGAATTGGTTGAGATCACACCGGATTGGTGGCGGCTGGCGGTGGAGCTGTCCGACAGTGCGCCACCGCAACAACGGGGCCAGCTGAGCCGCAGTGCCGCCGGATCTGGCAACTGGCAGCGGCTGCCGCGGTGCCCGATCTGCGGCCGGACGGATCGGCCGGTCTGCCAGCGACACCGGGACGGGCTGACGTTGCGCTGCTTCCACGGGGCGAACCACAGCCCACCGAGCGGTCTGTGCGTGGGCCAGCTGATCCCTGGCACGCCATGGGCGTTTTGCCGGGTGCAGTCGGTGGGGTGGGCGGAGTTTTCGATCTTCCGCCTCCACCAGCCCCGAGCCGCGACGCTCGCCCGCCGCTGGGCTATGGCAGGTGGGCGCCATGGCTGAGAACCCGAGTGAACTGCAGGCAACGCTGCAGGGGCTGGAGAACGAACTGGGCCAGGCCGACGATCCGCGGGGCCGGTGGCTGGAGGTGCTGGAGCAGTGCCGATCGGCGGCGCTGCGATGGCCCGAAGCGGACGGGGAGCTGCGCCACCTGGCGCGGGCGATTGCGGATGCCAGCGCGACGGGTGCCGATGGCCAGGCCCTACGGGACCGGCTGCATCAGGCAACCGGAACCCCGAAGCGCTGGGCCGATGCTCAGGCCCGAGAGCGTGGGCGGGATCTGTACCGCGAACAGCAGGAAGCCGAAGCGGAACGAACCGCCAACCTGCCACCCCTGACGCCAGCGGAGCTGGAGGCGCGGCAGCAGGAAGCCGAAGCGCAGCGGCAGGCGAGGGAGGCCGCGGCCCCGTACCAGGTGCTGGGGTGGGATGCGCAGCGGAAGCTGATCTGGTTTCAGCACCGTGCAACGGCGCAGATCAGTTCGATCAATCCGGGGCCGAGCTTTGATCGACTGCTGCCGCTGGCCCGGGTGGAGTACTGGGAAGCGACTTACCCGGCAAAACGCGGCGGGGTGGATTGGACCCTGGCGGCTTCGGATCTGGCGGCCGCGGCCGATCGTGCGGGCGTGTTCGATCCGCAGCGGGTACGAGGCCGAGGCGTGTGGCTGGATGACGGCCGCACGGTCTGGCACCTGGGGGACCGGCTGGAGGTTGACGGAGTGGAGATGGCCCTGGCGGAGCTGGAGAGCCGTCACCACTACCAGCGGCTGCCGGCCCTGGCGATCGACCCCGCCGCATCACCGCTGAGCGATCAGCAGGGGGAGCAGATCCTTCGGCTGATCGAGCGCATGGGCTGGAGCGGGCCCAGCGATCATCTGCTTCTGGCCGGCTGGATTGTGCTGAGCAATGTGGGCGGGGCATTGCGGAAGCGGCCGGGTCTGCAGATCACAAGTGGTTTCGGGACCGGCAAGAGCGACACGGCCGACAACGTGATCCGGCCCCTTCAGGCGGGGCTGGGGATCGTCTGCAGCGGATCGTCGGAGGCAGGCATCCGGCAGAGCATCCGGCAGGACGTTCTGCCGGTGCTGGTGGATGAGAGCGAACAGGCGGACGGGAACCGGCGGGAGCAGCAGCTGCGGCTGGTTCGGCTGGCCTATGACGGGCAACCGATGGTGAAGGGCACCCCCGGCGGGGAGCCGCTGGAGTTCACCCTGCGGGTTTCGATCGCCCTGGCGGGGATCAATGCACCGATCAGCAACCCGGCGGACCTGAGCCGGATTGCTGTGATCGGCCGCCACCAGCTGCCGGAAGCGGACTGGCAGCAGCTGGCAGCGGAACGGGCAGAGCTGCTGACCCTGGCGACGGGGGAAGCACTGATCCGGCGGACGGTGACCCATCTGCCAGTGCTTCTGGCGAACACCAAGACGCTGGGCCGGGTGCTGGCGGGTCTGACGCCAGGCCGCGGCGGCGGGCGTGTGGGCGATACCTACGGGGCGCTGCTGGCGGGTGCGCACCTGCTGGGGAGCACCGAACAGATGAGGGGGGATGCGGCACTGGCGTAGCTGGATTCGGTTAGCTGGGACCCGGCAGCGCCGGCAGCGGATGAGGTGGACCGCAGCCCCCTGGCGGAAGCCCGCCAGTGTCTGGATCACCTGCTGGCCCACGAACTGCCCTGGCGGGACCCCGAGAGCGAGCGCCCCGGTACGGGACGGATCACGGTTCAGGAGCTGGTGGAGCTGGCCCTGCGGGGTGGGGGCAGCGATGCGCCGGTGGCCCTGGGGCGACTGGGCATGAAGGCAGACCCGGAGCGCGGGCTGCTGGTGGCCAATAGCGGGGCCGCGATCAGCCGCATCTTCACCGGCAGCAAGTGGAGCCAGGGGGGACACCGAGCCCGATTGCTGGAGCTGGAGGGGGCGGAGCCGGCCCCGAGTCCGCAGCGTTTCGCGGTGCTGGGGCCTGTCCGGTGTGTCTGCCTGCCGTGGGAGCTGGTGGGGGTGGATCGATCCCTGCTGGAGGGGGCGGCAGAGGCCCAGCGGGTACGGGGTTGCTTTGGCCTGGGGGTGGCAGCGTGACGCTCTCGGCTGCTGTGACGGTGAGCGTCACAGCAAACCCCAGATGGGACGTGAGTTGTGACGGTGTGACAGTGTGACGATGGAGATAGAGAGGTAGAGAGAAAAGGAAAAAGAAGAGAGCGTCTGGGCCCACTTTTCTTTTTCTCTCCCTATGGGTCTCTCTATGTTTCGGCGTCACACCGTCACACCGTCACAAGCCCTGCGGCGCAGGGGAGGAGCCGTGACGCTGCGCATGACGCTGGGCCAGGGAGCAGGGGCGCATGAACACCAACAGACCTTGGAGATGGACCACATCGTGCCGTCAGGCGAAGCCTTCCGCGAAACGGTGGAACCACGGCGGTTCCGATGACCTCAGCAACCTGCAGGCCCTCTGCTTCCGCTGCAATGCCGGCAAGCGCGACACCGATAGCACCGATTTCCGCGGCCTGCAGGCCAGCTACGCCCTGCGCGAGGCGGGCTGTGTGTTCTGCGCGCTGGAGGGCAGCGGCCGGGTG
>Ga0169931_10009174_pt1 | contig 14317 bp, 14 predicted proteins | sample Kivu_15m_20L_FD_129675 | JGI IMG/M metagenome (GOLD analysis project Ga0169931, IMG submission 129675) | Freshwater microbial communities from Lake Kivu, Western Province, Rwanda to study Microbial Dark Matter (Phase II) - Kivu_15m_20L... | ecosystem: Environmental > Aquatic > Freshwater > Lake...
ATCGGTTTACCACCGGGGTCAGTTGGCTCGCGGCCAAACTGCAACTGGTGCGAGACGCGGTGCGCGGATACCTCACCAGACCCGCCTACCGACTCCCACAACCAGCAACTGCGTAACTCCTAAAAGGACTTGCGTGATCCTATATAATCGGGGTTTCCCCCGCATTTCCGGTTGTGCCGCCGAAAAAAGATCGCCAACGCACGGACTTCACATCCGCCACACGCAGTTTTCCGCATCGTCCGGTATTGAAACTCTAAATTGCAAAATTCCAAAATGAGGGTCAAACCGTGCTCGATGCCGTTGTGATCTCGGACATCCACCTCGGAAGTGACAACTGCCAAGCGAAATACCTCGCGCACTTCCTCGGTGAGGTGCGCCGCGGCAGCATGCGGGCGCAACGGCTCATCCTGAACGGCGACGTGTTCGACAGCATCGATTTCCGCCGTCTGAAGAAGCACCACTGGAAGATTCTGAGCGAACTGCGGAAGCTCGCGGACGAAATCGACGTGGTGTGGATCAACGGGAACCACGACGGCCCGGCGGAGATCGTCTCGCACCTGCTAGGCGTGCGCTGCGCGGACGAAATGGTGATCGAGAGCGGCGGGCGCAAGGTGCTGTTCCTGCACGGCCACCGGTTCGACGAGTTCATCACCCGCTACCCGTTCATCACGTGGCTCGCGGACAAAGCCTACAACCTGCTTCAGCGGCTCGACAAGTCGCACTACTTCGCCAAACTCGCCAAGAAGAAGAGTAAGACGTTCCTGCGATGCGCCCAGAAGATCGAACTGGACGCGGTAAAATACGCCGCGAAACTCGGCTGCACCGCGGTGTGCTGCGGGCACACCCACATGCCGGTGGCGAACACCACCGGCCCGGTCCACTACTTCAACAGCGGGTGCTGGACGGAAAAGCCGTGCCACTACCTCACCGTGAAGGACGGCGAAATCGCGGTGTGCTCCTACTCGGAAGAGGTGTCCGACGCGGTGCTGAACGCCGACCTCGAACCCGCGGTCGCGTGACTTCACGCCGCGGGCTTCGGCTCGTCCGGTTCGATCGGTTTCGTCGGGTCGATCATGAGCCACAGCCCGACGCCGAGGAAGTACACGATTCCGTACATCGTGAAGCAGATCAGAATCCCGTCGGTGCCGGGGTACTTCTTCATGATCAGCCCGGTAACGAGCAGCGTGGACACCGCGCCCACGAGGTTCCCGAACATGTTCATCGCGCCGCTCACGGTGGCGGCGTAGTCGCGGCCCACGTCTTGGCAGACGGCCCACGCCGGCCCCATTATTAGATCGTTGAAGAAACCCATCAGGATGAGGAACCCGGCGAACAGCCACAGGTTGTCCGGGTCCGCGAGTTTCACGCCCGCGGCGGCGAAGTAGCACACGCCCGCGCCGGCGTAACCGATCATGCCGAACATGCGCCGGCCCCACTTGCGGTCCCCGGTGCGCCGGATGTAGCGGTCGGAAAGCGTGCCGCCGAGCAAGCAGCCGAACATCCCGATCAGCAGCGGGCAACCCGCGAGCAGCGCGACCAGCAACCGCCCGTTCGCGGTGCCGGTGTAGTCCTTGAACTCGGTCTGCAGCGCGCGGGGCAGGAAGTACATCAGGAAGTACCAACAGTAGTTGGTGACGACGTACATGCCGCAGATGGCCCACAGGTTGCGCGAGCGCACCAGCGCCCCCCACGGCACCCGCACCTGCCCTTGGGATTGGTACCGCCCGGCGTCGATCTCGGCGCGCTCCGCGGCGTTCACCCGCGCGTGCTCGCCCGGCTTGTTCGTGAACATGAAGTAGAACAGCACGCACCACACCGCCGCGACCGCAGCGAACAGCCACATCGCTTCGCGCCAGTACAAGTCGCCGAGTTCCTTATCCGTGAGTGACACCCACAAGAGCGGTGTCAGGCCGCCCATGAACCGCGCGCACATCCACACCACCGACTTCGCGAACCCGCGATCCGCGGCCGGGAACCAGTTGTACAGCGCCTTCGCGATGTTCGGGAACGCACCGGCTTCGCCCACGCCGAACAGGAACTGAATGACGATGAGCGACGTGAACCCGAGGTACAACCCGAACAGGTGCGAGGTGCCCACGAACCCGGTGAGCGCAACGAACGCGGACCACCACAGCACCACCCGCAGAAGCGTGGAACGCGGGCCCCGCGTGTCGCCGAGCCAACCGGACGGAATCTCGAACATCGCGTACGCGAGTTGGAACGCGATGAGCACCCAAAAGAAGTCGGCTTCTTGAACGCCGAGGTCTTCCATGATGGCCTTCTTCGCGCTACCGTTCGCGGCCCGGTCCATGTAGGTGATCATGGCGAGCAGGCACAACAGTGCGAGAACGACGTAGCGGAACCGCGACGGCGGTTCGGACGGAACGGCAGCGGGTTCGGGAGCGGCACTCATTACGACGACCGGGGAGGATGATCGCGGGCGAAAGAGCCTACTTTAGCCACTCGCGCGCCGCGGTGTGAGCGGAAAACCAACGGCGCGGTTGTGTGCGGCCGAAACGCACACACCACCTCCGCACGAATCGCGCGGAGGTCCGCACTCAGACTTTCCGCTCCACACGAACAAGAGTCGAATGCGGGAAACAGCGTCGAACTGTCGGGCGCTTGACGCGCGCCCCACGGTCGGTTCTGATGGCACGCGGAGGTTCCGCCATGCGCACGCTCGCTTTCACGCTCTGCCTGTTCGCGGTCGCACGCGCCGCGGACGCGCCGCCCCCGGTTCGCGTCGTCATCGAAACCGACGCGGGCAACATCGAAGTGGAACTCGACGTCGCGAACGCGCCGAAGACCGTGGCGAACTTCCTGAAGTACGTGGACGCGAAGCACTACGACGGCGGGCGGTTCCACCGCACCGTGACGCCGGACAACCAACCAGACAACAAGGTGAAGATCGAAGTGGTTCAGGCCGGCGTGAACCCGAAGAAGGAGAAGGCCGACTTCGAGCCGATCAAACTCGAGCGCACGAAGGATACGGGCCTCAAGCACAAGGACGGCACCATCTCGATGGCCCGCGACGGCCCGGACACCGCGACGAGCGACTTCTTCGTCTGCATCGGCGACCAACCGGAACTGGACTTCGGCGGCAAGCGCAACCCCGACGGTCAGGGGTTCGCCGCGTTCGGCCGCGTCACGAAGGGTATGGACGTGGTGAAGAAGATTCAGAAGTCCGCGGCGAAGGAGCAAGCGCTCACCCCGCCGGTGACGATCAAGAAGGTAGCGCGCGTACCGTGAGCGTGGGGGTCGCATGTGCCCGAGTTACTTCCGCATTCGCGTTCCGTTGGAAGAAGCGATACAGCGCTACGCGAAGTGGGCCAAAGTCCCACTTCCAACGGATCGTCAGATCATCAAAAGTTCGCGCGCGCACGATGCCGTAATCGACGAACGCGGCCACTGGCGCGGGAAAGCTCTTTTCGTTTCGGCGCTCGAAGATTGGACGCTCTTTCGGGACATATCGGTCGGATACTGTAGCGTACCGGGCGAGTTGTGGTTGCAGTTCGCAGGCTCGGATGACCTTGTCTTTGCGAATTACAACGATGCGTGCTGCTTCGGGTCGCTTGTCGTGATTGAAGGCGGCAAACTGGTCCGTGAGTTTTTGGACTACGCCGACGACCCGACAGAAAACGTGAACTTCGGAGACCTCGGCCCAGATTTTGAGCCGATCGAATCGTGGGTCGATGTCGCGGGCATAGTCGACGACGACAAGTTGGGTTTCTCCAGTACCGGCTTTCTGTGGGTGTACTGATTGTATCCCACTGTTTCTGAAGGCTATCGTCGTGCTGCTGACCGAATTGCACTGGGTTCCGGTGGCGCACGCGGGGCGGCTCGCGGTGTCGGCCCGACCGCGCGGCGGGGACTGGCTCGATGACGAGTTGAGCGGGTGGCGCACGGCGGGCGTCGATGTGGTAGTTTCGTTGCTGGAAGAAGCGGAAGAAGCGGAGTTGCAACTGGCAAGCGAAGGCGCATTTGCCGCAGCGAACGAGATCGAGTTTCGGCGGTTCCCGATCACGGATCGCGCGGTGCCAGAGTCACGCGAAGTGTTCGCGCAACTGGTTGCGGCACTCGCGGTCGAGATTTTGGAAGGCAAGAGCGTTGCAGTTCATTGTCGTCAAGGAATCGGGCGCGCCGCCACGCTCGCGGTCGCGATTCTCGTGCGCCTCGGCTCGCAACTGGAGCGCGCGATTGCCACCGTCTCTGCGGCCCGCGGGCGGGACGTTCCCGAGACGCCGGAACAACTCGCGTTTCTTTCCGCGTTCGCGGAACAAGCGGAACCGTTAGACTAACTCCAACTTTCGCGCCGCGATTCATGCGGCGCGGTGCCAACTTCGGAGGCGCGACGTGAACCCGGCTGCCGCGGGGCGCGACGAGGTGTTCGCTCAGGCCCGCGAGTACCTGCTCGTGCTGGCCCGCATCGGCCTCGACCCGCGGCTGCGCGCGAAGGTCGACGACGCCGACGTGGTACAACAGACGCTGCTCGAAGCGCACCGCGATTGGGACCAGTTCCGCGGAACCACCGTCGCCGAGCGGTTCGCGTGGCTGCGGCAGATTCTCGCGCGCAACCTCTCGAACCTGTTGCGCGACTTCACTCGCGACAAGCGGAACGTGCGGCGCGAGTGGGTGCCGGACCGCGCGGCGGAAGATTCGGCCGCGCGGTTGGACGGCTGGCTGGCGGTGAACCAGACCACGCCCGGCACCGCGGCGCAGCGGAACGAAGAACTCACGCGCGTCGCGGTCGCGCTCGCGGCGCTCCCGGTCGCGCAGCGCGAAGCGGTCGTGCTGCGGCACTGGCACAACCAGTCGGTCGCGGAGATCGCCGAGCACCTGAACACCACCCGCGACGCCGTGACCGGGTTGCTGTACCGCGGGCTAAAAGCGCTCCGCGCGCAACTCGGGGCCGACGAGGACAGCCGATGCCTGCCGCCCAAAGCGACCCGACCGACCGAGACGACCGAGTAGAGGCGGCACTTCGCGCGTTCCTCGAAGCGGAAGACGCCGGCACGCCCGTTCCCCGCGACACCTTCTTGAACGCGCACTCGGACCTGCGCACCGAACTCGAAGCCTATTTCAACGAAGTGGACGCGCTCGACCGCTGTTCCACGTTCCTTTCGCAATCGGCCCGCGCACCGGACTACCCGCACGGCGAAAACACACTGCCGTGGACGTTCGCCGGCTACGAACTGCTGGAAGAAGTCGGCCGCGGCGGTATGGGCGTGGTGTACCGCGCGCGACACGTCGCGCTGAACCGCACCGTTGCTGTGAAGTTGCTGCGCGCGGACGACCCGGTCGCGGCGAAGCGATTGCTCGCGGAGGCGCGCGCCGCGGCGCGGCTCGATCACCCCGGCATCGTGCCAATCTTCGAGGTCGGCGATTACGGCGGGCGGCCGTTTCTGGCGATGGCGTTTGTGCCCGGGGGCACGCTCGCGGACCGCGCGGGGCGCGGCCCCCTTCCCGCCTTTGAAGCGGCGAAACTGGTGCGCGACGCGGCGCGCGCCGTGCAGCACGCGCACGATCAGGGCGTCATTCACCGCGACCTCAAACCCGGTAACGTGCTGCTGGACGAAAGCGGGCGACCGAAGGTCGCCGACTTCGGCTTGGCGAAGGCCGATGGCGCGGCGACGCTCACCACCGAAGGCGCGGTACTCGGCACGCCCGCGTACATGCCGCCGGAGTTCGCCGCCGGGCGCGCCGCCGCCGCCGGCCCCGCGTCGGACGTTTACGGCCTCGGCGGGATTTTGTACGCGCTGCTCACCGGCACCGCGCCGTTCAGCGCCGAAACGCCGCTCGAAGCACTGCGCCGTGTGGCCGAAGACGACCCGGTGCCGCCGCGTGACGTCAACCCCACGGTGCCGCGCGGCCTCGAAGCGATTTGCCTGAAATGTTTGGAAAAGGAACCGGAACACCGCTACCGCTCGGCCGCGGCGCTCGCCGCGGACCTCGACCGTTTTCTGAACGGCGAAACCCCGCACGCGGAGAACGTGAGTTGGGTTCACTGGCTCGGCCGGCAATTCAACCGCGCGGTCGATTTCAGCCCGTCGCGGCGCTGGGGGCGCTTTCTGCTGGCGCTAACTGGTCTGATGCCGCTCGTTCATATCGCGATGTACTTCGGCACGCGCGACGAAACCCGCGGGTGGGCGTTCTGGCTGTGGTTCCTCGGCACGACATTCGCAACGGCGTGGGGGCCGTGGCTGCTCATCGCGGCGCGCCGGCGGCTCGACCCGCGCGAGCGCGAGATTCTGCTGTTCTGGGTGGGCGTGAGTCTCGGGCGCGTGATCCTGTTCGCCACCTATTGCCCGGTGTTCGGCGAAGTCCACGCGGGCGAGGTGTACCGGTTCTTCCCGGCGTCGCTGGTGCTGTACGGCGTGATGCTGTTCGGCGAAGGGCGGCTTTATTGGGGCCGGTTATACCTAATCGGTGGCGGGCACTTTGTCGCGGCGCTGGTGCTGGTGCAGGTGGTGCCCGTCGCGCCGGTGCTGTACGGCGTCTGGCACGCGCTGGTGATGCTGCGCATCTCGTTGCACCTGCGCTTGCGCGCGGCCGAGCGCGCCGCCCGCGCACCGGGCGCGCGGGCGTGACGCGCGGCGGGGCGCGCTACCGCTCCCACGGTTTGCGCTCGCGCTGCTGCTCCTCTTCCGCGGCGCGGGCCTCGTCGCGGCGGCGGGCCAGTTCGTCCGGCGGCAGGTCTTCCGGCGGAGTGTCGAGCGATTCGACGAGGTCCGGCGGCGAGTCCCACTTCATGCGCGCCGCGAGCCGCGCGAACCCCCACCCGGCCAGCAGCGTGAGCACAATGCTGGAGCCCAACCCGGCCCACCAGAACGTGCGGAACGAACTCCACGCGTTCACCTTCGACAAGCTTGACCTTGAATGTCTTCGTGACATTGGTGGTCTGCGTGGACATGCGGTCCCCGGCTTCGGCGCGCGGGTAGCGCACACTCATCGTAATGGTGCCGCTCAGTTCCTTGTCTTGCAGGTCCGGGTTCGGCGGCAGTTTCACGTCGGCCCACAGCGTCGGGTGGGTGTGCATTTCGCTGCTCTTCACCGACATCGACATGCCCCAACTGTCGTTGTTACTGAACACCGCGGCCCCGTTCAGCGGTTGGTCCCACGTCAGTTGCGGGGTGCCCGCCCACGTGCTCTTCACGCAGTCGATTTTGTCGGGGAACGAGATGCGGAACGTGTCGCCCGGCCCGAGCACGGGCGGGTCGGCGTCGGCGAGTGCCCAGCCGTTCAGGTGCCGCATCGCCACCGGCACCAGCGCCGCCAGCACCGCGACCAGCGCGAGCGCGAGGTACACCCTGTGGCCGCCCGTGGTGAGCGGGGGCGGCGGTTCGCCGTTCGAGGGGTCGCCGGTGCGGATCACTTCGACCGAACCGCTCTGCACCTTCTCCAGCGCGCGGGCGCGGTTCGCGTCTTGGTTCGCGTTCGGGTCGGTCTTCGCCGTCAGAAAGTGCGCGAGCAGCGCCAGCAGTGCGATGCCGGCCGTCGCGTACGCGGACACGTCGCGGGTCATCACGTCGTTCGCGCCCACGAGCAACACCACGACGCCCGCGGTCAGGAACGCCCACACCAGCCCGAAGTGCGTGTTGTTCTTGTCGTGCCCCACCATGCGCGGCTGCACGCGCCCGCACTCCGGACACGGGATCGTATCGACTTGGTTCTGCAGCGCCGCGATGCCGGCCTGTTGCGCGTTCGCCTCGGCCTGCTCCGCGGTCCCGCCCTGCCCGCTCACGGCGCGCTCGAACTTGTGGCGGAACACCGCGCCGCACCCGAGGCAGTCGTACTTCTTCCAGCACTTGATCGTGCCGCTGGCCTGATAGCTCATGGGGGCCGCACCGCGCACCACGCCGCGAGGTTACGCGCCGGGCGGCGCGACCGGCGGCTGAGGCGCTTGCGCCGCGGGCGGAATCAGCGTAGCGGCTTTCCGCTTCGCCATCCAGTGCTTACACGCTTTCCACACCATCGGCGCGATCGAGAGCGCCACCACCACGATCACCACTTTGTCGATGTGCTTCGCCCAAGTGAAATCCGGCTTCCCCAACAGGCTCTGCATCGGCGGGTCCGCGAGCGGAATCAGGTAGTACCCGAACAGCGTCATGCTCACGATCCATCCGATGCCGCCGATGACGTTGTAAAAGAGGAACGCGCGGTACTCCATGCGGGCGGCCCCGGCCACGACCGGCACGAACGTGCGCACGATGGGAATGAACCGCGCGATCACGATCGTTTTGCCGCCGTGTCGGGCGTAGAAGTCGCGGGCCTTCTGCAAGTGTTCCTGTTTGAAGAACCGGCTCGACGGCCGGTTGAAGATCGCCGGCCCCGCCTTCCAGCCGATGCCGTATCCGACCGTGTCGCCGATGATCGCCGCGGCGCACAGCGACAGAACGAACGGCCACAGCGGCCACCCGCTGAGCTGCGCGACGATGCCGAGCACGACGAGCAGCGAATCGCCCGGCAGCAGGAACCCGACGAGCAGCCCGGTTTCGGTGAACACGATTAGGTTCACCGCGACGAGCGCCGCCCAGAACACGCCCGGTTGGTTTAGCGCTTCCTTGAATTTCTCCGGATCGCTAAGGTTGCGCGGATCGATGAGTGTGACGAAAATGTGCCACACTTGCGTGAAGAACTCTTCCATGTCGCGCCCGTGAGCGAGAAGCGCCGCGCGCGGCGGCGGGTACCGTTCCGGTAAGCGTACCGCGCCCCCGGCGCGCGCGAAAAGCCCAACCGCGCGCCGGCGCGCCGCCACTGGCATAGGCGCGGGCCGCGCCGCGAGCGTAAAGTGTGCGGGTTGTTACGAGGGGAACACGCACGCTAATGACCGACTCGCACGACGCCCTGTACAGCGCCATCTGCGCCAAACCCGACGAGGACACGCCGCGACTCGCGTTCGCGGACCTGCTCGAAGAGCACGGCGACGCGCTCCGCGCGCGGTTCATCCGCACGCAAATCGCGCTGTCGCGCGGAACCGCCTACGACGCGCCCGCCGTGACCGCGCGGCTGCGCGAACCGGACGCGGCGCACGGTTGGACGATAGCGCATACGCTGCCCAAACTCCCGCCCGGCTTCACGTGGCGGCGGTTCGAGTTCCGCCGCGGGTTCCCGTGGAAAGTCACGCTCGCCAGTTGGGACGCGCTTGCGAGCGGCGACGAACTGTTTTCCGTCGCGCCGGTACGGGCCATCGACCTCGACGCGCCGAGCACGATCGGGCACGACGGCGGCTTGTGGCGCGTCGCGGACTGGCCGCACCTCGCGCGCCTGCGCCGCCTCGATTTCGCGCACGGCCGGTACGACGCGAAAGACGTGCTGCAACTCACGGAATCGCCCGGCGCGGCCCAGCTCGCGGAACTCGGGTTCGCGTTCGATTCGCTCGCGCAGTCCGGCCTCGCGGCGCTCGCAGGGTCGGAACTGTTCGCGCGCCTCACCGCGTTCGAGTTGCGCACAAGCGCGCTTCTGCCGGCGCTACTGGTAGACGCACTCGGCGCGGCCCGCGAACCGGGCGTGCTGGACCGCGTGTGCCTGCAAGACAACGGCATCGGGCGCGACGATGCGGCGCACCTGTTCGCGCTGCCGGCGCTGCGCAACGTGCGCGAACTGGACCTGAGTGACAACCCACTGACCGCACACGGGGTGCGCGCGCTCGCGGACAGCGACGTTCCGCGCGGCCTTCGATCGCTGAACCTGAGCCGCACGCGGCCCGGTGTGCCCGGGGTGCGCGCGCTCCTCGCCGCGCGCGGCTTGGAAGACCTGCGCGCGCTCGATCTCAGCGACAACGCCTTGGGGCCGGTCGCGGCGCGCGCCGTGGCCGGGTGCGACGCGCTGCGCGGCCTGCGGTGCCTGAACGTGGCGCACAACCCGTTCGGCGACGCCGGCGCGGACGCGCTCGCCGGCGCGGGCGCGCTCGCTGGGCTGTTGGAACTGGAACTGCGAGACGCGCAACTCACCGACGCCGGCGCGGAAGCGCTGGCCGCGTCACCGCACCTCGGCGGGCTAATCCGGTTGGACGCGCGCGACAACGAACTGACGGCGAAGGGCCGGGCCGCACTGTCGGAGCGCTTCGGCGACCGCGCTGCGGTGTGACCGAGTGCCAACGCGGGCCGCGTGCCGTTTATCAGAGTGTGCGGCGCGCCACCGGTGCGCCGCCCCTCGATTCGAAACGGCCCCGGCGCTCCCAATGCGTTACATCTCGATCGACATTTTGCGCGCGTTCGCCATCGTGATGATGGTACTGGTTCACTTCATGGAGAATCTCGGCGGGGCGGACTGGGCACCGGCCGGGATCGGCGCGCCGCTGTTCACGTTCCTCGTCGGTGTCAGTTACCGGTTGTGGCTCGATTCGCAGGAAGAGAAGAAGCGGCCGGCGCACGAGCTCGTCGCGACATCGCTGCGCCGCGGGCTGTTCCTGTTCGCTCTGGGGTTCGCGTTCAACGTGCTCGTGTGGCTGCCCGAAGACGCGTTCAACTGGGACGTGCTCACGCTCATCGGTTCGGGGCTGCTGATTCTGTGCGCGATCCGCGACATGCCGCTGCTCGTGCCGCTCACGGGCATTCTGGTCGCGCTCGCGTGCGGCCCGGTGATGCGCGAGTTGGGGGACTACAACTCGTACTGGCTCGAAGGCTACTACGACCCGGACTGGACGTGGGGGCAACTCGCACTCGGGTACATTGCCACGGGCTACTTCCCGCTGTTCCCGTGGGTGGCGTACCCGCTCGCCGGGTTCGTGACGGCGTCGCTGTTCTTCGTGCCGGGGCAGCGCGCGCCCACCGGCCGCGCGATGCTGCTCGGCGGCGCGCTGATCGCGCTCTCAGTGGTCGTAGTTCTCGTGCGGTCGCCGGTGCTGAAGGGCTGGACGATGTTCCCGCCGTCGGTGGCGTACACACTCGGCACCCTCGGTTTCGCCCTGCTCGCGTTCGCGGCGCTGCACCGCTGGCTGGACCCGTACGGCGGGCGGTTCGAGAAGACGCGGTTCGTGCGCGCCGCGGGGTTGCTCAGCAAGTATTCGCTCTCGATGTACCTGTTCCACCACGTCGTCCACCTGTGGCCGGTGTGGGTGTACGGCGCACTCGCGGGCGACACGACAACCCAATACTGGCGCATGGCGCTGCCGGTGTGGGCGACGATCCCGCTCGCGGCGGTGTGCTTGGTGGTGGGGGGCGTGCTGTTCGCGTGGATCGACCGAACCAAGCGCGGTTCGGCCGAAACGCTGATGCGGAAGTGGTGCGGGTAGGGCTTCGTGTGAGAGTGCCAGAGTGTGAGGGTGCGAGAGCGGCAGAGAGCCGGTTTTTCTCTCCCACTCTGGCACCCTCACCCCTCGCACTCCGTTACTTCGTAACCGGGACGAACTTCACGCACACGCAGCGGCTCACGTCCACCGTTGTGCCGGTTTCCTTGCCGCCGCCGGTGGTCGCGTCCAACTGCCACACGCCGACCTTGCCGCCGTCTTGGCTGGCGATCAGCATCCACTTACCGCTCGGGTCGATGTTGAAGTTGCGCGGGATCTTGATGTCGCCGGTGATGTGCCCGGCGGCTTCGAGCGTACGGTCCTCTTTCACCTTGAACACCGCGATGCTGTTGTGCCCGCGGTTCGAGACGTACACGAACTTGCCGTCGGCCGAGATGATGCACTCCGCGGTGCTGTTGCCCGGCGTTTCCTTCGGCAGCGTGCTGAGGCTCTGCACCACCTTCCCGCCTTTCACCACGTTCACGGTGCTGTCGAGTTCGCCGCACACGTAGATGCACTTGCCGTCCGGGGCGAAGGTCATGTGCCGCGGGCCGCTGCCCGGCGGCGTCACGATGTCTTCGTCGTCTTCCTCTTCCACGCCCTTCTTGCCGATGTGGAACACCTTGATCTTGTCGATCCCGAGATCGACCGTGTACAGGTGGTCGCCGGCCGCGTTGAACGCGCAGCAGTGCGCGTGCGGTTCCTTCTGCCGGCCGGGGTTCTTGCTGCTGCCCTTGTGCTGGAAGAAGCCGAGGCGCTTGCCGAGCTTGCCGTCCGCTTCCACCGCGAAGATGCAGGTGCTGCCGCCGCCGTAGTTGGCGACCGCGGCAACGTCGCCCTTCGGGCTAATCACGATGTGGCACGGGCCGCTCCCGCCGCTCTTGTCTTCGTTCAGCTTCGTGAGCGCGCCGGTTTTGCCGTCGATGCTGTACGCCACCACCGGGCCGCCGTCTTTGCCGCCGCCCTCGCCCACCGCGTACAGGAACTTCTTGTTCGGGTGAACGGTGACGAACGACGGGCTGGCGAGTTCCGCGGCCACTTCCGGCGCGGTGAGCTTGCCCGTCGCGCTGTCGAACTTGCTGCGGTAGATGCCCTTGCTGCCTTTCGCGCCGGTGTAGGTGCCGAAGTACACCCAACTTTCGTCCGCGACCGCGACCGACGACAGCGCGAGCGCGGCAACCGCCGCCAGCGCGCACCGAGAGAGGGACATTGTGCGTTCTCCGAGTTCGTGGAATTCGCTTCTCCCATCCGGGAGCCGGGTTGATGATAATGACGCGAACCGCTCCCGCTAAGGAAATTCGCCATGCGCTTTGTGCTGATCGCCGCGCCGCTCTTCGCGCTGCTCCCCGCGTCGCGCGCGAAAGACGGTAACGACAACTGGGTTGACCTGATGAAGCCGACCGTGTGGAAGAAGTTCGACGACAAGTGGATTCCGACGGACGCGGTGAAACTCGCCCCGGATTCCAAGAAGCGCGACGACCGGTTGCTGAAGGCCGAGAAGAAGGAGAACGGCCCGATCTGGGTTAACGGCGAAACCGGGCGGCTCCCGAACCTCATCACGAAGGACGCGTTCGGAGATTGCGAGGTCCACATCGAAGTGCTGCTCGCGAAAGGCTCGAACGGCGGGATCAAGTTCCACGAAGTCTACGAGATTCAGTTCTTCGACAGCTTCGGCAAGAAGGACGACGCGCTCACCGGCAGCGATATGGGTGGCGTGTACCCCCGCGCGAACCTCGAAAAGGGCGGCTACTTGGATAAGGGCGTCCCGCCGAAGGTGAACGCGTGCAAAGCCCCGGGCGAGTGGCAAACGCTGGACGTGACGTGGAAATCGCCGCGGTTCGACGCGAAGGGCGAGAAGACCGCGAGCGCGGTGATCGTGAAAGCGGTGCTGAACGGGCAGGTGATTCACGAGAACGTGGAAGTGAAGACGCCGACCGGCGGGAACTGGCAGAAGAAGGAAACCGCCACCGGCTGCTTCATGCTGCAAACCGACCACGGCCCCACCGCGTGGCGCAACGTGAAGATTCGCCCGCTCAAATAACAAACCGTTTTGACGGGATGAACAGGATAGACAGGATGAAATGCCCGCATTCGTCTGCCGGATTTCATCCTGTCTATCCTGTTCATCCCGTCCAACATTCTTTTCGAGTTCGACATGCGCCGCACCCTCCCTTTGCTGCTCGCGCTCATTGTCTGCGCCGGGCGTGCGACCCCGGCCGACGCGCCCGCGCCGTTCGCGCGCACGAACCTCGTCGCGTGGTGCATCGTGCCGTTCGATGCGAAGAAGCGCGGCCCGGCCGAGCGCGCCGAGATGGTCAAGAAGTTGGGCTTCGCCCGCGTCGCCTACGACTGGCGCGACGAACACGTTGCGAGCTTCGAAGAGGAAATCAAGCAGTACAAGAAGCACGGGATCGAATTCTTCGCGTTCTGGGCGACTCACGACAAGGCGTTCGAGCTGTTCGCCAAGTACGACCTGCACCCGCAAATCTGGCAGACCGCACCGTCGCCGGCCGGGAAGACGGACGCCGAGCGCACCGCGGCGGCCGTAAAGCAACTCCTCCCGCTCGTGGAGCGGTGCGCGAAGGCGAAATGCAAGTTGGGCCTCTACAACCACGGCGGCTGGGGCGGCGAGCCGGCGAACCTCGTCGCGGTGTGCAAAGAACTGCGCGAGACGCACAAGGCAGAGCACGTCGGCATCGTGTACAACCTGCACCACGGGCACGACCACCTCGCGCGGTTCGAGAAGGCGCTCGCGGCGATGCAACCGTACCTGCTGTGTCTGAACTTGAACGGCATGAACACCGACGGGGAGAAAAAGGGGCAAAAGATTCTCCCGCTCGGCGCGGGCGAACACGACCTCGCGCTCTTGAAACAGATTCGTGCATCGAAGTACGCTGGCCCCATCGGAATCATCGGCCACACGAACGACGACGTGGAACTGCGCCTCAAAGACAACCTCGACGGCTTGGATTGGCTGCTCCCGCAACTGGACGGCGCGCCCGCGGGCGCGAAACCGAAGTACCGCACGCAGAAGTAGCGCCCCCCTGCGGACAGGGAGCCACGGGGTTTATCCCCGTGGTGTATTGAGGC
>Ga0169931_10009175_pt1 | contig 14317 bp, 25 predicted proteins | sample Kivu_15m_20L_FD_129675 | JGI IMG/M metagenome (GOLD analysis project Ga0169931, IMG submission 129675) | Freshwater microbial communities from Lake Kivu, Western Province, Rwanda to study Microbial Dark Matter (Phase II) - Kivu_15m_20L... | ecosystem: Environmental > Aquatic > Freshwater > Lake...
CCCCAAAACCCCAAAACCCCACGAGACTTATATAAAAGTAAGATTTTGAAGTAAAGTGAATTCTCAACGAGCAATTCCGTAGTTCTTGAAGTGTGACCAAACCGCATCCATGCCCGAGTCGAAGCAGATGATCTCTTTGTTCTCGTTTTTCACTTGGCGAATAACACCCTTGGCGTCGATGTTCTTCTTCACATAGAAGATGTTGATGTTCCTCTCACCGAGGCCGATCGCCATACTCTAGATGCTGGGCGTTTAACTGCTGGTCTGCTTCTAGATGATCTCTGTCCCGTTCTCGTTTTGCTGTTCGAGGAAATTCTTGGTCTCTGAATAGACTGTCTTTGTCAGGTTGGCAACCCTGTCAAGACCATACAAGCTTAGTACTCTCACATTGCTCTTGACATTTTTCATTTATTTTGCGTCCTTGTTGGAGTCTTTTTAGTCTACGTAGTTGGTAGCGATGATGATTTAATCTTCACGTGAGTTGAGGAACACATTCTTGATCTCGACTTTTTCAAGCGCTGCCCTTAGCAAGTCTCCGTTGAGGGAATACACCATGTACTAGGAAATGCCCGGTGTCCGACTGATGGGACCGCAAACAAAGATGTAGCCATGCAGAGATAGTTTTAGTGCGCTGATGTAGACAAAGTTCTTGATGTATCCTTTAATCTCAAAGGGTTTACCATCCTCCGTGGTTTGTTTGCTTTCGTTGCGATAAAGGATCTTGAAATGGCGCCACAACTTGCTGGTCCTGAGACATCTTAGAGCAATTGTTCCGTCGCGGCTAATTGTGACGTACATGTCTAGGGTCTCGTTGATGTCAAGTGCCACAATTTCATCCATTTGGTCTTAGATCACGTGAAGTAGCGTGAATGGGAAGTGCTCTTTAGCCTTATCGCCATCCTTCTTTGCCTGTTTCTGGACTGATGGCCCTACAGTGGTGTTAAGGGCGGCGGCAACATCAGCATAGTCATTAAGGTGGCAGTTTTTCTCAAAGTGGTGGATGACACCATCAGCATCACATGTGATCAGGTACTTGCAGTCTTTCGAAAACTTGATGCAAGTCACCCGGGCGTTGTTTATACGCAGCTCTTTAATCAGCGGCTTTCCAGGGCTCTTTATCATAAGGTCAAAGATCTTGATTGAGTTGTCAAGGTATCCGCAAACGTAGAGATGGCCGCGCTCTTTATAAGTGCATTTCTCATGTTTGCAGCTAAACTCTGCGAAAATATTCTCCAGCTCATGGTGAACATGCTCATACCTCAGCTAAAGGTCTTTCTAGTCTTTTGGCGAGAAAGTGTCCTTCGAAATATTGACCCTGCTTTTGTAGACAACAATCTTGCCTGTAGGCACAGCTTTCGGCAAAATTTCCTTAGGCACTTTTTTGTCTTCAATTCGCAAGAATGCTAGGCACTCTTTTTTCAGGCTGATAATGATCTGGTGCACGATATCATGGTTGTGGTCAAGGACTTAATAATCCGCGCACCTGTTGAGCTTCAAGTCACTGCGCAAAGGGTTCTCGAAATTGTTAACGAAGTGGTTAATCAAGTTGTCGATATTCAACATTCCAGCACCCTTTTTCCCAGTCATACCAATATCGAATGCGAGTTTCTCTTCCTCCATTCTTGTGTCACTTATGATTTAAATGTCTTAATCGGAAGCTTGGGGTTTCTCCTTTTCAGCTTGCATGATCGGCTCAGAGAATAGTTTGAGTGGAACTTAGTATCCGTTGTTTTAAAGCGTATAAGCTGTGGCGATCTCCATAGGGCCAAACTCGTCGGGAAGTTCATATTGCCCGTTTGTTAGTTCTTCTTAAATATCTTCATTTTCTCGGCGCTATTTCTGCCACTCTTCGTACATTTTTTCCTTTTTCCACCATTCTGGGTACTGCCACGGGTAAAATTAGTTAAATTTGGCGGCAGAAAACTGGTCACAGCCGAAGATAAGGTCAATCCATGACCCTAGATTATTCCTGACGTATTTTGACTCGAGGGACTCTCTGAAGATTCGGACCATATCGTAATGGTTTAGCGCCCATCGCGGCAAGTACCATTGGTCCTTATTTTTATGGTGTTGACCGAAATGAGCATAATTTTCATTGGTCAGTATCTCTGGTAGGTAGAAAAATTCTGGATTGAGCTCGGTGTTGGTTCCTTACTGGTCCAAGCACGACAGTTGTTCAACGAGCTCATTGGAATCGTAATAGAGCCTGTCATCGCTTTCCATCTTGCCGTTGATGCCCAGGTACCAAGATGAAAAAGGTTCGAGGCGATGCAAAGACTGGATTGTGCGAATACCACCAACGTAACCTTATGAGACTTTGATCTGATAACCGGCATCTAGAGTGCCTTCCTGGGTTTTCACGATTGACTAGCTAAGTTACTCTTCAAACCATTTCTCCTTGGCTGGAACTATACAGAGTGTGTTTTTCTTGAGATCTCTGAAAACTTTGTGCTTGCTGTCTTTCTCGTGGAACTCAAGCAAGTTGGAGCTGAAGTCCATCAAAATGTGAGGGAAGAACGGGTATTAAGTGTGTCCGTTAAACGTCCGACCCGAGTATTTATTGAGCAGCAGCAAGAACTCTTGGTTTGACTTTTCCTGATTCTTCCAAGCCTCTGCGAAGCCTCTTTCCCGGAAAAAGTCGACTGGCTCATCGACGATGTTGAAACTAAACTTGCCTTGCTGCTTGTATGTCTTAACAACCTGCAAGAATTCCTTGAGATGCTCAGTGGTAATCAAGTCAAAAGAGTAATGCTTCTTGTGGCAAGTATAGACTTCCAACCCTATCATTGGCCCGTAGCATGGCCTCACCAACAATTCCTCTATCTCACCCCATCTGAAAATAATTTGCTTTTTTACGTCAAGCTTCCAATCTTTCTAAATCATGAAGTAGTTCATTTCTTGAGTCTGTAACCCAAACGAAAAAAAGCATAGGTAGTCAGGCGTCGTGATTATGTTGCCGTAGAACATGAAGTACTGAGTTTAGATTGCTTCGAAGATCTTAAAGTAGTCCGTTTGCTCCAATTGCCCGTTGTTTGAATCAGCTAAAACTTTCATCTTACGGTTTCGTAATTTTTCCTGCAGCCTAATAGCGTTGATAAAGGTATCACGTTCTTCTTTTTTCTCCTCCTCAGTTTAGGGTTTACGAGAGACTGGCTATGCATGTTCAGCGAAGATCACAGATTAGAGCAGTCTGTTGCGATCGAGACGCGTGAAGAGCTCGTTACGCAATCGCTGGAGATTTTTCGAAAATTATTTTGGCTGCTCTGGTTCTTCTGTGAGCTCGTCATAGTGTTTTAAGGCAACTTCAAGAGGTTCATAACTGAGTTCATTCGTGACTTCATTAAAACTCATTTAAGGTTCAGATTGAACAGCCGGCTGCGAATAATTCCTTTCCAAGCTCATATTTTTTGTCAGGCCCGCATCTTAGTCGATCTGCAGCATAGTGTCATGGTCGCTCTGGGCAATCACGCAGTCATTCTGATCTGCATCTTCCAACAAGGACACAGCAAACATCTTATTGAGGTAGTCTTGTCCGACAAATTTGTAATATTGCCACGCCTCACCCTGATCGTACTTGCGGTTTGGCTTCGTAAGCAGCTTGCGGCCCCATTTGTCGATCTGCTATCTCTGTTTTACGAAGCAATTATGGAACTGAGGATTGACGTATATCTCCCCATAGTTGGTCTTATAGTCATTAAATAGCTACAGTTTGGTTTTCTTCTCGCCATTCTCCTGGACACTCTTGTCATTATTGTATATCTCAAGCATATTTTTGAAGTGTTTCTGACGCTGGGTTTCTGCCGTCTCTACACCTTGTCCTAAGACCTGAGACTTATAGATTTGCCTAGCTTCAGCAAAGTCTGCTAGAGCCTGCTCCATGTGATCGTACCAGATGTTGCTAGGGTCCTCTGAGCACCACTTGACAATGCGGTTGAACTGCTTTTTCGTGTATAGGTAATCAAGACCGGACATCTGCGGTATCTTGGCGCTTTCATCATCTTTAAACTGTATGATCTCGTTGGTATTTTAGTTTGCTGGCTTCTCTAAGGCTTTCTCATCGGAGTTGAATTTACGCATTTCCTAGGGAAGTTTCATGGCACCGGTTTCGAACTGTTTCAAGGCGTTGGGCTCAAATTACTGACTAGAAAAAATTTATTTGTTGAGGCTGATGTCAAGAGACATTCCTGATTTACGACCTTATGTTTCACTACGTGTTTGTTCGAATTGCTTTTCCTTCATCTGCTATTTTTCTTAGATCCTCTTAGCAATTTAAAAAGCTTTCTTAAGGTCGTTTTTAAATAGGTCTGACGACACTCCGACGAATGAGACTGAAACAAGCTCGTTCTTATTCAAAAAGTCGATAACTTCAACTAGTTGTCCCGTGTAATTGTTTTTCTTTGCCATTTGGGAAAAATCAGTTTCGTTGATAATTCCGCTGTCTTTTTGCCTCAATTCAAATCCACCGAATTAGTTAACCACAATTTTTGTGTCTTTACCGTAAAGTCCATGAAGCATAGAGAACAGATGTGTCACAAATTTCTTGATGTGGTTGTCACTTTGGAATGCACTGTCTTTCTTTTACTCCATAAAGTCCTTTACAAAAGACATTCTCTCATCAATCACTTGGTCCTTACTTTTGTTAAAATCAAAATCACTGTCATCTACGGAATCGGTCTGATTTTCATCTTGGGAGCGAAGATCATCAGATGCGAGGTCTGAAAGCTGATGGCCAAGTTAAGTTTGTGCATTATCTGACGACATCATAAGATTTTGATTCGTCTCGATTAACAGATTTGTCATATCAACCCCGCTTGTGCTTTATTTCCTCAGTTTATTAAAGTAGTTGTCATTTTGCGGCACAATCAGCGGGTTCACAGTTTCTTGCTGTTTCGCACAACATATGAATGTTACCTTTTTCTTAGCTTCTTAATACCCCCATTTGTTTTGAGAGTAGAAATCAAGCTCTGCCTTGAATTTTTCCCTGAGAACAGAATCAATCGCATCCCAAAAGATGCGTCCAGCGTCTTTGCTAAGATCTTCAATGATCGGCTCGCGCGATTCATTTCGGAACGATCTGTTGGGGATGCGAATTTCCTATTTAGCAATCGAGGATTGTGTGATCGACAAGGGCATCTCGAAAAGCTGTTCGTTCAGCAACTCGTATAAAAGCCGAAGCAGTTCATCTACCTTCTCACTAGTCCCCTCTATGCTTAAACAGTCGCTAAAGAGCTTGATATCGTTGCGCGAATTTTGCTTGAAGCTGGCGCTCTGAGTATGGGACTTTTTTTCTTCGAACGTCATGTCATCGGGTTGATTCTCTGATTCAGTTTCAGTGATAGGTTGCATACTGAAATTGATAATAGCATTTTTTGGGCTCGCGAATCGTCGGAATGTTGCGCTGTCTTTCAGATGTGCCTGAAGATTGATGTCAAACTGGCGCTCATCATCTGGGTTGACCAACGAATGGAGGACTTCAACAAGCTCTCCTATAAGCATGGTCGTACAAAAACCCTTCACAATGCCTGCACCCGGCAAAAAAGGCTTAATTATTTTTGTGTAACCCAAGTTCAATAAGTAGTTTTAGTTATTCTTGATCTGCCTATCTTCATTGAAGCTCGCAAGGCTCTTGTTCGGGACCAGACTTAATTTGTCTCTCTAATGCCAAAATTAAGATTAGATCGTGTCCTTGATGCCATCAAAAGTCTAATCGTGGCATTAAAAGGTTTTGTCGAAATCTTGGTCACGCTACCACGTACTTTTGCTTAAGTTTTTGTATTGCTCAGGAGACAGAATATTCTTCAATGACCTATTTGATCCATCGTTCGATAGGGCACTGTTTAAATTCTGCTGATTTTGAATAAAGCCGTTGCTCTCCTTGTAAAGTTGTGCCTTTTCATCATTAGTCAGAACAAAGTTTTGTACTTCAGCCTTGTTTAGCAAGTTAACTTTCTTCAGCTTAAATTCCCCTTATTTGTGCTTAGCATCTGCAAACTGATCCTCGTAATAAGGCTACTTCTCGTTGAGCAGTATCTGGCTCAAATTATGATTGATTTCCCGCGTCATCAAGAATCGGAGCAAGTCGACATAAGTCGCAAACTGATATGGCATCATTTTGTTCCCGTGTGAGTAAATGCTGCTCAGGATGATATGTAGTAGAATTCTTAATGAGCCACCGTTAATGAACTCGAACATTTAGCTTTCTTAGCTATGACGTGATTGAGAGCGTTTGCTCTGATTGAGTTCCGGCTTGACCTTGACTTCAGGCAGCACTTTTAAGTCTTCTTTCTAGACCACCATTTGCGCGATCTTCATTGGCATCCCTAAATCAGCCAACGCTCTGGCCTGAGTGCTTGGGACCTGTCTGGCTGAGCTAGGCGCTTAGGGCTAGTTTTTGATTTATGAAACCTGTTATGTAAGGAGATTAAAGCCAACGTCAACGCTTTCATTCCGTTCTGGTTCCTTCTTCACTGGGTAGAAGTTCTCACAGACGATGTCGGGTAGAGCGAAATCCATTATTTTCATCTTGTTTAGCAAGTACATCATGACTGCAAGAGCCTATATGAAGCACTAGTTAGTGGCGATTGAAGGCTTGTTGATGAAGATAGATTCGATGACCTGGAGAAGCTGGATTAGCTTCATGTTTAGTTTGATGGCAAGTCTACGGTCTTTTTCGTTTTTAGTCTCGTCAAAGCTGAAGCTTTCTTTGCCCACCTTATGAAGCAGATTCTTGAGCACCGTGAACTAATTGTTGTCATTCTTAAACAGCAAAAATATCTCAGTCACCAACTTAGTCCCTTAGTAGTCTTGTGACCCAAGAGCGTTGGCAAGCCTCGGTCTCCTCTACTACAAATTCGTCGTAATAAACGAACTTTCATAATGCGATTTGTCGAACTAACTTGACCTGAGCTACTGAGAGCAAACCTCCAACAAAATCAGTTCTGCAGACAGAGATATGTCCCGATCCGTCGAGGTTATGCATTCGCTTATGATCATTTAAAAGAATCCGAGCAGCATGTTTTTGAACTGAGCCTCAATGTTAGAAACTTCTTCGAAAATACTCATGAAGGCGTGGTTGTGCGTCTTCAGGAATAAGTGGATGTGGCTCAGGAAGTTCCGTTTGGTCCATGAGTTGTATTTACGAAATAGCTCAAGGACGATGAAGAAAAAATCGATGTCGAATGTTGAGGTCGAGGGCTGAACTTGAAATTGTTCGTAGCTGTCTTGCTTTAAATAAACCTTCTTGATAATGGTCACAATGTCGTCAATCTTAGGGATTGCATTAAATGGCAACTCAGATACCTTGCGTTTTTCGAAAGCAACCAGCATCAGAGTATAGTAGGTGTTCTCCTTCAAGTGAAGATTCTGGTTCAGCTCTTGCTTTATAAGGGTCATCAGGCTGCCCCTGTCTGGATCCTTATCAGCCTTGCGAACATGCTAAGACACTTTGTCGATCAATTCTGGTTTCTGCTGCTCTTTTTTTAAGTTTATGTAGTGCTAAACTAATATCAAAATTGCAATTGAGATCACTTCATCTTGCAACTCTAGTGTCTCATCGCTAACCATCTCTTTAGGGTGCGTTTGGTTTAGCATCTTCGCGATATGCTGCTTGACGAAATCTTTAGCAAGCACCTTGGTCAAGCCGGACTCCTTGTTTGCAAAATTAGTCTCTTTTAGTACTTTCAGCAGAATCAGCAAATACACCTTAAGCAACAGCGGAGAAAGCTCACGCCACTTTTCGTCTTTTTGGAAGTAAGCAAGCAACGTCTTGAGGCTCTCAGTATCTTCCTTAAATATGATCGAATCCGCAATACATTTGCCGAGCTTTGTGAGCAATTATGTGTGTTTGATGTGCTGTAGCTGTTTAAGATTCAGAAGATCTATCATAGTTTTGGTTGTTTTATCTTAAATGATAATCTCCCGGAGGCTATGGTAATCGGTGTAGGCGTCTGCACTGATTTGCTGGCGCTAATTTGGTTGTAAGTAAGCTGTAAAGAGCTTCGTGTCCGGGGGACAGCAGATAAACGAAACGAGTCCGATTATCTCCTCGATGACTAAATGCGAGTTAATCTGTATTCCAAGCTAGGGCGGGGGAAGGTGGGGATCTTTTGATGACAAAGTAGTGCTATTTGAGTTTTTGGTCTGGGCTGGGATAACCTGAGGGTTGTTCAAGTAAAAACAGCTTTAGATCGCTAAGTCCTTGTCTAGCAGGACTTGGTTGAAAAAATCTAAAAGAAAACCCTCATAGAACGGTTTGCTTGCACGGATGGTACCATTTGCAGTATTGATATACGGCTGCTGATAGTGGCTATGCTTTATGCCATTGCCATTTACTTGCACAAATCGGAACCGAGCTAGCACATTTTTCTTTATGATGTTTCGCACATGGCCAATCAAGGTAACTGAGATCATTTGCTTTGAACCGAGTTCAAGCAATATCATCTTGAGTGTCATTAGCAGGTTTTTGCTTTTGACGAGTGAGTGAATGTGGGCGGGTTCCGTATGCAGAAGCGTATTCAAAATTTCGAATACCCAGCTCAGCACAAGGCCAGGCTTTAACTGGCAAAGTTGGGACAGGTTAGAGTTCAAAATGTTGTCGACTAGAGGATATAGGTTCTTGAATCCACCGAGGCACATGAACACCTCTGCAGGCATCCTGGCGTGTACCGATGTCAAGATTCTTTGTTAGTATGCAAGCGTGTGCAGATGTGCGACCTGCATCGTGAACCTGTCTATAGATGTGAATGTACGAACCTTTTAGTCATCTTTGGACTTATTTTTGTTGTATTACTGTTGCAATTTTTCGTCTGTGGACTCAGATGCGATCTGCCTTAAGTTTTGGCTCTTTGCCCCTTGATTCATTCTGTCCATCAACTTAAAGACCTAGAATCCAAGATCAAGTTATCCATCGAAATTGAGCACGTTTTTAGTGCTAATAAACTCTATCACTTAGTCTCGGAAAGCCTGAGCAAGGAAACTGTTGCTGTGCACACTGCTTAAATTGGCTGTAAAGAAAAATGGCAGTGAGACTTGACCACGGAAATACTGATTGTTGAAGTCAAAAACGCGGTTAAAGTCTTTTTCTCTCTCTATTTACTCCTTAATGAGCGATCCTGGATCATCTGATTTCGATTCTTCACTTCTTTTCATGGTCTGACCAGCCTGGATATCTTTCATTTTCTTGATGTACTTCTGAAGAGTGTCGACATTGTTCCCGAGAGCAACATAGTACTCTAGACCCTTTTCGATATTCCTTAGCGGTATTATTAGATTACTTTTGCTTTAGTGCTACAGTGAATCAAGATAAACTTCTAGCTGCCACGAAAAGCTCAAAGCGCGCTTGGTGAATTTCAAGAGTAAGAAATGCCATAAATTATCAAGGTCACGGTACTCAAGCGTTGGACTTTCCTCATCAAAGATGCTCGCACTAAGTGAAAACTGCAAAAGGCTCTTCTCTTTCAGTATGATTTTCAATTTGACGTCTATCGTCTTACCGCACAAGTTTTGAGCTAACGTGTCGAATTTGAGCATCAGACTCATGATCACCATTTCAAATTCCTTTTTGCCGTCCTATTTCATCTCTTGGACGATCGAGCTCTAGTCGACCTTGAATAGCAAGCTAACATGTGGCTCCTTATCCAGGATAAAATTGTTGAGAATGAGCATGCCCGGCGTATATTTTGAAAACATGAATGAGTCAGTAAGCTTCAGCTGTTAAGAGCTAGATGGCAAAACAAGTGAAACAGGGGTTTTAAGACCACTTGAGCCATTATTGACGCATTCCTAGCTGAGCTGCGCCGACTTTTTCCTGAGGACATCATTCAATATCTGGAGCATGTCTCCGGTCAGAAGGTAGTCGACTTCATCTAGCTTCGTTCGGTAGTGCAATATTTCCCTCAAGAACGCAAAGAAATCTCGGATTTACTGGGGTTTAGGCATCACAGACAGAGTCTTGACAATGATTTGCTTAAACTGGCTGATTGTCTGCTCAGTCTGGTGCACGTCGTGACCGTATTCATCAATGCTAGCTTAGCCTTGTTCTCTCAAAAATATAAAGATTTTCTTGATCTAATTGAGGCTTTCTCGCTTCAGGGAATTTTAGAATTTAAGAGCAAAGAAGCTTGAGTGGACATGATCAAACATCCGGTTCTTAAGCTGACCAACAGCAAACTTAACCATCTGTACAGCTTTCTGTTTGAAGTCTTTCCTAGCGTCTAACGTGATCGTTAGGTCCTCTTTCGTAATTCTGATGAACTCTTACAGACTGTCAAAGATAAGTTTCAGTAGGTGCTCCTAATAGGCGAGGTTTGAATGCATAACACTGTTGTTGTTATGGGTGTACGTGTTGCGGATCATCAATGTGGGCAGGGTTGTCTCTTCTGTAAGCTAAAGTGGATCAACATCTTCAACTTGCTCCTTGAAAAAAGCCTGCAAGAGCCCGGCTATAAACTCAACTGCGAAACTGCCTTCAGCAAATACCACCTTTCGCAGGAGCAGCAGAGTAACCTCAACTGTTGGCTTGCGTTTAAAGAGCAGGAGGCTCTGCTACGATTTAGCTACCACGTTGATGTATAGGCTAATGACTGAGTTGCAGATGTCTGCTGTCTATCTGAACCGTTGGGTCTTTTCCTCAAGCCATTGGTCTCTGGTCTGGCCAAAAGCGTTGTTCTTATTCTATAAGTCCTTCAGCGCTTTACGCTCATTTGCGAGAGGGTCCTGGGTGATAAAGTTATCAAAGACTTATTGCATCAGTGTCCGCTCGCGATCTTTGCTGTGATTGACTTCTTAGTATTTGACCAGCACGTTCCAATTCCACTTTATAGTCCGAGCTGTGCCTGCTAACTGATCAATCAAAAAGGTACTATGCTCAGACAGCTCAGGCGGTCCAAACCTCGTATTAAAGATGAAGTTTCGCAAAAGTAGGAGCTTAAAAGCTTCATCCTATATGCTTCTGAAGTCTTGCTAATTGAGTATCTTAGGGCCTTCAGGCTCTTCTTTGCGGGGTTTGCCCCTAGAGACGTTTTTTGGGTTCTTCTATTGCTACCTCGATATTGTGCCTTCATCTCGGTCGGGCTTCTTGTAGAGGAGCTCAATCAAGTAGTGCGATATCTGCTTGTTTTATGATGCGAAAATAATGAATCTCTTCAGTATAGAGTAGATCTTCTCTGCAATTTTGTAGGTGCGTTTTGTGATGCCATCGCTCTTTTTGACTTAGGCTGCCTTTTTCGTGTCTATAGCCTCTGGATTGAAAAATTCTTCTTTTAGCAATTCTTGCTGTCTTAACGCCGCAGAAAGCGACTTAATTCGGTCAAAAATGAATTTCCAGAAGTCACTAAGGTCGGTCAGCTGAGTCGTCTGGTTGAGTTTGAACTTTTTGAATTGGCACCTCAAGCAGTCTTCGCAGCTTCGCTTCTGAGCATCACCGTTAAAGTTAAGTTAATCCTAGTACTTAGGTGGCTCTGAGAGCCTTATCTCAGCTTAACTGGTCCCTTTTTGCTGCAACCTGATAGGATGCATGTCTTTATGAAACGCCTCAAAGTGGTGTTAGGACTCTATCAATGTGTGATAGATCATCCGAGAGTTCATCTGCTATCCCAGCAGGCCTATCGCAAGTTTAATAAACATGTAGATCTCAGTCTTGAAAACCGACCTAGTAGTTTTGTGCCTGAATTCTTGGGTCTCAATATTGCCCTTGTTTTGGGGCAGCCGAATCTCGCCGACGATTTCTTCGTATAGGTCACCTTGAGTGTTGCCAATCGCATAGCACATGCCCTCCTCAGCAAATTCCTGTCTGATACGGTCCCAACAATTTCGATTGATGTTTTAGTTGTTTGAGCACATCTGGACCAAAAGGATCATCGTGTGTCTTTAGATGACGAAGCGATTGAGCTTGTAGATTTTTAGGTCGTCCTACTCGTTTATAAACTCGGACTCAATCTTGCATAGCTGCTCGGGATCAAGTTCGAAGACGGACTCTAGTAGGTAGAGATATTTGTCTTCGATGAAGAAGCTTTTAAAGCTTTTGTAGAGGATCTGGAATAGCTCCATGCTTTACTCATCGATTGCATCGGGGTTGGGCTCGACCAACTAGCCTAGCTTTTTGGTCGTCATATACTCTAACCAGTACAGTTGCAGGAAATGGTTGGGGTCAACCACATGATAAGCCTTCTTCTCCTCAATAATTCGGCAAACATCATATATTTGCGCGAGAACGCTCTTATTGTACTCAATATCGTTCTAGCTTATCATCTAGAAGAACATTTTGATACTCATAGTCAAGTTGCATTAGTCGCGCTCCCCGTCCTGCTTCATTTCGAACGGCCTACTCGTCTTTACATACTTTGCATGCGTATTGTAGTCGTTATGCCTCAGGCAGAAGTAGAACTGGATCTTAAACAGATCGCAAATGTGACTCAAGTAGCTCCGTGAGTCCGTGATTTCGATTGTCGTATAATTCTGCTCCAGACCAACCTCATCCCTCTGTTTCTAGATGTCCTTGTAATATAAGGGCAACAAACGGCGCGTTATCTCGAATACCTCTGAGTTGATAGAGACCCAGTCCTACTACACGCTCTCATCTTTGGCTAGCCTAGTCTCGTCCAGGTTGCAAACACCCTCTGCGATGTGCTCATCGTTCAGCACCTAAATAGAGGTGTGTTTGACCCAAGGCTAGTTGCTGGGGCTTGAATCACTTTTTTAACTTTTATGGACCTAGCTTTCTTGGCTTTCAACGTAATCACTGCCTTCTTTATCACTTTCGCCCTCGGAGTCTCGCTCCTCAATTGCATCCATGTCTTTTTGAGACTTCTGTGATTTTTAGGATCGTTGGTGAACCAACTAGGGTTTTGGCTCGAACGGATCTTTTGAGACCATAGCAGCTTAGACCTGGACGTTAGCTTCCGTACGAAGGTAGTACTAGATTTGAAGGCAAGTGATCTTGTCTAGGGCTTCTAGAAGATGGCATTAGTAGTTTTCGAAAACCTTGGTCTGCTCCCTGGCTACTTGTACCTATTGGTTATTTGCTTAAGAAAAGGTCTTGAGTTTCTCTTGCCATCTCTGTGTAGCGAGGTTGACTGTTTTCAGGACGATTTTCAGCAAGGTTCGGGGCTTGCTTTTACGGTTGATTTGTCTAAACACTCCAACGTTTTGAATGTAGTGTCGTTAATAGGGGTATGAGAGGTTTCTAAAAAATACTCCACTTATCGAGGGAACCAGCTAAAGGATCGCTTTTAAGATCTGTGTGCCTCGCGCCAGAAAAACTTCGTCCAGCTAGTTCTATCTAACATGCTCCTGCGTCTCATTTCCAATAAAGCTCGCTACCGTAGTTAGTGCGCTGAAGATTATCTGCTCTGCAAGGACCTGATAAGCCAATTAAAACTGCATGTGGCCACTCAAAATTCCGTGTTTAAGGTTTTCTATTGCCTAATGCGAGAAATAAAGCATGGTGTCACACGCGTCTTTCCTGATGGCCTGGGGGCACTCCTGCATGATGCATGCGAACATATCCGTGACAAGCGTAAGCTGCTCGCATACCTCATTGATCTTTTCAAATGTCGCCTGTTATCCTATCACGGAGTTCATCTTATCCCAGATGAGCTTAGCGTAGCAGCCCGCAACGATAGGTAGGGTGCTCCTACAATAATTTGAGCGCTAGCTGTCTTAATTTTTCAATGTCTAGCGCTGCGGATCACGATTATTAAACATCTAAAAGGTTAAATTAAGAATTTTTTACCTCTTCTTGGAATCGGTCGAGGAACATAAGGAGCACATCGAGTCTTTCCTCATTCATCGCTTCCATGGTGCGTTTGTCAGGAATAGTAGCTAGGCGGTAAAGTTGATCAGGCTTGTCTGAGACACCCAGTGTCTTCAACAATGTGAGGTTACCGTTGGACATCCATTTTTGTGGGGTTCGCTGCAACAATTCCGTGGCTGCATTGACTAAGCCGTAGACTTGCAAGTTTTGTTAGTTCAAAATTTAGTACTAAGTATTGACGTCCTTATCTTTGATCTGTACCTTGTAATACTTAACGAATGACGCTCCAGGCACCAGGTGGCTGAGCTTAAATGCTTCTGACACGGTCATCATCTAGTCGTTAGACCCATTGCCCCCCACGACAGGGAGGTTCGTATCCTAGGGGTCGTAGATGCGGTAGAGTAAGCATCGCTGTTTATCCTTGTCCTAGAAGCCGAACTAAGAGGTCAGTTTGGACTTGGGAGAAGGTACTTCTTTGATTAGCAATCGATCTACCATAGGTTGTATTTAATATTATAAATATCTTAATCCAAAACATCTACTCTCTGGGGTTTTGGGGTTTTGGGG
>Ga0169931_10009176_pt1 | contig 14315 bp, 16 predicted proteins | sample Kivu_15m_20L_FD_129675 | JGI IMG/M metagenome (GOLD analysis project Ga0169931, IMG submission 129675) | Freshwater microbial communities from Lake Kivu, Western Province, Rwanda to study Microbial Dark Matter (Phase II) - Kivu_15m_20L... | ecosystem: Environmental > Aquatic > Freshwater > Lake...
AGTACCGCCCTATTCAGCCTCAACCTCGACCGCATCGCCTGGCAACCCTGCAACCCGGCCGTGGGCGGGCCGGCCAAGAGCCAGCTGGTGCATGAGGTGGATGCCCTCGGCGGCGTGATCGGCCGGCTGGCCGACACCACCGCCCTGCAGAAGCGGGTGCTCAACGCCAGCCGCGGCCCGGCGGTGTGGGCCCTGCGCGCCCAGACCGATAAGCGCCAGTACGCCCGCCAGATGCTGCAACTGCTGCAGCACACCCCCAATCTGGCCCTGCGCGAGGCAATGGTCACCGGCCTGCTGGTGGAAGGGGTTCCAGGCGAAGACGGCCGCATCACCGGCATCCGCACCTACTTCGGCAGCACCTATGGCGCCGGGGCCGTGATCCTCACCGCCGGCACCTTTCTGGGCGGCCAGATCTGGGTGGGCAACCAGTCGATGAGCGCCGGCCGGGCCGGTGAACAGGCCGCCGAGGGGCTAACAGAGGCGCTGGAAGCCCTCGGATTCCAGATGGGGCGCCTCAAGACCGGCACCCCCGCCCGGGTGGATCGGCGCAGCATCGCCTTTGGCCAGCTTGAGGAGCAACCCAGTGACGCAGCCGATCGCTTCTTTTCCTTTGATCCTGCGGCCTGGGTGAGCGGCGAGCAGATGAGCTGCCACATCACCCGCACCACCGCCGCCACCCATCGGCTCATCCGCGAAAACCTGCACCTCACGCCGATCTACGGCGGCTTCATCGACAGCAAGGGGCCGCGCTACTGCCCCTCGATCGAAGACAAGATCGTGCGCTTCGCCGATAAGGAGAGTCACCAGATCTTTCTGGAGCCCGAGGGCCGCGACACGCCGGAGATCTACGTGCAGGGCCTCTCCACCGGCCTGCCCGAGCCGCTGCAGCTGGAGCTGCTGCGCACCCTGCCGGGCCTGGAGCAGTGTGTGATGCTGCGGCCGGCCTACGCCGTGGACTACGACTACCTGCCTGCCACCCAGCTCAAGCCATCCCTGGAAACCAGGCGGATAGCCGGGCTGTTTTCAGCCGGCCAGCTCAACGGCACCACCGGCTACGAGGAGGCCGCCGCCCAGGGGCTGGTGGCCGGCCTCAACGCCGCCCGGCTGGTGCGCGGCCAGCAGCCCGTGCCCTTCCCCCGCGAGGGCAGCTACATCGGCACCATGGTCGACGACCTGATCATCAAGGATCTGCGCGAGCCCTACCGGGTGCTCACCAGCCGCAGTGAATACCGGCTGGTGCTGCGCGGCGACAACGCCGACAGGCGGCTCACCCCCCTGGGGCGGGAGCTGGGCCTGATCGACGATCGCCGCTGGCAGATCCACACCCGCAAACAGGAGGCGATCGCCGCCGAGCAACGCCGACTGGAAACGGTACGGCTCAAGGCCAGCGATCCTGCCGCAGACGCGGTGGAGGGCGACACCGGCGCCGCCATCAAGGGCTCGATCACCCTGGCCGAGCTGCTGCGCCGCCCTGGCTTCCACAGCGCCGATCTGGCCCGCCACGGCCTGGCCGAGCCAACCTTGCCGCGCGATGTGGCGGAGGCCGCCGAGATCGACATCAAATACAGCGGCTACCTGGCCCGCCAGCAGCAGCAGATAGACCGGGCGAGGAAGCAGGAAAACCGGCCTATCCCCCCAGACATCAACTATGCCGCCATCGCAACCCTCTCGAAGGAAGCCAGGGAAAAACTGGCCGCAACCATGCCATCGCACCTCGGCCAGGCCTCCCGTATGGCGGGGGTCTCTCCAGCGGACGTCACGGCCTTGATGCTCTGGCTTGAGATCCGCAACCGCCAGGCCTCGTCAAGCCCTGCCGGGCTCGGTACGTTGAAGCCATAGCCGTAGGTGGGGTCTTCTGGTGAATCCGGCACGGGGCGTACCTACTTCTCTGGCCTACTGGGACCTGCGAGCCGAACAGGTGCTCAACAGGGTGTTTGAACCTGAAAAGCCCATAGAAGTGGAGTTCTGTGACAGCCCCGGGCAAGCCCCCCTGCAGGGAGTTGTCCCAAGCCTGGCCATCAACCCACTTCCCAAACCCGACCGGGAGCCGAAGCCGTTACTGGTACTAACAGCTGGGGCTGTGGTGGTAGCCACTGGCGCTTGCCTGGCTGTGTGGGGCTTCTGGAATCAATCCCAGCAGGCTATCCAACAGGAGCGCAACATGATCCTGATCGAACGGCTGCGCAGCCTGGGGCCAGCCCCAGGCGCCGCCCATGCAGGGCCCGATAAGAGCACTGCCACAGCGGAAGGTCCAGCCCAAGGTGGCGATCTGCCGCCGCCCCCGCCGGGTGAGCCCTGGGTTGAGGAGCTGGCAGCCTTGCCCGCCACCGGCGCTCCCCTGGCCGGCGTACTAAGGGTGCCGGTCAATGGCCGGATCACCAGCCCAGCCCCAGAGGCAAGCAGCAGCAGCAATGGGGGCCACAGGAGTGGGCCAACGGTTACCAACTCTCCCCAGTTGGTTGGGGTGATTCAAATACCTGGACAAAGCGGTTCGGCAATCTTCCAGATCGGAGGCAGCTCAACTAGTGCGGCGGTGGGGGAAAGCATTGGTGCCAGCGGCTGGCGCTTGCGCTCCGCCGGCGGAGACAGCGCCGTGATCGAAAAAGGGGGTGAACAACTGCAAGTGAGCATCTCCGGAGGCTTTTAACGCCATTGGGAGCAACCGAGCCGGAGATAAAGATGAGTTGGAGCCCCTGAACTTGAACGCCCCAAGTAGTACAACCGTAATCAGTGTTTGCTTCAACAGCTCAGCGGTTTTGGGAGGATTTCTGAAATCTATTCCCCAAGGCACAAGCATTATTCTTGTTGACAATGGGTCTTCAGATCTGGTTGCAACCAGGGCACTCGCGAAGACCCATAATGCGCTCCTGATTACCAATCAGACCAATCTTGGCTTTGGCACTGCATGCAATCAAGGGGCAGCGAACAGCCAGACAGAATTTCTCTTTTTTGTGAATCCCGATAGCTATCTCAAAGCCACAACAATCACAGCACTGGAGTCGGCTGCCGCCGCAAAACCCGAAGCATCTGCATTCAATCCTCGAATCATAGATAGCCGCGGGAGGGTCTCATTTAAACGCCGCAGCTGCCTACTTACTGCAAACGAAATAATGGGCCCTATTGCACCTAAAAACGATAGCCCTGTGCCGGTACTCACAGGCGCAGCCCTATTTATACGCAAACGGACATTTGACCAAATAAACGGCTTTGACGAGAATATTTTTCTTTATCATGAAGATGATGACATAAGCATGCGCCTACGCATGCAGGTTGGACCAACCTGGTTGATCCATAGCTCTTTGGTGACGCACCTGAGTGGCCATTCGAGCGGGCGATCGGCCAGCATTGCAGCACTCAAGGCCTGGCACATGGGGCGCTCGCTTGTCTATGTCACCACAAAACACCAGATCGATGGGGCCCTCCGCAAAGCCTTAGGATCGGCCTGGCGACAACTATTTTCGCCGGCAACCCTTATCAGCAAGCGAAAATTCTACAAGAATCGCGCCTTCCTTCAGGGGGTACTCAGTGCGCGTCATGACAGGGGAGCAGGCTATCGACCAGACCCCCAAACCATCAAGCGGCCATAGAGCTGATTAATTTGAGTTGCTTCACCCTGCAGGGAATGGCACTGCAGACATCTGTTGCGCCCATTTACTCCCATCTGCCAGAGCAACTGGGGATCAGGCAGCAAACGTCTCAATGCCATCGCTAGGGAATCTACGGATCCTGTTTTAAATGATGCCCCTACCTCAGGGTCCACAAGCTGGGGCCAAACCCCAGCTCCAGACACCAAAACAGCACGCCCGCAAGCCATTGCCTCAAGGGGGGTCAGACCAAAGCCCTCGGAACGGGATGCCGCTACGCACAAGAGCAGACGGCGATAACAGCTGCGTACGGTTTCACGATCCAGATCACCAAGAAAAACAATGCGCTCAGCCAAGCCGGCATTAGCAACCTTGGCAAGCAACGATTGAACAAACTTTTTATCTTTATTCTGGCAAAGCCCCGTAATTACTGCACTGTATTCTGGAAATTCTGGAAGCACTTGAATCAGCGCCTCTATCAAGATATCGGTTCCCTTGCTGGGCCTTATTCGGCCAAATGCCCCGATCCAATACTGACCTGCCAAAGGGAGAGCAACACTGCCAAGGCCCTGGGGGAGTGGCAGTGTTCTGAGTCTACTTAGTTCGTCGTTGGGCGGCGGTGAATAATAGCTTGTATCCACGCCATGGGGAATGACTTGAGTACAGGAATCCAGGAACTGGGCCGACTTCTCAGATGTGGCAATTATTGCATCACAACTTCTCAATAACATCCCCAGCCACAGGCTTGGACGCTTGGGTGCTGCCGAGGTGAAAATAATTTTCCATGGCTGGCAAAGAAGATTTTTCAGGAGCAATCCGATAAGAATCTCCAGATCTCGACGGGCATGCCAGATCCGAAATCTGGAAGCAGATGGCGGCGTCCATCCCAACCAGAACAGATGCCACCACCGCATGTTCGCGATCAGACCCAAACCGCCCCAATCCAGCAGGCCTATAGACATGGTCTGGCGCTGAATCGGCACCAAAGCCCGCACAGTGGCGGACACTCCGGTGTAGCGATGGTGGAAGTTGGTGACGACCACATCAGGCAAACTGGCGGGCAGCACGCTTGACCCCAATCCCGTACCCCCAACCCACGCTCCTAACCTAGGTGTGTATGGCCAGAGGCCTCCACGGATGGGGACTAACCAGTTGCTGAGCTCCCCCAACTTGATTTGGCAGGCCAGCACCGATGCGGTCCTGAATGGCCAGGCAGGGGCCGTTCTCTCAGGAGCCTGGCGGCTGATGCTGCTGGGAGATGGCAGCCCGACCCGTCACTTTCAATTACTTACGGGTGACCCGGTGGAGATCGAACTGATCGCCATGGCACCTGAAACTGCAACTGGTGCCAGCACAGGCGGCCCACCCCCGGCCGAGATCAGCGAACTTGAAGGCCCCCTGCTGCGACGCCAGGTGTGGCTGCGCTGCGGGGAGAGAACCCTGGCCTGGGCGGAGAGTTGGTGGAACCAGCAACAGGCGGACGCCTACCTGCGCGAACGGGATCAACCCATCTGGCGCAGCCTTACGGCCCGGCGCGCCGAACTGTTTCGCGAAGTGGATGGCCTGGCCCGGGTGGATGCCCAATGGCTGGCAGAGCGATTCGGCCATGGGGGGCCTTTCTGGAGCCGGCACTACCGCTTCTTTCGGGGCGGCAAGGAGCTGACCGTGATCAGGGAGGTTTTTTCCCCTGAACTTGAACATTGGCTCGGCGCCGCCGGCTCAACCCAGCCGCAGGGCCTCGGCCTGGAGACGGGCCTGCTCCAGTAGCTCCCGCAAGCGATCCTCGTCGGTGTGGGAGAGGTTGGTGCGCAGCAGTTTGGCGTGGGGGGCATGGGCCCGCAGCCGCTCGATCACCCGATCCGCAGTGGCCTGCCGCACCAGCAGGCAGAGGGCCGCGCTGCCGGATGGCAGGGTTTCGCCCAGCTCGCGCATGAAGTCGTCGTTGATGCCGATATCCGAGAGGGATCCCGAGGCGGCGCCCACCCCGGCACCCACCGCGGCACCGAGCAGGGGATTGAGGAACAGCAGGCCCACCAGGGTGCCCCAGAAGCCGCCACCGATGGCGCCGGCAGCCGTCAGGTTTATGGACTGACGGAGGTGCACCTGGCCGGCGGCGTCGTGCTCCACCACCACGGCATCGTCCAGGGCGATCAGCTGCTCGCGCTGGATGTCCACCAGCTCACGCCGCACCAGCTCGGCCTCCTCGGCCTTGGGAAAACCAACCACCACCAGACTGCCCATCGCACAGGAAGTTCTCTGCTGACAGATTAGTCAGACCAGCTCGAGCTGGCCCCCGGGCGGCGCCGACTGGAGCGGGGCACGGCCCGGCCAGGGGATGGGGAAGGGGATGGGGTTGGGGTTGGGGTTGGGGAAAAAGAGGGGGCGTCTGCCGGCCGCTGCCAGCGGGGCACCGCAAAATCGGTGTCTTCAGGCCAGACATCGGGATCTGCCCCGCCTGTCTGGCGGGGGGCGCCTGTGCGCCTCGAGATGGCCTGCAGGGGCCGGCGACGCCGGCCAGCCGGCTGGGGATCCTGCCAGGGTTCCCTCAGCTCCTCCCCATCCTCAAGAATCCAGTCGAGCTTGCCTTCCACCCAGCGGCCCAGGCCATCCAGCCTTGGCAGGCCAGGGCGTCCGGGGGAGCGGGCACCCGGACGGGCTCCGGACACCCCATCGACGAGCTGCCGGCCCGCACTCACCAGGCGGTCGAGGCGCTGCTCCAGTGGATCGGGACCACGGCGCTGGGCAGGACGGCGATCAGACCAGGAATCAGCCATCCATCAACCCTAACGGCGACGGCCGGCCAGCCAGCACTCCCGCCCCAGCCCCACCAGGGCGATGGTGAGCCCCCCCAATTCCAGGGTCCAGAGAAAAACTCCCATGCGGGCACCTTGCTGATACGACCTTAGGCCGCCTGCTCAAAGCTCAACAGGCAGCTGGCGTGCCAGCGCCCGCCATGGAGCCGCTCGCAGCAGAGGCGGCAGGCCAGGCCCCTGACCCGGCGCCGATAGGGGGCGCTCAGGCCGCAGTTGGGGCAGCGGGCCAGCCAGCGGGGTGGCGCCGTGCCGGCCGGCAGGGGGTAGCGGTGGCGCACACTCACCTGAAACTCGCTCTGGGCCGCGTTGATCGCCGCCATGCGGGCCCGGAAGTGGGGGCCATGCACCTCCTGCACCACCAGCACCCGGTGGGTCCAGGCATGGATCATCTCGTGGCAGAGCGTGCTCCAGGTGGCCTGCCGCGGCAGGGGCTCCAGCAGGGGCCGCGACAGCACTATCTCGCCCAGCTCCGAGCCATCGGCTCGCCGCCCGAAGCGATACATCCCCGCCGTGCGGCGCATGCGGCCGTCGCTCCAGCGCACGCTCACCAGCGGAAGCCCGCCGGGGGCAAGGGCAGCCCCGAAATGCTCGCGGTTCAGGCGGTGAAACAGGGGCAGCAGGGGCTCGAGCGGCATGCCGGCGGGGCAGTCAGTCAGACTCTGCCCCAGTGAACCAGATTGTTTCGTGATGGACTGGGGTCTGACCCGTGACATCGGCACCAAGCTCCTGCTCGGCGGAGCCGGGGCCCTGCTCCTCTACTGGACAGTCTCGGCCGTCAGGCTGGTGCTCAGCGCCCGCGGTATCAACCCCCTGATCAAACAGTTCTTCACCCAGGTGGCCAGCGGCCAGGTGGATGGGGCCTACCTGCTCACCACCAAGAACTACCGCTCCCACGTCAACCGACAGCAGTTCATCCGCTTCCTGGCAGGGCTCCAGCTCAACAAGTACCGCAACCTCAAATCCGGCCGGCCCCGGCTCGATGAGGGCCAGTTGATCCTCACCGTCAAGCTCAAGAGCGATGGCAAAGATGAACTGCCCCTCGACTTCACCTTCGTGAAGGTGGAAGAGCAGTGGCGGGTGGATCGCATCACCAAGCTGGCTGCAGCCTGAATTGGTCTGCCTGCCCGAATTGTTCTCCCTGAGAGTGCTGGCGTGAGTGCAGCCAACCCCGACCAGGCCCGCACGGAGGAGTTGCGGCGACTGCTCAGCCAAGCCGCCCACGCCTACTACGTACTGGATGCCCCCGAGCTGGAGGATCCGGTCTACGACCGCCTCTACCGGGAGCTGCTCGATCTCGAGGCCGCCCACCCCGAGCTGATCACCCCGGACAGCCCCACCCAGCGGGTGGGGGGGGCTCCGGCGGCGGCCTTCACCAGCGTTGAGCACCGGATTCCCCTGCTCAGCCTTGACAATGCCTTCAGCGGCGAGGAACTGGCGGCCTGGTACGGCCGCCTGCTCAGGGTGCTCGACCGGGAACCCGGCACGGCTCTGCCGATGGTGGGGGAACTGAAAATTGATGGCAATGCCCTCGCCCTCAGCTACGAAAACGGCCTGCTGGTGCGGGCTGCCACCCGCGGCGACGGCGAGCGCGGCGAGGAGATCACCGCCAACGTGCGCACGATCCAGAGCGTGCCCCTGCGACTGCAACTCGATGGGGCTCCCGCCTGGCTGGAGGTGCGCGGTGAGGCCCTGATCCCCGACACCACCTTCGCCGCCATCAATGCCGAGCGGGCCGGGCGGGGTGAGCCCCCGTTCGCCAACCCCCGCAACGCCTGTGCCGGCACCCTGCGCCAGCTGGATCCAAAGGTGGTGTCCGCCAGACGGCTGGATTTCTTCGCATACACCCTGCACCTGCCGGACGGCTGGCAGGCCAGCGCCGGCGATCCGGCCCGGCCAGGCACGCAATGGGAGTGTCTGCAGTGGCTGCAGCAAGCCGGTTTCAAGGTGAACCCCAACGCCGAGCTGCTGCCGGATCTGGGGGCAGTGGAGGCCTTCTTCAGCGGCTGGGATGGGCGGCGCCAACACCTCGATTACGCCACCGACGGCGTGGTGGTGAAACTCAACGATCTGCGGCTCCAGGACGCCGCCGGCTTCACCCAGAAGGCGCCCCGCTGGGCGATCGCCCTCAAATATGCCGCCGAGGAGGCCCCCAGCCGGCTGCTGCGGCTGGCCTGCCAGGTGGGCCGCACGGGGGTGATCACGCCCGTGGCCGAATTCGAGCCGGTGCCCCTGGCCGGCACCACGGTGAGCCGCGCCACCCTGCACAACGCCGATCGCCTGGCGGAGCTCGATCTCCATGCCGGCGACACGATCGTGGTGCGCAAGGCCGGCGAGATCATCCCCGAGGTGGTGCGGGTGCTGGGCGAGCTGCGACCCACCGGCGCGGCGCGGCTGGATTTGCCCCACACCTGCCCGGAATGCGGCTCGGCGCTGGTGCGCGAGGAGGGCGAGGCGGCCACCCGCTGCGTCAATTCCAGCTGCCCGGCGATCCTGCGCGGCGCCCTGCGCCACTGGGTGAGCAAGGGGGCCCTGGATGTGGACGGCCTGGGCAGCAAGTTGATCGAGCAGCTGGTGGCCAAGGGCCTGGTGGACTCGATCGCCGATCTGTATCGCCTCGACGCCGCCCTGCTGGCCAGCCTGGAGCGCATGGGGGAAAAATCAGCCGAGAACCTGGTGGCAGCCCTGGAGGCCTCCAAGGCCCAGCCCTGGCACCGCCAGCTCTACGGCCTGGGCATCCACCATGTGGGCGAAGTGAACGCCAAGGCGCTCGCTGCGGCCTTCCCCAGCGCCTCTGGCCTGGCAGCCGCTGCCGCCGACGATCCCCCATCGATCACCGCCGTCTTCGGCATCGGCGCTGAAATCGCCCAATCCCTGCAGCAGTGGTTCGCCACCCCCGCCAACCAGCAGCTACTCAGGGCCCTGGAACCGCTGGGCTTTTCCCTGGCCGCCGGACCCGAGGAGCGCACAGCTGCCGCCGCCGGCAGTGATGGCGCCGAGACTCCCCTGGCCGGCAGCACCTTCGTGCTCACCGGCAGCCTGCCCAACCTCAGCCGCAGCCAGGCCCAGGCCCTGATCGAAGCCGCCGGCGGCAAGGTGAGCGGCTCGGTGAGCAAAAAGACCAGCTACGTGGTGGCCGGAGCCGAGGCCGGCAGCAAGCTGACCAAGGCGCAAAGCCTGGGAGTGCCCGTGCTGGATGAGGGGGGCCTGCAGGCGCTGCTGGGCAGCGGCAGCCCCGACGTCAGCGGGCTCCCCGGTTAAAACTGATCCCAAACCACTGAAGCCCTGCGCTGCCATGGCCGCTCCCGCCGTCTTCCGCTGGATCAAAACCGAGTGCGGCCGGGCGAAATACGCCGAGCTGGAGGCCCGACCCGGCCCATGGGCCCGAATTCGCCTGGGCTGGTTCGTGCTGGTGGCAGCCCTGCGCGACTGGCGACTGCCACAACCGGATCAACCCATCAGCTCGGGATCCTGAAGCGCCCTCCGCGCCGCCCGCCCCACCAGCCACACTGAGGCCAGGGTGGCCAGCACGCCCACCACCCGCAGGCTCCAGGTGCGTGCATCGGCCTGGCCGGAGAGCACCTCGCCAAAGCGGGCCACATCACCCGCGAGCGCTCCCAGGCCGCAGAAGAGGATCGTGCCCGGCAGGATGCCGACCAGGCCGATCACATAGTCGCGCAGGCTCACCTCGCTGAGCCCGTAGGCCAGGTTGAGCAGGGAGAAGGGGAACAGGGGCGACAGGCGCGTGAGCAGCACCAGCTTCAGCCCCTCGCGGCTCACCGCCTGCTCGATCGCCAACAGTTTGGGAACCGAGGCCAGCCGCTGCCGGGCCCAGTCCCGCAGCCAGGTACGGCCCAGCAAAAAGGCAGCCAAGGCCCCCAGACTGGCACCGAAAAACACCACCACACTCCCTGAAGCCGTGCCGTAGAGGGCGCCGGCCAGCATCGACGCCCACACCCCTGGCAGCAGCAGCGTGACCCAGAGGGCATAGAGCGGCACGAACGCCACCGCCCCCCAGGGCGATTGCAGCGCCGGCAGCAGCTGGCCCAGCCCCCGGGCTACAACTCCAGTCCAGCCAACCGATCCTTCCACCACAACCCCACTCAGAACCTACCAACCAGTCTGAAGGCCGGTGTGCAGAAACCACACGAAAAAGGGCCGCCCGGAACTGGCTGGGCAGTTCAAGGAGTGTTCCAGACAAAGCGACTGCTGGCGGCGTAATTCCAGATGAAGACAACAAGAATTCCCAATAATTGAGCAATCACAACATCACTCTGCACCAAATTGAAATAGGCGGAAGCAACTCCCACATTGGCCAGAACAGGCAGGGAGGCGACTAGCCAGAAACGCAGCAACCCCTTCAGCAAGGCCAGCCCATGCTGGCGCTGAAAGCGAAAAGTCAGAGCATTATTGATGAGGTAATTCCAGGTAGCCGCGGTCAAGACAGCAAAAGGTAGAACCTGCTCGAAACTGAGCAAGTCGCCCTGCAGCAATAGGCGGGCCGTCACCAGCTGAACCAACACACCAGAAGCGCCGACCAGCGCAAAACTGATAGCCCTGCGGGGCAACAGACGAAAACAGAGGTGGTGAAGCAGGGAGACGGCAAAATCCCAGAAAATTGCCACATCCAGCTTGGAAACACCGCTCTCGCGCGGCTGGAATTGCAGGGGCACCTCCCGACAGAGAAGGCGTCCCTTACTGAGGGCAAGGAGTTCATATAGAAATTTGAAACCATTGACATCAATAGCTCGGATCAATCCTTCACAAGAGGCAAGCCTTAGTACGAAGAAGCCACTCATCAAATCTGTAAGATGGCAATAGTGCCTGGACAAACTGAGCCGTGCCCAGCGATTCGCCCAAGTGGAGCCCTGCTCACGTCTCGCGCTGAGGCCATGAATTCGGGCATCCGGAAGAAAACGGCTTCCAATCACAAGGTCCAGACAATCCGCAAATAGGGTCTTAACCGCACTGATTACACCAGCCACCTCATGCTGGCCATCACTATCCATCACAACTGCAATCTCACCTGTGGCATCAAGCAACCCCTCGCGAATTGCACTGGCCAGACCACGGCGTCCCACGCGGCGCACCAGCCGCACCAATGGGGTCTGCAGGGAAAACTGACGCACCAGCTCGGCCGTGCCATCAGTGGAATCATCGTCAACAACGATGATCTCCAGCTGAACCCTGCCATCGCTGGGGGCCAAAAAGTTCAAAGGGAGATCCAGCAGCCTAGTGATCAGATCAGCAATTGAGCCAGCCTCATTGAAGGTAGGTAATATAATTGAGACACGAGTCATCAGGTGGGATTACGTAGTAGAATCGACCCATTACGGCTGAAAGCCTTCGCTCAGATGTAGGCAACAGGATTGGCTTGCTCGCTTCCACCCTATTTTGGAATCTATGCCAGGGCAGACCTCTGGGGTAACAAGCCCCTGTCGCCCAGACACGGGCAGCAGCCCGCAGTCCCCATCTGGATGGACCAACTTTGTGCTTTTTCGTAACGCCCGGCAGGGCCCCAAACAGCCTGAAAGCCAGCTTCAGGGGTCCTGCCGGGGCCAAGACCTACTATCGCCGCCAAGGCAGGCAACCCTGAGGATCGATGATGCAGTCGCTGGCGGGAAGGGTAGCTCTGGTAACCGGTGGCGCCAGGGGAATTGGACGGGCAACCGCCCTGAAGCTTGCTTCAGCGGGCTGCGACATCGCTATCAACTATTACAATAGCCACACCGAGGCAACAGATCTTTGCGATCAGATCCGATCCCTGGGCAGGCAAGCCATCTCAATTCAGGGAAGTGTGGGCGATCCGGATAGCGTGAAAGAAGTATTTGCCAGTTTCAGAGAAACCTTTGACCACCTGGATATTCTTATCAGCAATGCAGCTAGCGGCGTGCTCAAGCCCGTCATGCAGATGAACAGAAAGCACTGGAGATGGTGCATGGAGACCAATGCCCTGGCCCTTGTACTGCTCAGCCAGGAAGCGGTCAAACTGATGCCCGATGGCGGCAGAATTATCGCCCTCTCCAGCCTGGGGGCAAGCAGGGCCATACCCGAATATGGATTTGTAGGGGCATCAAAGGCTGCTTTGGAATCCCTGGTGCGCAGCCTGGCCCAGGAGCTGGGCCAGCGGGGAATTCGGGTCAACACCGTCAGCGCAGGGGTGGTTGACACCGACGCACTCTCCCACTTTCCAAACCGGGAAGAACTGCTGGAAAGCTTCACAGCCAGAAACCCTACCGGCAGAGGCATGGCGCCCGAGCATGTGGCAGATGCAACCTATCTCCTTTGCCTGCCTGAGGCAGAGATGATCAACGGTCAAACCCTGGTGGTCGATGGGGGCTTTGCCATCTCTGGCTAGCCGCAACCAGGAGCAAGCCCCAAACCAGTCAACACCTACAGGATCCCGCACCCGATGGAAGGCTCAAACCTACTTGCAAACAAGGCTGTTGTTGTCACTGGCGGCAGCAGGGGCATAGGCCGATCTATTGTGCTCACGCTGGCCGCCCAAGGAGCCAACGTCACCTTCCTTTATTGCAGCAATGGGGCGGCAGCCAATGAAACGTTGGCCGCAGCAGCGGGGCTGGGCGGAATTGTGAAAGCAAAACAAGTTGATATTCGGGATGCCCAGAGCTGTGAGACTGCCATAGAGGCGATAGCTGAAGATACGGGCAGCATTGATATCCTCGTCAACAGCGCTGGCATTATCAGAGACAACATTCTAGGCCTGCTGACAAATGAGGACGTGCAGGAGGTACTCGCCACTAATGTGCTGGGCGTGTTCAACATACTGCGGCCCGTAATCCCGTATATGATCTCTAGGCGCAAAGGTAAAATCATAAATATCAGTTCCGTGGCAGGCGAAAAAGGTGGGCGGGGGCAAACAAACTATGCGGCCAGCAAGGGTGCCATCAATGCCCTGACAAAAGCCCTGGCGGTTGAATTAGCACCACGAAACATCCTGGTGAACTGCGTTGCACCGGGGGTGATCGAAACGGAGATGACTGAGGCCATCAGACAACAGGCTGGGGATGTGGTAAAATCACGTATCCTTCTAGGTCGCTTTGGGCAACCGGAGGATGTCGCTAAAGTCGTGCTATTTTTCGCATCAAGCCTTTCTGATTACGTGACAGGGCAGGTGCTTCATGTCGATGGCGGCTTCAAAATGAGTTAACTCCATGACCCAATCCGATTTCACAGCAGAAGAATTTGCAGCAGTATTCCCCAAGCTCGCAGAAACCATGGCCGAGGCCCTGGGATGCGATGAAGAAGACATCACCCTTACCGCCTCTCTGATCGACGACCTGGATGCGGAGTCAATTGACTTCCTCGATATCGTATTTCGACTAGAGAAAACATTTAAGGTGAAGATACCTCGCGGCAAAATCATGGAAGATTCCCGGGGTGCCCTTTCAGAAAGTGAGTTTGAGAGCAACGGCGTAGTAACCAGTGCGGGGCTGATACAACTAAAATCATTTTTAAGCGAGGTGCCTGAAGAGCGTTTCAAATCACCACTCAATGTGTCTGACATACCCAGGCTTTTCACCCCGGAAACATTTCTGAAGCTGGTGATCAAGGCCCAGCGGGAGCAAGCTGGAGCGGCCCAATAGCCAGGGGCAATGTCTGACCACCGCTACAGCGCCTTCTCCTTTGTAGATCGCATAACATCCATCGAAAGCTCTGGCCAGATCGATGGCTCCTTCCTGATACCCAATCATCTCGACTACTTTCCCCAGGCCCTCACTGCCGAAGCTATCGGCCAGCTGGCTGCCTGGTATGCAATGTCAAGCCTCAGATTTGCCTGCAGACCCGTTGCGGCCCTTGCTGGTAAGACTATATATCATAGCGAAACCTGTCCCGGTGAAAAGCTGAAGTTACGGGCCACAATTGAATCCTGTGATAGCGAGTCGGTTCGCTATTCAGG
>Ga0169931_10009177_pt1 | contig 14315 bp, 14 predicted proteins | sample Kivu_15m_20L_FD_129675 | JGI IMG/M metagenome (GOLD analysis project Ga0169931, IMG submission 129675) | Freshwater microbial communities from Lake Kivu, Western Province, Rwanda to study Microbial Dark Matter (Phase II) - Kivu_15m_20L... | ecosystem: Environmental > Aquatic > Freshwater > Lake...
CGATTATTCGATGAATAGTAAATTGAAATCCAGATCGAAATCTCCTCTAGTGAGAATCAAAGAAGAGAAGAATGAAACAGGAAATGAAGACAATAATTCAAATGAACAAGTAGAAAAGAATTCTCACAGAGAGGATGAGGAGCAAGTGGGGCCTGTTCATCTCAATGCTACTTCTGAAGAAATCGAGCAGATAAAACATGAAGCCAACTTAAGTGACAATCCTGTTCAAATTCATCCTGAATCTGAAAGCTCTCCAGTTGAAGAAAAAGTTCAAGAAAATTCAGAAGTTGTTGATGTTGTTGAGGATGGTGTTAAGGAAGAAATCTCGACTGAAAATAAGATCCCAGAAGGTGATGACATTGATACTCAAAAACATCAAACAAACGAAGAAGTACATGATGTCAAAGAGGAAGTTCTTGAAGAATCTTCTCCTGAAGTAGAAATTCCAGAAACGGTGAAAGAATCTCTTGAAACCATAAGCGATTCTGCCCTTCAAAATGATCAGAATGAATCCTCCCCAAACAAAGAAAATTAATCCTGATTTTTACATCGTATTCTTATAGTTCATTTGATCTAGTTAGTAGATGCGATGTAATGTGAATTAAATATATTTATTAATTATTAAATAGATTATAATTCTCTTAAAATAATTTTTTTAAATAAATATTAAAAAATATATATTAACTGTTAATTAATAAGATTGAATCATGATATCTTCATTTGTCATTCATATTACCTTAAAAACCATTTGATTATTTTTTTGTCTTAGTTTTTGATTTCTTAACAGGTTTCTTTAAGTCATCATATGATAAATAGAATGACTTAGGTTGATTATTCATTTCAAGTATCATTGAAAGATTTATGTCATTGTTCATCATATCTTGTGAAAATACTTCATTAAATAAATGTTATATTAGATATAGTCTTACATTCTTCGTCATCTTCGAATCCCATTGCTAACAGATGTTTATCGTCTACCTCATCGCTAAATTTCTGGATATGGTGTAGATATTCATCCATTCCTTCAATAAACCATTCTCCAGTATCCTCGTCAAATTTTAATAATTTTTCGATTTGTCTTAGATATTTTTTAGGGAGGATGTGATCAACAAGCTAATTGATAAACATTTATAACATACCACATTTTTATAATTTATTTCCTTTTCTAACTGTCTTTTGTATTCATATATCTCGTTATAGGATTGTTCAAATTCTCGATTAAGATCTTCTTTTTCATTCTCAAGCTCTTTAAGCTTCTGTCTAAGTTTTTCATAAACTTCTTTCTTCTCTTTTATTTCTGATTTTTGATCTGAGAACATATCCAACATTTTCATCTTCTCCTCTTCGGCCTTTTCGAATTCTTTTCGTAATTGTTGTCGCTTTTTTTCTGCATTTGCAATTTCTGTTTTTGTCTTATTGATAATCTCTTCATTTTCTTTCGCTTTTTTTTCATTTTCTTCTCCGATAACAAATTTTTCTTCGAGAAGTTTCAGCTTATTTAGCAAGTTTTCTTTATTTTTATTCTGTTTGTTTTGTTCTTCTTGCTTAATTTTTAATTTTTCTAACAACTTTAATTTTTCATCTTCAGCATGATTCTTAGACTCTTCAATTCTTTTCTTTTCTGCTTCAACTTCTTTTAAAATTCTTTCCTTCTCCATTTGGATCTTAGCCTCCATATCTTCGATTTTCTTTTTGGAATCGATAGAGATCATTTTTTCAGATTCTATAACACTGCCTGTTCCTGTTCCGACTCCTCCAGCTTCATTTAAGGCTTTTTTAAGCCTGTTTAGTTCCTCTTGATATTGTCTGATCATAGCGTCTTTGGGATCTTCATTAATCTTCGGTGCGTTTTTTATATCTTTGGCCCTATTTGCATATCTTAGAGTCGTTAAAGTTTCGTCATAATTATAATCTGCTGGACCAATGTTTGCAATCATTACGGTCTTCGAATTACCCCCTAGGGAATCCATCAGCAGTTTGGTGAGTTTTGAATCTCTGTAAGGTACGTGTTGTTTTTTATCACTGACTAAAGCGTTAATTACTTTTCCCAAAGCAGTTAAGGAAAGATTGATCATAACACCTTCATGAAAATTCTTTCCGGTTGTCTCTGTCTTGGATTGACGCTCACTTCCTGCAAGATCCACTAGATTTAACTTACCACTTCTGATGTGGTCCCCTCCAGTATTGTCAGTAGTTGAATTATCCACTATTATGGAGAATATCGAATGTGATCGGGAAGATCTTCCATTCATTTTAGTTTCTGCTGTGTGTCTAAGTTCCTTCCCCTTTTCTAGAAGTTGTACCATATCTTTTGGAGATTTAACTACCCAGTTTGAAAGATCCTTGACGTAAAATCCGATTTCAGGATTTTCTTTTATTTCCAATTTTTGATTGTCGTTGGATTTTGATAGCAAATCTATTATTTCTTCATTGTACAATTCTAAAAATGAAACTCTTATTAAGTAATTTGTGTTGAAGGTTGTTTTAATCAAATCGAAAATCATTTCGAATGAACGAGGGATTATTCCTTTCTCTGTGTTTGATCTTATATCTCCCTCCATTGTGTGAGTTTTTCCAGTTCCAGTTTGTCCGTAGGCAAAAATTGTCCCATTATAACCTTGAAGTACGCTTTCTACTATCGGCAATGAAGTTTCATTAAAGATTTTTTCCTGAGAGAGAGTTTCGTCATAAACCTTATCAAAAAAGAAATTACGTGGTGCTTCTTTATTATCACCAAACTTTTTAATTACTACTTCTCCTCTATCTATGTCTATAAAAACGCATCTGCAGGATTAAGAATAATGATACTTTTGACATCCTTTATCCCTTTCTTTTGGAACCATAGGGCGGCATCTAATCGCAACTTTTATTCTTTCAGAATTTTTCTGTTGCATTTAAAGTTTTAATAATTAAATAAAATAAGAAATCAATTTATTAATAAATTATCTCACAAAAAGTAGACATACAACAATACAATAAGAGGTAATTTTATAAGAAAGTTTTATAATGTTATTAATTTATATTTCGAACAATATGATTAATTCTACTTGATTTACTTATTTTTAACAATGTTATCTGCGAAGTTGAAAAGATTTATAGGGTTGTTACCATCAGTCATTACAAAGCCTTCTAATCCCAAAGAATTAAGAATCGCAACCTGTGATTCTGGTCCGGCTTCTGATAATTTGACTAAAGTTTCTCTTCCTATTGCATCTATCACATTCTGGAATTTATTCGTTTCGATTTCTGAGAGTATCTTTTTCTTATCTAATTCTACCTGATTTTTCTCTTTTTCATAGTTTAGTTTTATTTCGTGTTCAAAAGATTCCATTTCATTTTTAAATTTATTCTTAAGATTCTGCATTTCTTTGTTTATTGTGGCTATCACTACATTAGATTGAGATTCTATCATCATTGTATTAACTCTAGCCTTGGCTTCAGATTCCTTCATGCCTGATTCCTCAACAGATTTCGTTTGAGCTTTTAAATCAAAAAGAGGCTTTTTTAGATCTTCCGCTTCGGAGTTGTCTTTAATTATTCTTCTTTGTAAGAGAGACTTTGCTTCTTGATCTTTTTGTTCAGCGTCTCTTTTGGCTTTCTCTTCTTGTGATTTTGTAGTTAATTCAATTGCAAGGTTAACAGTTACTTGAAGTTTTTCCTTTGTAGCTTCGTCTTTAGTGTCGATGTTCTTAATATCAACGTTTGAAATAGCTAAGAGATTGTTTTCGAATAAATATTTATCACGAATCTTATTTGTTTTACTTTCATGTCCCATAACTGCTCCTCTGATTACTTTGGCGCTATTTTCATGGAATTGATTCAATTTCATTTCTGCAACAGCTCCTCTTACTCTAGAGGCCATAATTGAACACATTTCTCCGATGCAATCTCTGACAGAGAATATCTTTCTTTGTTTCTCGAAGGGATCTGTTTTTTTCACATCAAAGAACCAGTTATACGCTACTTCTATTATTAATAAGGCGTGATCTGAAGTTTCAACTTCTATCTTATCTGTGGTGTATGTCGGTCCCATACTTAGGTACAATGTTTTAACAACTCCAGGGATTTTAGGAGTTTTGCCAGATAAAAACATTAGGCAAAATTGTTCATCTGGTTCCAACATTACAAGATCTGGGCCAAATACTATTCTACTTTTTTCAGTTTTGAAATTGTAGATTTGTAGAATAGTATTATATGGACATTTGTATGTGACTACTTTAGTTTTATCTCTTGGTCCTGAACCTGGGTTACTTGAAGCAAGGATTTCTTCTTCTATTGATGAAAGTTCTTTAGCCCATAATTCTTCATTGCTCTCTAAAAGATATGATTTTCCAATTATTGAGCGAACAGTTCCTGTTTTAGTATCTCTGACATAAATACCTTCGTTTTCATCAAGTGGGATAACGCTTCTTCTTTCTACGATTCCTATTTCAATTGCTGGGACAAATCTGCAGGGGCCTTTAATCATCCATTTGTCTCCTGGGATCCTGATCTCTCCATTCTCGTCTTTGAATCGTTCGATACATTGAAGAAGAACAGCCTCGTTTTCGTTTAGAATCATAACTGTCTGTATTCCTTTTTCTAATTCTTCGCCTGGTTGAAGGAAGAAACTTTTTTCTCCATTTATTAATTTCTTACTACCCTTCTGATTTTTCCCGTTTTCATCAACAGGATTAAGAATGACAGCGTAATTGTCTTTAGATAAAATTATCATATCATCAATTTTAACTAATTCTTCATAAATGTCAACTAAATGGCATCTTGATTTATCTGGAGTTATAAGCCATTCTTCTCCGGCACGATGTTCTTTTCCATAAACATCAGTAAAAGATTTGATAGCTCTTAAATTAATGGCTTGTTTGTCGTGAATAATTACAGGCTTTTGGATTATAATTACTTCTTCAAATACATCTGGTATGTAAGCTCCAGGTTTTCTAACAATCCACTCTTCTCCTGCTTTGTGATTGATTCTATCTCTATCAACAAAATTTTGCTTGGCCTTTAATCTAACTCCTTCGCCGGGTTGGATAATCAAAGATTTCACAGATTCTGCAATATCAACTCCTAAACGAGGATAGTAAGTTTTTGGTCCATAAAAGAGCCACTCGTCTCCTGCTTGTCTAGAAATATCTCCGTCTTTCAAATTTCTGTTTGCTCTTAATTTCAATGCTTCATTTGATTTTACAAAAGTAAGTTTTTCAATCTTGCCTCTGACTTCTTCTCCATAGTATAGGAAGAAAGGAGATTTGTAATCCTCATAGAATCTGTATTCTATTTCTGAATAGTTGACTTTAATTTGTCCGTCCTTGTCTTTTATCGGTAGTCCATTTTCTTTTATGACTGGGTTGATTATGCATACATAATTCATCGGTGGAAGGACGATCATTTTTCTAGTGACTTCTCCGACAATCTCCTCGTGTTCTTGTAATATGTGATTTTTCGGTCCACAGACGACGTTGATAATAGACAAATTTACATCTTTAACCCATATATATTCATAAGGTGCGATATTGATAGCTTTGGATTCTTTTAGTTTTGTTGCTGATGATTTTTTCATTTTAATTCTGTTTATAAAACTTATTTTTTAGCTTAAATACAAACATAAATATAATATCATAAATATCTCTATTGCTATTAAATTTTAAAAAATTTCTTTTTATTTTTTTATATGTAAATATAAATTAGCACAACCCCAAGACATTAATTTCCTTAATTTCTCAAAAACCTGCCAATCAGAATCGAAATCCTCAAGTGTTTGAGTTGTGGTAATTAATATAACCCCACTAGGCATAGGTTTCAATTTCTCTGCTATTTTCATCATTAAACCTTTGCTGAAAGTTTTGCAGTTTGCTAGTATCATACTCGTGTTTTCATAATCATATTCGTGTTCTAAAATGTTACCATATATAAAATCAAAGGTTTCAGGGATAATTATATTCTCGATATGTTCAGCAGAATATTCTCTATATTTATCTTTAAGTTTTGCAGATAGATTGTATAGGGCTTCAAGTAATTCTATTCCTATGCAATTAGAAAAATTAAAACTCATTCTTGCTGCGACTATTGCTCTACCTGAGCCCTATAATTTACTTTAATTTAATTTTGTTTATTACTGATCCAAGATCATAAAATATTCCTTGTCTAATATTTATATTGAATTTGTAAATCAAGTGATTAATGATATACGAAAATGTCCTAAATGTCTAATAATTAAATTAGAATGACTTACTATTTCTCCATATACGAAATCGTTGGGAGAGGTGTCTCCCCTCTCATTTTCGAATTTTTTCAAGTTTTTGAGATCTGATAAACTTTCGTTCTCTGCAAATTTCGCATCGTACCCACATATTTCATCAAAAACTTTTTCCAAATTTTCAAATTTTTTGTGTATTTCATCTGGTATTAGAGGGGATGGTTCATCCTCTTCCCAATCAGATTTATCGTAAAAACGCAATCTCTCTGGTCTGTTAATCACTTCTAATTCATCCATAATTCAAATTTATTATAATTTACTAAATTTAATAATTTTAATTATAAATTATTTGTTATATTATCTCTTCCTTTAGAGTATTTATACACTATTGTCATCTTCCTTCTGCTGATATTTAGAAAGATTTTCTTTTGCTATCAAGACTATGGCTGTTCTACTAGGTATATAAAGTTGAATGTAATTTGCTCTGTTCATCCATTTATCTTTTATAATGGGAAAGTAATGTGAATGCCCGTATCTCAACCTATCCTTTCCATCAAATCGATTTTCATCGGTATCTAAAATGATTATGTGCTCGCTGGCCCATTTCGTTCCTATCCTATAATGCTCAAAGCTTTGATATGGATGGAAGTTGAAAATGAACAGTAAATCTCCTTTTTCGAATGCAATAATCTTATCTTTTTCATGCATTAAAGTAATATATTGATGATTCGCAGTAAGAATTCCATATACATTATCTAGATTATTCATGGAAATATCGAAGTCATTAAGGAAGTGATATCTCAATTCTTTATTGTCGCATAAATCCCATCTTCTTCTACTGTAATGGTGTGAGAAATTGTTTCCTGGACGAGGGAAATCTACCCATTCAGGGTGACCAAATTCATTTCCTATAAAATTGAGATATGCCTAAAAATTTAAAATAGGATTATTATAGATTGATACCTCCCCTCCTAAAGAAAATGTAATTAGTCTTATCATTTTATGAAGAGCCATACCTCTGTCTATTACAATCGTAGGTGATTTATGAACGGACATATTATAATATATTTCTCTATCGAATAGCCACATCGAGATTGTTTTATCCCCAACTATTGATTGATCATGACTTTCACAATATGCAACATGCTTTTCGTTATATCTTCTATTAGTAAGGTTGAAACATAAATTTCCCATGTTCCACTGTTCATCTTTGTATTCTTTTAATAATTGAATCCACTTATCAGGGACACTCATATTTAATCTGTAATCAAATCCGAATCCTCCCTCTTCTACTGGTCTGCATAGTGTAGGCATACCACTAACATCTTCAGCTATTGTTATTGCATTTGGATTTTTCTTATGTATTAAATAATTTGCAAGCATAAGATATATCTCTCCATCTAAATCTACATTATCACCGAAGTATTCAGTGTATTTTCCAGAAAATGAATAATTGATTCCATGATTAAGATAAAGGACCGAAGAAATTCCATCAAAACGAAAACCATCAAAATGATATTCATCTAGATACCAAGAACAGTTGCTAAGAAGGAAGCGAAGAGTTTCCCAATTTTTGTAATTAAATAATCTACTGTCCCATTGTTTATGGATTCCTTTATCGCCTCCATGAAAATAGAGATAATCGGTGCCGTCAAATAAATTTATCCCATCGAGTACGTTAGAAGAAGCGTGAGAATGGATCAAATCAATTAAGACATACAATCCCATACCATGTGCTTTGTCAATTAAATATTTTAAGTCTTCGGGTGTTCCTGAACGTGAACTGATGGCGAAGAAGTTTGTTACATGGTAACCAAAACTTCCATAGTAGACATGTTCCATTATCGCCATTAATTGGACTGCGTTATATCCTGCCTTTTTAATCCTGGGCAATACATTATCTGCAAATTCTAAATATGTTGATACTTTCGGCTCTATTGAGCTCATACCAACATGAGCTTCATATATTCTAAAAGCTCTTGGTTTTGGAGGACTTACATGTTCCCATTCGTATTTCTTTTCTGGGTACCAGAAAACAGTGTCATATAAAAAGTTTTCTTTGTTTTGCACTAAAAAACGACTCCAAGCAGGATTTCTGTCTTCAGATTTTCCATTAGGAAGGGTCATATTTATCTTCAATTTAGAATTGTGTTTAATCGGCAGCTCTCCATTTTCTTTTCTCGGAATTAGAATTGACCAAAATCCAAATTGATCCCGGCTACATTGATATTCATTCCTATTCCAACAATTGAATTCACCGAACTAAAGAAAAAATTAAAACTGTTAATTTTTTTAATAGAATTACTATAGACATTCTTTTAGCAGCAGGGGCATATTCTCTAAAGTAAATACCCTCTTCTGTGACATTAAGACCTAAAGTATTATAACCTTCGCAGAAACCGAAAAAGTTGCCTTCATATTTTTCTATCTCACTTATGAGATGGTTAAAAGCATTATATCTCTCCCTAATTTTATTTTCAAAAGGTTTTAAATATTGATCTTGGTTAATAACATCGAAATCTGAAAATTTCTTATTTTTATCAACAACAACTTCTGTTTTAGTTTCTTTTGAAACATTCATTTCCTCAATTTCTAAATTACAATTAGTAGTCTGTACATAATTCTGAGCAGTCTTTTTACTTTCTATATTTTTAAACAAAATATTATTTATGTTTATTGCAGATTCATCATCTATTTCTTGCTTTGCTTTAGACAAATTCATCTCTTCTATTTTATTTTGCATTTCTTCGTTTGAGATACTTTCTCGTCTAAAATGTGAGGGTGTACAGATATCCTTCTTTACTTGATCTAGTAAATGGTCGTCGTATAATTTTTCGTCTTGCTGTTTAGAATCAACATTCATTATTGTTTGAAATAAAAATTATTAAACTGATAAGATTTATCTAATAATAATATTCATTAAATAATCAAAGAAAATAAAATTTGATCTTATTTATAATTTAATTATAGAATGTTACATTTACTGGCTACGTCAAAGCGTCCTTCTATTCTGTTTCTATTTTGAAGTTTGTGTAAAAGTTTACGACAATTTTTACTCAAATAAAACTGAGAGATGTTTCTTTCAAATTCGTTATCTACGTAAGTTCCTTGTGATTCGTCTCTTATCATCATACCTAAAAAATCATTTTCTAAAATTTTGTTAGATTTAACTACGGGGTTACTTTCATCTGAGATTAATAGGCCACACCTGACATTTTTATAAATCTCATTTTCGTATACTTCTATTTTATTACATTTAATTAAAATAATCCCGTCGTTATTTTCAAATATTTTGTTATTTGCTATCATCCCTCCCTCAGATTCGATTACAAATATACCTTCACTACGGGATGAGTGTAATTCATTGTCGGATATGATTGTGTTTTCTGATAATTTTCCACCGAATGCAATATTGGCCTTGATATTTGCATATATTTTGTTATTCTTGATTTCCGCTGTTGAATCGCTAACAACTAATATTCCCTGATGCATGTTTTCAAAAATTGTATTTCCGTAAATTTTGGGAGATGCTTTTTCACAGACATGTATACCAGATAAGTAGTTATTACCTATTTTATCATTTTGAGCGATTTTTGCGCAGTTGTTATAACCTTTAATTACTATTCCATTCTGATAATTTTCATGAAAAATGTTCTTGTAAATCTTTGCGTCAAAAATTTCGTTGTCTGTTTCTAACAACGCACCTGCTCCTTTATTTTTAAAAAACGAATTGAGCATGACTAGGCCAGAGCAGTCAATGAGCTCCGCTCCATTAAGAAGATTTTCAAATATTCTGTTACTAATTATATTCAGATTAAAGCTGTTGATGATTTTGATTCCTACTCCTTGGTTTTTTTCTAAGATGTTGTCTTCAATAGAAATTTGACACATTTTATTAGAATTATCTAGTTCTGCTATTTGAGATTTCTTTGCCTTGACATTTACAAGTATACCACAGCCTGTGTTTTCAATTAACTGAGATTTTATGAGAGTTACTCGATTTCTTTCGTTTATGTTACACAGTATTCCTCCACATCTATGTCCGATAATCTTACAATTATTTACTTTCAAATTGCTATTATAGGAGAGCACCCCTACTGTCAAAAGTTCTTTATTACCCTTTATAAGTATAGAATCCATATACAACATAGCCTTCTCTGAATAAATGGCGGGAATAATTTTATCTGTTTCGACTGTTATAAAAGAAAGAGTAATTTGGCAATTGACTAGGATAAGATTGCCACCAAATATACTAATCGCAGTCAATGATCCCTTATTATCTTCTATTATTCCTTCTATTATATTCGTGTCTATCACATAATTCGATTCCAAAGCGTCGATCATATAAGCGTTGCTGTATATAAAATTCTTTTCTTTATTATTTTGATATTCTGGCTTGTAATAGTTGTGATCTTCTCTGTATCCTCTTTGAATGAAACGCATATAAGAAATTTTCACATGGTGATCTTCTTCAGAGTTGATTATTTTTACACAAGGACTGTTATCAGAAAGTATTATCGCAGGCTCTTTGGGATTCTCTGAAGTTATTTCAATATTATCTTTTCCTCTCACTATCAAATTTTCTTTGTATATCCCTTTTTTCACTTTTATCTTTGTATTCGGCTCTGCCAAATTTATAGCTTGTTGGATTGTTTTAACTTCTCCGACAGGGTCTTAAATTTAAAAGAATAAAGAAATATCAATTTTAAATAATTTATTCGTACTTACTTCTATTTCTTTATCGCAAGTATATAATTCATCATCTTCTAATATAACCTCCTTGTTAATTTTCATTTTTCTAACTGATTAAATAATAAATCATAGGCTATTTTATTTTAAAAATTTTTTATCCCTTATTTAAATTTTTTTATTTAAAAGGAAAATTAAATGGAATCAAAGGAATTCAGTGACAATAGCAAATATGATGACAACGACACAATCTTAACAAATTTAAATCTAATGAAGACATATGACTTAACCGAAAATTATGAGGAGATGATGAATTGTATTTATTCGTTGTCGATGAATTATGAAATTAATAACGAAGAAATCGAAATTCTTACAAGATGCTTCAAAAGTTTGATAGGAACAAAGCGCAAACAGCACAGAAAGATAATCTCATTAATTTACAAGGAAACTCTTAGCAATAACAAAAACGAAATTATGTTGTTGAATTTCCTTAAATCAAATCTTACTACAGAGATAATCAATCTTTGTGGAAGGGTAATTGAAATTTGTCAAAACTTCTTAAAAAACATCGAAGATAGCGATAAAAACAAAAAAGTCAAACTTTTCTTCTTTAAGAATGTAGCAGATCATAACCGATACATTTACGAGCTTACTGAAAAAGAAGAACATAAGTCCAAAGCATCGGAATATTATAATATAGCCTTACATATGGCAGAGACAGGAAAATTTTTGCCAACAGATATCATCTATTTGACTTTCTTCCTTAATTACACAGTTTTCCTTTATGACGTGATGGAAAATAAAACTGAGGCGATTAAGAGATCAAAGAATGTTTTAAATGCTGCCTTAAAAGACACTGAGGAAATAACTGAAAACGTGCAGAGGGACATCATACTATTATGTCAAATGATTAAAGATAATTTAGCTCTATGGAAGCATTCTAATATCTGAAAATAAAGTGTAAGAGTTAATTAGTTCGTTATTATTCCTATTGTTAATTATATTAAATTATATAAACGTATTTTAACGATTTAGTTCATCTTTTTTAGCTAATTACGATAATTGTTGATAAATTTATTATAATTTAAGTAAAGTAAAATTTTTATTTAAATTTATTTAATAGAAATAAAAATATGAGTCAAGAATTTGGCGAATACGAATACGATAATGAATATTACATTGATGCTTACTCTCAATCCGGTAACTGCACTCCAACTTTATTCAGACAAAGTTCATTTTTTTACCTCAAAGAAGATGAAATGATAGGGGAAAGAGATAAACAAATAGAAAAAACCATGGAATATTGTTGTCTTACAAGAAACGATGCGATTTTAGTTTTGATCTTCTACAATTGGAGTATTGAAAGAATTCAGGATAATTGGTACGACAATGTTGAGTTAAATAAAATCAATTCAGGTATCGAGTTGCGCGAAGCAGATAAAAAGGCGCTTGATAAACAAGGAATAAAAGGAAATAACGATTATTGTTTGATTTGTTACTCACCTAAAGATGAATCCTTCGAATCACTTAAATGCAAGCATTATTTCTGTGCAGATTGCTGGAAAGAATTTCTTTTAGTTAAACTTGAAGATGTGTTAGTATGCCTCACTTCCACATGTCCCCAGAAAGGCTGTAGTTTGATTATACCTGAATCTCTATTTCTAAAACATTTATCAACAAAAGAAACAAAGGACAAATTTATTAAAATTATGTTGAGAAATTTTACTGCGCAAAATTCCTTGTTGAAATTCTGTCCTGATCCAAAATGCAACATCTGCATAAAAAGCGATTCCAACATTGCAAAAGACATCACATGCCTCTGCTCCTCAGTTTTTTGTTTCAAGTGCGGGAAGGAATCTCATCGACCATGTACCTGCGAGATTTATTCAATTTGGGAACAAAGAAGCAAATCAAATACAGATAACGACAAATGGCTAATGGCAAACACCAAGACATGTCCTCATTGTAAGCAGAGAATAGAAAAAAATCAAGGCTGTAATTACATGCTTTGTAACAAGAAAGCTGGAGGATGTGGAAAAGCCTTCTGTTATGTATGTGAAATTGACTGGGAACAGCATTCAAAAGATCATTTCAATTGTAATAAATACACGCCTGAAATAAAGGCTAAAGAAAGTGCTGCTGAAAAATTGAAAGCAGAAATTGCGAGATATCAATTCTATTTCGACAGATTTGTGAATTATGCAAATGCGGTAAAATTTGCAGAAAAATTGAAACCCAAAATTATGACGAGGATTGATAGCATTATGAATATCAAGTCCTTACCACTAAGCGAATTGGAATTTTTAAAAGAAGCGCTGGAAACTGTGATAAAATCAAAGAGAGTTTTAAAGAATACTTACATTTTCGGATATTATTTAAAAGACGGAAACGAAAAAAAATTATTTGAATATTCTCAAAGTTTTCTTGAAAGAAATTCAGATAACCTCCACCAGATGATTGAACAAGATACCTTTATAAAGATAGTTTCTGAAGAAAGTTATTCTGCTTTCAATAAAAAATTCACAGAATTCAAAAACACTATCGTTAATCTTGTCTTTGCCACTATGAAGTACCAAAATAATTTATTGAATGAAATCGAAACAACGATGTTACATCTCTTAGATGAAAATTTACTTTATAAAAAATAAATTTCAGAAGATTTTTCGATTGGAAGTAGTTAATATGAGAATATTAATATTTAAAATAATAAAAATTAAAAAATTTAAATTTCTTAAATGTTTATTTACTTTCCAGAATTTTTATACAAAAATACACTAAACTATATTCAATCCACTTTTCGCAACAACCTGGATGGAAATAATCCTAAAGCCAAAGATTTAATCTTGAATGAAATAAACAGTAACAACGATATAAAACTGATTTTTAAAGAATTCAAGGATCACAAAATTAAATTACCAACATTAAAATTAGAACACTGTACTCCTAAACTATTTGCTAATCAATCAGAATATTTTAATGCTAATTCTATTTCAAACTTTAATAATATAGAAAACACAATAACAATATGCCAAAACAAAATCGAATCTGTAGACGATTTCGTTTTATTATTCCGTAAAGAATTATCCTATGCATATGATCTCAATATGAAATTTAAAAACAAGGGATCTAACACATTACAAGATTATTCAAAGATGTGTATAAATGCTTGTACGATGATGATAAAAAATAATAACAAGGGAACCAATAAATTACTTAAAAAAGAATTGATTAAACGTTGTGCTTATTTAGAACTAAAATACAAATATGGTAATGAGATAAAGAATTTTTATGATGATCATAACCCAATCAGCGAAGATTTAAAATTAAACGAGATAGTAAAACAATTAATAGACCAGAATATTTTATAGGCATAAATATAGAAATTATATCTAATTTCCAATTTATATTACTCTAAGTATTAGAGCATTTTTTA
>Ga0169931_10009178_pt1 | contig 14314 bp, 11 predicted proteins | sample Kivu_15m_20L_FD_129675 | JGI IMG/M metagenome (GOLD analysis project Ga0169931, IMG submission 129675) | Freshwater microbial communities from Lake Kivu, Western Province, Rwanda to study Microbial Dark Matter (Phase II) - Kivu_15m_20L... | ecosystem: Environmental > Aquatic > Freshwater > Lake...
GACTCGTGGCCGAACGGGTGCGCGACGTGCGCTATGTGAATTCGGAAGAGGAACTGGCCCACCTCGGCTCGAACGCCGCGGCCCCCGGTGCGGCGGCCTACGCGGTCGATATACCACTCGCATGAATCGTGCGCGAATACTTGCGTTCGCTCAGTTGCTCCGCATCCCGAACGTGTTCACCGCGTTCGCCGATATTGCCGTCGGCGCGTGCGTGGCCGCGGCCGTGCTGCCGGCGTTCCCCGGTGCGCTCGCGGCGGCGTTTGTGCTGATCGCGCTCGCGTCCGGGTGCCTGTATTGCGCCGGCATGGTGTGGAACGACGTGTTCGACCTAGCGGAAGACACCGTGTCGCGCGCGTTCCGGCCGATTCCGTCGGGCCGCGTGCGAACCGCGACCGCGGTTCTGCTCGGAACGGTGCTGATGGCTTGCGGCCTCGCGCTCGCCGCCGCCGCGGGCGCGCTGGGCGACGGCGAATGGAACTACGAACCGCTCGTGTACGCGGCCGGCATCGCGGTCGCGGTGTTCGCATACGATGGCGGCCTGAAGCACACGTTCATCGGCCCGGTCGCGATGGCCGCGTGCCGGTTCCTGAACGTCCTGTTCGGGCTGGCGCTCGTCCCGGAGTCGTCTTTCGCACTCGAGTTCAAGTTGCACCTCGCGGCCGTGGTCGGCGTGTACATCGTCGGCGTCACATGGTTCGCGCGCACCGAAGAGGGTGTGAGCCGGTCCCGCAATCTGAAACTCGCGTTCCTCGTCGTGCTCTCAGCTCTCGTCACGGCGCTCGTGTTGCGCGCGAAGTTGCACGACACCAAGCCCTTTCACACGCTCGGTACGGTGCTGTTCCCGTACCTGCTCGTCGCGTTCGGTTTCCTCGTCGGCCTGCCGGCGGCGCGCGCGATCGGCCAGCCGACCGCGAAGCGAGTGCAAAAAGCGGTAAAGCGGCTCGTGCTGGGCCTCGTTGTGCTGGACGCGGTGCTCGCGACGATGTTCGTGGGCGCGTGGGGGCTGCTGGTGGTTTTGTTGTTGTTGCCCGCGATGCTGCTGGGAAAATGGGTCTACTCGACCTAACCGGGAGTTCGACATGCCGATCAATCGACGCGACTTTCTTGCAGCAGGAGGCGCTACCGTGGCCGCACTCACCGTTCCCGAAGTAGCGCTCGCGGACGCCAACGACGATGCCGCGGCGTTCATCAAAGATCACATCGCCAAGATGCGCCCGTTGGAAGTGCAGTCCGGTATCGCGTGGTGGAACGCGAACGTGAGCGGCGAAGACGCGGACTTCAAGAAGAAGGAAGAGGCGCAGAACAAGATCGACGAAGCGCTCGCCGACGCGAAACAGTTCGCGCGCCTGAAGGCGCTGAAAGCCGCGGCTGAGAAGGGCGAGATCAAAGACACGCACGCGGCCCGGCAGATCGAACTGCTGTACCTTCAGTACCTCGAAAAGCAGGTGAAGCCCGAACTGCTGAAGAAGATCACGTCGAAGGCGAACGCGGTCGAGCAGGCGTTCAACGTGTTCCGCGCGAAAGTGGACGGGCAAGAGGTCGCGGACAGCAAGGTGCGCAGCACGCTGAAGGAGAGCGCCGACTCCGAACTGCGCAAGAAGGTGTGGGAGGCGAGCAAGGGCGTCGGGGCCACCGTGGAAGCGGACCTCGCCGAACTGGTGAAGCTGCGCAACGAGGCCGCGACGCAACTCGGCTTCAAGAACTTCCACGACATGACGCTCACGCTCAACGAGCAAAAGGGCGACGACCTCATCAAGCTGTTCGACGAACTGGACGCGCTCACGAAAGAGCCGTTCACGAAGGCGAAGGCCGAGATCGACGAGCGGTTGGCGAAGAAGCTGAACGTGAAGCCCGCGGACCTGATGCCGTGGCACTACCACGACCCGTTCTTCCAAGAGTCGCCGGCGGTGTTCGACGCGGACCTCGACGCGCCGTACCGCAAGGCGGACGTGCTGAAACTGTGCAGCGAGTTCTACAAGGGCATCGGACTGCCCATCGACGACGTGATCGGGCGCAGCGACCTGTACGAGAAGAAGGGTAAGTCGCCGCACGCGTTCTGCACCGACATCGACCGCGAGGGCGACGTGCGGGTGCTCGCCAACATCGTGCCGAACGAGTACTGGATGGGCACGATGCTGCACGAACTCGGCCACGCGGTGTACTCGTCCAAGAACATCCCGCAGGCGGTGCCGTACGTGCTGCGGGGCGAGGCGCACATCCTCACCACCGAGGGCGTCGCGATGCAGTTCGAGCGGTTCAGCAAGTCCCGCGCGTGGCTCGAAAAGATGGGCGTGAAGGTGGAGGACGGCCCGAAGTTCGATGAGGCCGCGGCGAAGGTTCAAAGGAACCAACTGCTGATCTTCAGCCGCTGGTGCCAAGTGATGCTGCGGTTCGAGAAGGCGATGTACGAGAACCCGAAGCAGAACCTGAACGCGCTCTGGTGGGAGTTGGTGGCGAAGTACCAACAGGTGCAACCGCCGAAGGGCCGCAACGCCCCAGACTACGCGAGCAAGATTCACATCTGCTCGGCCCCGGTGTACTACCACAACTACATGATGGGCCAACTGTTCGCGTCGCAAGTGCACCACGCGCTCGCGAAGGAACTGTACGACGGCAAGCCGCGTGAGGCGCTGTACATCGGCGAGAAGAAGGTGGGCGCGTTCATGAAGACGAAGGTGTTCGAGCCGGGCCGCACGAAGCCGTGGAACGAACTGACCAAGTTCGCCACCGGCGAGGGGCTGAACGCGAAGGCGTTCGCCAAGGATTTCGAGGGGTAAGGGCGGCGAACGGCCGGCGTAAGCCCTTCGGCGTTTGGGTTCGGTGGCACAGGCTTTCTAGCCTGTGCCGCTCGGCGATTCAAAACAGCACAGGCTGGAAAGCCTGTGCCACAATTCAAGAGAACCGTCCGGCTCACACCGGCCGTTCGCCCTCACTGCTGTTGCTGCTGTTCCGACTCTTCGTTCGTGGGGGCTTCGCGGCGGAGGTTCGCCAGCACCATTGTGAGCGGGACGTGCAGCGGCGGGAGTTGGTCGCGCCAACTCAGAGTGGGCAGGCGCGGGAGTTCGCGCGTCTCCACGCGCGCGAAAATCTGCTCGGTGCCCGCGCCGCGGTAGATGCCCTTGTTCGGCGGCACGTCGGTGAAGTTGCGCCCGATCGCCACCTTTACGAAGTGCTCGTCGATCGCCACGTCGTTCGTGGGGTCGATGCCGAACCAACCGGCGTCGCCGAGCCACACTTCCACCCACGCGTGGCTCTGGCTCTCCTTGCCCGGCCGGTGGATGTACCCGCTCACGTACCGCGCGGGGATCGAGAACGAGCGCAAAATCGCGATCATCAGGTGTGCGAAGTCTTGGCACACGCCTTTGCCGCCCTTCAGCACGTCCGCGATGGGCGAACTCGCGCTCGTGACGGCCTTCGCGTACTCGAAGTTCGTTTTGATGTGCCGCGACGCGGCCATCGCGATGTCGATCACCCGCGCGCCGGTGCGCGGTTGCAGCGCGTCGAGGTGCGGCTCCAGCGCGGGCACCGGTTGCACCGGCCCGGTGAGCGCGAGGTAGTCGAGTACGCTCAGCGGCAGCACCTCCTCTTGCACCGGCCAGCGCAGTTCACTGTAGAGGTTCTGGTTGCGCCGCGGGTGCGTTTGCACCACGCTCGCGGCGAGCGCGACCACTTCGAGGTTCGGGGCGAGCAGGTTGAAGTGGTGAACGTTGTTCCCGAAGCCGTCGCGGTACTTGCTGACCGTTACCGGTTGGCTCACGCTCAGGTGGAACGACTGGCAACTCTGCCCCTCGTCCGAGAGCGGTTCGACGCGGAACTCGGCGAGCCACTCCGCGATCGGCTGCGAGTACCGCAAGCGCGTTTCGTGCTGAATTTCGAGGATCATGTCTGCCTCGTGGCGCGGGCGTTCGGCCCGCGCGCTCACGTCGTGAGCATGTACTGGTCGTGGATCGTGCGGCCGACCGCGATGCACTGCAGCAACAGCCCGTTCAGGCGGTCGGTGAACGCGCCGGTCACGAGGTGGCCCGGTTCGGTGTACTTCAGTTCGCTGATGAGCCGCCCCAACTGGCGCTCGGCGCGGCCGTTGCTGCGCCCGTCGGTGAAGCCGTCGATCGCGGCCAGCGCGCGCGACGCGCCCTCGAGACTGAACCGCACGGCGCGCGGAAAGTTCGTATCGAGCAACAGGAACTCGATCACCCGCTCCGGTTCCACGCGGCCCGCGACCCGCTGGTACGCTTCGAACGCGTTCGCGCTCTTGAGCACGCCGCCCCACTCGAGCGCCTTGAGCGAATCGTCGGTCAGGCGGTTCAACTCGGCGTACTTCACCGCGAGCAGGCGCAGCGTTTTGTCCGCGCGCTCCAGACTGCGCCCGAGCGCGATGAACTGCCAGCCCTCGTCGTGCGGGAGCGTCGCGTCGCACACGCCTTGGAACAGGTGGCACCCGGATTCGACGGCTTGGTAGTAATCGAACGGGGAGTGCCGCGCGCGGGCCTCGAAGTCGGCGTCGCGCAACTGCCAGTACAGCGCGTTGATGGCGCGCCACACCTCCGGCCCCACCGTGCCGCGGATGCCCCGCGCGTTGTTCCGCGCGCGGTTCACGCACCCGATGATCGAGCCGGGGTTCGACAGCTCGAACGTGAGCCACGACGCGATGGCGTGCGGCGACGCGACGCCGTCCGGTAGCGCCTGTTGGAGGATCGACAGGTTCGCGAGCCACGCGCGGTTGTCGTCGTCGGCGTCGGTGCCCGCGAGGTCGAGGTCGCGGTGGAACGTCGCGTTCAGCAGGCGCGCGACGGACTCGGCCCGCTCCAAGTAGCGGCTCATCCAGAACAAACAGTCCGCGACGCGCGACAGCACACCGAACCTCCGACTTCCTGTGGTCCGGTCACTCCGTGACCGGAGATTCTTTTCGCTGAGCCGGTTCAGTTGCATTGCTCTTCAAATCCGGTCACGGAGTGACCGGACCACAGAAGACTCACGCCAGCACCCACGTGTCTTTGCTCCCGCCGCCCTGACTGCTGTTCACCACGAGGCTGCCGCGGGGCAGCGCCACGCGCGTGAGGCCGCCCGGTACGACGGTGATCTTCTCGCCGCACAGCACGAACGGCCGCAGGTCGAGGTGCCGCCCTTCGAGCACTTTGCCGTCCACGAACGTCGGGTGCGTCGAAAGCGAGATCGTCGGTTGCGCGATGAAGTCGCGCGGGTGCGCCCGCACCTTCTCGGCGAACTCCGCGCGCTGCGCGGCGGTGCTCGCCGGGCCGATGAGCATACCGTACCCGCCGCTCTCGTTCACCGTCTTCACCACGAGCTTGTCGAGGTTCGCCAGAATGTGGCTCATGTGAGCCGGCACCATCGGGCGGAACGTTTCGACGTTCGGCAGGATCGCGTCTTGGCCGAGGTAGTATTTGATGACCGCGGGGACGAACGGGTAAATGCCCTTGTCGTCGGCGATGCCGGTGCCGATGCCGTTGGCGAGCGCGACGTTCCCGGCGCGGTACACGTTCACCAAACCGGGCACGCCGAGCAGGCTGTCGGGGCGGAACGCGAGCGGGTCCAAGAAGTCGTCGTCGATGCGCCGGTAAATCACGTCCACCGCTTGAAGGCCGCGCGTCGTCCGCATCCAGACGCGGTTCTGGTCGATCACCAAATCCCGCCCTTCCACCAACTCGATGCCCATGCGCTGCGCGAGGTAGCTGTGCTCGAAGTACGCGGAGTTGTACATGCCGGGGCTGAGCAGAACGACCGTCGGGTCCGGGCGACCGGGCGGCGCGATGTACCGCAGCACGTCCAGCAGGTGCGCGGGGTAGTCGTCGTTACTGCGCACGTCGTAGCCGTCGAAGATTTGCGGGAACACGCGCTTCAGCACCTGCCGGTTGTGCAGCATGTAGCTGACGCCGGAGGGCGTGCGCGCGTTGTCTTCGAGAACGAGGTAGCGCCCGTCGGTGTCGCGGATCAGGTCGGTGCCGCACACGTGAACGTAGATGCCCTTCGGCACGTCCGCGCCGACGAATTCGCGGCGGAAGAACCCGCCGCCGTAAATCAGCGCCGGGTCGATCACCTTGTCCGCGAGGATCTTCTGATCTTGGTAAAGGTCTTTCAGGAACAGGTTGATGGCGGTGAGGCGCTGCGCGAGGCCGCGCTCGATGGTCGCCCATTCGTCGGCGGGAATGATGCGCGGCACCGGGTCCATCGGCCACACGCGCTCGATGCCCTCTTCGGCGCGGTACACTGTGAAGCCGACACCGTCTTGCCGCATCGAAAGGTCGGTCATCGCCTTGCGGCGCGCGAACTCGTCCGGCGACAACTTGCTGAGCCGCTCGAACAGCGGGCGGTAGTGCGCGCGGGGCTGCTTGGCGGAATCGAACATCTCGTCGTAGGCCGAGCCTAGCGAGTAGTCCGAGAACAAATTCGGAGCGGGCACGTTCGGCATCGGGGGGGAGAGCCGCAGTTTCGGGCACAAGTGCGCGCGAGCGCGGCAGTTGTACGGTGCGAGGTCCGCATTTTCGCCACAGATCGCGCGATTCACAACCTTCTAAGGCAATGTGCGTGCCCAAAATCTCGACCGCTCTGCCGCGGGGCCGCGCGAACCGTAGAACGTCGGGGTTCAGCTGTTTGCTGCTCCGACGCACGAACCGGCCAAATACGCACTCGGAACCCTTCCGCATGTCGTACTGTCTCGGCATCCACACCCGGCACGGGATCGTCATGGCGTCCGACTCGCGCACGAACGCGGGGTTGGACCAAGCGAACGTCGCGCGCAAGCTGTTCACGTTCGTGAAGCCGGGCGCGCGCGCGTTCGTGCTCGTCACGAGTGGCGGGCTGTCGCTCAGTCAGAGTGTGCTCGCGGTGCTCACCGGCGAGTACCACGTCGGGAAGGGGCTGGCGAGCGCCGAAACGATGTACGACGCGGCCCGGTGCGTGGGCGACGCCGTGCGCGCCGTCGCCGCCCGCGATCGCGAGCACCTCGAGCGCGACAGCGTGTCGTTCAACGTGAACTTCCTGATCGGCGGGCAGATCGCGGGGCAGGCGCACGAGCTGTTCCTGATTTACCCGCAAGGGAACCCGCTGCGGGCGACGCCGGAAAGCCCGTTCCTTCAGATCGGCGAATCCAAATACGGCCGGCCGATCCTCGACCGCGCGGTGCGGTACGATTCGACGTCGCTCGAACAGGCGACGAAACTCGCGCTCATCTCGCTCGATTCCACGATGCGCTCGAACCTGACCGTGGGGCCGCCGGTCGATCTCGTGGTGTATCACGCGGGCGAGCTGCGCATCCGGCAGCAGATGCGCTTCGGCGCGGACGACCCGCAACTGCTGGCGATCCGCACGCAGTGGGAGCAGGAGTTGCGCGCCGCCGCGCAACGGCTGCCGGAAGTGAAATTCCCAGAAGGGTGACACCGCCCGCGCCCGCGGGTACCCTAAGAGCTAGCGGAAAAAACTGTGGGCGCGCGTAGCCCCAACAGTTGTGTCGCGGCCCCTCACCCGCGAACTTCGTTCGCTGCCCTCTCCCCGCTGGCGCGGGGCGAGGGCGGCACACGTCGGTTCCGTGTGCAGCCTCAACGCGCGTGAAGCGAAACCGGTGCGCGAATCGCGCCTGCCCTCGCCCCGCGCCAGCGGGGAGAGGGTGGCCGAGTCTTCGAGGCCGGGTGAGGGGCGCTGAGCGCGGATTGGGGCGACGCGGTTCAACCGGTTCTTTCCGCTGGCTCTAAGTGCGCCATGACACTCACATCGAAGCCGGTCGCGCTGTTCGTCGCGCTGGTGCTGCTCGCGGGCGGCGCGGCGGTCGCGTGGTTCGTGTCGCAGCGCGAACCGGCGCTCCCGCCGCCGCCGGTCGAAGGGGACGAGCACATCGCACCGGACCCCGCGCCGCCGGACCCGCGGCTGACGTGGAACTCGCCGTTCCGCAACATCAAGCCGGACGTGGGCTACACCGGCGACGCGCGGTGCGCGGAGTGCCACGCCGCAATCGCCACTTCGTACCACGCGCACCCGATGGGCCGCTCGGCCGACCTCACGCCCGACGCGCCGGTGCTCGAAAAGTACGGCGGGCCGCCGGTGAAGGTCGGCCCGTACACGTTGCGCGCCGAGCGCGACGCGACGGGCGCGGTTTCGCACGTCCTGAGTGCGAACGACGCCACCGGGAAGCCGCTCCCGGACTACGCGGTGCGCGCCGACGTGGCGATCGGGTCCGGCGCGCACGGCCGCTCGTACCTCACGGTCGAGCAGGGCAGCGCGTGGCAAACGGCGCTCAGTTGGTTCGCCCCGCAGGCGAAGTGGGACGTGTCGCCCGGCTTCGACCTCGGCACCGGCGGGCGGCGGTACGCGGTGCCGACGTGCCTGTCTTGCCACGTCGATTCGGTGCGCCCGGTGGCCGGCGCGACGAACCGCTACGAGGAGCCGCTGTTCGCGCGCCAAGCGAGCATCGGGTGCGAACGGTGCCACGGCCCCGGCGAACTGCACGCCCGCGAGCGCGCGAAAAGCCCGGCCGTGGCGAAGCCGGACCACAGCATCGTGAACCCCAAACACCTCGCGCCGGCGCTCCAGACCGCGGTGTGCGAACAGTGCCACTTGCAGGGCGAGGAGCGCGTGTGGCGGCGCGGCCGCGGCCCCTTCGATTTCCGCCCGGGGATGCCGTTCGACGAGTTCGTGACCGTGTTCGTGCGGCACCCGGACTTGGTCGACCTGTCGCGCTCGGTGGGGCAGCACGAGCAGATGGCGCACAGCAAGTGCGCGACCGCGAGCGGGAAGTTGGTGTGTACGAGCTGCCACGACCCGCACGCGGTGCCCGCGCCGGCGCAGCGCGAGGCGCACTACCGCGCGCGGTGCAACGCCTGTCACGAGCACAAACCGTGCACCGCACGGCGCGACCTGCGCGCCGACCGCGGCGACAGTTGCGTCGCGTGCCACATGCCGCGGGGCGACAGTTCCAACATCGCGCACGCGAGCGTGACCGACCACCGCATCATCCGCCGCCCCGCGCCGCGCCCGGCCCCGGGCGTGCTGTCGCCGGACGTGGCACCGCTGGTGCCGTACCGGCCCGCGGCGGTACCCGAACCGGACCTCGCGCGCGGGCTGGGCATCGCGCTGGGGCGCGCGGCCGTGCGGGTCCCGCCCGGCCCGGTGCGGGCCACCGTCGCGCGGCACGCCGAAGGGCACCTGAACCGCGCGCTCGCGACGGCCCGCGGCGACCCCGATCTGTGGACCGGGCTGTGTGCGGCCCGCGCCGCCCGCGGGGACGACAGCGGCGCGCTGGCCGCGGCCGAGCGCGCGGTGCGGCTCGCCCCGCGGTCCGAACTCGCGCACTCGGATCTGGCGGCCGCCGCGCTCGCCGCCGGTCGGTACGACCGGGCCGAGGCCGCCGCCACCGTGCTGATCGGGATGAACCCGCGGGCCGTTGACCCGCTGCTCACGCGCTCCGCGGCGCGCGCCAGTTCCGGCAACGGCCCCGGCGCGCTCGCCGACGCGCGGGCGGCACTGGCGCTTCACCCGCTCCACCCGCAGGCGCGGCTGCGCCTTGCGGTCGCGCTGCACCGCACCGGGGACGCGCGCGCCGCGGCAGCGGAAGCGGCCAACGCGCTCGCGCTGGCGACCTCCGACCGCCAGCGCAACGCGCTCCGCGAGCAGTTCGCCGCCGAAGCGCGCTAGGGCGCGTTCGGGCACGCGGCGGCGGCCTTGCGCCACATTGCGGCCAGTTGCGGCTTGTTCAGCCGGTCGCACGCCTCGGCGAGGCGCAACCGCACGGCCGCGTCCCGCGGCTTGTTCATCGCCTCGATGCTCAGCGCGCTCAGCGCGTCCAAATCCTTCTGAATCTCCGTCATGCGGGCCGCGGCGCGGGCCGCGTCGTCCTTCCGGCCCAGCGCCGCGTACGCCTGCGACAGCAGGTACTGCGACCGGTGGTCGCCCCGGTCCAACGCGCCCGCGCGCTCGTAGCACCCGGCCGCGTCCGCGGGTTGCTTCGCGTCGTCGTGCAGTTGGCCCCGCGCGCGGTACAGCACCGCCGCCGGCTCGCGCGCGAGCCGCGCGTCCACGAGCGGCACCGCTTCCGCCCCGCGGCCCACCCCGCGGAGCGCGTCGGCCCGCGCCGCGAGCGCTTCCGGCGTGTCGGCCGCGCCCTCGAGCGCGTCGAGCGCCGCCGCGTACTCGGCGCGGCGCACCAGCACCTCACCCAACTCGGCCCGCACCGCAGCGGCCACGTCCGGGGGTGGCGCGCGGCGCAGCGCTTCGCGGTACGCAGCCACCGCCTTTTCGTCGTTCGACAGGTCGCGGTGGATCAGCCCGATGAGCCGGTGCGGGCGCGCGTCGGTTGGGTCCAGTTCCGCGACCCGTGTGAGCACCTCCCCCGCCTCCGCGAGCCGGCCCAGATCGTACGCGACGGCCGCGAGTCCCCGGAGGGCGTCCGCGTGGTTCGGGTCCGCGTCGAGCACGAAGCGGAACACGCGCTCGGCCTCGGCCAGTTCGCCGAGTGCGAGCAGGCACCGCCCCGCGCGTTCCGCGGCCCGTACGCGGAACGCGCCTTCCGCTTTCACGCGGTTGAACTGTGCCAGCGCGCGAGCCGGATCGCCGGCCGCGAACAGCGCCTCGCCGCGGAGCAGGGCGGCGTGGTCGGTGTGGTCGGCGTTTTCGAGTCGGTCCGCGAGTTCGGCCGCGGCTCGGAGGTCGCCGCTTCGCAGGGCTTCGAGGCCGCGCGCGAGTCGGTAGTCCGGGCGCGTGACGCGGTACCGCCAGCCGCCGAAGGCGAGCGTTCCGAGGATCAGCAGAAACAGTACGATCCGGCGGCGCGTGGCGCGCGCGGCCGGATCGGAAGGGGTCGTCATGAGTGTGTCGTGCCGCGCCGCGGGGTCACTTCGAGTTCAGTTGAAGTTGGACACCGCCCGCGGCGGGAACCTTCACGCTCAGCGGGGTCTTTTCGATCGAGGCATACTGCTCGGGCAATTCGGACTTCACGCTGCTGCCACCGCCCGCAGTGGGCGGCATCATCATGCCCTTCCCGCCCTTGCCGGGCATGGGCACCATCGGTCCGCCCTTGTTCTTGTCGGCGTGCTTCATCATCGAATCCAAGTACGCCTTGTCGGCCTTCCCGTCTTCGCTCGGGGCCGTGCCTCCGAACTTCGGGTATTTTGTGACCAGTGCCTTGTACTCACCCGTCGGTACGGCGGTAATGGTGAAGTTGCCGCTGGCGTCGGTGACACTCGAGAACGGGTTCGTTCCTTCGGTACCAACAAACGTGACCGTCGCGTCGGCAACCGGCTTGCCGTTGAGTGAGACGCTGCCGGTGACGTCTTGGAGTTTCGGTCCGCAACCGGCGAGCGGTGCGAGGGCGGCGACGAACAGTGCGAGAGATAGCGCACGAACCATTGGAAGAAACTCGTGGTGGGAGGGAGAAAAAAAGGGCGGGATCGCTCCCGCCCTCGTGGTGGTTACTGAGTACCGCCGAACTTAGAAGTTCGGGATCGGCTGGCCGTCGTTGCGCCCGCCGAGGAACTGGTAGGTGCGGTGGTCGATGCTCTGGTTCAGGAACCGCACGGACCCGTCGGCAAAGACGAAGTTGGCCCCGCCAGAGTGGTTCGACTTAAAGCCCCACGAAACGTTCCAGTTGCGGTCGCGGCGCAAGCCGTTGTCGACGCTGCACGAACCGGTGCGGATCTGTTCCGAAACCCGCATGTTGATCGGGACGATGGTGCCGTGGTGCGACGCACCGCCGTTAAAATGCATCCAAGAGCCGTTAAAGTAGTGGTCGTGGTAGCGGGGCAGAGTCTCGCCGATCATAATCGTGTTCGAGGTGCCGTCCCGGATGGTCACGAGGGGGATCTTCACCCCGAGGCGGTTGTACAACCCGCGGATCCCGGCGGCCGAGAAGTCGTTCCCATGGTCCGGGCTGGCGGGAATCCCCGGCAGCGTGTTGCAGAAGGTTTGGTTGGGGTTGTCACCGCACCCGCCGTCGAGGCACTGCGGCCCGAGGCTGCCGGCGTAGTTGCTGAGCGACTCGTTTGCGTTGTAGTCGTCGCTCGGGCAGCGGAGGAACTTCGGGCGCGCCGAAAGGGCGGCAGCGTTGCTCCGCATGATCCCGGCACCGTTCACCGTGGTTTCGATGTTCGGCACGATCTTGAACAGCGCGTCCTGTTCCATGTACGGCAGCGAGTAAACGATCCAAGTGCCGCGGTCGTCGCCCCAGTTCTCACCGCCCCACGAATCGGCCGGGGGGCCGTTCACACTCTTGCCCATCAGACCGCCGCGCGGCAGATTGTCGTTCACGTCGTTGAAGCTGTGCTGCGCGATGCCGAACTGCTTCAGATTGTTCTGGCAGCTCATGCGCGCCGCAGCTTCGCGCACCTTTTGCACGGCCGGCAGCAGCAGGCCGATGAGGATCGCGATAATCGCGATCACAACCAACAACTCGATCAGCGTGAACGCGCGCCTGCGCGTCGGTGGGAGTACCACCCGGTGAGGGGAAAACATGGGGAGGTCCTAGCAGAGAGAATGATGCTTGAGCATCTGGATATTCCGTCTCCGGCCCTGTTGTGTCAAGTGAAAATGGCGAAAAATCGGTGTGCGACCCGCGAGCGCAGTGCCGGCGCAGCCCCCGAGACCGTGGCCACCCTTAGCGCCGTTTCTTCTTCTTGCGCTCGTCGGCGCGCTCTTTGGCGCTCTTGCGGTGCCCGGTGTCGCCCTTCATCTTCATGCCGTCCATCCCGCCGGGCAGGAACGCGCCCATCTTCCCGAGGCCCGTCACCATCTTCAGGCGCTGCCACATGCTCATGGACGCCATTTGCTTCATGAGCGCCCGCACCTGATCGAACTGCTTGAGGAACTGGTTCACCTCGTGCGGTTCCACGCCCGCGCCCTTCGCGATGCGGCGGCGGCGCGGCGTGTCGATCGTGTCCGGGTCGGCCCGCTCCTTCTTCGTCATCGAGTCGATCATGCCCTGCACGCGCTTCAGCGCCACTTCCGGGTCTTCGCCCTCCGGCACCATCTCCGCCATGCCCGGCATGCGCGAGATCATGTCCTTCATGCCCATCTTGGCGATCATCGCGAACTGCTTGCGGAAGTCGTCCAGCGTGAAGTTGCCCTTCTGAATCGCTTCCTGTTGCTTCTTCAGTTCGTCTTCGGAAAGCTGCTTCTGAATCTCCGCGATCTTGTTGACCACGCCCATCAAGTCGCCTTGGCCGAGGATGCGCCCGGCCATGCGCTCCGGCACGAACTCTTCGAGCTTGTCGACCTTTTCGCCCATACCGACGAACTTGATCGGCACGCCGGTGACGCCCTTGATCGAGAGCGCCGCGCCGCCGCGGGCGTCACCGTCGAGCTTCGTCAGAATGCAGGCGTTCAGTTCGAGCGCGTCGTTGAACGCCTTGGCGACGTTCGCGGCCTCTTGGCCGATCATCGCGTCCACGACGAGGTAGCACTCGTCCGGCTTCACGAGCTTGTCGATGCGCTTCAGCTCGTCCATCAGCGCGTCGTCGATCTGCAACCGGCCGGCGGTGTCGAGAATCACGGTGTCGCACAGCGCGCGCTTCGCCTGACTCACCGCGTTGCGGCACACGTCGACCGGGTTCGTCGCCTCGCTGTACACCTCTACGCCGATCTGTTCGCCGAGCGTGCGGAGCTGCTCGACGGCACCGGGGCGCTGCAAGTCGGCGGCGGCGAGCAGCGGCTTGCGGCCCTGCGCCTTTAAGGTGAGCGCGAGCTTCGCGGCGGTGGTCGTTTTGCCGGACCCCTGAAGCCCGCACAGCATGAGGACCGCGGGGCGGTCGGCGCGCTGCGGAATCTTGTGATCGACCGGCCCCATGAGCGCGGTCAGTTCTTCGTAGACGTTCTTGACGATCTGTTCGGACGGATCGACGCGCTGGAGCACGTCTTGGCCGAGCGACTTGGCTTCGACGCGCGCGATGAAGTCGTTAGCGACGTTGAAGTTCACGTCGGCTTCGAGGAACGCGCGCCGCACCTCGCGCAGGCCCTCTTTCACGTTCTCGGCGGTGAGCCGCCCGCGGCCGCGGAGCTTCTTGAGGGCGTCGCCGAGCGACCGCGTAATGCCTTCGAACATTGGCTACCACCGGGAGCGTGAAAACGTGCGTGCCGCGCCGAATCGATCAGCTTACTTTAAGACAACTGCGAGTGCGGTTCAACGGGACCGAAAGCCCGCCCGTTCTCGCCGGGTATGGTTCAGAAGGGATTTCACCGCTGAGACCGCAGAGGACGGTACGGGCCCGGCGGATCACGTGGTTGACGTGTGGGGTAGTTTGGGAGTCGTCTCTTTCCCCGTGTGGAGGACGTCTCCGTGTCGGAACTGTCAGCAGCGCCTTCGGGCACCGATCCGGGC
>Ga0169931_10009179_pt1 | contig 14314 bp, 10 predicted proteins | sample Kivu_15m_20L_FD_129675 | JGI IMG/M metagenome (GOLD analysis project Ga0169931, IMG submission 129675) | Freshwater microbial communities from Lake Kivu, Western Province, Rwanda to study Microbial Dark Matter (Phase II) - Kivu_15m_20L... | ecosystem: Environmental > Aquatic > Freshwater > Lake...
CGGGGAATTCTGCGGTGGATTTGGCCAGTCCCAGGTCGAGGAGCTTGACGACACCTCGACGATCGACGAGCAGGTTCGCCGGTTTCACGTCGCGATGAATGAGTCCAGCCCCGTGCGCATGTTCGAGACCTGCGGCGGCCTGAGCGATATAGCTCGCGGCGATATGCGCAGGCATCGGTCCGTGCCGTTCGACAAGCGCCTCGAGATCGCTCCCTTCGACGTATTCCATCACCAAATAGTGAATCTTGCCTTCATTTCCGAGGTCGTAGGCTCTGACGATATTAGGGTGGTCGAGCGCGGCGACTGCCTGGCCTTCAAAGTGGAAGCGGGCGAGATACTCGGCGTCGCTGACGCGGTGCTCGGGAAGCACCTTGATCGCCACGCGGCGCTGCATCAGGACGTGTTCGGCCAAATAGACGTTGCTCATGCCGCCGCTGCCCAAATGGCCCTGCAGCTTGTAGTTGCCAAGCATGAAGCCACGGTGCCGACCCTCGAGCAGCTTGCGGCACTGCCAGGTGGTCAGGACGCCCGATTCGATGAGAAACCGGCCCAGGTGCTGAGCATCGTCGAGCTCGGCAGCGCCGGCAGCCTGTTTCCAGGCAGAGACAAGCGTGCCCAGGCGAACAGGCTCGATGAGGCCGCTTCGCTCCACCAGCGCGATAAACCTGTCGACCGCGAACTTGGCCATGAGACTCGAGAGCGGGACGGTGACCGCCGACGGCAATGACGAGTGCGAGAAACTCCACTCATTCAACGGCCGGGCCGCCAATCCTGCGGCGCGACCTTCACCGGCCGGGTTCTAATTGTGACAATAACTTGGGGACTGCACTCCGGAAAGAGTACGTCGCGACGGCCGGCAGAGCAGCCCACCCGGCCAGCTTCGATCCATGCAAATCCGGCACCCGGGGTGCTAATTTCCGCTAGAGACAAGCCATTTGAGGAGATCGGGTTATGCAATCCATCACGCTCTACTCTCGCGAGGGGTGCCATCTGTGCGATATCGCCGCCGACGTGCTCTTGCGGAACATGCTGTCGTTCGAAGTGGTGGACATTGACGCCGATCCGGCACTTCGCGAGCGTTACAACGAGTGCGTGCCGGTCGTGGTGATCGATGGACGCGAACGGTTCCGCGGCCGAATCGACGAACTGTTGCTGCGGCGGCTGCTCGCGCACCGCAAAGCCAATTAGAACCTTGAGATCCCGACCGCGGGGAGCTTCGTTCGAACGAGCCGCTCGTCGTGGCATTGGCAAACCGATACAATGGCCCATTCTTAGCTCGCGATAGTTGCACAGTTTGCGTCAATTGGGGACCTGCGATGTCGGACTTGCTCGTGATCGGCGGAGGCGTCGTCGGCCTTTCGATCGCTTACGAAGCGGCTGGCCGTGGGCTTCGCGTCCAACTGATCGACGCGCAGCAGCCGGCGCGCGAGGCCTCGTGGGCAGGCGCGGGCATTCTGCCGCCGGCCGGCGAGCACTCGGCCAATCCTCTGGAACAACTGACGGCGCTCAGCAACCAGTTGCACCGCGATTGGGCGGCAGAGTTTCAAGCCACGACCGGAATCGACAACGGCTACCGGCCGTGCGGAGGTTTTTACCTTGCGCGCGATGGGCAGACCCGCGACGAGTTGGGGAAATTGCACGCCTGGGCAGTGGCCGAGGACGTTGCGATCGAGCCGCTTCCGCGCGACGAGTTGATGCGGATCGAGCCGGCGCTGCGACCTTTGGGTGAGCAGGTCGAGGCGGCCTACTTGCCAGGTGAATGTCAGCTTCGCAATCCCAGGCACCTCAAGGCGATGCTGGCGGCTTGCGTGCAGCGTGGGGTGGAGATCATCCCTGAAGCCGCCGCTGAAGATTTTGAGATCGAGCAGGGGCGAATCACGGCAGTGCGTACCGTGGACCACAGGTTCGTCGCCGGACAGTATTGCCTGGCAACGGGGAGCTGGACGACGGTTCTCGCCCGCAAGCTTCGGCTGCGGTTGGCGATCAAACCGATCCGCGGGCAGATCGCCCTGCTCAAATGCGAGCAGCCGTTGTTCTCGCGAATCGTCAATGAGGGGAAACGTTACCTGGTGCCACGGCTCGATGGTCGCGTGATTGTCGGTTCAACAGAAGAAGACGCGGGGTTCGACCACTCGACCTCGGAAGCCACCATTGCCGGGCTGATCGAGTTCGCGGCGAGCCTGGTTCCCCAGTTGTCGGAAGCTACGCTCGAAAAGAGCTGGGCCGGCTTGCGACCGGCCTCGCGCGACGGGCTGCCCTACCTGGGACAGATTCCTGAACTGGAGAATGCCTTTGTCGCAGCGGGACATTTTCGCAGCGGCCTGCAGCTTTCGCCAGGAACCGCGATCGTGATCAACGACTTGCTCGCAGGGAAGCTGCCCACGATTGATCTCAGCCTGTTTCAGCCCGATCGCCACGCCGGCGCCGAGGCCACGGCTGCCAGTTAAACCCCGACTGCCAGTTAAACGGATTCTCGCATGGCCATCGACACCCCCGCCAGGATTGCAATCATCGGCGCGGGTCCTATCGGACTCGAAGCGGCACTCTACGCCCGCTACCTGGGCTACGACGTCGACCTGTTCGAACGCGGCGATTTGGCCGAGCATTTGCGATATTGGGGGCACGTGCGGATGTTCACGCCCTTCGGCGAGAACCGTTCACCGCTCGCAATGGCGGCGCTGGCAGCCCAAGATTCGCAGTGGCAAGCTCCGGCCGACGACGCCTTTCTTACTGGTCGCGAATTTGTCGAGCGATACCTCGTGCCCCTGGCGAAGTCGGATCTGATCGCCGACGGCCTTCACGTGCATGCCGAGGTGCTGGCGATCGGGCGCGAAGGTTGGCTCCGCGGGGAAGGGGTTGGTAGCGAAGACCGCGCGGACAGCGATTTCCGCCTGCTTGTTCGCCAGCGCGACGCTGGCGGTCACCTGCAAGAGAAGCTCTTCACGGCCGAAGCGGTCATCGACACGACGGGCACGTACGGGTGCGGAAACTGGCTGGGCGCCGACGGGTTGCCCGCGGCGGGAGAAGTCGCGGCCCGATCGCACATCGAGTACGGCCTGCCCGATGTCTTGGGAAGCGCTCGCGGCCGCTACGCGGGACGCAGTGTGCTGCTGGTGGGCGATGGCGATTCGGCCGTCAGCACCTTGGTTTCGCTCGCGGAACTGGCCTCGCAGACGTCCGATACCTGGATTACGTGGCTGACGCGTACGCCCCCGGAAGGTTCCGAACGAGCCGCGGCCGGTTACGATCAGACGGCCTCCGCCCGATTGCACGCACGTGCCCGGCAACTTGCCGAGGGGGACGCCAACCACGTCACGCATCTGCCGCGGCAAACGGTGTGCAGCGTCTCGTGGCATGCCGATCTCGACCGTTTCAGTGTGCGACTAAGCGGGGAAGAAACCGAGCAACAGTTCGACCGCATCGTGGCGAACGTCGGGTATCGTGGCGAGTATGCCATGCTCGACGAATTGCAGCTCGAACGCACAGCAGCGACAGGCGCAGTACGAACGGTCGCCCCAGAGGGCGTCATCACCGCCGAGCCAGACTTTTACGTCCTGGGCGCCAAGAGCCGCGGCCGCGACAGCCGTTTTCGGATCGCCAAAGGGCATGAACAGATTCGCAAGGTCTTTGCGATCATGGGCGACCGCGAGGATCTCGACCTGTATCAATCGTTTCCGAAAGGAACCGCGACTGAATAAGCCCAGGAATTGCCATTCCTGGGTTGGTTCTCATGCGACGCCGCTCGAACCCAGGAAAAGCATTCCCTGGGCTTGGGGGCTAGCGTCCTTCGGCCTTTAGCCGTTCGTAGTCCGCATAGTCGTAGACGTCGAGCAGCGGGACTCCCTTGAACGTATGCTGATAGGCCGGCTTGGCCTGCTGGATCAGTCTTCGGTCGACGGGCGACCAGGCGCTGGGGCGGCGCTGAATCACATACCAGCGGAAGGTACCCTGATCGGTCGGCACGTGGACGAGCCGGCCCCAACGCTTGAGTAGCTCGAGGTTCTTCGGCGGCGCGGCAGCAAAGGCGATCTTCTCGCCGGGGCCTGTGTTCTGAGCCAGCCACTTGAGGGCATCGTCGTCGAGCGAGTCCCACCAGTAGGTCGGCTCCATGCCGAGCGACGTCGCGCCGCGCAGACCGCCGATCAGTCGGTTGTAGAAGGACAGCCCGTGCGGGAAGTAGCTGATGGCGTCGACGGTACCCATCGTGAGGACGATGCCGATGGTGACCTTGGCCCAGCCCTGAGCGACGATCTTTTCCGCGCTGTAGAGCGTTTCGCGATAGAGTCCCCTGCCCGCTCCCACGCCGGCGAGCGCTGCCAGGAAGGCGAAGCTCGGCAGGAACAGGCGGATACCATCGTGCGGCGGGGCCCAGGGCGTGGCCCTGACGAGAATCAGCGTGAACCATTGCAGGACGAGCAGCATCGAGATGGGATCGGTCCGCCAGCGCCGCACGGTGGACACGATACCAACGCCGGCGAGCACCAGTGACATCGGCGAGACAACAATCAGCGTCCAGACCAGGGTGTTGTAGAACGGCAGCGGATGATCGAGATCGTACATCCGGCCGAAGAACTGCGTGGTGATGTTGAGGCCGCGGTGATCCGCTCGGCCCAGGTTCAGCTCGAAGAAGGTTCGGATGCCGGCGAGCGGTTCACTCCACAGGGGCGGGTTCAAGGCGATGAACACCACGATTGCCACGGGAATCGCAATTGCCAAGGCAATCGCCGCGCCCCGATCGCGATACAGAATTGCCCAGGTGACGAACGGCGCAATCGCAAACCAGCCGGTGAATTTGGCTGCGAGCGTCAGACCGAGCGCAAGCCCCAACAGCGGGGCGAAGTAGCAACAGCGCCGCGCCGGCGCGAACGCAGCCCAGGCGAGCACCCAGGCCGCGGTCAGGGGGCCGTCGAGCGCGGCGAAATGAGCATGCGCAAATAAGCGAGGAATACCGAGTAGCACGCCCACCGCCACGATTGGCACGATCCACAGCGCGTAGTCGCGCCGCAGGCGGTAGAACATCGCCCCGGCCGCCAGCGCGAAGAACAGGCAAGGTCCGAATCGATAGCGCGTGAGCGGGGCGAGCCAGTTCGGGGCGATTCGCTCGCCCAGCGCCACGAGCATGCCCGAGAGCGGCGGATGCCCTTCGCGCACGGTGGTGTAGGGCCACGGCCCGTCGTCAGCGGCCAGGGACTCGGCCCGGAAGATCGTATCTCCTTCATCCCACACGATGGGGATGCCAGGAGAAGTGAGGAGGAGCAGCAGCGCGCAGCAGATCGCAACCGCCGAGGAGACCGCCAGATCACGCGTTCGAGAAGCGCCACTCACATCAGCCGATTGTAGCATCTTGCGCCATGGCTACTCGGGGGCGACCGTGACCAGCTCGTTGCACACGGCCTCGATCTGGGGAGCATTGATCCGGACTTGCTCCTCGGCGTAGCCAATGAGCAGCGCCAGGTCGCACAGCCGGTTGATCCGCCGCGGATTGCCGCCGGCCAGTTCGTGCAGCGTGGCGAGCGCCTCGCTGCTGAAGATCTCGCGCGTGGCGCCGGCCGCTTGCATGCGATGGTTCACATAGCTCACGGTCTCTTCCAGGTGCAGAGGCCTGAGCAGGCACTTCACGCCAAGCCGGGCTTCGAAACCTGGCAAGCGAGCAATCGCCGGAAGCAGGTTCGGTTGTCCGGCCAGGATCAAGGTGAGTGCCGGCTGCGATTGCGATTCGAAGTTGAGCAGCAACCGCAACGTATCGAGCGACTCCGTCTCGAGCAGGAGCTGAGCTTCGTCGATCGCCACCACGGCGTGTGAGCCCTTGCGGGTGTTATCTTCCAGGAATTTCTGGATACGGCGTACGCTTTCGTCAACCGTGGTGGCCGAAGTTGTGGTCGTCAAGGCTCCCAGCTCGGCGGCGAGGTAGTTGAGCAGTTCGCCGACGGACATTTGTGGAAACACCAGATGGACGAACGGCGTGCAGTTGGGGCTAACCTGTCGGCGAAGTGAGTTGATGAGCAGCGTCTTGCCCACACCCGCGGCACCCGCCAGGAGCGCTGCCCCGCGGCGGTTTTCGACCGTGTAGCGCAGCTTGAGCAGCGCGCCTTGGTGAACTTCGCTGGGGTAATAGAACCTGGCGTCCGTGCAATTCCCGAACGGGCGCGATTGCAATTGCCAATACGATTCGTACACCGCATTCCCCCCGCAGCAAGTTTAAGAGCCGACGGCCGCCGGTCGACGGACGCCCGGATGATTCGCGCCGCGGGGATGATCCGGCCCGGCGGCAAAGTTTTCAATGATGCCCGCCACGGTGAGGCCCGCGCGCGCCAGCTTGTTGCAGGTGCTGGCCAGTGCGTCGCGGTCGTGATCGCGCAGATCGTCGACCAGATACAGCCGATCGAGATGAACCGCGGAGGCAAAGGCCGTCAGCTCTGCGACCGAGGGCTTGGTGCCCAGTGGGGGCAGATCGACCAGCACGAGGTCATAGTGTTCGCGGAGCGTGCCAAAGATTCCGCCCGCCTTGAGCGAAGTGGGGAGCACCGTGCCGCTGGTCACGGCCGAACGCCATGGCAAGAGCGTGATGCCGTCTTCGACCGCCGCGATCAGCGATTCGCCGAGCGCCAGTTCGCTGGCCAGGAGGTCGTCCCAGCCAGTTTGAACCACGACGCCACACGCCTCGGCGAGCTCTGGGCGGATGCAATCGGCATCGACCACTACGGGCCGCATGCCGCGGTTGGCGAGAATCTTCGACAGGGCGAGCAGCGTCGTCGTGCGGCCTACGTTGCGATGCAGCGAGCTGATGCCCAGACATTTCTGGCCGCCGGCCATGGCTTCGATGATCGTGTCGGCGAAGCGATCCCAATGCGGACGCACCCGCACGAGTAGTTCCTCGCAACAAGCCGGCCAGGGAAAGCGATCCACCTCGAGCATGGCGCGCCAGGAGTCGTGCACCTTGGGACGCGGCGAGTAGCTGCTCAGCGGCAAACTTTCGCTCGTGTCGCGGCGGGCCGGCGGATGCTGCTCGACACGCGTGGCGGCGCCGCTCAATCTCCGCTCGCGGGCCGTCGCAGGCGACGGGGCGACAATGTGCGGCGGCGCGGAGGCACGCGCGCTTGACTCAGCCACATGCGGCTGGTCGGTGAAGGCTTTAATGAACGATTTGTCGAAGCTGCTCATTGCGGCACCGGCACGGTTAGATCAAGGGGATGAGCTTCGCCACCTGGCACTGGAGAGGCGACCGGCGTTTCGCGGGCAGCAGTGCGAGCGACCGGGCCGGCTGGGGCAGCTGCTGGGGGCGCACTGGCTTCCTGCCAGACCGGGGCCGCGGGCAGCTCTGGTTCTGGAGACGCCTCTGGCGTTGCGGCTTCCGGCTGGGCTGGCTCAGCCGCCGGCGCTTGAGGCGACTTCACGTTGCCTTGCGGCCAGGCGTCGTAGCTCGGGGCATCCGACTCGGATCCATCCGGCGCACTACCAGTGGGGGCAGGAGGCGACGCGATTTCCATGCTGGACGGCGCTGCAGCCTCGGCGGTAGTCGCTGTGCTGGCAGGCGGTGGCGTCCATTTGGGAGCATCTGAGTCGCCAGCGGTATCCAGCGGCGGCGGATTCCATGCCGGCGTCGCATCGACTTGCGCTCGGGCCGGAGCAGCCGGCAGATCCTCGCCCGTGGGCTTCGGTCCACCGCGACCGCCAAAGATCAGCCACAGGGCGATGAGCGATCCCAGACCAATGAAGCACCAGTGCAGGATCGAGAAGATCTTGTTGAGCGTGCTGGGAGGAGCCGGAATCGCCGCCAGGTTCGGCAGCCGCAGCGCCGTTGGTGGCAGCGCCTCGTCGGCTTTGGCGAGCACGAGTTCAGCCGGGATCGGCGCGTCGCTCGCAACAGCCCGAGGACGGCGGACGTTGATCACAGCCGGCCCGACGTCGCCGGTGGCCGGGCCAGCGCCATGCGGCGTGGTATGGAACGCAGCCATCGTTCATCCGTGCGGTTGAAGGTTGGTGATTGTGGTCGACGCGCCGCCACGAGGCACGAAGCGCGCGCGACGCCGACTGGCAGTTGATATCGGGTGTGGATGGTAGCGATCTTGAGCCTTCTTGCGCTTGCGGCGACTGGCGAATTTGGGACGACTTGCCAGCCAGCCCCGCCGCGCGAACCATTCTGCTAGCCGCTAGCTCTTATGGTCCTAAGCTGAACCGTGGACGGCGGTTGCAGGCAGTGCGGCAGTGTGCGATAGTTCTTTTAAACGCAAGCTACTCCCGCGAAAGCGGTTAGCCACCTTCAAGCGCGGTCTGGCCACGGGCAGAACGACGGAAACCCTGAGCCCTACCGCCCTTTTCTCTATTTCAGTCGAGACTCCATGGCAGTCCTGCAGCAAGCACAGTCGGCCGAAGTCCTGCATAAGCTCCTCGAACAGCGGATCCTGGTGCTGGACGGGGCAATGGGCAAGATGGTCCACGCCTTCAAGTTTTCGGAGGCCGACTTCCGGGGTGAGCGGTTTCGCAGTCACCACAAGGATCTGAAGAACTTCATCGACGTGCTGGTGCTAACCCAGCCGGATGCGATCGAGCAGATCCACCGGCAGTACCTGGAGGCCGGGGCTGACATCATCGAGACCAATACCTTCGGCGCCACCAGCGTAGCGATGGAGGACTTTGGCCTTCAGGATTGCGTGCGCGAACTGAACCTGGCGGCAGTGGCGCTGGCGCGAAAGGCGGCCGACGAGCTCAGCCTGCAGAACCCCGACAAGCCGCGGTTCGTGGCCGGCTCGATCGGCCCCACGAACAAGCAGCTTTCGATCGCCGGCAATGTGAACGATCCGGGCTATCGCAGCGCCACGTTTGACCAGATGGTGGCCACGTACTACGAACAAGTGGACGCGCTGGTTGAAGGCGGTGTCGATCTGCTGTTGTGCGAGACGGCGTTCGACACGCTGGTGCTGAAGGCCTGTTTGTTCGCCGTCGAGCAGTACTTTCAGGATCACGGCATCCGAATTCCCGTGATGGCATCGTTCACGATCTTCGACGGCGGACGCACGCTCTCCGCGCAAACGGTAGAGGCCACCTGGAATTCGATTGCTCATGCGAACCTGCTCAGCGTCGGCATGAATTGCGCGCTGGGGCCCGACATGCTCCGCCCGCATGTAGAGGAGCTGTCGCGCATTGCTCCGATCTATGTGAGCTGCTACCCGAACGCCGGCTTGCCGAATGCCTTCGGCGGCTTTGACGAAACGCCCGAGATGATGGCCCGCGTGCTGGGCGAATTCGCCGCCAACGGCTGGCTGAACATCGTCGGCGGTTGCTGCGGCACCACGCCCCCGCACATCAAGGCCATTGCCGAGGCCGTGGCGGACAAGCCTCCGCGCAAACGCCCCAAGCTTGCACCGCTCACCCGGCTCAGCGGGCTGGAACCGCTCACACTGCGGCCCGAGAGCAACTTCCTGATGATCGGCGAGCGGACCAACGTTACGGGTTCGAAGAAGTTCGCTCGGCTGATCCTCAACGAGAAGTACGAAGAGGCGATTGCCGTCGCGCGAGAGCAGGTCGAAGCCGGGGCGAATGTCATCGACATCAACATGGATGAGGGGATGCTCGACGGCGAAGCCGCGATGACTAAGTTCCTGAACCTCGTCTCGGCCGAGCCCGAGGTGGCCCGGGTGCCGATCATGGTCGACAGCTCGAAGTGGTCGGTCATCGAGGCGGGGCTAAAGTGCATTCAGGGCAAGGGGATCGTCAACTCGATCAGCCTGAAAGAAGGCGAAGAGCAGTTTCTGCAATACGCGCGGCTCGTGCGCCGCTACGGCGCTGCCGTCGTGGTGATGGCCTTTGATGAAGAAGGCCAGGCCACGGAAATCGACCGCAAGGTAGCGATCTGCGAACGCGCTTACAAACTGTTGACCCGCGAAGTGGGCATGCCGGCCGAAGACATCATCTTTGACCCGAACATTCTCACCGTCGCGACCGGCATCGAGGAACACAACCCCTACGCGGTGAACTTCTTCGAAGCGACGAAACTGATCAAACAGCGCTGCCCGGGGGCGAAGGTGTCCGGCGGTGTGAGCAATGTGTCGTTTTCGTTCCGCGGCAACGACGTGGTGCGCGAAGCGATTCACGCAGCGTTCCTGTACCATGCGATTCGCGCCGGACTCGACATGGGCATCGTTAATGCCGGTCAGCTCGCCGTTTATGAGGAGATTCCCAAGGACCTCTTGGAACTCGTCGAAGACGTACTCCTGAATCGCCGGCCGGACGCGACCGAAAGGCTGGTAACCTTTGCCGAAACGGTAAAGAAGCAGGGCGGACCGAGCGAAGCCCAGACGCTGGCCTGGCGGTACGAACCGCTCGAACAGCGTTTGTCGCACGCGCTGGTGAAAGGCATCGTCGACTACATCGACGAGGACATCGAAGAAGCGCGGCAGAAGTACAACCGCTGCCTGTCGATCATCGAAGGTCCGCTGATGGACGGGATGTCCGTCGTGGGCGACCTGTTCGGCGCGGGCAAGATGTTTCTGCCGCAGGTGGTGAAAAGCGCCCGGGTGATGAAGAAAGCCGTGGCATACCTGTTGCCTTTCATGGAGCAGGAAAAGATCGAAGCCGGCACGGTCGGCCAGGCCGCGCGCGGCAAGATCCTGATGGCGACGGTGAAAGGCGACGTACACGATATCGGTAAGAACATTGTCGGGGTTGTGCTCGGCTGCAACAACTACGAAGTCATCGACATGGGCGTGATGGTCCCGGCCGAAAAGATCCTGGAGACCGCCCGCAAGGAAGGCGTCGACATGATCGGCTTGTCGGGCCTGATCACGCCGAGCCTGGACGAAATGGTTCACGTGGCCAGCGAGATGGATCGCCAGGGCTTCGACATTCCACTCTTGATCGGCGGAGCGACGACCAGCGCCAAGCACACAGCAGTGAAGATCGCGCCGGCCTATCGCCACACGACCGTGCACGTGCTCGACGCTTCGCGCAGCGTGGGCGTGGTCGATCGCCTGAAGAGCGACGACATGCGAACGGCCTTCGAAGCCAAAAATCGCGAGGAACAGGAAGCCCTGGTCGAAGCGTACAACCAGCGCCAGCAGGTGACGCTCACCCCGTATGCCGAGGCCAAGCAGCGGCACTTGCCCACCGACTGGGCCAAGGTGCAGATCGATAAGCCCTCGTTCACCGGTGTGCGGGTGCTCGATGACTTCCCGCTGGAGAAGCTGGTGGACTACATCGACTGGTCGCCGTTTTTCCTGACCTGGGAGCTGAAGGGGAAATATCCCAAGATCTTCAGCGACCCGACCTACGGTGAGAGTGCGAAGAAGCTCTACGATGACGCCCGAGTTCTGCTCGACGAAATCGTCCGCGGCAAGCTGCTGAAGGCCCGGGCCGTGTACGGCTTTTGGCCGGCGGGCTCGGTGGGAGACGACATCGCGTTGTTCACGGATGAGTCGCGATCTAAGGAGCTCGTACGGTTGCACACGCTGCGGCAGCAGTGGGAGCGGAAGGGTCAGAAACACTTCACCGCGATGGCCGATTACGTGGCGCCGGTCGACAGCGGCCGGCAGGACTACGTCGGCGCGTTCGCGGTGACGGCCGGCATCGGCTGCGATGAGTTGGCAAAGAAGTACGACGCCGATCACGACGATTACAACTCGATCATGGTGAAGGCCCTGGCTGATCGGCTGGCCGAGGCGTTTGCCGAATGCCTGCACAAGATCGCCCGCAACGATTGGGGCTATGGCGCCAGCGAACAGCTTTCAAACGATGATCTGATCGACGAAAAGTATCGTGGCATCCGTCCCGCGCCGGGCTATCCGGCCTGCCCCGACCACACCGAGAAGCGGACGCTGTTCCATCTGCTCGACGCCACGCAGGCGACCGGCATCGAGCTGACCGAAAGCTTTGCCATGCATCCGGCGGCGAGCGTCAGCGGCTGGTACCTTGGACACCCTGAAGCCCGGTACTTCTCGGTCGACCGCATCGATCGCGATCAGGCCAGCGACTACGCCGCCCGCAAAGGCATGCCGCTCGCCGAGATCGAGCGATGGCTATCACCGAACTTGGGTTACGACCCGAAGCGGTAGACGTTCTGCGATGTCGAATGATGTCAGCACTACCGGTTCGCTAATTGGTAGCCCGAAGCGCGAGCGCAGGGGTTTCGTCGCCGCGAATCTAGTGATGGGCCGCGCGACTGGCGGCACCGCCACCGGTACCCGCACGTTCGGCCAGGCGTAGTTGGGCGCGGGCCTGGCGTTCCAGCCGATCGCGAATGGCGATCAGTTCGTCGGTGTCGGCTTTGCGAGCCTGGGCCGCTTGGAGCAGTTCGCGAGCGACCTTGGCGTCGAGCGCCGAGGCGGGCACGGCCCGGTTGGTCAGGACCGAAACCACGTTGTCGGCGACCTGGACGAAACCGCCGTCGACGTAGAACCGCGTGGTCTGGCCGCCGACCTCGACACGGAGCTCGCCATAGCCCAGGCGACCGATCAGCGGCGCGCGGCCCGGCATGATGCCGATCTCGCCGTCGTAAAGCGGCAAGGCCACGAACTCGGCCGAGGTTTCCAGCACCGTGGACTCGGGCGTGACGACGATGAGGTTGAGTTGGGCCATGGCGGTAGTCGATCCTGCTAAGCCGCAAACGGTGCGGACACCGCTCGCAGCAAGTTCACGTCAATTTTGAGATTAAGCCTTGGCGGCCATCTTCTTGGCCTGCTCTTCGGCCTGCTCGATGGCGCCCACGTACATGAAGGCCTGCTCGGGCAGGTGATCCCACTTGCCGTCGGCGATCTCCTCGAAGCTGCGGATCGTGTCGGCCAGCGGGGTGATTTCGCCCGGCTTGCCGGTGAACACTTCGGCCACGAGGAACGGCTGCGACAGGAAGCGCTCCATGCGGCGGGCACGGTGCACGACCAGCTTGTCCTGTTCGCTGAGTTCTTCGACACCCAGAATCGCGATGATGTCCTGCAGTTCGCGATAACGCTGGAGGGTCGTCTGGACGCGGCGGGCGACATTGTAGTGACGCTCGCCCACGTACTGCGGATCGAGAATGCGGCTCGAAGAAGCCAGCGGATCCACCGCGGGGTAAATACCCTTTTCGGTGATCGAACGCTCGAGGTAGAGAAACGCGTCAAGCTGACCGAACGCGGCAGCCGGGGCCGGGTCGGTCGGATCGTCTGCCGGCACGTACACGGCCTGCACCGAGGTGATGGCACCCTTCTTCGTCGAGGCGATGCGTTCCTGCAGAGCACCCATCTCCGTAGCCAGGGTGGGCTGGTAACCCACGGCGCTCGGCATACGACCGAGAAGCGCGGACACCTCGGAACCAGCCTGCGAGAAACGGAAGATGTTGTCGACGAACAGCAGTGTGTCGGCACCCGTCTGATCGCGGAAGTACTCGGCCATGGTGAGGGCCGAGAGAGCGACGCGGAGACGAGCTCCCGGCGGCTCATTCATCTGGCCGAACACCATGCACGTTTGTTCGATAACGCTGCGGCCGGTGTCACCGATCTTGGCTTCCTGCATCTCGAGCCACAGGTCGGTACCTTCGCGAGTACGCTCGCCCACACCCGCGAATACTGAGTAACCACCGTGGGCACTCGCGATACGAGCGATGAGCTCGGTGAGAATAACCGTCTTACCGAGACCGGCACCACCGAACAGACCGGCCTTACCACCGCGGACGAACGGCGTGAGCAAGTCGATAACCTTAATACCGGTTTCGAAGAGCTCGGTCTTGGTCGAGAGGTCTTGCAGAGCCGGAGCATCGCGATGAATCGACCAATGCTCTTCGGCGTTGACCGGACCGCGGCCGTCGACCGGCTCGCCAATCAGGTTGAACACGCGGCCCAGCGTTTCCTTGCCGACGGGCACGGTCACCGGGGCGCCGGTGTCGAGGCACTCCTGGCCGCGGATCAGGCCGTCCGTCGAACCCAGAGCGACGCAGCGAACGCGGCCGCCGCCCAAGTGCTGCTGGACTTCGCCAGTCAGGTTGACCTTCACGCCCTTGTGCTCGGCGTTGATCTTCACAGCGTTGTAAATGGCCGGCAGACGGGACTCGGGATACTCGACGTCGAAGGTCGAGCCGATCACCTGCGTCACGTGGCCGATGTTTTGCGTGCCGGGCTGATGGTTCGTTGCGGTTGCCATGATCTCTCGCGCGGTTAAATGCGTCGGTTTGGTTGTGTGTCTTGAAGGTTCGCGGCGGAACTACCCTTTGAGGGCTTCCACGCCGCCGATGATTTCCATGATTTCGCCCGTGATCTGCGACTGGCGAGCCCGGTTGTAGGCCATCGACAGTTGCTTGATGCGGTCGCCGGCACTTTTCGTGGCAGCTTTCATCGCGACCATGCGGGCC
>Ga0169931_10009180_pt1 | contig 14313 bp, 8 predicted proteins | sample Kivu_15m_20L_FD_129675 | JGI IMG/M metagenome (GOLD analysis project Ga0169931, IMG submission 129675) | Freshwater microbial communities from Lake Kivu, Western Province, Rwanda to study Microbial Dark Matter (Phase II) - Kivu_15m_20L... | ecosystem: Environmental > Aquatic > Freshwater > Lake ...
CTGCCATCGGCCCGGATATACTCTTTTTCATAAGGTCCATAGCGGCCGGTGCTTTGCAGGATCCTGAGTTGTTCCTGCTCCTGTGTTTCATATTCACGCGGCGTCAGTTGCCAGTAACCCAGCGTGATAAATTGATCGACGCTATAGCCGGTAGGCGTAACCAACGCCTGATTGATACTGAGATAACGCCCTGTTTCCAGATCGTTCAGTGCAATGCCGACCGGTGACAACTCAAATAGGCTGCGCAATCGCGATTCATTAGAAGCCAGTTCTAATTCGGTTTGTTTGGCCTGCGAAATATCATGGATATAGCCGTGCCATAACACACTGCCATCTTCCAGTTGCTCAGGTAACGCATTGCCTTCCAGCCAGCGGACTTTGCCGTCGTCTAAACGGGTACGGTACTGGCAATGCCATACCGACAGGTCGTTCCGCGATACCGCTATCGATTGTTCGATTCTGGGTAAATCAGCAGGGTCTAATCTGTCAAACACCACGGCCGCATCATGCAGTACTTCTTCTGGTGATACCTGATAAATATCGCGGATCCCCGGACTGCTATACGGGAACGCCGAACGGCCATCCGGCCACACCTGGAACTGGTAAACCATACCGGGTATTTGTGCAGTAAGTTTGTGCAGGTGCTCATTCTGTGCAGCACGTTCTAACGTAGCACTCAGCCAGCGGGCAAATAAGCGGATAAACATCCTGACGGCGGGTTCTGCTTCACTGTTCGAGTTATGTTGGTGGCAAAACATCAATATCCCTTGCTGCCCGGCCCACTCCAACCGGATGCAGACCACCGCTGACCAGGCATGCGCCGCCAACCAGGGATGCTGTTGATGCGTAGTACACCAAATCACGTCGCCACTTTGTACCTGCAACTTTAACTCGGCAGAGACAGCGAGCATGTCATTGTGCAACGGCCCGCCGCTGGTGAAACGGCTTTTCCAGTGTTCGCCAAGATCCAATAGCAAATAAGCGCCAACCGCATCAAGTTGACGCACCGCCATCGTTAAAGCTGTAGTTACATGCTGCTGCAGATCGGTGATATTCAGGGCGGCAATACCACTTAATGCCTCCAGCATGCCCATTTGCCGCAACACGGTTTGTTGCGCCTGAATTTCCGGCGAAATATCCAGTAAAAACCCGTCTTTGCATAACCACTGGCCATCCGGGCTATATCGATGTTGTCCACGGTCGTTGACCCAAATCCACTCACCACTTTGCCGCTGCAGGCGATATTCGATATTCCAGTGCTGGTGCTCATTTTTCTTTAGTGTCCGCTGATAGCCAGCAAGATCGGCCGGGTGGATCAGAGCCTCCAGCTGCATATTGCCAGCAATAAATAACTCCGTGGCATAGCCGGTTAACTGCTCGATCTGCGGGCTCAAAAAAGTAAAGCTGCCTGCATTGGATTGCCGGTAACTGACCGCAGGCATATTGCTGAGCAGCGATTCAAAATCGTCTTTACTCTGTTGCAGTTGCTGCTGAATAAGCTGTTGCTGGCTGATATCAGCATGCGTACCGTACATCAGCAAAGGCTGACCATCCGGCGTACGGGTTTTTACCTGACCGCGATCATGCACCCACACCCAATGCCCTTCCCGATGCAACATCCGGCAGACCACATCGTAATAGTTAGTGTCCCCTCGGAAATGGCGCTCTAACGCCTTACTACTGATTTCAGCATCATCAGGATGCAAAAAACGCAACCAGGTATCGATCGAAACAGGCTCTAACTCGGCCAATTGATAACCAATAATCTCTGCCCATCGTTCATTAAAAGTGGTGGCTCCGGTCTGAACATTCCATTCCCAAGTTGCAATATTGGTTGCTTCCAACACCGCGGTTAACCGCCGTTCATTGCGCTGAATGTGCTCCAATTGCTTTTTCTCATCGGTAATATCGCTTTCTATCGCGATAAAACCGCTGAGCTCCCCAGTCTGATCGAACAAAGGATCACACTGAACTCTGACCCAATAAGGTACAGCGGACTTCGTGTAGTTAATCACATCAACTTTAAAGGACCGGCCCTGGCGCTGCGCCTCACGCATCACGGCAACCGTCTCCTGATCAGTCAAAGCCCCTTGCAAAAATGAGCCCGGCTTTTTCCCCAAAACTTCCGACAACTGATAACCGGTGAGTAATTCAAAAGGCTGATTGACCCAAACGATTTGACCATGTGGATCACTCACCACCACCAGATTGGTCGTTTTTTGCACCACTTCCGATAGCTGATTGATTTCCTGTTGAATACGGCGGCTGCGTTGCTCCACACGACGGGCATGCACCAGCTGACCGACTGACGCAATTAATGGCCGTAAAAACTCCACATCCGTCGCACTGTACCCCTGTGGCTTGTTGGCAAGCCCGATCATGGCGTTCATTTGCCCATTAAAAACGACCGGGAGGCCCAGAAATGCATGCAATGGTGGATGACCGGCCGGCAGCCCCTGACTGCGGGGGTCCCCAGCCGGATTATTGGATATCACCACTTCAGTATGTCGAATGGCATGTCCGAATAAAGTATCCAGATTGTGAAACTCTAATCCACCAGGCGCATGTTGTTGGTAAAACTGCCTGGTGGCATCGTCCCAGGCAATATTGGTTAAGGCAAAAGTTTTCAGATAAGGTTGATTACTCTCATCATAGAGAATTTCGCCAATAAAGCCGTATTCACTGGCCATAATCTGCAATAACTCGGTGAGTAATCGATCATAAGCATCATGTTGATTATCGGTCAGGATAAAGGCACTTTGCAGTTCGGTGATAGCCGAGACTAAACGTTTACTTTTATCCAACACCGCACTGGTTTGATACAACACGGTATTTTGCAGCTCACGCTGACACAGGGCTGCAAAAACGGCAAATTGCTGCTGCTCGGCCTGGCTTAATTGGCGAGGTGAACTGTCAATCAGGCACAAGGTCCCAAGCTTATACCCGTTGCAGTCTGTGAGTGGATAACCCGCATAAAAACGAATGTTCGGTGCGCCGGTGACCAACGGATTATCGGCAAAACGCGGGTCAGCGGCGGCATCCGGTATATGAAATAACTTGTCTTGCAGTATCGCATGTCCACAAAATGAGATATCACGGCTGGTTTCGCAGGCGGCTAAACCCTGTTTTGATTTGAACCACTGCCGGTGTTCATCGACCAATGAAATCAAAACTATTTCACAGCCGAATGTGCTCTGAACCAGCGCGGTCAGTTGATCAAAACGCTCTTCCGCTTCACTATCCAGCACCCCCAACGAGCGCAATGCAGCCAGCCGCTGCGGTTCAAAAACGTCATGCCCTGGAACCTGCAAACACTACCTCCATTGGTGAGCAAAGTGATTGTTCGCTCGGACGCCCGACGTTGTCACACGTTTTGCAGCTTCAGCAACACCCGTTCGATCAGTTCTTTTTGCTGACGGCCGGCATCAATACTCTCATCAAACAAGTCTCCGGCTTGTTTTAAAGCATCATCGATATGATTCATCAGGATCATTTCTTCACTTTCAATGAGGTTAAACTGCGCCAGTTCAGCTTTGATATTGGTATGCATATCAAACATAATTTTTTCAAATTGTTCGGAATACGCTCGGCTACTTTGTTCAGCTTCTAATGCAATCGCTGCCAACACACTGGACGCACTTTTCATTTTGGTCTGTTTTTCTGCATCGCGCTGCTGCATTAACAATGCAATCAACCGGGTGTCCAGCCCATTAAACAATAAACAAATTTGGTCTTTTAATGAGCCATACCGCTCCTCGTCCTGCAGCGGCATGTTGTGAAACAACAATGAGACATAATCGTAGTTCAAAAAAGTTAATTGCTTCCAATGGTACATACGGCCTTTATGCCGCGATGCCTGCATTGTTTCGCGTTCAATCGCTTTCTCAAGCCCATCCCAGCGGAAAAACAAAGCAGGCTCCTGATGGAAAAACATGATCGATACTTTCAGGTCGAAATGCTGCAAGACCTCAAATGTTGCGCGGGCAATCGACTCAGCATCCGGCAACTGATGGATAGTTTCCTGATAACGTAGTATTTCACCGAGTTCTGACGAAGTCCGCATCGCGCTGAACGCCATCTGCATCGCAGCTTGTGCCTGCTCTCCCTTGCTGACAAACTTCTGGCGCAGTTGATGCACTTGCTGCAACTTAACGCCTAACTCTGCCAAGCGGACCGGTTTGACCAGATAGTCATCAGCTCCCACTTCAAAGGCTTTCAAAATGTCGTTATCGTTCATCAAACCCGAGGTAAAAATAATGCCGGCACTATCGAGCAAATAATCTTGCCGAAATATCTGGCACAATTCATAGCCATCCACCTTGGGCAAATTGATATCCAGCAACAACATGTCCGGTGGGCTACCCATCGCCTGCTTCACCTGCTCCAGACCACCGGCAGGATACTCAGCAAAATGCATCACCCGGTGTCCTTTGGATTGCAGATACTCGATAGTCATCGCCGCCACTTGCTCATCATCTTCGAAATACAAAATGGTCAGATTTTGCAATTCATTCATCAGCATATCCTTATTTACAGTGACTGTTAGGCTCAGTGCAGACTTTTCCCTGTTTATGGAAATGTTGTTCAGTTCTGCAGTTTCACCATAGACCCAAAATCATTACAACGCTTGTTGCGAGACAAAAATTTACTTTTAGCAGAGACGGAGCCGGCTCAAACAGCCGGCTCAACGCCTGACGATAACAATTCTTTTACTCGTTTGATCAACTGAGAGGCGCGCACCGGTTTTTGCAGGCGTAGCTGATAAAGCTGTTCACTGAGCGGGTCCTTGATCAGACTATCATCGGCAAAGCCACTGACCAGTTGGATATTGAGGGCAGGATTGTACTGCCGCGCAGCCTGGCTAAGTTCAAAACCATTCATTTCCGGCATCATGATGTCGCTGACCATCAGACGATAAGGATGTTGTCGCAACTCAGTGAGCGCAGCAGCGCCGCTGTCACAGCGAGTCACCTGAAAGCCCGCCATCTCCAGAATAGCGCCGTGAACTTCCAGTAATTCAACATCATCATCCACTAACAGAATTTCGCCATGACCGGCTGCAACACTATCGCTGGTCCGGGGCGTCGCCGTATCAGCCACATGCATCGCCGCTGGTTTGGCGATGTGCGCCCTGGCGGGTACTGCAACCACCGGCAAGTATAATTCAAAGCTGGTACCGACGCCTGGCGCAGAAGTCACGACAATCCCGCCCTGGGAACGCCGGATAAATCCAAACACTTGCGCCAATCCTAAGCCTGTACCCTGAGCACCTTTGGTGGTAAAAAACGGCTCAAAAATTTTACGCTGTACCTGCTCGGACATACCGCAACCATTATCCTTGATACACAAACAGACATAGTCTCCGGGTTGGATCGGTTCCACAAAATGACTAGACGTCTCAACTCGTCGTTTGTCACAAGAGACACTGACTATCCCGGCAACCCCGGTATTGGCCTGACAGGCATGGACTGCGTTGATCACCATGTTCAGCAACACATTTTCCAGGCCGCCTTTCTCAATGTTGGCCCACAGCGCGCCGGCTCCGGTTTGTAGTTGCAAACTCACCTGGCTCTTACTACAGGCCTCTTGCAACATCGGTTGCAACTCAACAATCAGCTGCCCTAATTCGGTTTCCGCAGTCTCGCGACTACGATTCGACGAAAAATCCAGCAAGCTTTTGGTTAACGCGCTGCCGCGGTCCGCGGCTTTAATCAGATTTGCTGCAGTTTTGCTGACCGAATCATCCACATGACCGGCCAACAGCTCCGCGTATCCCCGGACAATCCCGAGAATATTGTTAAAATCATGGGCAATACCGCTGGTTAGGGTACCGATAGCACTGAGCTTACCCGCCTGCAACAGCTGATCCTGTTGCTGCTCAGCCTGCGTTAAATCATGTAAACAGCCAACAAACAGCCGATGACCTGATTCAGCGCTGGGTAACTCCGCGACGGACAAACGCAAAGGAAACAATAAGCCGTTCTTATGCTTACCAACGACCCGCCTGCCTTTACCAATGATCTGCGCCGGCCCGCCTTCTAAGTAATGGCTGATATAACTGTCATGCTTGCCGGCATCGGACGGCGGCATCAGGATGCTAACCGGCTGCTGTTCCAACTCTGCTGTTTCATAACCAAACAACGAGCAAATCGCCGGATTGACCTGCAGGATCTTGCCAAACTGATCAATGGTGACAACTCCTTCGGTCAACGCTTGCAATGTTTCAACTTGCTGTTGTTGCTGGCGCATCAGCTCACGGGACAAGCGCTGTTGCTCAAGTTCAGCCATTTTGCGGGCAGAAATATTGGTCAAGGCACCATAAATACATAACAAATCATCAGCGTCAGAGCGGCGGATATCCTTTAACCAAATGTATTGCTGCTGTGATTCTGCCCAGAACCGGTATTCCCGATTATCCGGCTGGTCATAAAACCGAATCAGTGCTTGGTCTTCCGGATGCACCCGGCTAAAAAAATAGCCAGGCTCTGCCAAGATCTGCTCTGCACTGCACCCGAGGATGTCCTGTGCATTTGGACTGACGTACAAAAAACCATCCTGTAAATCTTCGGCCGCCTGGTACAGCACAACCGGAGAGAAGGATAACAAGTTATCGACATGCTGACGCATCACCGTCAGCGCTTGCTGCAACTGGTATTGATGGGTGACATCCAACAACATGCAGTACGCGATAATCTCAGGATTATCGATATCCTGACGAACCCGGCCTCTGAACTCGACGATTTTTTGCGAATTATCCGGAAACACCAACCGGCACCTTGCCACTTGCTTGGTGGCGAGTACCGGTAAAATCCCCATCGCCTCGATCCGGTGGGAGTCGGTTTCATCATCCAGCAGATAAAACTGCACATGCCGCAAGTTATAGTGTTTGGCATGAGTGTCATTCGGTGGCAGCCACAACAGCTCCTTGGCTGTGTCATTGGCAAACACCAGCTCAGAGTGTTCATTCAGGCCAATCATGCCGGCGATACCGCTGTCAAACAGGCCTTGTAACCGGCGCTCCCGCACGTGGACACGTCGTAACTCCCGTTCAGCGGTAATGTCATGTAACACCAGCAATCCCTGGGTGTGACTCAAACGCCAGAAAGTTAATTCGCAAATACGCGGTAGCTGACATAACCGAACGATAGCGGTGACATCTACGGCGACAGTGTCAAGCTGTTGCTTCAACCAATCTGACAGCAGCTCTTCGCTGAACACTGGCGTGGTGACTCCGGTAAAAGCACCGTTACCTTTCACAATAGTGACAACATCATGACGGTAATCCAGCAACGCCTGACCTTGTAAATGGCTGCCACCCGCAAAAGGCCACTCTGTTTTGAACAAATTAGTCTGTCGGAATGAGTGCAGAGAATCGGCATCTATTAATTGCGAGATCGCGTCAAAAAAGGTCAAAAATGCCATTTCCTGTTCTTTAGTCAGACGCACTTTAGTCTGTCTGTTCAACAGGATGGATAATTCGCCAACATCACTGCACGGCTGTGACCGAAAACAACAATCATAACCAGGCAGGAAAAAAGACAACCTCTGCACCGGCTCGTCGCATGCACCCGGCAAATGCTGCAAAGCCCAATGCACCCAATTGCTGTGTTTATCGTCACTGGTCAACAAATAACGCTGCTGTCCACTTTGAATCAGTAACAAGACAAATGCCTGTTCAAACAACCCGCTTAACAAATGAACATAGGGTACCAGCTGGTGAGTAAACTCGTGGTCAGGGAAATAACTTTCCAGATCAATTGCGTCCTGCATAAAGCCATCCAAACACAAAAGCGATACGTGAAAGCTAGGTCAGCTTTTGTACAGATGCAAATAACTGACCTGCAGTTTTTCTTTGCGTTACAGCTGAAACTGCCGACCGGCTTTGCCAAGTGGATTTCCATACAGGGTGTAACCAATTAACAGAGCAAATTTAACGATTTTTTGCGTTCAGTCTGGCATATCTATTCGATAAAACAGGAATTTCATTGGCATCAAACACGATAAAATATCGGTTAATCCGAATATTTAGTGAACACGAGTGTGTGATGCCTGCTTCACCTTCCTTCCGGCTGATTGCGCTGTTTGCCGCCATCATCGCCGTGACACCGCTGGCCATCGATATGTATCTGCCAGCATTACCTGATATTGCAACAGGTCTGCAAACCAACGACCAGCTGGTGCAACAATCATTGAGCATTTTTCTGGCGTTCTACGCCTTTGGCATGCTGGTGTTTGGTCCGATTGCGGATGCAATCGGCCGCCGGCCGCTGGCTGTGTTTGGTTTACTCGGTTTTACGCTTAGCAGCATCCTGTTAAGTCAGGTTGAATCAGCCAGCAGCTTATTGGCAGGTCGCGCATTGCAAGCTTTTACCGGCAGTGCGGCGACAGTGGTAGTGCCAGGTTTAATCCGGCAGATTTATCAGGAGCATACCGCCAAAGGCATGTCTTATGTGTCGATGATGATGATGCTGGCGCCGCTGCTGGCCCCAGCGATTGGCAGCATGGTGTTGGTGGTGGCCGACTGGCGGATGATATTTTTGGTATTGGCGGCGTATAGTAGCCTGATCTTACTGATCGCGCTGCCGGCCTTTCCAAAAGCGGCCCTCCATGCAGAACAGCCGCGAAAAAAACCCGAGTTTTTCAGCGCTTACCAGACAGTGCTCAGTGAGCGGCAGGCACAGCCACTGATTGCCGCATCGATGTTTGCATCTTTTAGCTTTTTTTGTTTTTTGACTGCAGTGCCGTTTATTTACATCGGCCATTTTCATGCCGACAGCAGCACCTTTAGCCTGCTGTTTGCCGCCAATGTGCTGGCGCTGATTGCTGCCAACTTTATCAACAGCCGGTTAGTGGTGCGCTATGGCAGTGTTTATTTGCTGCAGGTCGCTTTTGGCTGTGCTGCGGTGGCGGCTACGCTATTGCTAGCCGTTAGTGTGGTTGACGCCCCGTTGTGGGCTGTGGTGTTGGCCATTGTGCCGTTGATGGCCAGTCTTGGGATCAGTGCCACCAATGCCGATGCGTTGATTTTGATCCGCTTCCCACAACTCAGTGGCACCGCCACAGCGGTAATTGGCACCTTAAGGTTTGGAGCCGGTGCACTGGCCGGGCCGTTACTGGCGTTGGGTGGCCAGACAGCCCTGCTGCCTTTTGCCGTATTAATGGCAATTGGTGTTGCCGGCATTGGCGTATCGATTTGGCTCAGCCGGCAACGGCGACAGTCGCAGCTCGCTACGTCAGCCAACGCTGAGTAACGACTACGCAGCTTGTACGGCCAGTTCCTGTTGCAGTAACTGCACAATCTCATGGCTATGGCGTAACAGCCGCAGCCGGGCAAACAACGGCTCAGCTTGCGGATATTGCAGCCGTAAATAACTGAACCATTGTTTGGTGCGTGTGCTGAAATACAGGCCACGCACATCATCGGCAACCTGATAATCCGAATATTGCAGCAACAGCTGCAACACAGCCGGCCAGGCAAGTGGGTCACCGCCGTGCACAATGCGGGCCGCCAGGTTTGGCTGCGCCAGAGCGCCGCGCCCCAACATAATGTCAGCACTGCCAGATTCCTGCCGGCAACGGATAGCGTCAGCCGGCTGCCAAATCTCGCCGTTGGCGATCACCGGTATGGCAACCACCCGGCGGATGTTGGCGATTTGCGGCCAATAAGCCGGTGGCCGGTAGCCATCGGCTTTGGTGCGGGCATGCACCGTCAGCTCACTGATGCCACCTTCAACCAGCGCACGGGCATTATCCAGCGCCAGGCTGGCATCGTCATAACCAAGCCGCATTTTGGCAGTCACCGGCTGGTCAGCCGGCACTGCAGCACGCACGGCTCGTGCTATCTGATACAAGGTTTCCGTTTCTTTTAAAAGGACAGCGCCGCCTTTGCTCTTATTCACCGTTTTGGCCGGACGGCCAAAATTCAGATCAACCCCGGGCGAGCCCAGCGCCACCGCGCGGGCGGCATTTTCCGCCAGCCAGGCCGGTTCCTGCCCCAACAATTGAACCCGCACCGGCACACCGCTACTGGTTTTACCATCGGTCAATAATTCCGGACACAAGCGGGTAAACACGCGACGGGGTAATAATTGGTCAACCACCCGAACAAATTCGGTGATACAGAGATCAAAACCACCCAGCCGGGTCAACATATCCCGCATCAAATGGTCGACGACCCCTTCCATCGGTGCCAGAATAATCCGCATAAAGTCCTCGCCGGGCAGTTGCTACTGCGAAAAAAGGGCGACATTTTAGCCAGACACAGGCAAAATTGCACGGACCGATCAGGGAGGAAGTTGTATTGATCGTCACTCAACAGCTGGCCCGCCTGTGCCAGAGCCTCATTACTTGCTGCTTGCTAGCCGTTAGCATCACGTCGGCACAGGCCGCTGATCCAGCCACCGTTTGTGGTAAAAAGCCACTGCGGGTCTATCTGGATTTACATGCGCCATCCGCCTGGCAAGCGGCCGACGGCCAGATCACCGGTATGGATGCAGAAATGGTACGGCATATTTTAACCACAGCAGGCTGTCAGTTTCGCTTTGAATTGACCCCAATGACGGGCGCCCGCATCATCAAAAGCATCGAAGATGGTGAAATTGATGTGATGATCCGCGCTTCCAGAAACGCCGCACGTGAGCAGTTTGGCTGGTTCACGCAAGCCTACCGGCAGGAATTGGTCGGCATGTATGCGCGTACAGATACCGATGTACCGGACCACTTGACCTTACCACAAGCCCGCCAGCTAGGCTTGAGCCTGATTGGCCCGGCCAGTGGTTGGTACGGTGTTGAATTTGAGCAGTACCGCAACTGGTTCAAAAAAATGCAAAAGTACAGCCCTTATCCTGACGCTGTGGTCGGCACTGAGTTGTTATTCGCCAGCCCCAGCCGTGGTGAATTGGTGCTAATCGACGCCGATTTGTTTTATTACCACCTCGGCGAGCGGGCGCAGCAAGTGAAACCTGTTGCACCACTGCATATCACCGCGGCTTACCTGTTATTAAGTAAAAAAACGGTACATCCGACTACCGTCAACGCGATCAATCAAGCTATTGCAGCGCTGCAAAAAAACGGCACCTTGCAAAAGCTGGAACAAAAATACCGCAGCCCGCAGCTACGCCAACAAATCGTCCGGCAAATGGCTACTGGGCCTTCAGTGGCAGATCCGCTAGAATAACGGTTTTGTCGAGAAGGAATGCCTGATGAGTTCAGCAAAAGCCCTGAAAAAGAAAATCGCTAAACGCGCCAAGCAGAAAAAGAATATTCAGGTGAAAAATTCAATCCGCTTAAAACAAAAAGCGGATGGTCAACCTGACAATACCAGCGATATCAGCCAACAGGTTGATGCAGCTGCTACTGACGCACCCGCACAGTGACCTGTACCAGCGCATGGTCACTGCTGTGACCATCCTGCGCAAATTGTGGCCGGACTAAGTGGTCATCCAGTACCTGATAAGCGCAGACTTCTGCCAGCGAATGTGGATAGCACGGATCAAAATCCGCCGATAACAACAAATAATCCAGCACTTTACCGACAGCGCCATAATAGTGGGTGGCAGGCCTTGGCCCTGGCGGTGCCAACGTCGCGCTGTCTTGCAACACAAAAGACGGCCGCTGCGTGGGGTCGGCAGCTAACAACGGCTGTAACAACGCGCTGCCCAGTTCATCATTCAGATCTCCCGCCAGCAACAAGGGGCGTCGATCCGCCTCTGCCGATAATAACTGCCGTAATAACACGGCTTCCAAAGCTCTTTGCTGCTGCGCCTGCCAGCGCGCCAGTAACGGATCCGCCAGCGCCGTGGGCCGGCGTGATTTGAAGTGAGTCACCACGACCCGCAACGCGCCCAATTGCGGCAACTGCACCGTGGCCGCCAGCGGTGGCCGGCTAAAAGCAAAAGATGTCAGCCCCAATGCACAAATGTCGGTCGGCGCTGCAGTCAGTGTTTTGACCTCTGAAACAGGATAGCGGCTGAGCAAACCAACCACTGGTTGTTCAAAGATATGCTGGTCCTTCAGCTGCGGCTCGCTGGCAACAGTCAACTGATAGCCCAGTGGCGCTACCAATGCTGCCAGTGCATCCACGCTAAATAGTTCCTGCACAGCGAGCAGGTCAGGCTGACAGCGCTGCAACATGCGTAGCAGCCAGGCCGTCTTGGTCTGCCATTGCGCCGTGGTATAGATGTTATCCCACTCATAACTGGCGGCCGGCGGCTGGGTAAAATTAAACAGATTGAGCGTGGCAAAGCGAAATAACACGAGCTTTCAGCATTAGGTAGGTTTGCAGTGGGCTTAGTGTGCCGCAGTCGAGGCATAACGCCAAGAGGCCTCAGGCTCTGTCTGCGCAGATCCTGAGGCGTGGTCACTTAACCGGGCGTTAAGCGGGACTCGAGGGCAGGGTTAATCAAAAACAGCAAACGGTCGATATTTAGTTTTTCGTATGCCATTTGCCGCTCCGGTTTACCGGGTCTTGTGATACAGAGCGCTTCTTCCGTAAAGATCAGACAAGCATGGCAAGTCTGAATTTTATTGCCGTCCAGCACGAACTTACATTGACTCAACTGCAGAAACTCAATGATCCGGCTTCGGACTTTTGCCATCATCAGTATGCACCTCCATCAATTGTGGTTGCGCCTTGGTGTTTAGCGACACTAAACACCGTGCGCATGATGTCGGACTGGATAGCAGCCATTTGGTTCCATCAACGCCATCAGGTCGGATCAGTTCACACAACGCAAATCAGGCTGCTTGGCCGGTAAACTTAACAGCAGATCATCCAGCACTTTGGGACCTTGCAGATCCCTCGCGCTAAAATGCCAGTCACCCGGCTCGCTCTGTATGGCGCGCAGCTGACCTTCACCACTCTTATCCCAGGTCGACAGGTAGATTTGACTACCGGCCCAGTCGTCGACCCCAAAGGCACGGCCCTGATAAGTTACCGTGATGGTACCGGCAGCCGGGTTTGTGCGGATGCTCGGTGCACCGGTTAATTTACTGCCAGTCCGATGAGCATCTGCCCCTTCGGTGGTAAACAAAGCATTGCCCCAGCCAAACAAGTAATGGCCCAGCTGCCAGCGGCCTGCTGCCGGCATCTGATGTTGCAGACCTGGTAATGCTTGCGCTTCTGTCTGCGAGACCGGCAATAAAACTGGCTCCGCTGCAGATTGCTGCGCCAACTTGCTGCAACGCAGCGCCGGGATATCGAAAAACAACGCCAAATGGACATTATCAAAACCATTGGCCGGTCCCCAGAACTGACTGACCTGCGCCATCTGTAATGTCAGCTCCAGCGTGGCACCCGCCGCTTTAGCGGCGACACCAAGAATATCCAGCTGCTGCTGTGAATGCCGCTGACGCGGTTGCTGGTAGCTGCCGTCCGGGCCATGGTCATCGCCCCGCGGATCGGTCCATTGCGCACGAATGGTCGGCGTGTCAACCAGGCTGAAATAAGGCCAGCTTGCCAGTAGCTGGCCAGTTTGCAATGCGCGGCCCTCAGCCTGCCGGTCCGGTGAAAACAGCTGAAGTAGCTGCGGATAATGGCCTAAATCACGCACCGGTATACGCAGACTAAAATGGCCATCGGCATCGGTTTGTAGCGGCGGCAGCCGGTTTGGATCGCCATTGAGCACCACCAGCAGCTGTTGCTGTGCCGGGCCACGACCGCTCAGCAGATAATCGCTTGTAAGCGGCTTCACCGGCACAGGCGGTAACTCTAGCGGCGCAGTACTATGGCTAAGCGTGACATCCGGTGCTGGTGCCGACGCAACCAGCGCTGTCTCCTCCATCACCAGCACCGCGCGAGCCGGCAACAGCATACTGAGCCGGCCATGTTGGCCTTGCAGCGTTGCCGGGATACCGTCGCTGCCACTGGACCAGCGCACCAATCCCTGTTGTAGTGGCAAATCTGCCAATAAATGCGGTCGGTCGGCAGTATTCAGTACCATGACAAAGCGCTGGGCACCTTGTTGCATCTGATAAGCCAACACGCCGGGGCCATGCTGATCGGCTTGTAGCAGTTGCCAATCACCACGGCTCAATACCGGATACTGCCGGCGGAGTTTGGCCAGGCTTTGCAGTTGACGATACAGCGGGCTTTGTTGGTCAAACCAATCACGACCGCCACTGCCCCATCCGCCGGCAAACATCGCTTGCCGGCTTTGGGTCAGCAGTTGTTCATCGCCCTGGTAAATCACCGGAATACCCGGCACGGTAAACAACACCGCATAAGCCTGCAACAAGGCAGCCGCACTGCCGGCGCTTAAAAAACGATTGGTATCATGATTATTCACAAAGGTCGGCAGCCGGTGCCCGCCGCCA
>Ga0169931_10009182_pt1 | contig 14311 bp, 13 predicted proteins | sample Kivu_15m_20L_FD_129675 | JGI IMG/M metagenome (GOLD analysis project Ga0169931, IMG submission 129675) | Freshwater microbial communities from Lake Kivu, Western Province, Rwanda to study Microbial Dark Matter (Phase II) - Kivu_15m_20L... | ecosystem: Environmental > Aquatic > Freshwater > Lake...
CAGAGCACTTCGCCTGGTTCACCAGGCGGATCGCCTGGAGGCGATCCCCCTCGCTGCTTGCAGCGAGCGTCAGTCTGCCGGGGCTAAGGATGGCCCGGCAGACGTGCAATCAGAGCACTTCGCCTGGTTCACCAGGCGGATCGCCTGGAGGCGATCCCCCTCGCTGCTTGCAGCGAGCGTCAGTCTGCCGGGGCCAAGGATGGCCCGGCAGACGTGCAATCAGAGCACTTCGCCTGGTTCACCAGGCGAAGTGCGCGAACGCCTTATTCGCATCCGCCATGCGATGCACGTTGTCACGCTTCGTCACCGCGGCGCCCTCGCGCTTGTAGGCGGCGACGATCTCCTCGGCCAGTTTCTCAAACGTGGCCCGGCCCTTCTTCTCGCGCACCGCGGCGAGCAGCCAGCGGATGGCGAGCGACTGCTGCCGATTGCGGTTGACCTGCATCGGCACCTGGTAGGCGGCGCCGCCGACCCGCTTCGACCGGACCTCGACCGCCGGCTTCACGTTCTCGACCGCCCGATGGAAGACCTCGATCGGCTCGGCGTCTCCGATCTTCTTCGCGACGATGTCCATCGCCTTGTAGAAGATCGACTGGGCGACGCTCTTCTTGCCGTCCTCCATCAGGCAGTTGATGAACTTGCTGGCGAGGAGCGACCCGTAACGCGGGTCCGGACGGAGTTGTTCGCGGCTGGCGGTGATGTTTCCCATCGTCGAGATCGCTCGTCAGGTGCTGTCGAAGGTGAATGTCTGCCGCCCGGGATCCGCAGCCGGGCGCTGCCAGGGGTCGTCCTTGGTCGAATCGAAACGCCGTCAGCCTTTCTTCGCGCCATACAGGCTGCGCGACTGCTTGCGGCCCGACACCCCGAGCGTGTCGAGCGCACCGCGGATGATGTGGTACCGCACGCCCGGCAGGTCGCGAACGCGGCCGCCGCGAATGAGCACGATCGAGTGCTCCTGAAGGTTGTGACCCTCACCGGGGATGTAGACCGTCACTTCCTTCTGGTTCGAGAGCCGCACGCGGGCGATCTTTCGGAGCGCCGAGTTGGGCTTCTTCGGGGTCATGGTGCGGACCTGCAGGCAGACTCCCCGCTTCTGCGGGCAGCGGTCGAGCACCGGCGACTTGGAAAACTTCCGCTTCGGACGCCGCCGGCTGCGGACGAGTTGGCTGATCGTGGGCATGACGCTCTTGGAGAGGGACGGGATTCCGGGAACCCCGAATGCTAGCGGAAGGGGCCCGCTGATGAAAGCGGCCCGGGGAAAGGCCGTGATCCGCCGACTCCGCACTCCCGTCAGACGCGATGCAAAATCTCCCCCCGACCTCCCGTCAGGCCGTCTCCATGCCACTGCCGCCAGCACCCCGCATGCACCCCTTCGGCGGCGGTGCGCAGGCCCGCGCGGGCGAGTCGCTGGAGCAAGAGCGGCAGGAAGGCGGGCGACCAGGCGGCCCCGCGCACGAACGTCGGGGGTGGCGCGGGCGTATCGGAGAGCGCCACGAGCGAGCCGCGGCGCATTCCCAGACCGGGATGGCTGCCGATGCGCCCTCCGACGACCACCGTTCCCGCGCGCATCTCGAACGCCGGAGCGTCGCCGCAGTCACCGCCCACGGCGACGATCCCGCGACGCAGCCGCATGCCCGCGAGGCTCCCGACGCTTCCGCACACCACGACGAGTCCTCCGCGCATGCCGTGCGCGCTGCCGGGAAAGGCTCCGGCGATGCCGTCACCCGCGTCCCCGGCGACGTGAATCGAGCCCCCGATCATCTCGGCGGCGAGCCAGTCACCGGCGCTCCCCTCGACCGTGAGCGTGCCCCCCGTCATGCCCGCGCCGGCGTGCCTTCCGACCGAGCCGCGCACGACGATCGCGCCGGAGGTCATGCCGGCGGCGACCTGGTGCACCCGGGCGAAGTCGCCGAGGCATTCGATCGTGCCGTCGCCCGGAGACCCGCCGACCGACGCCACATCGCCGAGCCTCACCGGCTCGCCGTCGGCCCGCACCTCGAGCCGGGCGATGGCCGCCGCGTCGAGATCGCGGACGACCTGTGGCACGACACCACTGAGATCGATCGCCAGCGGCGCGGCTGCTCCGAGGTCGCGGAGCGAAAGCGTGAGTGGCATTGGAGGCGACCGGAAGCGAGCGTGGCCGCGGGAAGCCCTCCCGCGGCCACGCAGCATAGCTCGCGGCAACCCGGCGGGATGCCATGAACCCGACGGTGAATACGGTGTCGGCCCCCTTCGCCCACCTGCTGTGGGCTGCCCCGTCGTCGCTCCACCTACGCAAGACGTGCTCGAGCCGGTCCGGACGTCGACCTTGCGCGGACGCACGGCGGCGAGCCGCGGAATCCGGACGGTCAGGACGCCGCGGGCGAGGTCGGCGGTGATCTGCGACGCATCGAAGCCGTCACCGAGCCGGAACGACCTGCGGTAGTCGCCCACGCCGCACTCCTGCCGCACGAGCTGGTCATCTGCAGTCTCCTTTCGTTCGGTCAAGGGTTGTCGTGTGATCGAGTCAGGTCGTGCGAATCTCCACCTTCCGCGGCTGCGCCTGCATCGATTTGGGGCAGGTCACCGTCAGCACGCCATTCACGAATCTGGCCTCGACACGCGATGCGTCGATGGCGACCGGCAGCGCGATCCGCCGCTCGAAGCCGCCCGCCAGGCGCTCCCGGCGATGCCAGGCGGCGTGCCATCGGCCGCGTCGTCGCGGCGGACGGTGGGCCGGGGCTTCTTCGCCGCACAAAAACCGCGATCGCCGATCCCGATGGGCGAGGATTCCGGGAACGCGGGTTGCGCGGGCTGTCAGCGTGGCAGTTCGTCGCGCCGCCCGTGACAGTCGAGCTCGGCACGTTGTGGGCGGGACGCGATTCCCTATACTGCCGACCTTTCGGCGGGCCACGGCCCCCGCAGTGGAGAATGGTGCCGGGCGGACCGTCGTCAGGGCGGCGGCAAACCCGCGGTGCCGGCCCGCTCGTCGGGCCGGTGCAGGATCGTAGGCGTCGAGGTCTGTCGTGCGATTTACGCTCATCGATCGCGTCCTTTCGGTGGAACCGGGACGCAGCATCACGGCCGTCAAGGCACTGGCGCTCTCCGAGGAATACCTCGCCGATCACTTCCCCAGGTTTCCCGTGCTTCCGGGCGTCATGATGCTCGAGGCGATGACACAGGCGGCCGCGTGGACGATCCGCGTCGGCGAGGATTTTGCCCACAGCGTCGTCGTCCTGCGGGCCGCGCGGAACGTGAAGTACGGGGACTTCGTGCAGCCCGGCCGCATGCTCACGGTGACCGCCGAGGTGCTCGATCAGGATGAGTCATTCACCAAGGTGAAGGCGAGCGGCCGGGTCGGGGACCGCACGAGCCTGACGGCACGACTCGTCCTCGAGCGATACAACCTCGCGGATCGACGCCCGCACGGCGCGGCGATCGACGCCCGGGTACGTTCGGAACTCCGCAAGCTCTGGGCCATCCTGCAGGGCCCCGCCAGGCCTCCCGCGGCGCGGGAACCACACGTCCGGGTCGGCATCCCGCTGGGGCTGGCGTCGGTCCCCGCGGGCGCACGGCGAGACGGCTAAAGCACGTCGTGCGGAAGTGGAGCGGCGACGTGGCAGACCGAGGCGGGTAGGCGAAGGGGATCGGCGAACGCTCGAGGAGCCTTGGGCCGCCGCGGCCCACGTGATGAGCCAATCCGCCGTCGGAGCGGCGGACGAGATCCCGTTGCCGCCCCTGAGCCGGCGACACACCTATCTTGAAATGGGCTCGAGCAGCCCCCGGAAGGGCCCGCCGCGCGCCCCTGGCCTCCAGGGTCTTCATGGCTCTGGGGCTCGGCGAGGGGAACGCGGGTCCACGGGGGGCTTCGTGGTCTCGGCCGCTTTCACCGTTCCCTGCCCGTGTGGGGGCCGCTCTGCGGAGGACGGCCATCGGCCGCTCGCCTGCGGCCGCGGTGTTGAATTTCGTCGATTCGGGTTTCCACGGCGCCGGGACCGCATTACAACGGTCGTCGAAGGATCGCGCCCCGGGGGTCCTTCGGGGAGAGGCATGCCGCCTGCGGCGGTGCTGCCCAATCCCGCGGCTCGCTCCCACGTTTGCCCCAACACCGCTTGCCCCAAGGTGCCCGTCGATGCCGTCGCGTGATGAAATATTTGAGAAGGTGAAGGCCGCCCTCGTCGATGCCCTCGGCGTGGACGAGGAAGACGTTTCCCCGAGCGCGACGATGGTGGGTGACCTCGGTGCGGAATCGATCGATTTCCTCGACATCGTCTTCCGGCTGGAGAAGGCGTTCGGGATCAAGATCTCCCGAGGCGAGTTGTTTCCCGAGGATGTCCTCTCCAGTTCGGAATTCGTGTCCGACGGTCGGGTGAATGCGGCTGGGCTCGCCGCACTCAAGTCCCGGATGCCGTTCGCCAACCTGACGAAGTTCGAGCAGAATCCCAGCGTGCAGAACTTCGCCAACACGCTCACCGTCGACGACATGGTGCGGTACGTGGAGAGCAAGCTGGCGGCGTGACCGCGGGCGGCTGCGTGCCGGTGTCGTGCGGTCGAGGTCGCCCGAGCGTGGCTCGGGACGACCGGTGGCACCTGGCGCGACGGGCACACAGGGCCGGAACGTTCAAGGCCGGAGCGTTCGTCGCAGGGCGGCGGGGAGCAACCGAATGCGGTGGTTCTGGATCGATCGCTTCGAGGAGTTCGTTCGCGGCAGGCGGGCCGTGGCGGTCAAGAACGTCTCGCTGGCCGAGGAGCACCTCCACGACCACTTTCCCGGCATGCCGCTGATGCCCAATTCGCTCGTCGTCGAGGGAATGGCCCAGACCGCGGGCCTGCTCGTGGCGGATGCCATCGAATACGCCCGTCGGGTCGTGCTGGCCAAGGTGGCGGCGGCCGAGTTCCACTTCGATGCCGTCCCTGGCGACTGCATCCGGTTCGAGGCGGAGGTGCTCGATCTCAAGCCCACCGGCTCGCTCGCCAAGGTCGTGAGCACGGTCGGCGATCGCACGCAGGGGGAGGCCGAACTGTTCTTCGCCCATCTCGAGCCGGGCGACGGTGTCCCCCAGCTCTTCGAGCCGCAGCAGCTCCTTCGCTGGCTCGACCAGATGCACATGTACGACGTCGGCCGGGACGAGGCCGGCCAGCCGCTCGCGCGGCCCGACTGGTGATGCGGAGGCGGCGGTGATGCGGTCCGACAGGCGACGCGTGGTGATCACCGGGGTGGGCTGCGTCACGCCGCTGGGCACACGTGTCGAGCAGGTCTGGCAGAAGCTCGTCGCCGGGGCGTCCGGGGTGGGGCCGACCACGCTCTTCGACGCCAGCCGGTTCCCCACGAAGATCGCCGCGGAGGTGCGCGGATGGGACATCACGGACGAGGGACAGGACGCGGATCGCTGGCGGTTCTGCGGCCGCCATACGAAGTTCGCGGCGGGGGCCGCCCTCCAGGCGATGCATGATGCGGGCCTCCCGCACGGCCTTGCGGCCGATCCGACGCGACTCGGCGTCTATCTCGGCAGTGGGGAAGGGCAGCAGGACTTCGAGGCCTTCACCCGCATGATGATGGCTGCGATCGAGGGGGAGACCCTCGACGTGGCGAAGTTCACCAAGCTCGGACTCGAGACGCTCCATCCCCTCTCCGAGGTCGAGCAGGAGCCGAACATGCCCGCCGGCCACCTCGCGGCGATGTTCGACGCGCAGGGACCCAACCTCAACTGCCTCACGGCGTGCGCCGCGTCCAGCCAGGCCATCGGGGAGGCGGCGGAGATCGTCCGTCGCGGCGAGGCCGACGTGATGCTCTCCGGCGGCACGCACAGCATGATCCATCCCTTCGGGGTGACCGGCTTCAACCTGCTCACGGCGCTCTCGACCCGCAACGACGCGCCGACGCGGGCCAGTCGGCCGTTCGATCGTGACCGGGACGGGTTCGTGCTGGGGGAAGGCGCCGCCATGGTGGTGCTCGAGGAACTGGAGCACGCGAAGCGCCGCGGTGCGACGATCCATGGGGAACTGGTCGGCTACGGTTCGACGGCCGATGCCTACCGGATCACCGACACGCATCCGGAGGGGCGCGGAGCGGCCGCCTGCATGCAGATGGCGCTCGACGACGCGGGCCTCGGGGCGGACGCGATCGATTACATCAACGCACATGGGACGAGCACCGACGTCAACGACCGGGTCGAGACGCTCGCCATTCGCAAGGTGTTCCGCGACCGGGCCGACGCCGTGCCGGTATCGAGCACCAAGAGCATGATGGGGCACCTGATCGCCGCCGCCGGTGCGACGGAGGTGATCGTCTGCCTGCTGGCCATCCGCGACGGCCTGCTCCCGCCGACCATCAACTACGAGACGCCCGACCCGGACTGCGACCTCGACTACGTGCCGAATGCGGTGCGGCCGGCGCGATGCGACCGAGCCCTCTCCAACAGCTTCGGTTTCGGCGGGCAGAACATCTCGCTGATCGTGAGCCGCTTCACGGGGTGAGGGGGCCGGCGACGGCGCCCTGGGCGCGGGGCGGGAGGCCGGGCGCGTCCGTTCCGCGGAGACCTCCCCATTCGCCCATCCTGCCGACCGCAGGGTTTTCTCAATCGGCGTCGGAGGCACGACCGATACCACCGGTGTCGCGAGGGTGCGTGCGCGGTGGTGGTTCGCCGCCGGCCGGCCCTGGCATCAGCGGGAATCCCTCCCATGCATCGCGCCTTCGTCCTGGCCGCCCTCGCCACGCTCGCCGTCGGCTCGACCGGCTGCTCGATCATCGATCGCCTCTTCCTGCTCAACACCGACGGACCCTACGGGCATCATGCCCACCAGGGCGCCTGTCGCGAGGGTGCCTGCGAGGACGGACAGTGCGGGCCTGCCTGCCAGGACGGGCAGTGCGGCCCGGGCATGTGCCATGGTGCGGCGTGCCATCCGCCCAAGGGTCCGCACGTCGGCCGCTACGGCGGCCTCGCGAAGCACCACCTGTCGGAGGCCGAAAAGGCCGCGCTCGAGGCCTCGGACTACGCCGCCGTCACACCGGCCGGCCCGCCGAGCGGAGCCGTCGCGTACCCGTACTACACGACGCGTGGGCCCCGCGACTTCCTCGCCAAGTGCCCGCCGTCCATCGGCCCGTGAGCGGTGCGGCCGCCTCGCGACGGCATCGCGGTGTGAACGGATGAGCGACCGGGTCGCCGCCCATGCGCCGGCGGAGGGCGCTGGGCCCGGCCGTGCCCTGCGGGAAGGTAGAGTGGTGCGTCCGTTTCGCACCCTGTCGTCCCGGAGGCCCTTCCCGTGAGCGCACCGAAACCCTCGACATCCGGCTTCGGGACCGACGCGACGGGTCGGCTGACCACGGTCGGCTGGCTGGTCTGCGTCATCGCGTCGATCGGCTTCGCGTTCGACATCTACGAGCTGCTGATGCTGCCGCTCATCGCGCGGCCGGCGCTGCTCGAGCTCGGCAACTTTCAGCCCGGCAGCCCGGGGTTCCTCAGGTGGGTCGGCATCCTGTTCTACGTGCCGGCCCTCTGCGGCGGGCTGTTCGGCCTGCTCGGAGGCTATCTCACCGACCGGCTGGGCCGGCGTCGCGTGCTCACGTGGAGCATCCTCGTGTACGCCTTCGCCGCCTTCGCGGCCGGTTTTTCCACGAACCTGTGGATGCTGCTCGTCTGTCGGTGCCTCGTCTTCGTCGGCGTCTGCGTGGAGTTCGTCGCGGCGGTGGCCTGGCTCGCGGAGCTGTTCCCCGATCCGAAGCAACGCGAGCGCGTGCTCGGCTACACGCAGGCCTTCTCGTCGATCGGAGGGCTGCTCGTGGCGGTCGCCAACGGCATCGCGGTCGAGAACGCGACGTCGTTTCCGGCCATCCGGATTCCGGAGAGCCTCTCGTTCCTCGGTTCCATCGGGGCGGCGCACCAGCACGAGCCCTGGCGGTACACGCTCATGAGCGGCCTGATTCCCGCCCTGCCTCTGATCCTGATCCGGCCGTTCCTGCCGGAATCCCCGATCTGGGCCCGGCGTCGCGACGAGGGCACGCTCCGCCGGCCGAGCATCGCGGAGCTCTTTTCACCCGCGCTGCGTCGCACGACCCTGGCCACCACCGTCGGGTTCGCCTGCACCCTCGGCATCGCGTTCGGTGCGATCCAGCAGATGCCGCAGGTCGTGCCCGGGCTGTCCGAGGTGCAGGCGAAGGGCCGCGAGCTCGGAGAACAGGCGAAGGCCGCGGCCATCGCGAAGGGCACCGATGATCCGAAGGCGCTCGCGGCCGTCGCCGGCCCGGCGATGGCGCGTCACGGTCAGAAGGTGGCGTCCGAGTACACGAAGGTGCAGGAGGTGGGAGGTCTGCTGGGCCGCTGCCTGATGGCCGTGGTGCTCGCGGGCGGCCTCGCGTGGGGATGGAAGCTCCGGCTCTTCCAGATTCCGGGCCTGCTCCTCGTGCCGGCGGTGTTCTGGTTTTTCCTGCGTGTCCCCAACACGACCTTCTTCGAGATTCCTCTCGAATCGATCCATCTCGGGACGATTCCGGTCACCACGATGTCGGTGGGCATGTTCCTCATCGGGCTATGCACCGTCGCGCAGCTCTCGTTCTGGGGGAACTACCTTCCCCACGTCTTCCCCGTCCACCTCCGGGGCACCGGGGAGAGCTTCGCCGCCAACATCGGCGGTCGCATGATCGGCACGTCCGCCGCCGCCCTCACGTCGGCGCTGGCCGGCCTGATGCCCGGCGGCTCGCCCCCCGTCACGTTCTCCACGGCCGCCGCCCTGGTCGGCGGGCTGATCTGTCTCGTGGGCTTCGCCACGAGCTTCCTGCTGCCGGAGCCCTCCGGCGACATCGACGCCTGACGGCCGGCCGCTCACTCGGCGAGCGTGCGCGGGGCCCGGGGGGTGTCGTCGGGCAGCGTGGGCACGGTCCAGATCGTGTAGAGCCCGGCCGCGACGGCCGCCAGGAAGACGTACCGCAGCCACCACGGCAGGCTGCTGTAGAGCAGGCTCACCACGACCACCACGCCGACGAGCAGGATCGCGCGGTGCTTCAGCCCGCGGCGGATGCCGCGGTAGTGGTGCCAGTCGTCCAGGGTCGGGCCGAACCACTGCGACCGGTGGAGCCACGCGTGGATGCGAGGGGACCCGCGGTAGAAGCACCAGCTCGCCAGCAGCACGAACGGGGTCGTCGGCAGGAGCGGGAGCACGACGCCCAGCATCGCGAGCGCGAGACAGGCCCATCCCCCGGCCACGTACAGAAAACTCTTGAGCGGGTCGGTGACCGGGCGCAGGTCCATCGACGGTCATCCGGAGAGGGGCGCGATCGCGGGATTCTAGCACGGTCGGTTTTGCCGTATGCTGCCCGTCACCGCGCCGCGCTCGCGCCCCCCGCGAGATGCGGTCGTCCCGCCCGCCTCCGGAGACTCCCGCCATGCCGCTCGTCCCGATGCGCATCCTGCTCGATCATGCCGCCGAGCACGGCTATGGCCTGGCCGCCTTCAACGTCAACAACATGGAGCAGATCCAATCGATCATGGAGGCGGCGAAGGAGACCGACAGCCCCGTGATCATCCAGGCCTCCCGCGGCGCCCGCAGCTACTCGCAGGACAACTACCTCCGCCACCTCATGCTCGCCGCGGCGGAGCTCTATCCGAAGATCCCGATCGCGATGCACCAGGACCATGGCAACTCGCCGAGCACCTGCCAGAGCGCGATCGACCACGGCTTCACGAGCGTGATGATGGACGGCTCGCTCAAGGACGACGGCAAGACGCCGGCCGACTTCGACTACAACGTGAGGGTGACGAAGGAGGTCGTGCAGTCGGCGCATCGCCAGGGAGTGTCGGTGGAGGGTGAGCTCGGCTGCCTGGGGTCGCTCGAGAGCGGCGAGGGGGAGGCCGAGGACGGCCACGGCGCCAGCGGCAAGCTCTCGCACGACCAGCTCCTCACCGATCCAGACGAGGCGGCGAGGTTCGTGGCGGCCACGGGCGTCGACGCGCTCGCCGTGGCGATCGGCACGAGCCACGGCGCCTACAAGTTCACCCGCAAGCCCGACGGCGAGGTGCTCGCGATGAAGCGGATCGAGGAGATCCACCGGATGCTCCCCAACTGCCATCTCGTGATGCATGGCTCTTCGAGCGTGCCACAGGAGCTCCAGGACATTATCAACAGGTTCGGCGGCAGGATGCCGCAGACCTGGGGCGTGCCCGTCGAGGAGATCCAGCGGGGCATCAAGCACGGCGTGCGGAAGATCAACGTCGACACCGACTGCCGCATGGCGATCACGGGCGCGATCCGCAAGGTGCTCTTCGAGACGCCCGAGAAGTTCGACCCGCGCGACTACCTCAAGCCGTCGCGCGAGGCGATGAAGAAGGTGTGCGCCGAGCGGATGACGCAGTTCGGTCAGGCTGGCAATGCCGGCCGGGTCCCGGTCGTCTCGCTCGCCGAGATGGCGAAGCGCTACGGCACGGCTTGACGCCGGCCCCCGGGGCCGCCCGCGGAGCCCAGCCCGCCGCAAAACACGCGTTGCGGCGGGTGTGCCGTCGGCCTACAGTCCCCGGCCCCCGCCGACACGCCGCGGCGGTGCCGATCCGGGACGGACGCCATGCGCGACGACGAGGACATTCTCGAGTACGGGCGGGGCATCCTGCGGGCGGAAGGCCGCGCGGTCGTGACGGCGGCCGACGCGCTGGACGGCTCCTTCGTGCGCGCGGTGCGCATGCTCGAGGGCTGCACGGGCAGCGTGGTCGTGACGGGCATCGGGAAGGCGGGCCTCGTCGCCCGCAAGATCTCCGCGACGCTCGCGTCGACGGGGACGCCGAGCCACTTCCTTCATCCGGCGGAGGCGATGCACGGCGATCTCGGGACGCTGCGCGGCGACGACGTCATCCTCGCGCTCTCGCAGTCGGGCGAGACGGAGGAGATCGTCCGACTCCTGCCACACCTCGCCGCGCGACGGATTCCGATCGTGGGACTCACGGGTCGGGGAGACAGTGCCCTCGGCCGTGCGGCGGCGGTGGTGGTGGCGATCGGCACGGTCCGCGAGGCCTGCGGGCTGGGACTCGCGCCGAGCACGAGCACCGCGCTCATGCTGGCCCTGGGTGACGGTCTCGCCCTGGCGGCCAGCGCGCTGCGACGCTTCACGCCGGAGGACTTCGCGGCGCGCCATCCGGGCGGAAGCCTCGGTCGGCAGCTCATGCTCGTCGAGGACGCCATGCGGCCGTTGGCGGAATGCCGGGTGGCGGCGGTGGCGGACACGGTGCGGGCGGTCTTCGCCCGGCCGCTGCCGGCCCGCCGGACCGGCGCCGTCATGCTGATCGAGCCCGATGGAACACTCGCCGGCATCTTCACCGACAGCGATCTCGCCAGGCTCTTCGAGCGTCGGCTCGACGCGGCGCTCGACGGTCCCATCGGCGCGGTGATGACGGGTCGGCCCGCCGTCATCCCGGTGGGATCCCGGCTGCGGGATGCGGTCGCCGTGCTCGAGGCGCGGCGGGTGAGCGAACTCCCGATCGTCGACGAGGCGGGTCGACCGGTCGGCCTGCTCGACATCGTCGATCTCGTCGGCCTCGTCTCCCCGGCGGCGCTGGCCGGCATGCTGCCCGGTGCGGTCGCCGCCTGAGCCCGCGGCGCGGTCCGCTTCCTCCATCCGAACACGGATCGTTCCCGTCATGGCCGAGACCGACCTCGACACGAGACTCGCGCGGGTCACGCTCCTCCTGCTCGACGTCGACGGCGTCCTCACCGACGGCGGCGTCACCTGGGGGAACGACGGCATCGAGCAGAAGACGTTCCACATCCGTGACGGGCTGGGCCTGCGGCTGTGGCAGCGCTCGGGAGGCCGGACGGGGATCGTGACCGGGCGCTCGAGCCACGTCGTGCAGCTGCGTGCGACCGAGCTCGGCATCGGGCTCGTGCGGCAGGGCATCGAGGACAAACTGGGGGCCGTGTCGGCGATCGTGGCCGAGGCGGGGCTCACCTGGGACGAGGTCGCATTCGTCGGGGACGACCTGCCCGACCTGCCGGTCATCCTGCGCTGCGGCGTCGGCGTGGCGGTGGCCGATGCCTGCGACGAGCTGCTGGCGGCGGCCACGCTCGTCACGTCGCGACCCGGCGGGCATGGCGCCGTGCGGGAGGTCGTCGAGCGGCTGCTGCGGGCCCGAGGCGCGTGGGACTCGGTCGTGGCCCGCTATGCGACCGCCGTGACGACCGTCGACGGGCCGCACCCGCCCGCCCCCTCAGCGGGCTGAGGTCACCGATGGAACATCGCCTCGGCCGGACGGTGCGGGTGTTCCTCGTGGTGCTCGCCACGATGGGCCTCTACCGGCTGGTGGTCGTGCCGTGGGTGGAGCCCCGGAGCGGCGACCCCGCCGCCACGCTCGCGATGACGCCGGAGGAGGCGGCGGCGATCCGCGCGCGGGCGGACGAGCGGCTCGCGGCGCTGGGAGACGTCTTCCCCGCGGGCGCCTGGGAACGGGATGACCCGATCGTGCTCGAGAGCCGACAGATGCGGCTCCTCTTCAAGGAGTACCACACGCTGCCGGACGGTCGCGTGAACCTCGTGCCCTGCACGCTCGCGTTGCTCCCCGACCGTTCACGGGGGGCGACGGGTGGACGCACGCTCGTGCTGCGGGCGCCGCAGGGGGCCGTGCTCGAATTCGACGAGCCGCTCGACCTGCAGCGGGGGCGCCTCGCGAAACTCGTCGGCGGGAGCCTGCGCGGCCAGGTGACGATCCGCGGCACGCCGTCCGCGTTCGGGCTCGAGGACGACATCGAGATCGTCACGCGGGACATCACGCTCGACCAGCTCGAGGTCCGCACCGTCGAGACCGTCCAATTCCGCTACGGTCGCTCGAGCGGCAGCGGCCGCGGGCTCGTGGCCAGGCTCACGCCCCGCGGCGAGGGTTCCGACCACGGCCCCAACATCGGCGGCGTCGACCTCATCCGGCTCGAACGGGACGTGCGCATGCGGCTCGAGGGCGTCGGAGGGAGCCTGATGCCCGGGCGGACCCCGGCGGCCGAGACGACGGCCGCGGCTCCCGTGCTCGTGAACTGCCGGGGAAGTCTCTCCTACAACGTGTCGGCGAACGTCATCACGCTGGAGGATCATGTCGACGTGGTGCGCACGGGCGAAGGTTCCGCCACCGACCATCTGGCCTGCGATCTGCTGGCGATCGTCCTCGCGCGCGAGGATGCCGGCGAGCCGCGCGGGGCCGGTGCGACGACGGCCGCGGCGGGGTCGAGACGAGGGCTCGAGCCGGTCGAGATCCAGGCGAAGGGGAGCCCCGTCGTGGTCACCTCGAGCGGCGCCGGCGTCGAGGCGCGCGCCGCCCGTCTCGGGTACGAGATCGCCACGCGACGCATTCTTCTCGACGGCGAGGAGCCGGTGTCACTGGCGGTGCGGGGCTCGGAGATGGAGGCTCGCAAGATCGACTATTGTCCGGGTCCGCCGGGCGATCCCGGGGCGCTGCTCGCCGTCGGGCCCGGATGGCTCCGGGCGAGGCCGGAGCGCGGCGCGCCGATCCAGGCGCGGTGGCAGCAGTGGCTGCGGATGCGACCCGACGGCGAGGGGCACGTCGTCTCGCTGTCCGGTGGGGCCGAGGTCGCCGTCGACGGGCAGGGTCGGCTGGGCGCGGGAGAGATGCACCTGTGGCTCGACGTGCTCGCCGGCGCGGCCGGCGGCACCGCGCCGCGGCGCGATGTCGGGTCGCCGTCGGGGATCGGTCCCGACCTCTCCCGCATCCGCCCCTCGCGGATGCTCGCGCGCGGCACCGTCGACGCCGCGGCGGGCCCGGTCACCGCACGCACCGAGCGGCTGGAGGTGTGGTTCCGCACGGTCTCCGAGGAGTCCGCAGGCGGACAGGCGGCCGGGGCGCCTGGTCTCCCCGGCGGGCCCGGGATGAACGGCGGCCGTCCCGCCGCCGACGCGGTGCGTCTCACCGCCACCGCCGCCCTCGTGCGGGGCCTCGTGCACATGGCCCCCGGTGGCAGCCACCTCGAGGAGGTTTCGATGGAGGGGCAGGTGCGGCTCGTGGAGCAGACCGCCGAGGGCGTCGCGCCCGTCGCACCGACGCCCGCCGGGGGGCTCGAGATCCTCGGCGAGCAGCTCCAGCTGTCCCGCGCGGCGCGCTTCGACGCGCGGGCCGTCATCGCCGGGCGTCCGGCGCGGGTGCGCGGGCGCGGCATCGATCTCGAGGGCCCGCTCGTCGAGTTCGATCGGGGCCGTGGCCGGCTGCTCGTGGATGGCGCGGGGAAACTGCGCCTGCCGCCGGTGGCGGCGAGCGGCGGGCTCGGTGGCCTGGGCTTCACGGGGCCCTCGGCGCCGCCCCCTGCGGCCGCCGCGGCGCCCGCCGAGCCGCTCGACGTGACATGGCAGGGACGCATG
>Ga0169931_10009185_pt1 | contig 14306 bp, 8 predicted proteins | sample Kivu_15m_20L_FD_129675 | JGI IMG/M metagenome (GOLD analysis project Ga0169931, IMG submission 129675) | Freshwater microbial communities from Lake Kivu, Western Province, Rwanda to study Microbial Dark Matter (Phase II) - Kivu_15m_20L... | ecosystem: Environmental > Aquatic > Freshwater > Lake ...
ATCATCTTCATTCAAAAGATTGAAGGGTACCTGATAGAACTGCGTGCTCGCACCGCCCGTCAGCCAAAGTACGTGATAACCATCGGGTAATCCAATGATTTCCTTCATCAGGGCGTTGGCCTCTTCAATGACAGCCGTGAACTCGGTTCCACGGTGCGACAATTCCAGCAGGCTGAGCCCGATACCGTTGTAGTTGGCAACCGCGCGTGCTGCTTCTTTTATGACCGGCGCCGGCAAAATGGCCGGTCCGGCCGAGAAATTATGTTTTTTCATGTCAGCAAATGATATTATGACTTGAGATCAACCGGGATTTTCCGGCCCGCAAAGTTACCGGTTTTTTTCCGGCAGCGTCTGAAGTTGTCACATTAGGACGATTTAATTTCATAACTGAAACAATTGTGTCAGAAAGATTTCTTCATGTCATTCAATTTGAGTGGAGAATAGTATAATATTTGGCTATTTAGTCTAAAGCAACTTGCTAACCTGTTCTCCGTCATACACTCAAAAGTACCTTTGCACACGATTTTACACGGCCTTCATGACAAAGCATCTCTACCTCGTACTGTTTCTTTCCTGTACCCTTTTTTCAACCCTGTTCGCCAACGGCGATCCGGCCGATGCGTTCCGTCTGAATGTGCGCAGGGCGGAGGGCGTTGTCAAACTGGATGGTTTTCTGGATGAGCCCTCCTGGAATAAGGATAATCCCGCTGCCAGTCGTTTCAAGCTCAATTTTCCGAATGATACGGCTTTCTCGAAGTGGCAAACGGAAGTGTATGCCACTTTCGACGACAATTTCCTTTATTTCGGTGCCGTGTGCTATCAAAAAAGAAGTGATTACACCATTCAGAGTCTCCGTCGGGATTTCGGCCCCGGAACTACCGATGTACTCAACATCCTGCTTGGTCCGGCCAAAGACGGACTGAACGGCATGGCTTTCGGTATCAGTCCTTACAATGTACAGCGGGAAGCACTGATTGACAACGGCGCCAATTTGTCGTTCGAATGGGACAATAAGTGGTATTCGGCTGTTCAGAACTATGATGATCGCTGGGTGGTGGAAATCGCCATCCCGTTCAAAACGCTCCGATACACGGTAGCAGAAGGAGAGAACTCCTGGGAGCTTCAATTCGTTCGCGCCAAGGTGAAGGAATTTGAAACGAGCTCCTGGCGACCGGTGCCGTTCCAGTTCAGTCCGCTGAATCTCGCCTTCGCCGGCCGCCTGATATGGGAAACGCCACCCCCGAAGCCGGGAGCCAATATCAGCATAATACCGTATGCCATCGGCAACGCATCGCTTGACTATAAAAGATCACCCGGTGATCTGAGCCTGGAAGAGGTTTCAAGGGATGTTTCGGGCAATATGGGCGCCGATGCCAAAGTGGCTATCACCTCGGGCCTCAACCTCGACCTGACGCTGAATCCCGATTTCAGTCAGGTAGAAGTGGATCGGCAGGTGCCCAACCTGAGCCGTTTTGAGCTGTTTTTTCCCGAAGTTCGACAGTTCTTTCTGGAGAACAGGGATCTGTTTTCCATGTTCGGCTTTCCGGGAACCCGACCGTTCTTCTCGCGGCGTATTGGCGTGGGTTACAATCCGGTGAAAGGACTCAACGAGAGAATACCGATTGTGGGAGGTGCGCGCCTCAGTGGAAAACTGACGGATAACCTTCGGGTGGGATTGCTCAATATGCAAACCCGACAGAAAACATGGAGCGATAACGCTGCTGTTCCTGCTTCCAACTTTACGGTGGCAACCGTGCAACAAAAGGTTTTCGGAAGAAGTGCCGTAAGCGCTATTCTGGTGAACAGGCAAAACGGCCTGGACAAACTGAATGAAACTCAAAAGGCCGACTGGCAACCCTGGAACCGGGTGGCCGGACTGGAATACAACCTGTTCTCCAAAGACAACCGCTGGGAAGGGGAGTGGTATTATCACCGGTCTTTCTCTCCCGATCCGAAAAAAAGAGGGGGTACGCTGGCCAGCTTTCTGGGATATGAAGACCGCTATTTCAGTGCCCGGTTCGGCTACCAGCGCATTGACTCTACCTACGATGCCGAGGCCGGTTTTGTACCCCGACCGGGCGTCCAGAGTCTTTTCCCGGGATTTGGCGTCAATTTTTACCCCAAAGGCGGTCGGGCATCCCGGCATATTACGCAGTTTTACTTCAACGTGGATGGCGATGTGGTGCTGGGCCTGAATGGCTTCCAGACCGACCACAGTGTCTGGGCTTACGGCGGGGCCCGGTTCCGAGACCAGTCGTACTGGAATGTCGGCGGATACAGCGAGTTCGTTTATCTGTTCGAGCCCTTCGACCCAACAAATCTTTACAAGCCGGGAACACTGCCGCTGCCGGTCGGTGCCTATCCCACCCATGGCCTGGGTACCGAGTATTCATCCGGAACATCCACCGACCTTCAGGGGAATTTCTCTATTCAGGCCGGACAGTTCTTTTCCGGAAGTGTCTTCGCGCTCGACGGTCAGTTGTCGTACAGGCGACAGCCAATAGGATTGCTCACGCTTTCTGTTAACTACAACAGAATCCGGCTGCCCGAACCTTATGCCAGCGCCGATATCTGGCTCATCGGTCCCAGATTCGAGGTCTCTTTCCGCAAAGATTTGTTCCTGAGCGGATTCTTTCAGTACAACACGCAATCGAATAACTTCAACATCAATACCCGGGTTCAGTGGCGTTTTGCCCCGGCATCCGACGTATTTCTGGTGTACACCGACAATTCGTTTGCCCAGTCTGTTACAGATTCGGCGGTGCGATTCCTTTCACCCAAAAACAAGGCAATTGTCCTGAAATTCGTTTACTGGCTGAATCTCTGATCAGTATATGGCTTCGTCGTGCGCCAGATACCGCTGCACGTAGTCCTCTATACCGGCCTCCAGTCCGTGAAATGGCTCCTGATAACCTGCCGCCCTGAGTTTGTCCATCTCTGCTTGTGTAAAATACTGGTAGGTATCTCTGATATCCTCCGGAGTATCTATGAACGAGATTTTCGGCTCCATATTCAGTGCATGGAAGGTGGCGTTGGCCAGATCAAGGAAGGAACGTGCCTTGCCCGTACCCAGATTGTAAATACCGCTGGCCGGTTTGTTTTCCAGAAAGTAAAGCAGCACATCAGTCACATCCTTCACATAGATAAAGTCGCGGCTCTGCTCTCCATCCTTGTAATCGGGACGATGCGACCTGAACAGCTGCATGGCGCCCGTTGCTTTGATTTTTCTGGCTGTGTGCATCACAACCGAGGCCATTCTTCCCTTGTGATACTCATTGGGACCATATACATTAAAGAATTTGAATCCGGCCCACACAGGTGGTTGTCCGGCACCCCAACCCTTTTCACCCGCCATATTCAGCGCCCAGACGTCAAAATCCTGCTTGCTCTGCCCATAAGGGTTGAGCGGTTTTAAAAAAGGTATCAGGTTGTGGTCGTCTGAGAATCCATGCTCACCAAGTCCGTAAGTGGCAGCACTGCTCGCATAATAAAGCGGAATATTGAACCCTGAACATAGCATCCACAGCGCCCTTGAATATTCCAGATTGAGTTCGTCAAATATTTCCGTCCGCATTTCGGTTGTGTCGGTTCGGGCGCCCAGGTGTATGATGGCGTCCACATCCAGGTGATTGCGCTCCAGCCACCGCATGAACTGTATCCGATGCACCGTGCCGCGATATTCTTTACCTTCAAGATTGCGTTTTTTGTCGGGACGAAGAAAGTCGTCCACCACCAGCAAGTCCGTATATCCGGCTTCGTTGAGCCTTTTCACCATGCAGGATCCAATAAATCCGGCAGCGCCTGTTACAACAATCATAATGTATGAGGTTGGTTGTGTGTCGGGCAAAAATAACCAATCCGAATCATACATATCGTCGCTATTTTTGCCGCCGCGAGTCGGCTGACTTCACTCCGGTCATCAATATATGAATCCGGCATTCACAACAAACCCGAACAAGGTGCCAGAACCGAACATATCTGCTCCGTCCGGCAAAACACGCCGGATCTACTTTGCTTCCGATTTCCATCTCGGTGCCGATGCGCGCCTTTCGAGTCGCGATCGCGAAAAGCTGGTTGTAAAATGGCTCAATATGGTTTCTTCTGATGCAGAAGCCATTTATCTGGTGGGAGATATCTTCGAATTTTGGTTCGAATACAAATCCGTCGTGCCAAAGGGTTACACGAGGATACTCGGCAAACTTGCAGAACTGCGAGACAGCGGTATCCGGATTGAAGTTTTTACCGGCAATCACGACCAGTGGATGTTCGGCTACTTCGAGGAAGAACTCGGAATACCCGTTCACTACCACCCTGTCGTAGTTAACCTGAACGGCAAGTCTTTTTTCATCGGCCACGGCGACGGCCTCGGTCCCGGTGACTACGGCTACAAACGCATGAAAAAGGTGTTTACCCACCCGCTCAGCCGCTGGCTGTTCGGTTGGCTGCATCCTGATATCGGAGCGAAACTGGCATTTTTTTTCTCCAAAAAGAGCCGGGAAGCCACTCCTCCCCAAGAGCGAAACTGGCTGGGTGAATCCGAAGAATGGCTGCTTCAGTACTGCAATCGAAAGGTATCACAAGGAACAGAGCCCGACTACTTTGTTTTCGGTCACCGTCACCTGCCCGTTGACTGGCTGTTGAAAAACGGGAAAAGCCGGTATATTAATCTGGGTGAATGGCTTTGGCATAACTCTTATGCCGTTTTTGACGGCAATGATATGTCCGTTCATTTCTTTGAAAACACCGGTATCGTAGTGAAAAACTGGTAATATTTGATGTATAAACGGTACAGACAGCCCCGATTATTCGAGTTTTGTCTATTCAAAGAGGGCCAAGCAGGTATTTTGGCGTAATTTTGAACGGAAATTATCGTTTTCTGCAATGCAGTCCAACCGGGCTGCATCAATCATATTTACAGCACAAACATCACAACCAAAACATGAACATTAAAAATCTTGTCGTCGTTGCGGCGCTTTGCCTGCCTGTTGTTCAGGCAACTGCTCAGTCAAAGGCGCCCGAGCATTGGTTCAATCTCGAACAATCAAAAGATAACGTTAACGGTACCGGCGGAGATGAAGCGCTGCAGCGCCTCAAACAAAAAGGTAAAAAAGGACAGACGGTCATCGTGGCAGTCCTCGATTCCGGCGTCGAAGTAGATCATGAAGATCTGAAAGACGTTATGTGGACGAACCCCAACGAAATTCCGGGCAACGGAAAAGATGATGATAACAACGGCTACATTGACGATATGCACGGATGGAATTTCCTCGGTGGTAAAGACGGCCGCAACATCAACCACGAATCGCTGGAACTCACCCGCGAATATGTTCGCCTCGGCAAAAAATTCGCCAGCGTGGATGCCAACTCACTGTCCGGTGCCGACAAAAAGGAATACGAATACTACCTCGGCGTAAAAGAGGCGTTCGAAGACCAGAGAGCCGGCGCCCAGCGCCAGATGGAAAAGGTCGCAGAACAACTGAAGCCCATTGAAAATGCTTTCGACGCTGTTGAAAAAGCCCTCGGAAAATCCGACTTCACGCAGGAAGAACTCAACAGTCTCAATGCCAACGGCAATGCCGAACTCCAGGCTTCCGTTGAAATGGTGAAGCGTATGATGGGACAGGGCATGTCTTCCAAAAAAGATCTGGACGATGCCAAAAAACAGATGTCAGAACAAGTTTACAACCAGCTGGAGTACCAGTTGAACCCCGACTTCAACCCGCGCGAAATCGTCGGCGATGATCCTTACGATACAAGCAACCGATTTTACGGAAATAACGACTACGAAGGCCCCGATGCATTCCACGGAACACACGTAGCAGGCATTATTGCAGCCAACCGAAACAATAGCGTAGGTATTCGTGGCGTGGCCGACAATGTGAAAATCATGACGGTTCGCTGTGTACCTGATGGCGATGAACGCGACAAAGACGTTGCCAACGCTATCTACTACGCTGTTGATAACGGTGCCAGTATCATCAATATGTCGTTCGGTAAAGGTTACAGCCCGCAGAAAGACTATGTGGACGCTGCCATGCGCTATGCCGCAGAACACGATGTACTCCTCGTTCACGCTGCAGGTAACGACGCCTCTGACAACGATACAGACTCCAACTTCCCCAACGACGGCTATAAAAAAGCTGTTAAAAGAGGCCTGTTCAAGAAAGAAAAGGCCGTACCTACCTGGATGGAAATCGGCGCTCTCAACTATCGCACCGGAGAGGGTCGTGTAGCCCGCTTCAGCAACTACGGAAAGAAAAATGTTGACCTCTTCTCTCCGGGTGTTCAGCTCTACTCCACAGTGCCCGACGGTGGCTACGGCAATGCCAGTGGTACTTCCATGGCCTGCCCGGCAGCTGCCGGCGTAGCCGCAATCCTCCGCTCTTACTACCCGGAACTCAGCGCCGTACAGGTGAAGAGCATCCTGGAAAAATCGGTAAACAAGCAAACAGGTGAAGTAAACAAGCCCGGCACAACCGAGAAAGTGGCATTCACCGAACTCTGCGTTTCCGGAGGTACAATCAGCGCCCCCAACGCCGTGGAACTCGCTGAAAAAACCAAAGCCGCCAAAGCCTCTTCCAAGGCCATCTGGCGTGATGCAGGTGCCGGTAAAATCAAAACAAATCTGGCCCGTCAGCCAAGAGCGTAAAACGCACTGACACCGGAAAACAGACCCGCATACGATCCAGTCGGAACGTATGCGGGTTTCTTTTTGGAACCTTTACCATATAAAATATGTTTCAGTTGAAGTGATTATCAGTGTTGATATATACAACAAGGTCATCAGGGATGTAAAAACTCCCTTATTTCAAAAATATCTCGTAAATTGCGTTGAAAAACGCTAAGCGCTTGTTCAGGATTCTCTGCCGTTGGCAAAAACAAGCTGATTTTTTGTCAGTTTTTGCGTTTTTGAAGGCGCATAGCCGGTACTACGCAACTGAAAAAAGGTGAAAAATGGCGAAAAATGAGCCGTTTTTGACTCGGCGAGAGATTCCTGAACAAGCGCTAATCCACACGGAAATGTCTAAAAAGAAAAAATACGGCGGCAAAAAGCTGACCGCCCGGGAATTACAAATTGAAATTCTCCGATTCCTGCTGCAACGGCCCAAAAAACAATACGCGCCGCAGCAAATCATCCACGAACTGCATGTCGAAAATAACAGGGACGCTGCAGAATATGCACTGCAACAACTGGCCAAACTGGGCTCCGTCACCGAATACTCCCTCAACAGATACGGTATAGCAATCGACAAATTTGTCTCCGAAGAGGATGATGAACCTGTTAAATCTCCCGCTATCAGGGAGGAAAGAACCCGGCCCGAAATACCTGTCCGCGAAAAACAGCCAGTCAGCCAGTCAAAAAACAGAAAGGTGATTGAAGGCAGGGTGGATATGACCCGCACCGGTGCTGCCTACATCATATCCGACCAGATGGATTCCGACGTTTATGTGCCTCAAAAACATATAAACGGAGCCATGAACGGAGATACCGTGCAGGTGCTGCTGTTCCCGCCCCCGCCCGCCCGCAGGCGCGGTATGCCCGCCCGAAAACCGGAAGGGGAAATTCTTCAAGTGCTCAAACGCGCCAATGAAATATTTCTCGGAACAATCCGATTCAGCAGAAAATATGCCATGTTTCTGCCCGATAACCCGAATATCCAGACAGATATATATGTCCCCCTCGAAGCCTGCGGCGAAGCCGCCGACGGCGACAAGGTGGTGGTGGCCATCACCGACTGGCAGGAAGGAAAGGGCAGGGTGCCCATCGGAAAGGTGACGCAGGTGCTGGGCGCCATGGGAGGGAATGACTTCGAAATGAAGAAAATTCTCATCAACTACGGATTCCCGCTCCAGCACTCCGAAGAAGCCGAGGCAGAAGCAGCCCGCATTCCTGACACAATTCCTCCACAGGAAATAGAACGCCGGCACGACTTCCGCGATGTGCTCACTTTCACTATTGACCCGGAAGACGCAAAGGATTTCGACGACGCACTCAGTGTACGAACGCTCGAAAACGGAAATCTGGAAATTGGCGTGCATATCGCAGATGTGACGCACTACCTCAAACCGGGATCTCCCATGGACAAGGAGGCATTTGCCAGAAGTACGTCGGTATATCTGGTGGACCGCTGTAACCCCATGCTGCCCGAAAAACTGTCGAATAACCTGTGCTCCCTCGTGCCGGAACAGGACCGGCTCACATTCTCCGCTGTTTTCGAATTCGATGCAAAGGATAAACTGGTAAAACGCTGGTTCGGAAAAACTGTCATCTACAGCGATAAACGATTTTCATACGAGGAAGCTCAAACCGTGCTGGATAAAAAACCGGCACCCGAACTGAAAAAGCACCCGCTCTTCGGCGATCTGGAAAAGGCGCTCTTCAATCTGAACAGAATAGCCGGAAAAATGAGGAAGGAACGGGAAAAGAACGGTGCAATCGGCTTCGAAACCGATGAGGTGCGCTTCCGCCTCGATGAAGATGGCGTGCCTGTAGAGGCTTATGTGAAGGAACGCAAGGATGCTCACCTCCTTATCGAGGATTTCATGCTGCTGGCAAACAAAGAAGTAGCCCTGTATATGCACCCGCCCCTCAAACCCAAAAAAGGCGACACTGAATCACCTCAAAATCAGGAAGGCAGGGAAATACCGTTTATTTTCAGGGTACACGACCTGCCCGATATGAGCAAGGTGATCGAATTCGCCCGATTCGCCGCCGAAATGGGCCATCCCATGAAGGTGGATACACCAAAACAAATCGCAGAATCCTTCAATAAACTGATGGTGGCAGCGCGGAAAGACGACCGCCTCAAAATTCTTGAACCACTGGCAATCAGAACCATGGCCAAGGCGGTTTACTCATCCGACAATATTGGCCATTACGGACTCGGATTCACACACTACTCGCACTTCACATCTCCTATCCGCCGCTACTCCGATGTGCTGGCCCACAGGATTCTTGAACAAAATCTCGATGGCCGTACTTACCGCGTGGATAAAGCCAAACTGGAAGAACAGTGCAAACACATCAGTAGTCAGGAAAAGAAGGCGGCAGATGCAGAACGGGAAAGTATCAAGTACAAACAGGCGGAATTTCTGAAAAAACATATCGGCGACGTGTTCGAAGGTATCGTCAGCGGAATCATTGACAGGGGATTCTTTGTCGAACTGCCCGACTCAAGGGCCGAGGGTCTGGTGGAATTCAGATATCTCGAAGATACCTACACCATAGATCCCGGAAACCTGAGCGCTACAGGACGACGTTACAAAAAACAGATCAGAATGGGCGACCGGGTGGATGTCAGGGTGGTCAGTGTTGACCTCAACCGGCGACAGATTGAAATGGATCTTGCATGATAAATGCCTTTTTTCGTTTCTTTGACCCCAACTATAAACGCCTGATGTGAAAATATTCCGCCTGATCGTCTTCGCCGCACTGCTGTCGGCATTCACCCCCTGCCTCGCTCAGGAACAGGAGGAAATCGAACGCACAACCGAAGAGGTGGAAACGCTGCTCCGACGAGCCGCTGCCTCCGCCAGTGATTCAGAAATCGAACAGCTCGCCGGAAGGAGCTTGTCCATGGCACGCAGTGTCAGGTACGATGGCGGTATCATCCGCGCCTGTATCCGGCTCGCCGAACTGTTCGCCAGACAGGGAAGAACGTCCGAAGCGCTCCAGTACTACCTGGAAGCAGAAGCCAAACTGGAAACAAAGGGTAACAAGGAAACGCTCACCGCAGTGCGCATGGCGCTCGGTGACCTTTTCTTTCGGGAAAAAATGTACGGGTCGGCAAGAAGATACTACGAGCAGGTGCTTAAATCAACCCCCGATAACCCGGATATACTGGAAAAAGCCGCCGACGCCAGCCTGAATAATCTGCAGTTCGACAGTGCCGACAGTATTTACCAGCAACTGATTGCCGCATGCAGGGAATCTTACAATCTTCCCTGTCAGACAAGAATATATCAGAAGCAGGCCGCAGCCTACGACCAGAGCGGAAACTCGGGTAAAAGTCTTTATTTCTACCTGCGTATCAGGGATATCATTGAACGATCAGGTACCACTATCGAACAATCGCTGCTTTACAACAACCTGGGCAGGCAGTATGCCACGCTGCGCGATTATGAAACCGCGCTCGAATATTTCAGAAAAGCAGAACTACAGTGCAAATTCATTGATTGCGACTACAACGAGATTCTGTTCGCCAATATCGGTATCGCGTTGCACAATACCGGACAAACCAGAGAGGGTATCGAATATCTGCTGAAAGCCAGGGATATTCTGGTAACCAGAAAGGACTTCGCTGCCATGGCAAACCTGGAACACCTGCTCGCAACGGTCTATTTCAGTAACGGCGATTTTTACAACGCCCTGTCACACAATGACCTGGCCGTCAGATACGCGCAGGATACACGCCAGCAACGCGTACTCGCAGAAGCGTACAGAACGGCAGCCGATCTCTACCACGAATTGTATGAGTTTGAAAAGGCTTTCGATAACTACAAGGCATACCTGAATATTCTCGATGCGGTCAGAACAGAAGAACGAGCCCGCGAAATGCAGCTCAGCCAGCAACGCGCCCTCCTTTCCGAAGCCGAAGGTCAGATCAAATTCCTGATCGCCCGACAAAATTTCAAAGACCTCGAGTTGTCTCAACTCCAGTTCGAAAGCGAAAAACTGTCGCTGCTCAACAAAAACCTGGAACTCGAAACCCGTGAAAAGGAAAATCAGCTGCAACTGCTGGCCGCACAAAAAGATGCCGACCAGGCCAAGCTCCGGCAACAAAGTCTGGAGGTGCTGCGCTCCAGACAGGAGTCAAAACTGGCAGCCCAGCAGCTGGCAGCCGAAAAGCAAACACGCCTGATCGCTGAACTCAGACAAAAGGAAACGATTGAACGGGCACAAAATATGGCCGACAGCACGCGCCGGGCACAGGAACTCTACCGTGTACAACAGGAACAGGAATATCAGCGCCAAAAAGAGGCCAGCTTCCGGGCTTTTGTAACCGGGCTGGGCGCCCTCGGCGCCATCATTGTCGCACTCCTGCTCGTAGGATGGTGGCTGTCGCGACAAACCGGTCAGCGATTGAAAAACCAGAACCGGCAGATTCAGGAACAAAACAGGGAAATCGAAGAGGAAAGGCACAAAAGCGAAGGCCTGCTGCTCAACATCCTGCCCGAAGAAATAGCCCGGGAACTCAAGGAAAACGGACAGGCACGCCCCAAACTGTACCAGTCGGTTACTGTGCTGTTCACCGACTTTATCAATTTCACCCGGCTATCCACGCAACTGACTCCCGGTCAGATTATTGACGAACTGAATGAATGTTTTCTCGCTTTCGATGAAATTTGCGAGCGCCACAGGCTCGAAAAGATAAAAACAATCGGCGACGCGTACATGTGCGCGGGCGGACTGCCCGTTGTCAACGATACGCACCCGACGGATGCCGTCAGGGCCGCTTTTGAAATGATTGACTGGCTCGAAAACAGAAATCGCCAAAACCCCAACGCACTGCTCCGGCAAATGCGTATCGGTATTCATACAGGACAGGTGGTTGCCGGTGTCATAGGCAAAAACAAATTCGCCTATGATATCTGGGGAGATGCCGTCAATCTTGCCGCCCGACTGGAAGAGCACGGCGAACATGGCAAAGTGAATATTTCGGCCACCACTGCCGGGGCTGTCAGTCACCTGTACCGCGTGGAAAACAGGGGGTCATTCTCTGTGCATAATAAAGGTGACGTGGAGATGTTTTTTGTACTCAACAGGGATAAATAGCATGAAAACTTATCGGATCTCGCGCCCTTACGCCGCCATCATCCTCGTGGGTGCACCACTGCTGATAGCTCTGTTCGGCTGGATGCTCATTCAGCCGCTCCTGCCCGGCCCCCTCGACCCGTTTCTCGCAGAAACATACTGGCTCTTCGGACCGATGGCAGCAGTACTGGTACTGACGGGTGTGGCTGGTATTATAGATGTGTTCAACGGCCGTTTTGTCATTGACGAAAACAGGGTATATGCAGTCAGTGTCATCTTTCGCCGGGAACTGCTGTTCAATGAAATTCTGGGCTTCACCGTTGATGACCGCTATATCACCATCAAACCCGTAAATCGAAACAGGAGAAAGATAAAAATCAGTCTGTCCTATGCCGACAGTCACGAAATTGTTCAGTGGCTGGCTGATCGCTACCCGGATCTGGACCTGGAAAATGCCTTACAGGAAGACGACGATATCATCAGTTTCAGTTCGGGATGGTCGCAGGAAGAACGGGAAACCAGACTCGGAAAGGCCGTACAGGTGGTCCGGGTACTGAATATCACCGCCATCCTGTCAGCAATATGGTACTTTTTCGTTCCGGTTATGCAAGTATTGGCACTGACAGGGGTCATACTCACTCCGCTGGCAGTCGTGGCGGCAGTAAAATGGTCGGGCGGCCTGATTCGCTATAACGAAAGAAAATACAGTGTTCTTCCTCACGTGTTTTTCGCGCTGCTTTTCCCCTGTATGAGCGTATGCCTGCGCTCGATTCTTGACTACGAGCTGATCGAATATGGCAGTGCCTGGCGTGTAGCATTGCCAGTATTGGGAGTACTGCTGATCGTCGTTTTCTCCGGCAGGTCCGGATTCCGGTTCAGCAAGCCCGTCCATTATGTGGAAGCCGCTGTCATCGCAGCTTTTTTTCTGGCATACAGCTATGGTACGGTCACTGCCCTGAATGCAGCCCTCGACCGGTCAGCACCGGTGGAGTACCGGGCTGTTGTGACAGGGAAACGTATCAGTAGCGGAAAAACCACCTCGTATTACCTCGAACTTTCACCGTGGGGGCCCCGTACAGAAAAAGAGGAGGTTTTTGTTTCATCCGATCAGTACGAGGAGTATGGTGAAGGAGAAGAACTGACTGTTTCAACCCAAAACGGGTTTTTCGGTATCCAGTGGTTCTATGTGGAATAAGGGCTCCTGACGAGCATCATTTGGAATTATAACCACCGTCATAAGGCAGCAGTTGTTTCACCTGCAATTTTGCAGTGCGAATCACCAAACTTGCACTGCTCTATGAAAAAAATACTTGTCCCCGTTGATTTCTCCGATAACGCCGAAAACGCCCTTTTTGTAGCCGCCGAAGTAGCCCGCAAAAGTGGTGCCGTACTCGAACTGCTCCATGTGAATGTGGCTTCTGTGTATGCTGCGCCCCTGTCGGAGTTCTCCCCTGCATCCGGTTACACCATTGAAGACAATAACTACGACGAAAGCGCGGGTGCCGGACTCGAACGCATCAAGACGGAGTTGCTGGGCAATCCCGAGTACGCCGGGCTGGAAATCCAGACCAGGGTTGGCGACGGTTACCTGCACAGTACCATCAAAAACGTTGCTGAAGAAGACGGCGTTGATCTGGTCGTCATGGGAACCAGGGGAGCCTCCGGACTGAACGAGTTTCTGCTGGGCTCCAATACAGAGAAAGTTATCCGTACCGCCCCTTGCCCGGTGCTTGCTGTACCTGCGGGCGCAGAAAAATTCAGACCCAAAACAGTGTTGCTGCCTACTACACTGAAAGACGACCAGCTCACTACATTCCGCTTTCTGGCAGAATGGCAGAAGATCTTCGGATTCACCGTGCAGATACTGTACATGAATAACCCGTCGGCGCTGGAAACAGACTCCTCAGCAGAAGATCTGAAAAATGCACTGGCCCAAAAGGCTGGTCTCAATGCATCCGAAGCAATCATTACTACAGAATCCTTCTTTGAGGATACTACCATACTCGGCTTCTCGGATCAGGTAAAAGCTGATCTGATTGTGATGGCCACGCATCAGCGGAAGGGTATATCCCATGTCGTATTTGGCAGCATCACAGAAGATACCGTCAACCACTCACATGTTCCTGTTCTCGCTGTTCCCGTTAGCTGGAGTATTGCGTAACGTGGCAGATGTTTTATGTTAACCGGATGACCTGTGGCTTATCAGCCTGAAAGCGACTTTTCGACAGGCCGGTACATATACAAAACATCCTTTTCATTCGATATAAAGCAGGGGCCGTCTCACAACTTCAATGTGTGTGAGACGGCCTCTGCTTTATCCGTGTGTGTTTGATAAACACAAATTTTACTTATATATTTTTTCGAATTTAAAAAATAAAAATGTAACTGGTTAGCCTCCGGCGACCCGATACTCTGGGATATCGCCAGATAACACGGTATAGAGTTCCTTGAAAGGATTGAATTGGAGTTTTCGAACTGTGGAGATGAAGGATTGGATACGGGCATAGATTTCCGCTCCGTACTGCGTACGGAAGCAACCACTGACCTTCAT
>Ga0169931_10009186_pt1 | contig 14306 bp, 27 predicted proteins | sample Kivu_15m_20L_FD_129675 | JGI IMG/M metagenome (GOLD analysis project Ga0169931, IMG submission 129675) | Freshwater microbial communities from Lake Kivu, Western Province, Rwanda to study Microbial Dark Matter (Phase II) - Kivu_15m_20L... | ecosystem: Environmental > Aquatic > Freshwater > Lake...
CGAGCGCAGTGCAGGGCTTCGTGGATGATGGTGTCGAGCGTGTCCTGCTCGCCCTGCCACGTGCCCACGCGGATGAGGCGACCTTGTGCGCGGCCTGGGTCCTGCATGTCCCCGTAGTCCCGCATGTTCGGTGCGAACCGAAGGGTCCAGTACTTGCCTCCGAGTCGGACGCGCATGGCTGGTGGGGGACTCAGTGTGCGAGGTGGAACTCAGGCATGAGCTGGTAGTAGGTCTTGGCTTCGCCGCCGACACTGCGGCCGTTCTTCTTGGCGAGATGGAGCCGCATCCAGACAGCACCTTGCACCTCGGGGCCCCGGCCCTGTTCGATGTGCCAGCCACCGTGGCCGTCCCCGAACTCGTCTTTGTAGGTGCCGGTGCGTACGTGGTACTGGATGTCGCTTACGACGCGGCAACCAGCGCGGTCGCAGACCAGCCGCTCGCGGGACAGGGGGAGGAACCACTGCTTGTGCACGTGGCCCTGCACGATGATGTCTGCGTCAGGGGTAACGGCTGCGCTCCGCCGAACCTTCAGGGTGTCGAAGGACATGAGAGCTGCGCCACCGGCACCGTGAAAGTATTTGAGGGAGAGGGTGTACCGCTCGTTGTTGACTTCGACCATGAACCTGATCCACCCACCGTATCCGCCGGGGTTGACCTTGTGGCCGGACTGCTGACTCATGCGTTCGCAAAGCCGTTCAGTGAGGTCTGTCTCGCAGTTCTTAAGGATCGCGGTCTCGTGGTTGCCCCGGCCGATGACCACGAAGTTGGAGGAGTAGGGTGCGTAGAAGTCGGAGGCGTGACGGACTAGGGAATCGAGGTAGTCCGCAGCCAGTGCATGCTCTTCGCGAATGCCCGCCTTGTTGCGACGAGGATCGAACTTCCCTTCCATAGCACAAAATAGATCACCCACGTCGATGATGCCAGCGCGGCGTTCAACGGCTTCAGCCAAGTGCGCGCGTTCGAGTTCGTGGTCGGCATGGGGGTTATCGTGGTGGCGGTCCCCGGACAGCAGGAACCACCACTCATCCGTTCGCGCGGTGCAATCGAGATCGACGAGGTGGATGTTCCTCGACGCTGCCCTCACCTGGAACGGGACCTTGAGATGCGATCTCAAGGGTGGTGTGGTCATTAGAGCTTGGAGCCGTGCTTCTTGCAGAGGTACCAACCGGCCACGAAGCCGACGACACCAAGCAGGGCTGCGAACCACAGGCTACCGAGGAACGAAGAGATGTCAGCGAGAATCATGTTCAATCCTTCTTGTGAACTTTCCGCCACGCAGCGTCAAACGCAGGGTCCGATGCTCGCCGCGCAGCGATGTACTCGCGAGCATCTTCTGGCTTAGAGGGGTCCAGCATGCCGGCCGCGAGAGACGCGTCCTGCACCGTCCGGCGCGGCAACCAGCCCACGGCCACCCGGATGGCTTGGCCCAATCCGGTCTGCCACAAGATAACCGCCACCGCCAAGGCAGCCACGGCCGCAGCCACCCACCATAGTGTCGATAACCATGCGGGTGTCCGATCCTCCAGATGAGGAATGCTGCCGTGAATGTCACCAGCAAGACCGTAGATGCGTTCGGCACGAGTCACCACCTCCTTGTCACCCACGGATGTGCCGTGGTCGATGAGGGCCCGGGACTCGGCCTGGATCTCGGTTGCGTTGCGGCTCACCTTGGCGAGCTCGCTGCACCCCACCAGCAGGCTAACGGCCAGTGTCCAGCTGACGCTCGATCTTGTCCAGCCGGGCATTGATGTTCTCCTGCTGCGTGACTAGCCGCATGAGCAATCGGTCGTGGTGCAAGAACGCACCCAACACTGCGCCACTCAACACTGTCGCTAGAGTCGCAATCGCAACCCAGTCTCTCACCGATAACTTGACTACGTTATTGCGCTCTAGGGTCATTGTTTAGAGTCCTGCGCAGAGGGCTGCAAATTCGTCAAGCGAAGCACCAGCCTGAGTAAAGTGGATTTCAACGAGTTCGGTTCCAATGGTGTCGACCAAGAAGTGACCGCCACCCCCACTCGCATATGATTGGTAGAGCCTTGCATCGCCGCGAGCCGGGATTGTGTCCGGAGGTGTGCCGGTCGTACCATACTGAAAGATCTCTCGAACAGTGCCAACGCCTGTCCAGGTTACTGCTGCACTGGTGTTAACAGATGCTGATCCTGGATTGAACGAGGCAAGCAGTCGGGCTTCCCACCATCCAGTGCTAAGTTCCCTACTCCACCCGAAGACATAAAACTGTGGGATGTTCTGGAGAGCTGCGTTATTTCGGGTGGTCAGCAGCTTGATCCGGAGGTAGTTCAGGCTGCTTCCAATGAACAGGGAGTTCGGGAACGCAGTCGCATCTGGCTTTGTTGCTCGTGGAAAGTGAGCTGCTGGAGTGTTCGCAGCCGCGTTCAGTGCTGTCACAAACTTCGCACCGTCTGCAGCACCCGTTGTCGTTGCAAAGTGAGACGAACTCGTGTTTGTGTAGATCTGTACGGAGCTCATGCTGGCGTTCCTGGCTGATGAGCCACCTCAGTGCCCATTCCCCTGCGGCCCTACGCTGGCCGACTGTGTTCAGGGGCATAAGCATGAGCGGCAATCCGAACGTCCCGATGATATCCAATAAAGCGTCCGCCGCAACGCCGGGATGGGGAAGTCCAGCGCGTACCTCGAAGGCCCCCACCTGCCCCTCGAACAGCAGGCAGGCTGTGCGGCACTCGTCACGCAGCCGCTTGCAGCAGTCGGTGAAGCGTCGATAACCGTCCGTGGTGAGGCAGTTGCCCGCGATCTCCTCGAAACTGCCCTTCCGCTCGATCGCACTGTTGCCCCCCACCAGCCGGTAGTCACCTGTCTTGAGGGTCTGGGTATGGATGCGGACCGTCAATGTGCGTGACCGACCGGCGGTGGGAAGGCGGCCCCTGTCCAGCACCACAAGGTGTGCCGGGAAGTTCAGGGGTTTCTTCTCGCGACTGTCAATGACAAGGTCGACGTGGGACACGCCGCCATGCTAGCCATCAACCCTCGCCTTTGTACAACTCGTGCGCCAGGGTCCTGCGAAGTTCTTCGACCGGGCTCGTCGACTGGTACGGCTTGGTGGGGACCCGGTTCATGGTGGGGGCAAGCACCATCTGCCTGAGCCACCAGTCAGGGCTGGGCAGGAACCCCATGTCCTCGACGATGTGCTGCTCCGCGAGCACGCGTACGGGCACTTCCTTGCCGTCTGAGTTGGTGATGAAGGTGCCAAACTCCTGCTCGCACCAGAAGACGCCAGCGGTGTGGTGACGGAGGGCACGGTGGCGTGCGTCACCGAAGTACTGCTTGGTCTCGTCGAACCAGTTGTGGATGGCGAGGTAGTCGGCCGGGATTCCGCCGTGCTTCTTGGCGGAGGATTGTGCGTGGTGGAGTGGGTGCATTAGAAGGTGACCTCCTCGTCGGGGCTGGTGTCCTGCTCTTCGTTGTAGTCCACGATGTGGGACTGGCTGATGCGGTTGGTGGTGGGGTCGATGTCGAAGTATCCGTGCGCTCCCTGGACGTGGCCGTCGCCGATCTCCCAGCCTGGGAAGCGGGAGCCAAGCAGCTTGTACAGTTCTTCCTCGATGGCACGGAGGGCGGGGTCGATGATCTCCGCGGCTTTCATTCGTTCGTCCGTGTTGTAGCCCAGATATTTGTCGTTGGGGAGGAGGATGTCCCAGCCGTCGAACCAGCCGGAGTCGTCGGATCCGGAGTAGGTGACGCGGAAGCGGAATCCTTCGGGGAGGAGGGGCGTGAGTTGGTCGATGACGGTTCGGATGGTGGGGAAGTCGCTCATTGGTTGTCCAGTGCCTGTTGTTCGAGTTGGCCGCCGAGGACGTCGGCGTAACGGTCAAGCATGTCGTTGATGATCGGGGGCATGTTGTCCCCGTAGTGCCAGATGACTTCGTGGTCGTCACGGTCGAGGAGCGTGGCGTGGATCGGTTGGTAGCTGATCCACTCGAGCGTGACCTGCTTGGGCCACATCTCGCTGCGTGGTTCGGTGGTGATGACGTACTCACACTCGTATGTGACCGTGAGGGTGATGCCCTCCCGTTCGATCCAAGCGGTCAGGTCTTTCTTGTAGTCGCGGGTGATGTCATTCATCGTCGTCTCCGTGGTCAAGGGTGATCTCGTCTGCGTCGGGGCTGAACCGGATTCGCCACGCTTCCCACTTCAGGTCGAACGCGGCGTTGTCCCCCACCTGCCGGGCGTATCCGTAGTCGCGTGCCCAATGGTTGAAGAGGATGATGTCCGCGAGCCGGGCTCGGTTGGTGGGGTCTGCGGACGCTGCTGCGAGGTGCGCTTTGTCAGCGAGTACGGCGGACAGGAACCCGCCGGTGGGTGTGCCACTGCGGTAGTGGCGGTAGAGGGACTGGAACACAACGGGTGGGACATGGAGCTCGGGCATGGTTCACTCGTAGATAAGGGGTGCGTGGTGTCCGGAACGATTGCAGAGTTGATGCCAGTACCCGGCAGTGCCAACGAACTCGACGGCAGCCCACATCAGGTCGCGGGCCTCCTGCTCAGTGCCGGGTGGGCAGTCGAAGTACAGAGCGTCGTAGACCTGGAGGAACAGGTGCGGCTGGCGATGGCTGGTGGGGGACGTAAGTGGGCCGAGTGCACGGTGGATGAAGTTCTGGATGGCGAGCATGACGTTGCCAGCGGTGGCTTGGACGGGGAAGTTGCAGACTTCGGAGATCATCGACTTGCCGCCACGGGCTAGCAGCTGGCGGAGTTCGTGGCGTGTGCGCCATGCGCGTTCGTCAAGGCGGAAGTTGGTGAACGTACGGGTGTGTCCGGTGTAGGGCAGTTCGATGTAGCCCTGTGACTCCGCCGTCTTGCAGAGAGAGTGCTGCCACTCGACAAGGCGTGGGCGTTGGGCGTGACGGGATGCGGCGATGCGCTCGAAGAATGGCAGGGGATAGAGCGTGCCGGACATGTCGAGGACGCTGCGTTGCAGGCGGGCGGGTGATGCGCCGAAGAGATCAGCGAAGTTCACGGTCTTGCCGATCTGCCGGAGGGCCTTGAAGTCTGGGCGTTCCTGCGAGTCGGGCCCGAAGATGGCGAGCGTGCGCTGGGTGTGCAGGTCAAGGCCGTCGTTGAATGCGGCGAGCAGTGTGGGTTCACCGGACAGGATTGCGGCCACGCGCAGTTCGATCTGGCTGAGATCGAAGGAGACGATGCTGCCGCCGGTGAAACGACTGGCCTCGCATTCCTTGATGACGGCGGGGAAAGTTTGGGCGGCGGGGTTCTTGCAGGTGATGCGGGCTTGGATGGTGCCGCCCTCGGAACCTGAGTCCTTGGGGATGGAAGGGACGGTGTACCAGGTGGGGTAGGCAATGCCGATGGTGGGGGAATCTGGCCGTGTGAGAAGGACAGATGAGCGGTCGGTTGGCTTGGTACGCCGGTGTCGGAGGAGGGGGTAGGTGTAGGAGGACACCAATTTCTGGGCGGTGGTGTGCTTGTCAGCGCACTCGAAGATGGTGCGTGCTGGGTGGGAGTCGGGCAGGTGGCTGGCGATGAGGCGACGGTTCTCGCTGGACCATGAGAGTTCACGCCGTTTCTCGGTGTAGGTGAGGAGCGGGTGCGACAGGAAGTCTGGGTTGGTGGGGAGGATGTCCTGAATGCAGCGGTCCATGAATTCACGCTGGCTCTGGGCGGAACCTTCGCCCTCGATGAGTACCCCACCAGCAGCGGCGCAGTTGGTTGCGGTCTCCGCTTGGTCGAGGAGTTCCCGCTCGAGGGACATGAGGCGGGGCAGGGAGAAGGGGATGCCTGCCTCGGACATGCGGATGGTGGACCACAGGGTTTCGGAGAAGTGGTGGACGCTGTACTCGCCCAACTTGTGGGTGTTGGGGTAGTCCTGCTTGATGCGGCGCGCGAGGTGCGCGACTGCAAGCATGGTGTTGTGCGTGTCCTGCGCGTTGTAGGAGTGGAGGTCAGGGCAGGTGGGGGATGGGAAGCGGCGTCCGTCCTTGAGGGTGGCGTCGTCACGGTAGGAGTGCGTGCCGAGGACGGGGCCCAGGGATTTGAGGCTGCGCTCGGGGCGGAGCTCGGAGTGCAGGAAGTTCACGACGGACAGGTCGATGAGGGTGTGCCTGCCGTTGAGGGCGAGGGCGATGGCTGGGCTGAAGGAGCGGAGCCAGAGGATGTCGAACGGCAGGTTCATGCCGACGATGGTGTGCGCATGGCGGAGCCACGCCAACAGGTACTGGTGGCTGGTGGGGTCGGTCAGGTTGAGAGTGAAGGTGGGACCGGGCACGAGTGCGGCCACGCCGTCGAGTGTCCACGAGCCAGGCACGTTGGCTGGTGGGGGCTCGGCTGCTGCGACGGTGATGGCACAGGTGAGGACCAGATCCTGGTGGGCCACGCCGTCCGTGGCGCTGGCCCGTGCAGGATGAAAGACGGTCTGGGCGGGGAGCATGGTGCCCCGCCCGTTGGTGGCCGCTGCGCCGTAGGTCTCGATGTCAAGGGAGATGACGCGGGGACTAGTACTCACGGGCCTCGTACTCCTGGATCTTGGAGAGGTACATGGTGTTGCGGGCCTTGGCTTCCTTCAACTCCTGCCGCAGCGTGACGATGATCTCTGTCTGCCTTCGCATCTCCTCGGCATTGCCGTAGTACATGGCCTTGAAGTTGTAGAACATGGTGCGCACAGCCATGTGGTTGGTGGGGGTGCCGTACAGATCCATGTGCATCTGCCAGTAGCGGAACGCGATCTCGGGATCCTCGTCCATCTGCGGCCTGTTGTTCTTGAACTGGTTCTCGACCGGCGGGTCGAGCGGGTCCGGCTGGTTCTCCATGTACTCAAGGAGTTTGCTAGTGTTCATTGATGGTTCCCTTTCGGAAGGCGGCGTTGCTGGCGTCGGCTTCGCGTGCGAGCTGGCGGATGCGGAAGCCTTGCATCTCAAGCATCATGGCGATGGCGATGTCACCGAAGTTGCCCATGGCTTCGGCGGCAGATGGTTCGGGCTGGTCGGACTGCGCTCGGTACCCCACCTGCCCATCGGTCATGCGGTGGAAGAGGTCAGCGAGGTTGGCGAGCGTAGTGCGCAGGCCGCACACGCAGATGTTGACGGGGTGATCGCAGGGTCCGACTTCGTCGAGGTTGGCTTGAAGGTCGACGAGGGATTGGCGCATGGTGTCAAGGTCGGCGGGGCTCAGGTTCATGTGGTCACCGGGAGGAAGGGGGTGCGGATGATGGGGGCTGATGGGCGTGCGAGTTCGCCGGTCAGGAAGTTGCGGAGCAGGGCCATGTGGTCTGCGACCGGGTGGATCAGGCCGGGCTCGCGGAGGACAGCGGCGGGGTGGTAGGTGGCGAAGAGGTGAGTGCGAGTGAGGGTGGGGATGGACATGCCCTGCACGCGGAACGCGTCTTGCTGGGATAGTGCTTTCTTCTGGAACGTGCGGGACAGGTAGGTGACCGGATCTGCACCGGCGCACAGGATGGCGCGTGCGGTGGAGGGTGCATGGTGGTCCAGGATGGCGGTGATGTCAAGCAGGGTGTTGGTGAAACAGGTGCGATAGTGCGCGGGCTTGGGCTTGCCGCCGGGCGAGACGCAACGGGCGACGTTGCAGAGGTAGACGGTGGCGAGGGACGTGACGGTGGAGCCGGTGAGGTAGGGACCGGCGAGGAGCTGGCCCGAGGGTCCGATCCAGCACTCGCCCTGACGGTCCTCTTGGGTACCGGGATTCATGCCGATGACGATGACCACGGGATTGGTGGGATCGGGGGGCAGGCTGGTGGGGAGATGGCGGGATGGGATGCCGACGTTCTTGGCGGTGGAATGGAGATCGCAGCCCACGCAGGTGGGCTTGGCCGGGAGCAGGTTGAGTTGCATGGGCTACCTCAGGTAACGGTTGACGAACTGCGGTACGGTTGGCTGAGCGGGATCGAGCAGATCAGCGAGGGACAAACGACCACGATCAGCGAACTTGAAGTCCGGGTTGTTCAGCATGAACTCGATGGCGTCGATGATGGTGCCGCCGTGGCACACGCCGCCGACACAGTTCTTCCCGCGAGGACCGCAGCCTGGACACCAGAGCTTGTCACTTGATTGTGCGAGTCCAACAAGTGCTTGGCGAAAGATGGGTTCATTCATCATCCGTTTCTTCAGGTACGTCTTGAAGTGCGGGATGGTGCCGCCGCCAAGCGGGTCGCCACGTGCGTCGTACGGGTTGCCGAAGATTGTGTTGCGCCCGATGTCACGGTAGCCAGCGATTGGACCACGTTCTGCTGGGCGTGGGAGTTTGCGGGGTGGCATGGGCTACCTTTGCTGGGAGCGGATGAGCTGGATGAGGCGACCGAGGTGGTTCAATCCTTCGCCGGTGGGGGTCTGTGCCCAGAACCTGTCGTAACCACGGGGGTCGATCTCAACGATGGGTGCGTCGCCGGTAGAGAGGAGTGCGTCACGGAAGCGGGGCTGCTCGAACTTCTTACGGAGCAGGTACTCCATGATGGCAAGGCGGCGGTCGTTGAAGCCTGGCTCCATGGTGACATTGCGACCGGCTGACTTGGCTGGCAGACCAGCCCACTGTGGGTTGTTGTTAAGGAGTGCGGCGAGGGCACGGCGTTGGGCAAGGTCGCCGGTCTTGGATGCTTGGTATGCATGCTCGACTGTGCGGTATGGAATGCCATGCTTGTCCACGATGGGCGCATCAAGGAGGTGCATGTTCGACAGCAAGCGATTGAGTGCAGTGCGTGTGTCGATGCGGGGTGGCATGTGGTTCCTCGGGATAAGTGTACCCCACCATCCAGAGCCTTAGCGTGGTGACGGGCAGTGGGCATGACTGTGCGCGGATATCACGGCAGGGAGTCAGAGGCGTTCCGTGCTCAGAGGCGGACGGGTGGATGGAGGGATACGACACGCACCGACACACCGCTGTACGGGCGGAGGATCTATGGTGCGTGTCCACTGCGGGACTAGGGCATCAGTTGGCCTTCCTGCCTAGTCCGGGTGGCTTGGTGGGGTGGGATCCCGGCGCATGACACCTCAACAAGAGGTGGGCATCTCGTCAGAGAACCGGGTCCCACCCCGTGTGGTTAGGACCATGCGGGACGGGGGAGGTGGGTGTCGCGGTCGTTGATGGTGTACGGCACGGTGCACTTGGGCCCACGTGCGTAGGGTGTGGGCTTGGTGGGGGGAAAGTTGGCGGGCTTGAGGAGCTTGCCGAGCGGGTGGTCCATGTCGAGCGGGTGCAGGCAGTCGATGTAATCGGAGGCTTCGGAGGACGGGGGCATCAGGCGGGTCTCCTCGTCGAGGATGCGGTAGTACAGGCGGGCGTACAGGTCGCTGTCGGTGAGGTGGCCGGTGTTGATGAGGTAGATGCCGCACAAGGAGAGTGCTTCGATCACCGTCCACAGTTCGTCGTGCAGGCTGGTGGGGTCGGGCATTTCCTGCGGGGGGACAGGGATGATGCCGTACTCGAGCAGGCGAGCACGGGATGTGACCGTGGGTGCGTGTTCGAGGTCGTACACCATGGTCCACTCGAACTCCTCGGAGGGCTTGGCTTCATGCTCGCGCATGAGTGCGGCGATGCCGGCCTTGCGCTCGGAGAAGTACTGGTCTCGCTTGGCGATGGCCTCGGACTGGATGCGGGCGATGGGGTGCGGGCTGGAGAAGGGACGGGTGCGGGTAGCGATGGTCACTTGGATTCTCCGGTGGGGTTCTTGAGGCTGTCGATCTCAGTGAGGAGAGAGTTGATGTGGTCGACGGCCTGGGTGAGTTTGAGGTTGAGGAGGACTGCCTGCTGCGCCATGCTGCTGAGGAGGTCGGGCGTGAGCGGATAGGCGTTGATGTAGTAGGAACGGGCGGACTTGGCGAACTCGGTGGCGTGACGGGTGGGGTCAGACATGGGCGGGCTCCAGGTTGGTGATGTAGGAGTGAGCGGAACGGAGACGGTCGGGTGTGGTCAAGGCGTTGAGGCTGCGCTTCTCGACTTCGGTTACGGCTTGGAGGAGAAGGCCCTTGGTGAGACCGGCTGAGCGGTGGGGGAAGAGACCGCCGGGGCCGGTGGGGTTGTCGAGTTCACGGCGCAGGTGGGGGACGTTCTGCCAGAGGAGTGCGCCGGAATCAGCGAGGGCGCAGGCCGTGGTGTCGATGAACTCACGGGTATCGGGCAGTGGTTGGGAGTCGAGGGCGTTGATGTCGTTGACGAAGGTGCGAGCCTGGGTGATGAAGTTCACCATGCACGAGGCGATGGTGGAGTCGTAGGAGGAGGCGAGGCCCGGCGTGTTCTTGCGGTGGAAGCTGATGGCTTCACCGCCGGACATGGCGAGGTTGTCGCAGACGAACGTGCGGAGGGACATGGTGCCTGATTGGGCGAAGGACTTGTCCCAAGAGGAGCGGAAGCCGAAGCCGACGAGTCCGTCGTGGTTGGGGAGGGGGATGAGGGGATGGGTGAACTCGATGAGTCCGAAGAACTTGTCGCCGCCGGTGGATCCGGCCTTGACGGCGAGCGATTCGGTGTGGAGGGTTGCGCCCATGAGGGTCAGGGCTGAGCGGATGGCGGTGACGAAGGATGAGTGGGGGATCGGGTACCAGGAGTTGGTGGGTTCGGGGGCCGGGATAGCAGCGAGGTCGGTGAATGAGATCTCGGATGCACCGCAGTGCAGGTACAGGCGATTGGACATGGTCAGTCCTCCAGTTCGGGGTTGATGGTGTGGGCGGATACGCCGAGCGCACGGCAGGTGGTGCGGAGTGCTGCGGCGTTGGCCTGCCATGAGCGGAAGGCCTCGGTGAAAGATGGAGTGGCGATGATGAGGGACACGGAGCAGGTGTCGGGGTCGGGATAGTCGGTGGCGATCACTTCGGGGAAGTGGTGGGCTGGTGTGCCCCAGACCTGCATGGGGCGACCGAAGGGGTTGAAGGCGACGAAGACGGAGAAGGTTGGCATGGTGGGGTTTGGGCGTGGAGGCGAATCCCCACGGTGCGGGGGCGCGAACGCGACCCGCACCGTGGGGTGCAGAAAGGAGTCAGGTGTGGGCCCATGTGATGCGGCGGTCGAGACCGCCGATGGTGGTCCATGCGGAGTCGGGGTCACGGGCAAGGCGACGGGTGCGGGCACAGCGGACGACGCCGAGACGGCGGTACAGGCGTGCGCGCATGTCCGATGCGCGGGGGGAGGCGAGTCCGAGGGAGATGACGGCTGGTGGGGGCGGAGCGGGCGGTGTGCGGATGACGATGGGCTCGTTCTGGACGTAGCGGTGTGCGCCGCCTGCGGACATGGAGAGTCGGTGCTGCTCAGCGAGTTTGCGGTTCCACTTGCGGTAGACGGGACGCCATGCGGTGGGCAGGAATTCGAGGGAGCGGGTCAGTTCCCACGCGGAGCGGAAGGAGAACTCCTCGGCTTCGTCGTCGGATTCGGTGGGGAAGAACGCGCCTGTGATGGTGTCGTGGGTAGGGGCTGAGAGGTAGGGCCGATGGTCCTCGGTGAGCGGGAGGTTGGGCAGGGTGGTGGGCGTGACGGCGTCGATCTCGGAGTGACGGACGATCCAAGAGGAGAAGGGCAGGGGGACGAGCAGGGCTGAGACGGTCAGTGATGGGAGCATGCGGTTCCTTTCTGCATGATGCCCGTCCCCCACCAGCGTGCACGGGGCAGAGGCTGGTGGGGGAAGCGGATGGGTGATTAGCGGCGGACCTTCACGAGCTTGCGGCGGGGTGCGGTGCGCTCCATGTCGCAGTCGTCGCCGGTGAAGGAGGCAGCGGGGTCGGCTTCGGCGGAAGCGGAGACGTAGGACGGGCTGGTCTTGGAGCCCTTGACGTTGGCGTACTGGCCGTCGTCGGTCCAGCAGATGTTGGGTGCGATGCGGCAGCCGGTGAACGCGCGGGCGACCTCTGCGAGTTCGAGGAACGTGTCGCGGATGCCGGACTTGTCCCCGGACTCGAGTGCGGTGGAGAGCCGCTTGCAGGTGGCGTAGGTCGAGTCACGGTCGAGTCCGGCGATTGCGGCCAAGTCGCAGAAGACGTTGGCGCCCGCCCACATGAAGCCGTTGGGGCCGGTGAACGAGACGAAGTCGTTCAGTCGGAGGTTGGGCTTGCCGGGGAAGGCGTCGACGGCGATCTGCACCTGGAAGCGGAGGCAGAACTTGTCGGACTTGTCGGCGGTCTGCGGGACGACCGACGTGATGGTGGCGGAGTAGCGGCCGGCGGGGTAGTCAGCGGGCGTTGCGCGTGCGAACTTGGAGTTGTCGAACGAGGCGAGCGAGTCGAACTTGATGTCCATTGTGGACTCCTGTAGAAGAAAGAAGGAAGTAAGAAAGAAACGAGGTGCAACCCCCACGCGGGGGTGCGCAAGCATCCCCCCGCGTGGGGGAGGGAGATCAGGTAGAGAGGCAAGAGGGGCAGAAACGGAGGGAGTCGATGTTGCCATCGGACTCGGTGAAGGAGCAGGTGGTGAGGACTTCGGTGTCGAAGTCACGGTCGCAGCCATCGCAGGACTCGGTGGGCGCGGATGTGTCCATGGTCAGTCCTTGATGTTGAGGATGCGGAGGATGAGTGAGCGGTAGACGTTGCGCTCGGTGATGACTTCGTTGGTTTGTTCGATGAGCCGACGTTCTTCGCGGAGGTGGGCCTGCTTCACGCTGTCGATGGTTCGGCGCAGGTTCTTGATCTCGGCCTGGTCTTCGTCGTTGATCCTGGTGAGTTCGATGATTTGGTCGTTGAGTTGTCGGATCACGGCGTGCGCGTCTCGCAGCGGCTTGTCGGGGTCCGCGGTGAGGGCGTAGGTGGTGGGCGACGGCGTGATGTTGGACTTCCAATCGTTGGTCATGGCTGGTTCCTTTCGGGGTGAGTTAGTTGGTCTCGAACTTCTTCAGTCCCGTGAATGCGCAGAAGAGGAGAGCGTGGAAGATGGCGCAGATCCCGAAGCCGATTGCATCCCTGTAGTTCCCACGGTAGGAGTAGACGGGGCAGCAGATCGCGGAGATGATGGCGCAGAAGAAGGTCGTGACGCGGAGGATGCTGGAGATGGTGGTCATGGCTGGTTCCTTTCGGAGCTGGTGGGGTTAGGAGGGTGAGCCGCAGCGGGTGCAGCGGAAGTCGGCGTCGAGTTCGAGTTCGTGCGAGCAGGAGAGGCAGTGACGGCCTGCGTCCCGGTCGTTGTTGTCGGGGTGGTTGGCGTCGAGTTGCGAGTCCATCTCGCGGGAGACTTTGTCGGTGAAGGCATCGTTGATGGCGGAGTTGAGGGTGGAAGCGATTGCTTCGAGGAAGCACTCAAGGTGGTCCTGCACTCCGTTCCACTCGGACTGGAGGAGGTGGAGTTCGTCGGCCGTGATGTTGCCGGCAGCGAGCGCGTTGTGGATCTCGCGCTGGACCGAGATGGTGCCGAGGTTGAGCAGGGCGTTGGCCGTGGTCTGGATCTCTTTGATGCGGATGATGCGACGGCCAGCGGCAGTGGCGGTGGTAACGGACATGGGTGTCTCCTTTCGGGGGACGGGTTGTGATGCTGCAACGTGCAGCGGAAACCAGACTGCAGCCGGTCAGGGCTGCAGCTGGTGGATGTCACAGTTCGATCGTGAGCAGCCGGAATCCGCAAACGTCTTCGTAGTGCTTACGGACCGCTTCGACGGTGTTGAGTCTCGGCACAGGCACGTACGACTCCCGGTGACGCCATCCGCCTGCTTCCCACTCGTTGCGTGGTGGCATGCGGAAGTCGTTATGACGGATGCTGGAGTATCCGGAGTCGTACCGTGCGATCGTGACGAGGATCGAACCGTCCTCGCGGCCCTCCACGACGTACATCTCGTTGGGGAAGACCGGGCTGAACGCGACAAACGAACGAGTGACTTGAGCAGTCTGCATGACTGTCTCCTTTCTGCCACTGAGTGGCAAATCCGCGCCGGTCCTGGATTGGAACGGCGTGGGAGTTCGAGATGTGTGATCTCGAACGGCGTACTGGGTACGAGAAAAGCCCCCCGCAGCCGTTAGGCTGCGGGGGGCATGAGCGTTGAACGTCAGAACGGGCATTCCGACGCAGCGGCTGAGGTCGGCGCGTGCGCGGTGTCGCGCATCTGCCGGATCCCAATGTGCGACTCGGTCACACCGTTGGCGGTCAACGTCTCGCGGGTCGGGCCGCAGTTCAGGAAGTACGAGACGGTCTTCCCCGTCGCGTTGTCGCGGATCTTCAGCAGGTCACGCCGCTCGCCGGACTTCATGGGGACACCGCGGGCGATCGTGATCACGAGGCCCGACGGGTCGGTGAACATGCGGACGGCGGCGGAAACTGCTTCGGACACCTGATCGCCAACGGATGCGGAAACGGCTTCGGTCTTCATAACGTGCTCCTTTCGAGCGAGATACGCAAGGCAA
>Ga0169931_10009187_pt1 | contig 14305 bp, 8 predicted proteins | sample Kivu_15m_20L_FD_129675 | JGI IMG/M metagenome (GOLD analysis project Ga0169931, IMG submission 129675) | Freshwater microbial communities from Lake Kivu, Western Province, Rwanda to study Microbial Dark Matter (Phase II) - Kivu_15m_20L... | ecosystem: Environmental > Aquatic > Freshwater > Lake ...
GATCCCGAGCGCGCGTGAGCGCGCTCGCAGAGTTACGCGACCTGCTCGGCCGCGATCAAGGCTGGACCGTCATCGTGATCGCGTTCGAGAGGTTGGTCGTCTTCGGGGCCGGCGGGTCGCGGAACCACGCCTGGACGAAGACGTTGTTGCCGGCCGAGAACGGCACACCAACCGCGGTCGGGTTGGCCGTCACGAAGGCGTCCCAGTCGAGCGAGAAGGCGCCGTCGCACGCGTTGGTCGTGCCGCCCGAGCCCTGCGAACCCGCACGCTGCGTGGGGCCCTTGACGCACAGGAAGCTCGGGCTGCCCGGGCTCCACGGAACCGGCGTGAAACCGGTGTTGTCGATGCCGTAGAAGTAGATGCCCTGCTTCTGGCCTTCGACGTTCGCGACGTTGATGTTGACCTGCGTCGTGTTCGCGGCGTTCGGGTTGAGGTTCGCGCTGATGGCCGCGAGGCAGCCGTTGGTCGTCGTGCCGGCCGTGCAGTAGGGGATCGGAGCGACCGGCGCGGCGAAGCACAGGTCGAAGCCCACGAGCGAACCGTCGTCGAACCCGGTGCACCAGTCGTAGATCTCGAGCGTCCAGGTGTTGGCGCCAGCGGGGACCGGGATCGCGCTGATCGCGGTCGTGTTGAGGCCCGCGTTGCCGTTCGGCCAGCCGCCGAACGTCTGCGAGTACTCGCCGGGAGCAACCGTAACCACGCCGCAGGCCGGAACGTTGCCGTTGGCCGGGGCGCAGTTCGTCGATTCGACGAACGTGTAGTCACCGCCGAAGTCGTCCTGGCAGCCACCGCAGTTCACGCTGTTGTCTTCAGCGAAGATAATGTGCCGCGAGCCGTTCGGCGCGACCAGAACCACCATGCAGTCCGAGCGCCAGGTGTGGGTCAGGCCGAGGAGCTTCACGGATTGAAGCGACGTCGCACCCGCGGGCGTTGCGATCGACGCCGTCGAAACCATCGGTCCGAGCGGCAGGGTGGTCGGCCAAACGCCGTCCGCGGCGCCGGTGCCGGGGATCGCAGATCCGGCGCCACCGGTCACGCACGTGCCAGCAGGGCACGGCGCAGGCACGTTGAACGTGAAGGGGGCCGAGTATGCAGAGTCACCTCCGCTGTTCTTCGCGCGCACACGCCAGGTGTGCGGACCAACCGCGAGCACCGGCGCCGGGAACGAAGTCGCCGGGGTGTTCGTGACCACGCCGTCGAGGTCGACGTCGTAGGTCGACGCGCCGATCGAAGCGCCCCACGTCAGCGTGATCGGGTTGACCGCGGTGGATGCGTTCGCCGGCGTGAGCAGGGTCGGCGTGGGCGGCGGAGGGACGAAGGCCGGGGCGCCGAAGCAGAGCTCAAAGCTCGTGAGGGAGCCCGTGTCGCCGCCAATCCAGTCGTAGGCGTGCAGGCTCCACGTTCCACTGCCGACAACGATGGACTCCAGCGGAGTGTTCGCGGTGTTCGCGGGGCCCGCGAAGCCGTTGAAGAACTGAGCGTAGGTGCCGTTGGGGAGACCCGGTCCGGCGCCTTGGTTGAACAGCGGGGTCGCCGTGTTCGCGATCGGGTCGACGATCTCGTAGTTGTTGTTGATCCAGTCCGCGTTCGGGTCCGCCGGCATGAAGCAGAACAGCGAGTGGAGCACGCCGGTCTGTCCCGGGCTCTCGACGAAGATTTGCACGTCCCCACCCCAGGTGTGGGAGAGGCCGTTGAGCTTGACGCTCTTCAACACCTGGCCAACGCCCGGCGTCGCGGAGCCGCTGAACACCGAAGGGGACGTCGGAAGGATGCCGGGGAACACTCCGCCGCCACCGGTTCCGGCCGCGGGGATCACGCCGCCCGTGAAGGGGCCTTGGCATTGCGCCGAGGCGTCTTGAGTGAAGAGGGCCACGGCCGCGAGGGCCGTGACCGACAGGCTGAGGGAAAGTCGTCTCACGTATCAGCTCCTGACTGAGGCGGGCTTGGCCCGCCGGGACAACAACATTTCGATGCGCGGCCAGGCGCTGCCGCCCGGAACGACCGACGCATGTGACACCCCAATCTTACCTACCCCATGCGTTTCTGGGGTGAGCGCAAGCCTCCTGGCGCGAGAAATTTTGCGCCGCAGGCCGGATTCGGCACCCTCCGTGGCCCGTTTCACTGCCGCACAGGTGGGCGAGCGTCGCCGTGGCGGGGGCCCTCCGAGGTCGGTGGAGGTGGCCGCCCGCGACGGAAACAACTGCCTGGATGGCCCGCAGATGAACCCGGGCTGCCCTTGAGCAGCCCGGGTAGGAATGATCGTCGTGTCGTTCGCGGCGGCGCCCGCGAACGAGTTCGGGCTGCCTTTTGGCAGCCCGAAAGACGATCCCGAGCGCGCCTCGCGCGCGCTCGCAGGGTTACGCGATCCGCTCGGCCGTGATCACGGACAGAGCGTGAACTCCAGGCCGTCCGACAAGTTGGTCGTCTTCGAGGCCGGCGGATCGCGGAACCAGGCCTGCGCCCAAACCACATCACCCGCCGCGAAGGGCTGACCTTCCGCCAGAGGGTTCGATGCGCGGTACGCGTTCCAGTCCTGCGCGAAGCTGCCGTCGCATGCGTTGGTCGTGCCGCCGGAGGTGAGCGAACCCATGCGCTGGGTCGGGGTCTTCACGCACAGGAAGCTCGAACCGGCGCCCCACGGCGCGGCGGCAGGTCCGCTGACGCTGTAGAAGAAGAGGCCCTGCTTCTGGCCTTCGACGTTCGCCGCCGAGAGCGTGAAGCCGCTCGCGGCGCTCGCGCTCGGCGTTCCCGCGCCGGACATCGCCGGGACGCAACCGTTGGTCGTGGTGCCCGCCGTGCAGTAGGTGAGCGTCGCTCCGCACGGCGCCGTGAGCTGCACGCGGATCAACGCGTCCGGAGTTCCGAACGACGGGATCGAGCCGAGGTCGCTGCCCGTGCCGTTGTTCAGCGAGGCGATGAAGTACAGCACGTTGGCGTCGCTGAGCGCGAGGTCGTTGGCCTGGAAGCAGGCGAGCGCGCTGTTGCCGCGGCCCAGGAACGCGCCGTCGTCGAACAGGCCGTTGCCGTCGACGTCGACCGGATCGCCCTCGCGTGCCACCACCACGCCGTTCCACAGCAGCACCTCGTTGCGCGCCGGGTTGGGATCGTTCGTGTTGCTCATCAGCACCCAGTCACCGGCTGCGTTGCCGTTGAAGCCGAAGAACGTGTCGCCCAGCTGTTCGGAGGGCGAGATGAAGTCGCCGGTCTGCGCGATCATCACGTTGTTGCGCACGGCCCAGTCCGGCGCGCTGGAGCCTGTGCCGGCGTTGCTGCGGCCGCGTGCGAACCAATCGCCGTTGCTGGCGATCTGCTGCTCGAAGATCGAGCCGCACACGGTGGCCGAACCCGCGACCGGCTGCCCGACTTCGATCACGACGCGCCCGTTCACCACGAGGACGTCGGTGCCCGAGCCGCCGTCCACGCGCTGGCCGCTGGCCATCCAGTGGTTGCCGTTCGGCGTGGTGTAGAAGCTGTTCGCGTCGATCGTGTCCCACAGCACCGAGCCGGTGCCGGCGAAGTCGACCACCGACGTCTGGTTGGTCTGATGGAACATCGCGCGGTCGTAGAAGATCGCCGGGCGCTTGGTGGTCGAGATGTTTCCAATCGTCGAGTCCTGCGCGCCGATGCGGCCGTCGTCGAGGATGTGGATCGAGCCCACCGAGTTGCCCACGATCTCGTCGCCGCTGGGGTTGGCGGGGATGTCGGCCAGGCCGGTGTAGAGGCTGCCCATCTGCCAGGGCAGCGACCAACTCGCGCCGTTCCACACGAGCACCTTTTGGAACACGCTCGCCACGCCGCCGCGCGCGCAGCGAGAGCGCGAAGCGATTGGTGCTGTCGAAGCGGCCCAGGCCGGAGCCGAGGAATTCGACGAGCTCGCCCGGCGCGCCGGCGGGCACCGGTTGGCCTTCCTGGAGGAACATCGTGCCGCTGGCGCCGCCGCCCTTGAGCAGGATGATCTCCTCGAGGTTGCCTTGTTGGGTGCGCCCGGAGAGGACCCACGTGCTGGCGTCCGGGCTGAGCACGAAGGTTTCGATCGAGCGGAAGTTGGTGAGCGTCGGCGCGCCCGCGAGGTTGAGAGCGCCGGGCACGACGGACTTAGCGCTGGCGGGAATTTCGCAGTAGACGACTTCGAGCGACTGCGCTCGGGCGGCGGCCGACAGTGCGGCGGCGGCCAGCGCGATGGCGATGTGCTGCTTCATGGAGTGCTGACGGGTGCGGTGTTGGAAAGCGAGCTCGATAGCGACGGCGTTCGGGCGGACGCCGGTGGGGGACCCTCCAGGCTGCTGCAACACGCGCGGGGCGGTGGAGGCCGACTAGACTGCCCGCCCGTTCCCGTTCGTGCTGCCCCGGGAACGCAGAGAGCGCCGATGACCGCCCTTCGTTCCGTCTGGTTCGTGTTTGTTCTCGTCGGGCTGGCATTCGGGCCCTCCGCGGCGCTCGCGCAAGTCGAGGTGCGTGTCGACCCGCGCGTCGAACTGTTGAGCGTCCTGGCGCGCCTCGCGGGTCTGCCCGAGTTCAACGCCGCGAACTCGGCTTCGCCCTACGCGCAGCGCGCAGAGCAGCACTTCGCCGTCCAGCGCGAGCACGCCGCCGTAGCGCGTTTGCGCGAGCTGCGAGCCCAGCACGGCGTGTCGTAGGACGCGCTGCCCAGTCTGGCCGTGCACCTCGTCGACGTGCGCGGACTCGAACTGCGCGCACCGCTCGAACCCTGGCCGGAGCGCCTCGACGCGCGCTGGAAACCCGGCGACCTGCCCGCGTTCCTCGAACTCGCGCGCGACTTTGCCGCGCGTTCGAAGGCGCTCGAGTTCTTCGCCGCGGAGCGCGAGTTCTACGCGCAGGTCGAGCAGCGCTTTTCCAGCAGCGTCCCGCGCGAGCGCGGGCTCGTCTGGCTCGACAGCTTCTACGGCGCCAAACCGCGCATGCGCTGCACGGCGCTGATCGGCCTGCTGTGCGGCGGCATGAACTTCGGCGTGGGCGTCAAGCTCGCCGGAGCTCCCGAAGAACTCGCGCCCGTGCTCGGCTGCTGGGAGTTCGATGCGCAAGGCCAGCCTGTGTTCGGCGCGGCCCACGGCCCGCTGTTCCTGCACGAAGTCGCGCACAGCTACGCCAACCCGCTCGTCGAGCGCCACTTCGAGCGGTTGCGCGCCGCAGGTGAGCGCATCCATGCAAGCTGCGCCGAGGTGATGCGTCGACAGGGCTACGCGAACGCGCGCACGGTCCTGTGCGAGACGCTGGTGCGCGCCAGCGTGGTGCGTTGCCGCGCCGCCTTGGAGGGCGAAGCAGCCGGCGCGCAGCAGGCGCAGGCCGAGCGCAAGGAGCACTTCGTGTGGGTCCCGGCCCTGGCCGACCTGCTCGCCACGTACGAAAGCGCGCGCGAGCGCTGGAGCGACCTCGATGCGTACCTGCCGAGCATCGCCGAGCACCTCGACGCGTACGCGGCGAAGCTCGCCGAACTCGAGGCCAAGCGGCCCAAGCTGGTCAGCTCGACACCCTTGAACGGCGCGGTCGACGTCGATCCAGCGCTCAGCGTGCTCGTGCTCACGTTCGACCGTCCGATGCGCGACCAGAGCTGGTCGATCGTCGGCAGACCAGAGGATCAGCCCAAGATCACGGGGAAGCTGCGCTACGACGGCTCGCGCAAGCAGCTCACCGTTCCGGTGCAACTCGAGCCAGGGAAGACCTACCGGTTCGCGCTGAACAGCGAGCGCTTCCAGGGTTTTGTGAGCGCCGACGGCGTGCCGCTCGCGCCGCTCGAGTTCCGCTTTACGGTCAGAGCGAACTGAGCGTCCATCCGGCCCAGTCGCGCGGCGGCGCACGGCGCTCGCGCAGCTTCGTCTTGGCCCTGGCCAACGCCTGCGGCGCTTCAAGACGCTCGCTCCACAGGCCGGTGTAGAACTCAAGCATCAGCTCGCGCGTCGCGCTGTCGTCGACTCTCCACAACGAGGTGAGCACGCACTGCGCGCCGGCGGCGTGCAGCGCCTTCTGGAAGGAAGCCACGCCTTGGCCCGACGCACTGGCGCCGACGTTCGTGTCGCACGCCGAGAGCACGACGAGCTCGCAGTGCGACAGGTCGAGCTGGGCCAACTCGTCCGCCGTGACGAGACCTTCCTGCACGCCCAACTCGGCGTCGTTCGCGCCCGACAGCGCCAAACCGCACAGACTGAGGGGCGCGCGTTGCGCAAGTGCGGCTCGCTCTTCTGGGGCGCGGTCCGACTCGCGCGCGAAGAAACCGTGCGTGGCGATGTGCAGGTGTGTCGCTGGAGCGACGGCCGCGATCAGCGCGGACTTCGTCGCGTCGCGCTCCGTCAGCAGGACACAAGCCTCGGGCTTCGTCTGCGACGTCGCCGCTCCTCCTGCGTTCGGATCGGCGCGCGCGAACAGCGCGGCGATGCCATCGATCTCGTCCTGCGTCTCCCACAGCGGATTGAACGAATCGCGCGACATGCGCGAGCGCTCCGCGACAGCCGCGACGGCTGCGGGCGCATCGGCGCCGTCCGGGCCGTGCTCGTAGTCCAATCCACCCACGGCGACCAAGCGGCGCTTCGCCGCGGGCGCGCGCTCAGCGCCCGGCTCGACGGCGGGCGCGACGACGAGCGCGAATCGCTCGCCAAGGCGCGCGTTTTCGCCGAGCGGGAGCGCGTCGAGTGGCGCTAGGTGCAACGCTTCGTCGAGCACCAGGCGCAGGGAGCGCGCGCCGTCGAGGGCGGGGAGCAGGGGATCGATGACGAGCGCGCGCAACTTCGCGCCGGCTTCGCGCTCCTGTGCGGCGGGCGCGTTGTCGCGCACGGTCGCGAGCCAGGCGCTGACGGCGTCGTCGACCGACGCGAGCGCCCCGAGTTCGAAGCGCGTCACTCGCCCGTCGGCGCGCAGGACGAAGGCTAGCAGCTCCGCTTGGCGCGGCGCGTGCGGGGCCGCGTCGAGCGCGCGCCGATCGACGCGCCAAAACGCGACGGCCGCCGTGTTCGCCGGCAGGCGCGCGGCGAGCGCCCGCGCATCGACTTGGCTCGGCGCGGCAAACGGACCGAGCTCGCGCGCGAGCGCCGCCCGCAACTGCTCCTCTGCCGAGCGCCGCGCCTCGAGCGCGTTGTCGAGCACGGCTGCGTCGACCGATTGGCCGGCGAGGCGCGCCACCTCGCGCGCAGCCCGCGCCGCGGCGAGGCGCAGCGGCTCGAGCCGTGCGCGTGCTTCGGCTGAACTCGCGTGGGAGCGCCAGGCGCGCAAGAGCACGGCGCCCACCGATCGGCCGCTCTCGCACAGCTCGAACACCGCGCGGTCGTTGTCGCTGGCGCGTCCCTCCAGCGCCGTGGCGTCGAGCAGGCTCACGCCGTCGGAGATCAGCCGCGACCACTGGTGCTGCACATCTTCGGCCTCGCGCACCGAGAGCGTGCTCGCGGCCCGAGCGAAGTAGGTCTGCGTCTGCTGCGCGGCTTGCTCCGCGAGTTCACGCGCTCCTTCGCGACGGCCGGCCGCCACGCGCAGCGCCGCCGAGCGCAGGCGAGATTCAGCGAGGTCGGCGTGTTCGGGCGGGAACGCCCGCAGCGCGAGCGCGAGCGCCTTTTCGGACTCCTCGAGGGCTTCCGAGCCACGTGCGAGGGCCCGCAATGCATCGGCTGCAGTGCCCGACAGTCTCCAGGCGTGGTTCGCGTCGTTCCGCCCGGTCGCCGAACGAAGCGCTTCGCGTTCGCGCACCAGGGCGAGCGCCTCTTCCGCGCGGCCGGTGAGAATCCAGGCGTTCGCAAGCGCGATATCCACCAGTTCGCCGTCGAAGCTGCTCGCCGTTCCGGCGCGCTGCTGCAGCGTGCGCAGCTCTTCGAGTTCTTCGGCGGATTGCTGCGCCTCGCCGATCTTGAGCCGCACGACGGCGCGGTTCAGGCGCGCGGCGATGCGTTCGGGGTGTTCTGGCGCGAGACGTCGTTCGTAGATCTCACAGCGCCGCTCGTGGATCGCGAGCGCGCGGCGCGTCTGGCCCAAGTCGCTCAGCGCCGCGGCCAGGTTGTTGAGCACACCGAGCGGCAAGTCGTCGTTCTCGTCGACCTGACCTTCCAGGCAGGACAGCGCGCGCTGTTGGAGCTCGATCGCTTGCAGCGGACGGCCGAGATCCAGCGCGAGCGTTCCACGCGTGCTGAGCAGCACCGACAGCCGCACGGGGTCGAATCCGCCCGGCGCGTCGGCGATCGCGGCGGCGCGTGCGTACAACTCGTCCGCACGTTCGAGTTCGCGGGCGCCGTGGTAGATCTGACCGACGACGAACAGCGTCACGGCCAGGTTGAAGTGGCCGGGCGGGTAACAACGTTCAGCTAGCGCGAGCGCCTCATCGCAGTCGGGCAGCGCCACTCGTGGATCCGCCGCGCGCAGCGCCGCCTGGCAGACGCTCATCTGGGCCTCAACCCATGCTTGCGATGTCTCCGGAAACAGACCGCGCATCGCCTCGCGTCGCGCGAGCGCCGCAGCGTTGACGCTGGCGTCGTCGAACCACTCGTGGCACTGCCGGGAGAGTGTGCGCACGGAGAGGATCCAGCTCTCGCTGCTGGAGAACTCGGTGTGCGTGAGTAGCGTCGCGAGAGCCGAGCCGAGCGTGGCCACCGCGGCCGTGCGATCGCCGGACGCATCCTCGGCGAGCGCTCGCGCCAGTGCTGCCATGGCTTGCTCGGCCGCGCGTTGGGTCTGCTCGCCCTCAGGCATCTCGCGCGCGCAGATGCGTGCGTTCGCTGCGCCATCGAACGGTTCGGAGCGCACGACGAACGTGAACGACTCGCCGGGCTGGACCGCGTAGAAGCGAAGCCACGGGTTGCGTGCGCCTCCCGTGTCGTCGTCCGTGGTCTCGACGTCGTCGCGGAGCGCGGTGAGCGTCAGATCGGCTTCGTCGCATTCGACCCACACAGACAGCGTGCCCGCTAACGTGACCGTGTGCGTGAACTCGAACGCGCCGCCGGGCCGCAGGATCTGGGTCTGATCGGAGCGGACGCACGGCGGCGTCGCCGCTTGCAACGTGACGGCGGCTGCGAGGACCAAAGACGCGAGCTGCATCGAGCGCGATGGTAACTCCGCCGCGCGTGAGGCCCGCGAAGGCGCGCGGCCGTTGTGCTAGATTGACAAGTCACCGACACATGAGCGAAACGCCCGAAAGCACCGCCGCCGGCGCGGGAAAAGCACCGCAAATTCCGCTGCGCAGTCCCAAGCCGCAGTGGCTCAAGGTGCCGCTGCCCGGCGGCGAGGGCTACACCAAGCTCAAGGCGCTGACGCAGGAGCTGAAGCTCAACACGGTCTGCCAAGAAGCGCGCTGCCCCAACATCGGCGAGTGTTGGAAGGGCGACAACGCGACCATGACGATCATGGTGCTGGGCGACGAGTGCACGCGCCGCTGCCGCTTCTGCGCGGTGAAGACCGTGATGAAGGCCGCACCGCCCGATCCCGACGAGCCGGCGCACGTCGGCCAAGCGATCGCGGCGATGAACCTGGGTTACGTCGTGATCACTTCGGTCGATCGCGACGACTTGCCCGACGGCGGCAGTGCGCACTACGCGAGCTGCCTGCGCGAGATCCGCGCCCGCGCGCCGCGCACCGTCGTGGAGACGCTGATCCCCGACTACCAGGGCCGCGACCTGGCGACGCTGATGGCGGCGGCGCCCGACGTGCTCGCACACAACGTCGAGGTCGTCGACCGTCTGCAGCGCAAGATTCGCGATCCACGTTGTTCGTTCGAGCGCTCGCTCGAAACGCTGCGCGGCGCCAAGCGCGAGCTGCCGGGCGTGATCACGAAGTCCTCGCTCATGCTCGGACTGGGCGAGAAGCACGACGAGGTCATCGAGTCGATGCAGCGGCTGCGCGACGCCGGCGTCGAGCTGCTCACGCTCGGCCAGTACCTGCGGCCGACTCCGCAGCACGCGCCCGTGCGCGAGTGGGTCACCCCGGAGCGTTTCCTCGACCTGCAGATGCTCGGCGAGAAGCTTGGCTTCCTGTACGTCGCCTCCGGACCGCTCGTGCGCTCGAGCTACAAGGCGGGCGAGTTCTTCGCGGCCAAGCTCGTGCGCGAGCGGCGCGCCGCGGCGCGCGCCTGAACGAGCCGGGCTGAACGCCGCTTCAGCGTGCTCGAAGCTTCTTGACCAGCGTCACCGCGCCGAGCACCAGCGCGCCGGCAGCGACGCCGATCACGCCGCTGGTTGCAGCGGAGCCGAGCGATTCAGCGAAGGATCCGAAGCCTTCGAGCGCGTGGTGCACGAAGCCCTCCAGGCCGGGAATCGCGTGGGCGAGGATGCCGCCGCCGACCAGGAACATCGCGATCGTTCCGAGCACGCCGAGCAGCTTCATCAGGCGCGGCGCGAAGGCCAGGATCGCGCTGCCGAGCGCGCGTTGCGCGGCGGCGCCGTCGCCCTGGCGCGCGCGCAGCCAAAGTCCGGCGTCGTCGAGCTTCACGATGCCCGCGACCAGCCCGTAGACGCCGATCGTCATCACCATGCTGATCGCGATCAGCACTCCGGCGCGCCGCGCGAAGTCCACGTCGCCGATGGCGCCGAGCGAAATCACGATGATCTCGGCCGAGAGCACGAAGTCGGTGCGCACAGCCCCTTTGATCTTGTCCTTCTCGAAGGCGACGAGGTCGACCGCCGGATCGGCGACGGCTTTGACCAGCGCTGCGTGTTCTGCGACCCGCTCTTCCTTCTTGTGGAAGAACTTGTGCACGACCTTCTCGAAGCCCTCGTAGCACAGGAACGCGCCGCCGACCATGAGTAGCGGTTGGATCGCCCACGGAGCGATGGCGCTGATCGCAAGCGCAGACGGCACGAGGATCGCCTTGTTGACGAGCGAGCCCTTGGCGACCGACCACACGACCGGCAGCTCGCGGTCGGCATTCACGCCGGCGACCTGCTCCGCATTGAGCGCCAGGTCGTCGCCGAGCACGCCAGCGGTCTTCTTCGTGGCGACCTTGGTCATCGCCGCGACGTCGTCGAGCAGCGATGCGATGTCGTCGATCAGTGCGAGCAGATTCGTTCCTGCCATAGCGTTGTTGTACTGTTCCAGAGCAATTTGTCTCACGCCTCCGGTGCGCGCCGCGCACCGGAGGCGTGAGACAAATTGCTCTGGAACAGTACAACAACGCCGCCGTTGCGCTGGCGCGGCGGCTGCGAGGCGTCGTACAACCGCTACGGCAGGACGAAGAACTCGAGCGCGTTGGAGAGGTTGGTCGACTTCACGGCGGGCGGGTCGCGGAACCAGCCTTGCGCGTTGACTTGCACGCCAGCCTGCAGCGGATTGCCTGTTGCGGAGGGATGCGTGGCGACGAACGCGCGCCAGTCTTCGCTGAGCACGCCGTCGCAGGCGCCCGCGGTTCCGCCGGAACTCGGGCTCGCGGTCATGCGCTGCGAGGGCACTTTCACGCAGGTGAAGCTCGTTCCGCCGACGCCCCAGGGCAACGCGGCGCGCCCAGTCACGCCGTAGTAGATCAGGCCGGCGCGCTGGCCTTCGACGTTCGCGACGGTCAGCGTGAAGCCGCTCGTCGCGCTCGCGAGCGCGACGCCGCTGCCGGTGATGCTCGGAGTGCAGCCGTTCGTCGTCGTGCCCGCTGTGCAATACGTGACGCCACCCGGGCCGTTCGCGGTGAACGAGCGTGTCGTCGAAACGCCAACGTTGCCGTTGCGGTCCGTGGCGCGCACGCGGTACTCGACCAGACCCGCGACCTGTCCGGGAATCTCGCCGCGCCAGACCTGGCCTTGGCTCGTGCGCATCGGGACCGCGAGGAAGCCCGACGGCGCAACGCGGAATTCGAGCTGCACGTCGATGTACCACGTCTCGTAGTACGCGGCGTTGTCGTAGACCTGCGCGCGCACCACGGTCGGTGCGCTGCCCGTCGCGCGGTTCGTCGCCTGCTCGACGTTCGGGACGCGCGGCGCGTGCGTGTCGGCGACGTTCGACTGGTTGGTGAGGTAGTTCTCGAGTTGATCGGCGTTGTTGGCGACCACGATGTCCGTGTCGCCGTCGTTGTCGAGGTCCGCGCAGTCGGCGTCGAGTGCGGTGCGGGTGAGCGCCGGCAGCTGCGTGGCCGTCACATTGCTGTGGCTGAACGCTCCTGCGCCCGCGAAGTCGTTGCGGTACAGGCGGTCCTGTCCCGAGAAGTTGGCGATGTAGAGGTCGAGGTCGCCGTCGTTGTCGTAGTCGAGGAAGTCGCCCTCGCTCTCGTCGGCGTTGGAATTGGGCAGGAGTTGGAGCACCGTGAAGAAGCCTGCGCCGTTGTTCTCGAGCGTGTGGTCGCGGAAGGACGTGGCCCAGTCGAGGCCGTAGATGTCGAGATCTCCGTCGTTGTCGCAGTCGCCCAGCTCTTGCTCGTACTGCCCGACACCGGACGACCAACCTGGCGCGAAGGCCGCCGTAGTGGCGTCCGTGAACGCTGCGAGCACGCCGCTGTTCTCGACGAGGCGGTTGCGGAACATGCGGGTCGGCTCCCCGCGGGCGCCGTGCAAGAGGTCCAGATCGAAATCGCCGTCGATGTCGCCCAGGTCGATGTCCAGCGCATCCGAGCTGATGTCCGCGTTCGCGCCGCCCGCGTTGGCCGTGTTGGCCTGCTGAAGTCCCTGAGCCCACAGCGCCGGGTTGCCGTTGGCGATGAGCGCCGACGTGAGTCGGAAGCCGGACGGATTGAACTCGCGGAACACGCCGGCGCCGTCGTTCAGGAATAGCCGCGTCGGAACGCTGCCGCTGAACGCCGGCCCGTAGCTGGAGTGCACGAGGTCGAGGTCGCCGTCGTTGTCGAGGTCGCCGAAGTCGCCGTCGCCGGACCAATCGATGAAGCCGCCGCTGCCGAGGATCAGAGGAGCGGCGATCGACGTGGGCGCGACGTTGAGCGAACTCCAGCGTGCGGCGGTCTGGTCCTGATAGAAGCCCTGCGTCCCGCCCTGGGCGCCGCCCATGTTGATCCACCAGCGGGCCGATTGGTTTCCCAGGCTCGAGTGGTTCGCGATGTAGATGTCGACGTCGCCATCGCCGTCGAGGTCGGCGAACTCGATGTCGCGGCTGGCGTCGAGCACCGCCGGGAACTGCGTCGCCGTTCGGTCGGCGAAGAAGCCGAGCGTGCCGCCCGGCTCGAATCCGCGGTTGATCCACAGATTGTTCTGGTCGTTGCCGGGGTCGCCGCCTTCGGCGAGCGCCGCATCGAGGTCGCCGTCGCCGTCGACGTCGGCGAAGTCCACGTTCTCCGTGGAGCCTGTGTTGAAGGGCAGCTTCGCGGGCGAGTCCACGAAGGTCTGCGCGCTCAGCGGGCCGGCGAGCGCGAGCAGTCCGGGAAGCGTGAAGGCCAAGTGGGGAAGTGTGGTTCGCAGCAAGGGGGTCTCCTCGACGGACGGAGCAGGTCCGCGCGCGCGCCGCACTGCGACTCCGCCTGTCGCGTGGGGCCACTCGGCGCGGAAATCGGCCGGTCCTCGAACCATCATGCACCGCTGGGCTGCGGCGTTGGTGCGAGCCGCCAAAAAGTGCTGGCCGCGCTCCGCCAGTCCGGCGCATTCACTGGGCCTCGCCCCGCTCGGCGCGGTCGGCTATCCTCAGCCGGATTGACCCCGGCCCAACGAAGGCCCGCGAGCCCCTCCGCTCGCGCTCACCCGTGCGCCGCCGTCTCACCCTCGCGCCGCCCCATGACCGCCCTCGAAACCCTCACGATCCTCGCGCCCGACGGCTCGGTGAAGGGCCGCGAGCCCAAGATCGCGCCCGACGAGCTGCTGCACTGCTACCGGACCATGGTGCGCGTGCGCGCCTTCGACGACGTGTGCCTGAAGCTCCAACGCTCGGGCCGCATCGGCTTTTCGATCCCCAACAAGGGCGTCGAAGCCTGCCAGGTCGGGGCCGCGAGCGCGCTGGCGAAGACGGATTGGATCTTCCCCAGCTACCGCGACTTCGGGATGGCGCTGTACCACGGTGTCACGCCCACGGACATGATGCACAACATGTTCGGCAACGACCTCGACACCGCTCGGGGTCGCCAGATGCCGGTGCACTTCTCGTTCACCGAGCCGATCAAGTTCGTCTCGATCAGCTCGCCCCTGGGCACGCAGATTCCGCAGGCTGTCGGCGCGGCGTACGCGATGCAGCTGCGCGGCGAGAAGACCGTAGCGCTGACCAGCTTCGGCGACGGCAGCACCTCGACCCTGGGTTTCCACAGCGGCATGAACTTCGCCGGCGTGTGGAAGGCGCCGGTCGTGTTCCTGTGCCAGAACAACGGCTACGCGATCAGCTGCTCGACCGCCGAGCAAACCGCCAGCGAGAGCTTCGCGATCAAGGCCAAGGCGTACGGCATGCCGGGTGTGCGCGTCGACGGCAACGA
>Ga0169931_10009189_pt1 | contig 14303 bp, 12 predicted proteins | sample Kivu_15m_20L_FD_129675 | JGI IMG/M metagenome (GOLD analysis project Ga0169931, IMG submission 129675) | Freshwater microbial communities from Lake Kivu, Western Province, Rwanda to study Microbial Dark Matter (Phase II) - Kivu_15m_20L... | ecosystem: Environmental > Aquatic > Freshwater > Lake...
AATCCACGGCAACGAACTCGCTGCGACAATCCACTCGCCTGCAGTCTTGGATATCCCATAACTCGTAAACGGTGCGCAAGGGTGGTCTATGGGAATCGGTACTACTGACGGCCGACCATAACAGAGAGCGGTTTGAAGGTTGACGAATCGCTTGACATTTGCTCCCTCGCTCGCTCTAACGACATTTATCGTTCCGATCACATTTACCAATGAATCGCCTGTCCAGTCGTTTGGATTCTTGTAGGAAGCTGCCGCATGCACAACATGTGTAGGGCTGAAGTCACTAAAGACTCGAAACACAAGAGCTTTGTCGGCAACACTGCCCTCGAGAACTTCGAGCCGAGGATGGTGTGGCAGTGACAGCCTCTTACCGGTTGCAAAATTATCGATAATCAATAACTTCGAACATCGCGTCAAGAGATATTGAACGAGATTCGAGCCGAGTGAACCAGCTCCTCCCGTGATTAGCAAGCGTGCGGTTTGGTCATCGCTGGTCACAGTCTCTCTGGTCACCTCCCCACCGAACTTCCATTAGCGACAATCGACTGAGCCTGACTATTGGGCTATTCTTGGTATCGATGTTTCGAAGTCACACAGTTGCAATTGCAATTCCTTGTTTTAACGAGGAAAGCAATTTGCCAAACGTCGTCGCTGGACTACCAGAGTGGGTCGACACTGTCATAATTGTAGACGATGCAAGTACTGATGGCACTGCAGCCGTGGCTCAGCGTCTCATTTCGAATGATAGTCGAATATCTGTAATCAATCATCCAAAGAACTTGGGCGTTGGTGCGGCAATCGCATCTGCGATGATGGTCTTGCGCGAGAGTAAAACGGACGTCGCTGTTGTCATGGCTGGCGATAATCAAATGGATCCAGGACTACTTCCAGCGCTCATCGAACCGATAGTTGAAGGGGTCTGTGACTATACAAAAACCAACCGGCTACTCAACATTGCGACGGTTGATCAAATACCTCTCATTCGATATGTTGGAAATTCATTTTTGTCCTTTTTTACCAAACTTGCGTCGGGATTATGGATGATTGGTGACGCCCAGTCCGGATACTGCGCAGCTAATCGTCGGGTTCTGCAAGCGGTCAATTGGGGGTCTCTGTATCCTCGGTATGGGTATCCGAATCAGTTGCTTGTGACATTGAGTATTTTGCGCTTTTGCGTCGGAGATCTCGCAACTCGGCCGCGCTACAACGTCGGAGAACAGAGCAAACTTCGTATTCGCCGGGTACTTTTCACTATTCCTCTAATCCTTCTTAAGGGTTTCTTTGGTCGTATAGTCCGAAAGCATGTATTGAACGACCAACATCCATTAGTAATTTTCTATTTTCTATCAACAGTATCAACAGTCGTTTCTTTCGTATTACTTGTTCGTACGGTTACACATGTGATATCTGACGGATTTTTCCCGCCAGTCACCACGGTCTCACTTCTTATCGCCAGCCTTACGACTCTATTTACATTCGGGATTGGGATGTGGATGGATATCGATGCGAACAGATCGAATTCTCTGCAGATAAATCGTGGTGTGTTGGTTGATGTCGATGTCACATCTCGTGGCTAATCGATTCGCCCTTGGCCAGATGCGCCTGCTGCTCAATGCCAATTCACGGAAACAAGTAACTAGGTATGTGCTTACCAGTCTGGGAGGATACATTTTTTCAGTCGCAGGAATTAACCTCACTACACAGCAGTTTGGCGTTAACAAAATTCTTTCATACGCCTCCACTTATGCACTCTTGTACACGATTGATTACGTGATTACTTGTCGGTGGGTCTTTGCAGTAGATAGCTCATCATCACGAATACGGAAGTATCTGGTCTTCCTCGGCTTATCGTGGTTAGTTGGAACCTTAACCTTTACACTAATCGCCAGTATCCTCCCCCGTGTATCGATGGCGGTGCTTGTTAATCTTGGGGTCCTCTTCCCCATTCGATTCGCCGTAAGTAAATTTTGGTTATACAAACCGCTTCGTGGTGACGAGCCGACTGAACGGAAGATATAGATTGCAAAATCTTTGGTTGCCCGAAGCATGGTGTGGTGCACTTCTCTTTTGTGTACTCGCTCCGGTCCTGGGGTTACGGATGCTCCCATATTTGATGCGCATCCCAGAATCCGCTGCCGAAAAGTGCCTTGGCGCAGTTTCACTTGGAATCCTCACCACGGCACTGTTGGCTGATTTCGTCTACCGAGTCGTCTCATTTTTCACTGGTGGTGGATTTCTGATTGGACTAATAATTAGCAACGTTGTGGTATTCATAACGCAAATGTCTCTCGCGCGATGTCGCCCGAAAATCCCCACTGCCACATCAGATTTGCGGCATTGGAATCTTCGGACAAACACCACCACAACTCGAATTGCACTTGCTGTCTTCGCAAGCATCGGCATAATCTCATTCTTTTCGCCAGTACTCGGTAATGATCAGTACGAGTACTTCGCCGTAGCCAATCAATGGTCAATCAACGGTGTCCACGGTTATCCTCCCGTAACTGGCTCTCTCGAAGGTGCGGTGGTCGCACCGAGTAGCCACCCCACCGCGTATCACACCTTCATCGCGGCACTCGGATTATCTGGCATGCCCATCCTGTTTCATCTAATTTTCAACACAGTTGTCGCCGCGTCAATTCTTTACATTGCAGGATTTGCAAGGCAGCCTGGATTTTACATCTTGATATTTTGCGGTACCCCAATATTCATTTCTCAATTAGTCTCAAAGAGCATTGACCCAGTCTGGATCTCCGGTCTCCAGCTCGGTGTGCTCTCGATATTCATTCAATGTCGTAACGTCCGGTCCTTAGGACTCACCACGACACACTTCCTGTTAAGCCTCTGCTCACTCGCAGTTGCAATGGCATTAGTTGTCGGATTTCACTCTACGGGGCTCATCGGCCTTGTCTTGTTGTCGGCAAGTCTCCTAATTGTTCTTCGACCTTCAGTACAAATGCTTGGCGCGATGTTCTGTAGTGGTCTTCTGGCTCTGCTCATCTCGAACCAATACTTGGTCAACTTGAGAAGATACGGATCTCCGGTACAAGATTCTGCGCCAGTCTTTGACCTACCCGCCCTTGAGTTTGCGACCGACCTCGTCATACGTCGCGGTCTCATAACCACATGGGACAAGTTGTTTAATGGAGCGCTCCGTGGCTTCACGGATTACTTTGCCTTCGGATTAGTGGCATGGATAGCCCTAGTCTCTCTTGTCGTGTTGATTTATTCATCACGGAAAGTACACCACCAACAGTTTGTGTATCTTCAAGCTGTGTTGTTTATTTGCCTTCTACTATTCTTTGTTTCTTCAGCCACTCTCGGCGTAGATCTCGTGATAAAGAACGCTCGCTACTGGCAACTTTTTCTTCCATCTATGGCAGCTCTAGCCGGAAGTGTCGCTTGGCGTGAGTAACACCGAGAAGCCTGTTTTGCAGTTAAACTTGAAGTGGCGCCATCTTTGGCTCGCAGCGCTTCTCTCGTCATTCGCCATATCCATTTTCATGTTTGTAATTTCGTCGGCACGATTCATGGCCATATCAAATTCATGGCGAACTCCCGATTCACAATCTCTCGCCACAGACTCGCGCTATCACAATTACCAAGTTTTGGAATATCTTAAACAACACCCCGCGTCTACGCTTCTCTCATTCTCACCGGCATGGATACGCCCGCACACCAACGTTCGCATAGTCAACTACATGGACCCAGAGATACTTCATCTTTTTGATAGCAATAACATTCTCTCCGCGGAAGGTTTGCGAATTGAACTCCAACGTCTTGGTATCTCCCACATCCACAAAGACAACTATTTCAGTTTTCCAATGATTTACCGCACTTCATTTCAACAATTACTATCAGATTCTCGATTTGTCAAGCCCATAGTCATGGGACCGGGTGGAAACTTGTTTCAGCTTCGCTCGAAGAGTGACATGGATATTCCGGCCCCTCGCTGCATTACCTACTCGGATCCCTATCTTCTCACCGCCACTTCCAATTCAGTTATGAACAAGATCATTGGACTTGTCTATAGCGCCCGCGTTATCGGTTCCTACTCCAAGCCACGTTTTTCCAGCACATTTTCTCGTTCTGGTTTTGACCTTCAAACTCGATATCTACCGTACGAATTCGGCAGATGGTCCAACGATTCAGCCGCCAGCATTCCGTCCGCGACCCACTTTCTCAAGATTGATGCTGAGATTCGTGGATTTGGATTAGCAAAGGGAGAAATTCAATTCACTGAGACGGCTGCCAGAGAGTACGACTATCCGACCCCATCACAGTGGATCACTTTTTCAGAGAGCCTGGACGAGAGAGGTAATTTTCGCCTCTCGGGACTCGTACCAATCAAAGAGAACCATGTGTTCAGAGTCAGAATATCGACAAAACCTCAACGTTTACCTTCATGGTATGAGTTCGTTAGTCTGACGGTCTGTCTGCAAAACTGACCCATTTTTATACTTCTGAAATTCTTTGTTTGAAGTCCGAATTAGTTGCGTAGCCACTACGTGTGTTTCTCACGGTATTGCTCGCTGGCTGTGCGACACACCTGGATGTGTTGAATCCTGCATCTTCCAATGTTGTCTTGTTCAATTGGTTGTTATGCGCAACCCACACCGAGAGATCACATGATTTCAGGCCGGCATCGCAGCAACTTGTATTTGAAAGGACTGGAAGACCTATGAAACTTCCTTGTCCACAATTACACACCTGGCAGATAGTGGCCCGATTTTTACGGGCCTAAATCAAATTAGGGGTTCAGGCTTGGAGGATGCTCGCCAATATGTTGTGGAGTCCAAGTCGTTTAAGTCCACATCGTCGTTTTCTTGTGAACGCTTCTCCGCATATGGTTTCACATTTGAGGTTTTATCAAACTCGGTAACTGCCTGTCAAGATTCAAAATGCGTATCGATATCATCTAGGGGTTCGTACGCATTCTCATACGCTGCAAGCAACGAAAGCGTCTTCGTTGGAACGAACTGGGGTGAAGCTTTTCTATTTCATAATTCACAATGGTGTCACATGATAGAAAATGACAACAAATACGCTTGCGATGACTCCAATCCAAGTCCGGACACTAGTCCTGGTAGACAGTGGTACTCATCGACTCCATTCGGTGCTGATGCGCTTGGAGGTGAATACCCGGGGGCCTGGGTTTGGCGGTTTAACGGTCAATCTCTAACGAGGGACTTTGCCATGACTCCCCCGCCCTATCGTGGGGATCCAATCACACCGGGCTTTGAATCGCAGAGTCTTGCCTTTTACTGCGGGAGTTTCTATGTCGGCATGTGGCCATACGGAGAACTTTGGCGATTCGACGGAATCCAATGGACAAGCTATACCAATTTCATTTCAGCCACTGTTGGGCCCCCGAGCACACCATACGAAGTCGAGTCGATACGCGCAGGAGAGGTCTATAACCTTCTCGGTCAACGACCTCAATTGCTCGTAGTACACAGGGGTTTTCTCTGGGTCACAACTTCAAACAAGAGATGGTTGTCGAAAACCCCAATCGATCAACTTGAGTTCCCTGCTGATGTATACGATCAGTACGGAGTGCTGTGGCGGGTCTCTGATCCGCGCTGCGCAGACTGACCAATAATGCTCTTACATGAGAAATTGACTTGGATTGAGGCACGACATCCTAAAATTCGCATGATAATAGTCAATTATTAATCCACGGCGGATCAGATTCAACCGCAAATCTAATCCCAAATCGTGAGAGAAAATCTCGAACTAGATGCGACAAATGATGACCCCCAAACTCCATTACGCCTGTCTCAATGTCAAACCACGAAATGCTATGGATTCTAAGTCTTTCTCTCGTTTCGATTGACAGCCTGTACAACGAAACAATGATGTCGTTACTGTTGAGTTTGTCTAACTGCTCATCTCTGTCTACGAAGGTATAAGTTCCAGCGAGAGCTTCGTTCTCCCACACCTGCAGTCCTAATTTTCCAGCTCCCGATGTTAAATGCGTCGTCAACCCATCAAATTCCAGTAGTTCACGGAATTGTTCAACTATTTGGGCCAAATATAACCATTTTTGATTTTCATCCAGAACTCGAATATGCGACTTATTCTCACTAATAATTTTTGCGGGAGTTCCAACTGCGAGCGAGTAACCCGGTATAGATCGTGTCACCACCGAAGCTGCTCCGAGTGTCGCATAGGTACCAATCTCTACGTTCGGCATCACAAACACTCGCCAAGGCAACCATGCACCTTTACGAATACGAATCGGGCCGAAAACTACAGGAAATCCGTCCAAGCCTGATTGCCACGAACCGTGTGTGAAGAGATAATTAGATCCACCGATACCGACATCATCCTCAATAACAATTGGTTCGGTTGGATTGATAAAGCAAAATGGGAATATCTTCACACGTGAACCGATCTGAAGTCGCGAACGGGGTGTACGCATTCCTCCAACGACATTCTGCTCCATAATTACGGAGTCATGTCCGACGGATAGCTCATTCGTATCTATCGCAACAAGCGTCCCAATCCTTACGCGATTCCCCAATGCAATCTTCTTTGCTTTAATGACCGTAGCAAATCCAATTTGACAATCGTCACCGATTTCAATTTCAGTTGCTAACAGTACTGAGAAAATTCCTATTCGCGCTCGTTTTCCAATACGTGCGCCTCTTAGTCTGTAGAGTCGCACCTTCAACCAAGATGGCAACATCCCAATGAACAACATCTGGATTATCGGAATACTCATACAGCGAATCTTCTTAGATTGGTCACTACGCGCTTCGCGAAGTTAGCAGATAAGTCCGTCAGCAACTGAGACCAGTAGTCAACCGCCGACACAGTCCATCGCTCGGGATGGGCACTTATCGCCAGCTTGACAGAATTACTCTCGTTGATCCAATTGATGAGATCAAATGTTGTTCGAATACAAGCACTCGCCGAACTGCTACTCGTAGACGGATAATCGCGAAGATTGACCGTCGAGTTGTCCCATCGTCTACCTGTATCTGTGAGATAGGTCAAGTTGCCGTAATCTACACTCAAAAATGCGTCTCCCATCACTCCGAATCTCTGAAACTCTTCATTTCTCCACAACTCCAAATTGTTATATCGAGATAGCGGACTGCCGTGCATGGCAATTGTGGCAACGGATGTTATCTCGCGGATTCTGTTGAGGTTCATTTCAAAGGAAGCAAGTGCTTTCTCTCGGTTACCTCCAACTAGCGCGAGATCTTCATAGTGGTACCCAATCTCATGACCCATTGAGGCTACTTCCTTGATGATCATCGGATTCCATGAACTTCCGACAACTCTAAAGTAGTAAGTCGATTGGATTCCATTACTCGCTTCAAGTTTTGCCATGCTTAGAGCACGGTGCGGTTTGCGATCCACATCGTGTCGAAGTAATACTCCATCAGAGCGACCCTCTCGAATCCAATTTGCAACACCAAATACCGGTATGCCCTTATCAAGAAATAGCTCAATCAGCCGTTCATAACTCCCAAGCGTAAAGTCTCTCATTGATGTAGGCCGAGGGAATCGAGGCTGTTGACACGGTTGATGACCCAATTGAAATCCAGGTCGAGTGCATCAAGATACCACCGTAATCCTGAGACCCTCGGCTGATTGTTATTTACGACGTGACGAAGGGCATCATCTCTCGACATTTGGCCTTCCCGAATCTGGTTACTTCTAAAAGTGTCGAATTCGCTGAATCCTTTAGCGGTGACGAAGACGTAATTGTAGAAAGCAGATGTACCGTCACCGATGCGCCAAGTACTAGTCGTGTCTGAAGACACTTCAAAGTTGTACGAGGAAATTAATGTGTTGCTTATCGTGTCTTCGTCCCATTCGATTGAATCGTAGAGTGAAACAAAGTCCGGACGTGGCGTAAGATAATAGGAAACAAATGCGGCCGCTGAGTCGGCCAAAGAAGAGTTGAGATACCTCGGATTCGTGACGAACGACCGTGAATAGTACGCAGCAATTTTAATCTTCTCAGTGGTACTTAGATGATCAATACGCGCTTTGTTGGGGTTCGGCTTAATGCCGCAGAAGCCTGCTTTAAACTCTGTGTTCTCAAGTGGGCACGAGGACCAGACATTCAAATCAACTCCCGTTTGTCTTCTCAATTGATTACCTATCGAGATAAAGTTCTTGTCCCCCGCCATCAGGAGAGGCACGAGACCTAGATCAGGTTTTGCCAACCAAGCTGATAGATTTCGTCTAATATTGAGTCGCTTTCGGCGAATGTTTGCAGAGACGAGAATGTTCTGCACTCCGAGCTCGCCACAAATCCGAGCGATATTGCGTCTCGCCAGCTCAGTCACCATACCCCAGTCATACGTGAAGGTGATGGGATTCAGTCCAAACTCGCTTTTCAGCAGATGCAACCCATAGCAACTGTCTCGACCACCACTTAGTGGCACAATCACTTCTGGCCGCCCAAACGGACGTCGATACCTCTCAATTTTCGATAGAAACCCGCGTATTGCTACCTCTTGATCTACTCCCTTGTACTTTGTGACGTAGCAGTGGCAGTAATTGCATACTCCCTCAGAATCAAAACTAATAAACGGAAATGTTTCCGGAAGCACGCATCTTGAGCATCTTCTAAGTTGGGCTAAAGACCTTTCGTTATAGCGAAGAAGTGACTCGTTCGCGGTTCGACCGATATCCCGACGGTGATTCCAGCGGTCAGATGTTTCATTACTTGCATTAGGGAAACACTTTTCTGGCAACTTTGGTAACCAACTCTGCTGCCCATTTTCTACAGGAGATGAAAGGTTGAATAGATGCAAGACATTGTCATGAAGCGTTATAAAACAACCTCGAGATGCTTGGACATGAGTAACCATTGCAGATCGATCAACTCTTCTGAGTGCCGATTCAAGTATGAATTGCTCAGAAGCAAAAACGTAGGCTCCCAGTTCCGACAATCTCGCGAGAAACAAGTCGCCAGTATTTGTTCCTGCGCCAACGAACATTCCACGTGCATGTGTCCAGGCAATTGAAGCTGAGCCCTTTAGTTGGGTAAACGTTCTTTGCATGGCTGCAATGGGATTCCACTCCGACTGCAATGACATATCCAATAGGGCTGCGATTACCTCCGTATCAACCTCTGCTTGGCGCTGAAGGTTGGAGTGACTCGCCCAAATCTCCTCAACGTTTACAACTATTCCATTGTGGATCACCGAGATATCGCCCCACACAACTGGTTGATTATTTTCAGAACGTTGCGCAGATCCATTAGTAACTAGGCGCGAGTGTGCGATAAACACTGCTGGCTGATTGGGTATGCGAGCCGATGAATTGAACAAGAGACTGAGCGCCTCATCTAGGTTCTTGCGATACGTGCTAGACCGTATGAACGTAGTTGCCGGCTGATCACTCTTAATGGTCCACGATTTTCGTGACTCCGGCAAGTAGATATGAATTCCGGCTGACTCTTTGCCGCGACTCTCCGAGAGCTCAAACAGGGTGTTAATGAGCTTTCGTACAGTTCGTCGATCCAACTTTGAATTGGCGCAGATAGTCAACGCGAAAATGCCGCACATGGGTCAAACTCTAATTATCAAGACGCAGATGTGTATAGCCACCCTCTACTCCAAACTCTTGGTAGTACTTCACCGCATTCCACACCGTGGTCTCGAGTGGGGTGAACTCGATAGTCCCGAAATCGGCCAGAGTTCGCGAGGGGTCTAACAATATGGAAGGTGCGTCATCAGGGCTTAATTCGCGTCGTTCAGGCTCCGGATAGTCGCGGATTCCCATTGCTTTTACGACGGCGTCATATAACTCGATAATCGGCACATCCCCTCCAGTCGAGAAGTGATACGTGCCATTCCCTACGCCAGAAATCGCCTGCCCAACGGCTTTAACGAGATCACCGACATACACAAAGTCTCGGCGTGCAGGTGTGACAAAGCACCGCTTCCCCTCGCTGAGGCGCTGAAAGAAAATTGGCAGAGGTCCCGATACATTGCGTGGACCAATCACATTTGCCAGGCGAAACGTCACGTAATCAAGACCAGAAAGTGACAGATAGTCCTCGGCTGCGCCCTTCGATATCGAATAGCTCGAGCTGTCTACTTTGCGTGGATGCTCCAAGTTCACTGGATTCTGCTCTGGCTTCACTCCGTATACCAACGCCGTTTGAAAATAGATGAATCGACTCACCGAAACCGCCCGTGCTAGATCAATCAAGTTCACCATTCCGCGAATATTGGTCTCAACATCGGTAATCCAGTCATCCGGGTCCTTGTACGCAGCTGCCGTGTGGACCACCACATCCGGGCAGAATTCGCCGACCAGTCGTTTGACGAGTGAAGCATCTGCAATCGACCCCTCGACGAAGGAGTATCTGGGGTTTTTCGCGAGATGTATCGGTCGACCGGTGGAAAAATTGTCAATTCCCAACACCTCATCACCACGAGAAAGTGCTTGGTCGACCACATGTGAGCCAACCTGCCCTGCAGCACCAGTCACAAAAATCTTCATCGTGGCACCCTACCCTCGCGCCAGCTCTCGATATTCAGCTGCCCGATCGTGAAACTGTTGATGCCATAACTCGAGGCTCATCAGGGCCCACGTCTTCCGAGAAAATTTCCCCGTCGACTCAAAGTTCTTTCGAATTGCATCAGGATTCATCCCAGGGCGGTTCTGCGACTCCATCGACGCGATCGTATCAAAGAAAAAATCCCGCACTTCAGCCGAAAACCATGTTGACAGTGGTACTGGAAAACCCAACTTGTCACGTCGATTCATCACACTCACCGGTACATCATTGCGAAATGTGGACCGTAACAGATGTTTCAATTGCCCATCTTTGAATTTCACGTCAGCGGGGACCGTCGCAGCGAATTCAACTAGGGGGTGATCTAAGAAGGGTACCCGACTCTCCAAACCGTGCGCCATACTCATTCGATCTTCGACGTGTAAGAGAGCTGGCAAGAGTGTCTTAAATTCAAAGTGAGTCATACTGTCGAAGTACGCTTCTTTGCCGACATTATTCCGATTGTTGAATATCTCATAAAAGCGTCCATACACAGCTGTGACATCGAGTTGTTTCCAGTCAACTTCATCTCTCATATCATGTGAGCGATCAATCAGTCGAAGAAACCGCTGATCAAGAGGACCAAACAGACCATCTCGCCAGAACTCCTGAATAAGAGGTTTGTATTCCTGCAATACCCCGAGATTCGGGATGATTGACTCAATTGTTACGACATAGTTTCCATTCTTGTAGTTTCCATCGATCGCCGCCTTGATGCACTGTTCAAAATACGCAATGAGATACCGTGCGTATCCACCGAAAATTTCATCACCGCCTTGTCCACCAAGAACCACCTTAACGTGCTTACTTGCCAGTTCAGAAACCATGAACTGCGGGAAAGAGCCTGGTCCAGCCACCGGCTGGTCGAGGTAGTAGATCACTTTGGCGATGTTGTTGATGAAATCCTGAGCTGAGATATCTCTCACCTCCAAAGATCCTTGTCGTGCTTCGACTACGTCCAACGCGTATCTACTCTCATCAAAGCCGTCATGACCAGGAAACCTGCCATGAAATGCCTTCAGTCCCAAACTAGACTGATTGCTCGCAAGAGCGTAGATCAGCGACGAATCCAATCCTCCCGATACGTAAGCACCAACTTCTACATCACTAACCAAGTGCATGGCTACTGAGTCAGTGACAAGACCGCGGAGCTCTGATTGAAAATCGGTAGCTGACTTGCCGAAGTCGATGTCATATGAAATATCCCAATACTTAGTTGTGGTTACCGCACCGCTCTGTGCAACAACGTAGTGTCCTGGTGGAACCTCAAAGATGCCTTCAAACATGGTTTGATTGCTTATTGTGTACTGAAGCGTCAAGTACTCAGCAAGCGCCGAAGAATTGGTCGTCACCGCAGGAAGAAATGGCAGTAGGGCCTTTATCTCCGAGGCGAAAAATAGCTCATCACCTACCAGACAGTAGTACAACGGTTTAATGCCGAAGCGATCTCTTGCCAGTAGGAGCTTCTTGTTTGACTCATCCCACAACGCAAAGGCGAACATCCCGCGTAGTTTGGACAAGGCACCCACACCGTGCTTCTCATATGTTGCAAGAACGGATTCCGTATCTGATGCTGTCCGAAGTTTGTATCCATCTTGCTGTGCAGCCTCACGTAATTCGCGATAATTGTATATTTCACCGTTGTAAGTGATTACGGTACCGAGCGAGTCGGTCATTGGTTGACTAGCGGTTGGTGATACATCAATGATCGCGAGTCGATAATGTGCGAGAAACACTTCGTCGTTCAGATTCCTCCAGATTCCTTTTCCGTCCGGACCTCGATGTGAGAGAAAACGATCAAAAACGGCCTGATACGTCCGATCGGACCGTGAGAGAGCGCCTCTTAAGGCAACTACACCACCCAGTCCACACACTCGTCTCAATGTAATGCCTGACTGAACTTATAGATAACATGACCCGAGCAAGGCCCAAGGTGAGGTTCAACGAAGACTACGCAGAAAAGTGGCGCGGGGCAGACTCTGCCATGGTGTCCGTTGACTCAATTGCAGATCAAAGCCGCCCGATGAGACGTATCACCCCGCCTTGAAGGTCTCGAGTAACTCGCCAAAGGCCACTGATCTGCGTTGGTTCAAGACCTGAGAGGACTTCAAACAATGGCACGTTTGAAATCACCGGTATCTCGAGTGTCGCCACCATCTGGGAATATCTGACAACGAGAATCGTCGAGAGACTCTTTGAGGTTCGAAGTCTTCCCGCGCGTCAGACTGTCATAGACAACTACCTGACTTACATCAGTTTGAAGAAGTTCTGAAACTACGTGGCTACCGATAAACCGTGCGCCACCAATGACCAAGACCCGTGAATCGCTAAGTTGCATTGGAACTTCTCCAACTGTACTTCATGGTCTCAAGTAGCTGCAAAGAAGTGAAGGCGAGAAGCACAGGTTTTCGCAGATCCCACCTGCTACGAGCTGGAGACATCAAAAACACGCATCCAACGAAGAAAGCTAACCACTCTCCAAGGCACCGAGCTCTGTCGTGAAGTGTTACACAACTGACGATCCACAAGTTGCTGAATATCATCACTGAATATGTCTCGAGCAACCTCCATGTCGCGCCTAATCAGCTGGCCTATCTCACTCCGATGTTGGCGAAGCCATTGCCACTCATTTGTCTGAAAACCAATTTTGTCCCGTCGATTTTTCACAGCTTCTGGAAGACGAGAATTAGCAGCATCTCGAAGTATCGACTTCGTGAGTTCTCCTCGAATCAAGAAATCCTCCGGCAACGTCAACGCAAATTCCATTAACTCATGATCGACAAATGGGACTCGTGCTTCAACACCGAAGGCCATTGAGTTACGATCCTCGAAACGCAGTAGCAGTGGAAGATTGATGCGATCAACCATGTCCCATGACAGCTGCCGAACTGTCCTTGATTCGGAGTCACTTGCATTGAAGGGATCGCAATATTTGGTTAGATTCACAAAATCTTTCTTTATCCACAGTTCAGCGTTTTGAGAAGCAATTCCAGCTATCTGACCAAGACGACTCTTGACACCTTCCGGAAGATATCTGTATCCAGCGGCGTAGCCAAGATCTCGTACAGAGATCCTTTGATTCATCATGAAACTTCTTGCACTCTTGAACGCGGTCCGATATCGCCGTCTTTGGAAGTCTTCAAGAATCTTCGTTACTATGAAGCTGTTGTATCCGCCGAGTTGTTCATCGGCTCCCTGACCGTCGAGGGCAACCTTGATTCCTTCACCTCGAATCGCCTCAAACACACACCACTGAGCGAAGATACTGGTCGATCCAAATGGCTCGTCTTGGTGCCATATGATGCGATCCAGATCAGCCTCAAGCTTTTCCGAGGTTGGAAGAATGTACCTGCCACTGGTCCCAGCAAAATCGTTGACCGCTTCAGCAAATCTCCGTTCATCCAGAACCACATTCTCGCTCACTGCCGTAAATGTACGGAGCGGGAGTTCATGCAACGCAGAAACTGATCCCACTATCGCTGAGCTGTCCAGCCCCCCCTGACAAACAGGATGCGACTTCAACGTCTGATCGCATATGCAGAGAAAGAGATTCTTGAAATCGGCGACGATACTCCTCAACTGCTTCGTTGTAACTTCCTGTAAATGTATCTCGTCTTGGGTGCCACCATTTAACGCTATTGGTCTCAAGACCATTTCTCAGATATGTCAGTGTGTATGTCCCGGGCAGAACATGGTGGACATGCTGGAAATGCGTGTCCTGATCAAAGTCAGTGACACCGTATAAGAGAAACTCCAATGCTTTGCGGCG
>Ga0169931_10009190_pt1 | contig 14302 bp, 12 predicted proteins | sample Kivu_15m_20L_FD_129675 | JGI IMG/M metagenome (GOLD analysis project Ga0169931, IMG submission 129675) | Freshwater microbial communities from Lake Kivu, Western Province, Rwanda to study Microbial Dark Matter (Phase II) - Kivu_15m_20L... | ecosystem: Environmental > Aquatic > Freshwater > Lake...
AGTCTGATTAATCTAGTGAGGAGGAGCGGCGAGGCATCATGAAAACATGGCAGCGCAGTCTCATGGTTCTCTTTGCGCTTCTGGCGCTGTTCGGCGGGGCGGCCTATGCGCAGGCACCGGGTACGCCCTCGGTGGAATTCCCGTACACCGGGAATCGGACAGCGGTCTGGATCGTCGCTCAGCTCCATATCCTGTTTGCGGGATTCATTCTCGGCGCTCCGATCTTCGTCGTGATCTCGGAGTGGCTGGGGTATCGCAAGCAGGATCCCCGTTATGACCGGCTGGCAAAGGAAGTGACCAAAGTCACCGTCATTCTGTACAGCATGACGGCTTTGACCGGCGGTCTCTTCATTTTTGTCTTGCTGGCGACCTATCCGCAGTTCACAACCTGGTTGATCAACCACTTCTTCATGGTCTTCGCCGTCATCTATCCGCTGCTGTTCATCGGCGAGACCATTGTCCTCTACTTGTATTTCTATACCTGGGATGCCTGGAAGGGGAACAAGAAGGCACGCCATATTGCCCTGGGTGTGCTATTGAACCTGATCGGGTCGATTACCTTGTTTGTCATCGATGGTCCGACGTCGTTTATGAATACCCCGGTCAAGGCCGAGGGTGTGTCGCCGGCAGAGTTCCTGGCAACGGCGACGATCTGGGACAAGATGTTCAATTACAGCTGGATGCCGCTGAATCTCCATCGCCTGGTGGGGAATGTGACGTTCGGTGGATTCGTGGCCGGGTTGATCGCCGCCTATATGTATATGGGCTCGACCAAGGACGAAGAGCGCTCCTATTACGACTGGATGGGCTTCGTTGGAAACATGATCGGGGTCGGCGCGTTGCTCTTCCTCCCGTTCATGGGCTACTTGCTGGCCTATGAGCTCTGCGATTACGACGCGTCCATTTGCCCGTACATGATGGCCGACCAGCTCTCAATGTTCTTTGAGATGCAGGGGGCGATGATCGGGCTGATCTTCCTGGCCAGTAACTATTATATCTGGCTCAGCATGAAGCGGATCGAAGGGGTGGAGAAGGTTCGCATGACGATTCTCGCACCCATCGTGATGGTGGCTCTGCCGCTGGTCATGACCAAGGTTCTGACCGATTATCCGGCGCCGGATCCCAAATCGCTCATGTTCTTGTTGCCGATGCTGCTGGCGCCGGCGGTTCTTGGACGCTTCATTCCTATCACGGTCTCGTCGAGAACCGTCATTAAGATCGGCTTCTTGATGGTCGTCGTGGGGAATGCGATCTGGATGACCCCGCATGGATTTGTGCCGACAGGGGCCAAGCTGGTGGCCGAGCTGGAGCTCCCCTCCGATTGGAACTTCCTGGCCTTGATGCCGGCGAAGAATTCTGCGGCCTTTACGCTGGTGTTTGTCACCGTCGTCAACTACATCATCTACAACCGGGCTGTCACGCAGGGCACGATTGTCTGGGGTAAGATCGACTATGCCTCCCAGTTTGTCTTGATCTTCCTGGCTTTCAGCGCGATTTGGACCATGGGTCTGATGGGCGCCGTTCGCTCGCTCCTGCGGAAGTATTTCCATACGTATAACCTGCTGCCTGACTTTACGGCCGAATCGTTCACGCCGACCCTGGCCTATTCGGCCTGGTACATCACCGGCATTACGGTGGTGTTCTACGCGGTCGTGAGTTTTGCGATCATTGTGACGCTACGCGCTTCGCATCCAAAGGAGCAGGCGCATGAGGGTGAGGCGGTTCCGGCAGGGGCCAAGTAACGAGTCGATTATTCCTGCTGCATTCATAGGGATCTAGAACGAGGAGCATTATGGGCAAGGCAATCATCAAGATTATCGTCGGACTCGTGATCGGCGCCGGCCTCTTTATGGGCACGATGGCGTTCGATTTTCCGCCTGTCTTCCGATGGCTCTTTTTTGGGTATGCCGTGCTGGGCACCATCGTGTTCTTGATCTTGGATGCCCCGACGATGAAGGTCATGAGCGGTGGCAAGGCGCTGGTCTCCTTGCTCGTATTCTACGCCGTGCTTTGCACCGTGTTTATTTCCGGCGCCTCGCTCTGGCCGCAATATGATCCGGAGGACGAGAAGGGCAAGATCGTCAAGCTGCTGAAAGGAAAGCCGAATCTCTTGGATCCCTGGAAGGCCGAAGAAGTGATTGCCCGCGCGAAGGATCTCGATCAGAAGGCGAAAGAGTTGACCGAGCGGATCAAGGCGTTGGGCGCGGCTCAAGCGCCGGCGGGCCAGGAAGCCGGCGGGGCTGGTGCGCCCCCCGCTACAACTGGCGCGGCCGGCGGTGATGTGTTGAAGCTGGGTGAAGAGCAGTGGCAGCTGCAGGAGTGCTATAACTGCCATAAGCTGAAGGGCGAGGGCGGAAAGAAGCGCGGCCCTGAGCTGGATAACATCGGGACTCTGCTTCCTCAGGATGAAATTGCCAGGAAGATTCTCGATCCGAAGGCCTACAAGGCCGAAGGCTTCGATGCCGAGTACGAGAAGGGCAAGATGCCTGACAAGTACAAGGATCTCATGGAGCCGAAGGATGTGCAGGCGCTGGCGGCGTGGCTCTCGACATTCAAGAACACGTCTGTGAACACTCCGAAACCCATCAAGATGAAGTAATGATGCAGCCGAAACTCAAATCCAAGGTCCGTGCAACGGATCGTGAAATCGGAGAAGTGACGCGAGTCATCGTCGATCCGCTCTCGCACGAGATCAGCCATATCGTGGTCTCGATGAACGGCAGCGGTGAGCGGCAGGTGGCCATGACCTTCGTGCAGTCGGTCGCCGATGGGCTTGTCGAGCTGCGGGCCGCGGCCAGGGATATCCTTGAGCTGCCGCCGTTCAAGCGCGATGAGTACGTGACGACGCATGAAGTGGAGATTGCCCATCTCGAAGAGAAGGTGCATGTCACGCCAGGAGAAGTCCTCGTTCCGTTCCCGGAGCTGGAAAAGAGCGTCAAGCGCCGCACCTTCTTCATGAATTTCACGCATGTGATCGGCTTCCTGATTGGGTTGCCGATTGCGTTCCCGGTGTTGCGCTATCTCATGAAGCCGATGTATTCCCCGTTCGATAACGGATGGCTGAAGGTCGGCAATATCAGCAAGATCAAGCAGGACGATATCGGCTTCCAGTTCAAGTATAAGCGCAAGGTCAAGGAAGCTTACATGCCGGAGTCCGAAATCGAAAAGAATGTGTGGATTCTCAAGGCCACGCCGGCGGTGCTGGACAAGGTGTACCAGGGCAAGGATCTGGAGTTTAAGGACGCCTACGGCAAGGCGGTCTGGACGAACAAGAAGGATGTGCCGTTCGTGGCTTTTTCTGGCAAATGCCCTCATCTGGGCTGCGGATACAAGTGGCGCCAGCATAAAGTCCTGGGCCAGGTGTTCCTCTGTCCGTGCCATTTGAGCATCTACGACGCATCCGGGAAAGTGCTCGATGGGCCTGCTCCGCGGCCGCTCGATTCCCTGCCTATCAGGGTGTCGGCGACGGGAGAGGTGGAAATCATCGATATGGAATTCAAGGCCGGCACTAAAACTCAAATTCGGATCATCTGAGCATGATGGAACAGACACCGCCTTCAGCGACCGGGCTTACCGCACTCGAAAAAGTCATCGCGTTTGTCGATGAGCGGGTTGGTCTCAAGACCATCCAGGCGAAGATGCTGAATGAACCGGTTCCCGGCGGATCCCGCTGGGCCTATGTGTTCGGTTCGATTCTGCTCTTCATCTTCATCATGCAGGCGGTCACGGGCATCCTGCTGATGTTCTATTATGTGCCGACCGCCGATCACGCCTTTGCCAGCACTCAGTACATCATTCATGAAGTCGATTACGGCTGGTTCCTGCTGAGTTACCACTTCTGGGGATCGACAGCGATGGTGGTGTGCGTGTTCGCGCATATGTCGCAAGTCTTTCTCTGGGGCGCCTATAAGAGTCCTCGTGAATTGATCTGGCTTGTGGGGTTGGCGCTCTTCGGCCTGGTCATGGGATTTGGGTTTACCGGCTACTTGCTGCCATGGGACCAGCGGGCCTATTGGGCGACGACCGTCGGTGTCGAAATCATGGATAAGACGCCGGTCATCGGCGATTTTATGGCGCGATTCCTCAAGGGCGGCGCCACTCCTGGGCAGATGACCTTAAGCCGGTTTTTTGTCATTCACGTCATGATTCTTCCCGCAGGCCTGATGGGGCTGGCCGGACTCCATATTTTCTTGTTCAGAGCCGCCGGCCCAGCTGGTCCGTTCCGTGGCACGCCGGAAGAAATCAAGGCGAAGACCGATTACTTCTTCCCGCGCCAGATTTGGAAAGACATCGTCGGGATGGTGACGGTATTCCTCACGATTTGCGCCCTGGCATTCTGGGAGCCGGTCGTGCTGTTGGAGGAGGCCACACCTGACCCTGGCGATTATCATCCTGAACCGGAGTGGTATTTCTTGTTCCTGTTCCAACTGCTGCGTCTCAAGATGTTCGGCGGTGAATTCGGCCAGTTCGTGGGCGCGATGGCGCTGCCCGGCGCATTCATGGCGCTCTTGGCCGCGTTGCCCTTTATCGATCGCGATCCGGAGCGGAACATTTTCAAGCGTCCCATCGCCCTGATCGGCTGGATCATGGTCATGGCGATGATTCTGCTGTTCACCATTGCAGCCATTATCAACCGGGAATTCCTGGATTAATCGTGTGAGGCGCGTGCGCCTTGCCGCTGGTTACACTATGACCGAACGAGAATCGACGTCTCCATTGAAGCTGGGATTGAATGTGCTCTGGTCCGCGTGTTGGACCGGCTTCCCCATCAAGCTGGCCATTGCCCTCCTTTTCCTGGCTCTGGGCATGATGCACTTCGAGGCGCGCATTGGTTTGGCGTTTCTCATGTATCTTGCCAGCCCCGTGACGGTCTTCGCGATGCCGATTCTCAGCATGGCATTCGAACCGCATCTCGGAGAAGGCTTCGGGATTGCCCTCTTGTTCCTTCTCTGTATTCCCATCGATATCTGGGCCATGGGGGTTGTGTCTCGTACGGTATTCCTTGAAAAGCTGCGGCTGGAACCGCCGGATGGACTGGCGCTCTCGCTCTGGATCAAAACCGCGCTGGCCGGAGCCGTCTACATGCCGATCCTCTGGTTTGTCGTCGGATTTGTCACCGAAAACTCGATCGCCATGTCGCATGCGCTCTTTGAAACGGACTTGCTGAAAGCCGTTCCCGTGGCGGAGAAGATCGGTATCGAGTTGACCCTCTGGGGCAGCGTGTCATTGGGTGTGTTGCTGGTGATGCTGCTTATTGGGGTCACATTGGTCGGTCGAGTGATCAAGAGCGCGGCGCAATCGGCGCAGCCGACCGGTCAGAGTTATCAAGACATTATCACCCGTTGGGACTTGATGCGGGTGCCGGCCGATCAGGGGTTGATGCTGACGGCGGTCACGTTGGTTGGTGTCGTCCTCTCTCTGTTGTTCTGGGCTGGGCTGCCGGTGAGCACGCCGCATCCCCATGAGTGCTGCAAGAAACCGGAAGTGAAAGCGCAGCCGCCATATAAGCCGGTCGATGCGCTGAATAAGAATGAAAAAGCGATCACGGTGTTGGCGGCCCAGGTCGAGTCGCTTGAAAAGATGAAGACGGAAGAAGAGGCGGCAAAAGAAAAAGAGAAAGATAAAGGGAAGGCCGTGAAGGCTAAGCCTGCTGACGCCAAGGCACCAGTGAAGGCTCCAGCAACACCCTAGGACTGGGCGATGGAGAGGTGATATCCATGATGCAACGGCGTGGAATGATTGAACAGCTTATTCGGCTCCTTGCCAATTCGCCCGCCGCGGTGGCGGCCTGCGTAGCGGCAGCGGGGGCCTTGATCGCTCCGGCCATCGGATTGGCGGCGGATTCAGGCGCTGCCGGTGCCGTCGCCTATCGGGACGTGCCCTTCGTTGGAAGCCGCAACCTGGTTTGGATCATCGCGCAGTTGCACCTGTTGCTCGCTGGTTTCGTGTTAGGCGTGCCGATTTTTGCCTGGCTCTGCGAAGTCGTTGGCTGGCGGAGCGGCGAAAAGCGTTACGACAAGCTGGCCAAAGAGTTCACCAAGCTGCTGAGTTCCGCCTATTCCACCACCGCGCTATTCGGTGGGATTCTATTGTTCATTCTGATCGGGGCCTATCCCAAGCTGATGGCCTATCTCAGCGATATTTTCTTCCCGTCGTTCATGGTCTATTGCGCCTTGTTCCTGCTCGAAACGGCCACCCTCTATATGTATTGGTATGGATGGGATGCGATGTCGGAAGGCCGGGGGAAAGTCTTCCACATTTTCCTGGGGTTCATGCTCAACGTGTTCGCCTTCTTCATCATGATTATCCCGAACTCCTGGGCCACGTTCCAGGCAAGTCCGGTTGTCATCGCGGAAGGGTCGGATCTGGCGAGAGCCTGGGCGGCAACCTGGAATCCAACATGGTGGCCGGTCAATATTCACCGGCTGATCGCGAACGTCGTGCTCGGCGGCTATATCTGCGGGGCTTACGCGGGGATTCGCTATTTGTCCGCCAAGGGGCCGGAAGAGCGTGAGCACTACGATTGGATGGGCTATGTCGGCAACTTCATCGGCGTGTTCGGCTTGTTGCCGTTGCCGTTTGCCGGCTATTGGCTGATGCGTGAAATCTATCAGTATAACCAGCAGATGGGCATCACGTTGATGGGCGGCTTCCTCTCCTGGCTCTTCATCCTGCAAGCCATGCTCATCGGGGTGCTCTTTCTCGGGTCGAACTATTATTTCTGGATGGGCATTACCCATCGCATTCCGGGGTCTGAAGCCCAATATAAGAAGCCGATTTTGACGATGCTGGTGATCCTGCTCTTGTGTCTCGGCGTCTGGATGACGCCGCATTCGCTTGTGGCCAGTTTGGAAGAGGCGCAAAAGATGGGCGGCACGCACCATCCGCTCCTGGGCGTCTTCGGTGTTATGTCGGCCAAAATGACCGTCTCGAATCTCATGGTGCTCGTCACGTTCATGAGCTTTCTGATGTATTGGCAAGCCGGCAAGCAGGCGACGGTGGGGTGGGCGCGCGTGGCCAAGGCCGTGATGAATGCACTGCTGGTGCTTGCGGGTGTGGCCGTGATCTCGCTGGGCGTCTACGGGTACTTCGTGCCGGCCATTATCCGCATCAACTACTTCTCCACATCGCAGGTCGGCATCGTGCTCTTCGTGCTGGTTACGTTTACGCTGTTGACCTCGGCCATTCTGAAGAGCGCGAAGACGACGACCGAGATGGTCTGGGGCAAGATGCCGCCGCGCGCCGGATACTCCCTGGTGCTCAATGCGGTGATGGTGGTTCTGCTGATGACGCTGATGGGCTATGCCCGCTCCTCATCCCGCGTGCATTGGCATGTATACGGCGTCATGCGGGATTCCTCCCAGTATGCCTTCTCTCCCGCGCTGGGTTATGCGGCCGCGCTGATGGCCGCCAACACCTTCTTCTTCTGCATGATCGTGGCGTTCATTTTCTGGGTGGCGACGATGGGCGACAAGGCGAAGGCCGGAAAAGACGGTCATGGGAAAGACGAGATGGGCCATGGGGCATTGCCCGCAATGGCCGGCGGTTCACCGACATTGGACAAGCAGAGCTAACGGGATTGTCTTGCTCAGAGGAGTCCTATGAGTGAAGTCGTAAAATTACAGTTGATCGGCCTCTCGGTCGTCGGGACGGGTATCATTATCCTCCTGTTCATCCAATCGAAGTTTCTGCGGGTGATTGGATTTGTCGCGATCGTCCTCGGGCTCTTCTCCCTGGTCGCGCTGGCGGTGCCGCAGATGGCCTCGCTGCCTCCTGCGGAAGAAAGCATCGATATTGCGAGCATTAAAACGCCAGCCGATATGGCCTCCATCGGACAGAAGATTTTCTTCAGCAAGGGCCAGTGCGCCCTGTGCCATTCGATCGGGCCGAGCGAATCCGCGCGCTGTCCTGATTTAAAGGGAATCGGCGCCAAGCTGAGCCGGGATTTCATTTTTGAAAGCTTGACCCAGCCGCAGGCCTATATCTACCTGGACTACCGCCACGAGGGGCTGCCCAAGGAGTATCCGGCGCGCATGCCGTATATCAACAAGAACCCGATCGGCCTCTCGAAGAACGAGATTTTGTCGGTGATTGCGTTCTTGCAGCAGATGAGCGGCGAGCCCATTTCGGTGAATCCGTCGGAGTTGGAGATGCCAGGGGCGGCCCCGGCGGCTCCCGTGAAGTCGGCGCAATCTGAAACCGTGACTGTCGCGCAAGCGCACTGAGGAGGAGTATATGGGGGGATCTCTGCTCAAGCCGGCAATCCTGATTGGGATCGTCTATGTCATCCTCAAGTTCGTGGTGCCGAATATTCCAGGGTCGGCCCCGCTGCCCTCCAGTCTCATCTTCCTCTATCTGATGTTGACGACGACCGGCATCGTGATTTTTGCGACCCTGAGCAGTGCATCCAAGGATGCCTTCTGGAATCCGATACAGCGCTTTATGACCGGTGAAAATATTGGCGGGTTGCAAGCGGTCCGCTATGCCGTATTGATCGTATTCCCGTTGTTTATTGGTTACCAGGCGTATGGAAGCACCGCGACGAGCGACGCGCCGCCCGCTGAAAACCGGACGATCCATCCGGCTCCTCCGGGTGAGTACACGGGGCTTTCGAATCCCGTCTCCAAGACGCCGGAAAACATCATGCAGGGCAAAGGGTTTTATGCCGCGTTTTGTTCTCCGTGCCACGGTGGAAAGTTCGACGGCAAAGGGCCGGCGGCACGGGGCTTCAATCCGCCACCGGCGAATTTCTCGGATCCCACCACCATCGCGATGTTGCAGGAGAGCTATCTCTTCTGGCGCATCAAGAAGGGTGGCGTGGGACTCCCTATCGAAGGCATGCCCTGGAAATCCGCCATGCCCCGCTGGGAGCTTGAATTGCCGGACGAGTGGATCTGGAAGATTATTCTCGGCGAATACGATGGAGCCCATCAGTCGCCGCGGACGTGGGAATAATGCGGTTGGGCAGTGGCATAGCGTCTAGTCGCACATTGAAAACGAGGCCAGTATGAAACCGGCAAAACAAATGAGGCAGTGGGTCATGCGAGGGGGCGTAGCGGTGACGGCTGCATTGCTCCTCGGCGGAGCGACGCTCAGCATGGCGCAAGAGGGTGTGTCGGTCAGCGCGCCGATGGTCAAGGGCGCATTGCCTGTCGATGATCCCAATGCGGCCGTGTGGAGCAGCGCGAAACCGGCGACGTTCCCGATGTCGCCCCAGGTGCATTGGCCGAACCGCATTCAAGAAGTGACGGTCAAAGATCTCTCCGTCCGGGCCTTGCACGATGGCACGCAGGTGGCCATTCTCCTGGAATATGCCGACCCGAGCCAGGATCCTGACGATGCCGCGGCCTTGCAGTTCATGGTGGGAGATAAAAAAGCGCATTTCGCGCATGGACAGCCCATGGCCCAGGTCGAAGGGGGGCCGGTCAATATCTGGTACTGGAAGAACAAGGACGACAAGGGCGTGGATATGAACGCCCAGGGATTCGGCACCTTGAAAATCCAAAGCCATCAGGATGTGAAGGCCAAAGCAGCCTATGCCAATGGAACGTGGAAAGTGGTGTTCTCCCGTCCGCTTTCGACCGAGCATGCCGCGGAAGACACACAAATCGTTCCCGGCGGGTTTATCAATATTTCGTTTGCGGTCTGGGATGGCCGGAAGGACGGCGCAGGCGACATCGTGGAAAAGGGATCTCAAAAGGCGGTCTCTTCCTGGTGGTATTTCCGTGCCGAAGCCCCGCCGGATTATTCAGCCTACTACTATGCGGCCTTCGCAGCGGCGCTGGCCCTGGGGTTTCAGTTTGTCCTGATCCGCAAATTGAAGAAAGGGCAGACAGCATGAAGGCGGCAAGAGTACAAGTCATCGGGACGGTCGCCGGCCTGATCGGAATCTGGGCGATGACCGCAGGCGGTTGTGCCAATGAGCAGCAGAAGAAGGGCCAGGAGTTGTATGCCCACTACTGCATGCATTGTCATGGCGAAAACGGACGGCAGAACGAGGGGTTCAATTGGTCCTCGATGCCCGATCCCAAGCCGAAAGACCTCTCGAATAAGTCGGAAATGGGCACCTTTAAGGACGAAGATATTTTCAATACCATTTCCCGCGACATGAAGGACACCAGTCCGGGCGGAGATAAAATCGGCGACGACGACTTTGCCGTGCCCACCATGCCAACCTTCAAGTACACCCTCTCCGAGGACGAAGTGTGGGCGATTGTGGGCTATGTCAGAACGTTGCATGGCATGAAGCTGGAGTTCAAGGTCGAAGAGCGCAAGAAAGAACTGGCCGAAGGCTTGAAGACGGCGCAGGAGAAGTTCGATCAAGCCAAGCAGACCTTTGAGGCGGCGGAAAAGAAAGCCAGCGAAGAGGCTGAAAAGAAAGAAGTGGAAGTGGACGAATCGCTGTATGCCAAAGAGCAGGCGGCGATGGCGGCGGCCAAGAAGGAACTCGATGCCGCGCAAGCGAGCCTCAATAACTTCTCCATGCGGCCCGGCAAGGGCCAGAACGTGGCCCGCCCGGATTTAACCATGACGCCGGAAGTGATGGCGCAGCAGGTGGAGCTGGGCAAGCGGCTCTATCAGAACAAGTACGGCTGCAATGGCTGCCATAGCATCGCCGAAGAAGGCGGCAAGGTCGGGCCGGCCTTGGATCGCGCGGGATTCCGTTTGAACGGCACCTGGATTTACCGGTGGCTCAAGAATCCGCAGGCCATGAAACCGGAGACGCGCATGCCGGCATTGGGATTGAGCGATGCCGATGCGAAGGCCGTGACGACCTATCTGGGTACATTGCGCGCGCCGAAGGCCGAAGAAGCGCCGGCCGTGAAGCCGGCGAGCTGATCCGCTCGTTAGAAGAGCAATCCTGCGATGAGGCCGGCCAGAATAATCAGGCCGGCCCATACGTGGGATTGAAACATCAAGCCCGCATCAGACGGGCTCATCGAGCCTCGCAGCCTGTAAATGTGTGAGGCAAACAAGAGCCCCGCTCCGCACAGGGCCAGATAATACCCCGCGCCGATATCGGTCAGCCGCCCCAAGGCTCCCAGCAGCAGCAGCATGATGCCGAGGGCTACGCTCACCGCCAGCCACGTTGATGAACCAAAGAAGAGCGCGGCTGATTTGACCCCGATCCGGCGGTCGTCGTCCTGATCTTGGAGCGCATAGATCGTATCGTAGGCAATGGCCCAGGCCACGGTTGCCGAAAATATCAGCCAGGCCGGCGTCTCGATGGTCCCGCGCGCCGCGGCCCAGGCCATGATGGCGCCCCAGCCGAAGGCGATGCCCAGCACGGCCTGCGGAATGTGAAGCACGCGTTTGCAGAAGGGGTACAAGGCCGACAGCAGCACGGCGACAGGGGCCAGCCAGCGGGTCAGGCTGTTCAGGAACAATAGCAGTCCCGCAGCGGCGAGCAGCAGGATCACGAGCAAACCCCCTGCCTGCTGTGGCGTGAGTTCTCCTGAGGCGAGGGGCCTGGTTTTGGTGCGAGTCACATGGCGGTCGAACGAGCGATCGGCCAGATCGTTCAGAATGACTCCGGCGCTGCGCATGAGAAACGAGCCGGCGAGAAAGATCGCGAGCAGCCTGGGGGATGGCAGGCCCCGTTCCGCGAGTGTCAGCGACCAGAGCGAGGGCAGCACCAGCAACAGGGTTCCGGTCTGATTCCGCAGGCGGATCAGCCGGAACAGCGCAGGCCAGGGCAGCCCTGGTGGGCGGATATGAGGCGGCGGTATGAGAGCATCCATTGGGAGAACCTTAGCGCAGCCGGTTCGTGAAAAACAATTCAGGCGATTATGCCCGGGGCCGGTGTGGTTGTGGTGGCCTGCCCGAGTTCGTTATAACAGCACGATGCATTCTTCTTCCCGACAATCAGTATGCGGCGGATCTTCCCGTCAGCGGTTTGCGGTTCTTGCGGCTGGGGCGATGCTTCTGGGACTGGCCGGTTGTTCCTGGTTTAGCCAGGGGGCGTCCTCTTCTGGCGTTATCCTGCCCTATTCATTGACACCCGCGTTGCGGCTCCATCCGGCCATGCTCGATGCCGGGGGGACCTATCGAAACGCGTGCGGTGAATTGAACGCGATTGCCATGGGCCGGCCGCTGGCAGCGGCCGTGCAGCAGAAGCTGGGCGGTGTTTTTCAGCGGGTGGCGCCGGCGTCTGCGTCGATGCCGGAAGGCACGATTGAAGTGGCACTCGTGAGCCAGCACATCGATCTGGCCATTCCCCGTAAAGGGGAGGCGGTCTATCCGGCCGCTGTGACCGTTGGCCTCGATCTGGCCTATCTCGCCGCAGACGGCAAATCCCTGTTCTCGAAAACGATTGAACGGACCGGGCGAGGCCAGGTTGCGGTGCATGATCCGTCGTGTGAGGTCATCGGATTGGACGTGATTGTGAAGGAGGCCGCGGAGTTGGTTGCCGAGGCCGCGATCAAGCCGCTCAGGCAGTCGAGTTCGGTGCGGGCTCTGGCCATGGCCAGAGCGAGCGGGGCGTTGCCGATCGCAAGCGAGCCGAACGATCCGCCGGCGCTGCCGCAGACCCAGTTCGGAAACGCGCCGGTTCAGGCGCCGTCCGCCGGTGCGTCGCCGCAGATGTCGGAGTCCCTGTCGCAAGCCAGCCGGCTTTCGGTGTCCGCTCCCACGCAGGAAGTGCCTGGCTCGTTGACCTTTCGGGCCATCATGCGGGATGAGAGCCGGGATCAAATTATTCAGCCGGACGAACCGCTGACGATCGAGATCGAAGTCAAAAATGACGGGCCTACTGAAGTGCGCGGGGTGGAGGTGCTGGTCGGGGGAACAGGCCTATTGACCGGCCAACTGCCTCCCGCTATCGCCATCGGTACGATCCAGCCGGGGGATATCAAGCGGACGACTCTCACCAAACCGGTGGCCGGGTTCACGGAGCCGTTGCGGGGGGAAGTCTTGTTGAGTTTGCGCGCCGGCAGTCCGCTGGCGCAGGTGCCGCCGGTCAAGAAGTTTACCGTGCTGGTGAAGCCGGGCAGCGGAGCCGAGGGACAAGCCTTCACCGATGTGGAGCAGCCGCCGAAACCGGCGGCGGCCTTCAAGCAACCGAAAGCCTTGGTGCTGGCGATCGGCGTGGGCCATTTTCGGGATGAGCGGATGCCGCCGCTCAAATATGCCGGCCGCGATGCCGAGGCGATGGCCGCCTATCTGCAGGCGATTACCGGCGTGGCGAACGACCGGGTGCGCATCTTGCGCGATGGTCAGGCGTTGAAACAGGACTTGGCGGAGGTCTTCGAGGAGTGGCTGCCGGCGCATGCCGATGCCCATACCGTCGTCTATGTATTTGTGGCCGGCCGCGCCGTGGCGAATGGCGCCACGGGAGAGGTCTCGCTGGTGCCGTTCGATGGCACGACCGCGTCAGCCGGGCGGCTGTATGCGGTTCGCCGGATTCAAGAGTCGTTGGGGCGGCTGGCCGTGCAACGGGCCATTCTCATGTTCGAGGTGTCGGTGGAGTCGGCGCCCGGTACGGACCCCAAGGCCGGCGCGGCTCCTGTGTGGGCAGCCGGTATGTCAGCGCTGAGCGACCGGATCATGTGGATGGTCGGGAACAAGGGGCTGCAAGAGGCGCATGATTATGAGCGGGCACGGCACGGCCTCTTTACCTATCAGTTGCTCAAGGGGCTGCAAGGGATGGCCGATCTCGACCGTGACGGCACGGTGGTGGCGGGCGAACTGTGCGCCTATGCGCGCGGAGAAGTCAGCCGTGCGGCCCACGAGCAATTCGGCAACGGGCAAGAGCCGTGGTGCGCGCCGGGTCCAGGCGTCGGCGCGATGGTCCGGATTCAGCCGATGGCCAAAGGCAATAATCCCAAGCCCGCCATGCCGGTGAGGAAAGAGAGCCAGGGGTCCAGTGGATCTCCGAATGCGCCGGACTCGGGAATCGGCCCAGGGTCGTGAAAAATGCGGGGGCGGCGGCTCGCATGACGTTCCTGCGTTGACAGGCCGCGCCGTGGGCCGTTATCATGGCCCCCTGAAATGCCGATGGACCTCGTACAGGTCCTGGGCCGTTTCTTTCATCCCCAGGGTGCCGACGTAGCTCAGTTGGTAGAGCAGCTGTTTCGTAAACAGCAGGTCGCCCGTTCAATCCGGGTCGTCGGCTCCATCCTCTTCCTCACGATTGGTCGATTCTTCACAGCTAGCTGCCACGCGGCCGGATTCCGAGACGATCGGATGGGCCTCAATGTTCAGAGAGAAGCGGTTGCGGCGATTGGCGGTCTGCTGGCGTTCCTCGAAGGCCAGGCGAGATTACGCGCCGGCGGTGCTGAGGGCCGATTCTGCGTACGCTAAG
>Ga0169931_10009192_pt1 | contig 14301 bp, 7 predicted proteins | sample Kivu_15m_20L_FD_129675 | JGI IMG/M metagenome (GOLD analysis project Ga0169931, IMG submission 129675) | Freshwater microbial communities from Lake Kivu, Western Province, Rwanda to study Microbial Dark Matter (Phase II) - Kivu_15m_20L... | ecosystem: Environmental > Aquatic > Freshwater > Lake ...
GCAGCAGGAGTTCTGGGACATCTTCGAGGCGGGCATCCTCCCGATCCTCCGGCGGCTGGCGCCCCCGGACGTCGGTTCGCGGCGGCGTCCCCAGCGCCCACCTGAACTCGCACTGTTCAACCGGTGGTCCCGTTCCCCGGCAAACGAGGAGATGGGCTCCCTGTCGCTGCCGGCGCTCCCCATGGGCAGTTTCGGGACGGCCAAGGGTGCCGGCAGCGGAGACCCCCTTCCCTGGACCTCGAATCTCCAGGCCTACCTGCGGAGCGCCAACGCCCAATCGGCCGCCATCGATCATCTCGTGGGGATCGTCCAATCGCTGTTTCCACCCACCCGGAACCGGATTTGGGAAGGTCCGCGAAACTGCGGCGTGCGCATCCGCATCCGGGCCGTGCCCCAGGCCGAGGCCAGCCCGCAGCAGGCGTTCAAGATCTGGGAACGGCGTTCGCCTCCCATGCGGCCAAAACCGCACCTCACCGTGCTCATCGATCGCAGTGGGTCGATGGACGGTGAGCGCATGACTGCCGCATTCGCGGGTTGCGTGCTGGTCTCGGAGGTGTGCCACCGGGCCCAGATTCCCTTCAGCCTCTTCACCTTCAGCAACCACTGCGAGCAGGTCATTCCCTGGGAGACGGCGCTCGACAACCTGCAGCGCGGCCGTATGGGCGGCTTGGCCGAAGCTGCCTCCGGTGGCACCGACATGACCGAGGCCCTCCGCAAGGTGGCGACCCACCTCTCAAAAAGCCCGCATTCCCACCGCGTTCTGATCGTGCTCGGCGATGGCAATGACGAAGGCAACGAGATTGCTGCGATGGCGCGACGGATCGCCCAGTCCGGGGTCCACCTGGTGGGATTGGGTGTCGGCCCGGACACCCGCGGGATGAGCAACTGCATTCCCAACGCCCGGACCTGCCTTCAGCCGGGATCCATCCCCAAAGCCCTCGCAGCGGCCCTCGAGGAGGCCGTCCGGGCGGCACTTGGCTAACCCTGGTCCCCCGGGCCGGTTGGTCCCGGCCCGGGGCGCCTCCATCGTGTACCCAGCCCCTTTAGCGCGGTGGGACCCTTGAGCCCATCGACGACCGCGTGCCCGGGATCCGAAGTTGGCCCGAGAGGTGGCAGCCGGAGGTCAGGTAGCGCCGGCTGCACCTCAATGGCCTCGAGGATCTCCGGGCGGATCCACGGCATCAACCGACGCCATGGCAGCAGCACGACGTAGGTTCCTTCCGCGTAGGTTCCGGCCTCGTAGGGCTCAAAGTGGACGAAGACCCCGTCGGGCGAGAGGGAGAAGCACAACCGCGCAAGGCGTTGGTCGCTCAAGTCAAGACGCGGTTCGCCGAAGATCGAGGCAGGGATTGTCCCGTCGTCAGGGATCCACGTGGCGCCCTGCCGGCGGAGATCCTGCATCAGCCACCGCCGCACCTCGTCCTGCCAGCCCCAGGGCTGTCGGAACAGGGAAGCGAACTCCAACCACTCCACGCCCATGGGCCCATCCATTAGGTTCGCCGGGAAAAAGTGCGTATTGCCGTGGACACCCCCCATGTTCCGGTAGCACACGGTGAGGACGCTGAGCGCCTTCGCGCTCCGATGGTAGGTCACCCGCCAGCGTTCGCAGGGCCAGATGTTCTGATCGGATGTGTCACCGAAGACGTTCAGGCCGGGTCGGTTCCCCACCATCCAGCGCATCGTGTCGAAGAACTCCGTCCACGATTGTTGCTCCAACCGTGCGGCGTGCTGGTCGTACGCTTCGTCCAGCGGACTTGGATCCCACCAGTCGGGCCGATGAGAGGTCCAGTTGACTTCGCATCCGCGCCCAAAGGCGAGAAATCCAGACCGGCTTTCAGAAATCCGCAGGTCAGCCACCCATCGTGGTGCCAACCGGACGGCGTGGCCCGACCCGTCGGCAAAGGTGCACTGAAAGGCGCGACCGTCCCATTCCATCGAGACAAGCTCGGATCTGTCATCTGAACCGCGGACACGTCCTATGGTGAACGTGCCGCCCTCCGCGGGGATCCCGGAATCCGTCAACCCGGGATGGAGCACCTGCACGCGGAGCAATGGTCGCGTCTGATCGGCCCGGGCTGCACCCAATTCCACCCAGACCGGGCCGACCTCCGGAAGGTTCAACAACCCCAGCACACCCCCAATACGATGGGGCGGCAAATCTTTCGGAAGCGGGCGCAGCAGCCCCCCTCCGAAGGTCGCCAACACAAGCGCCAGCAGCACCGTCATCCACATGCTTCGTTTCATTTGGAACCACCACCATCGCCCAAACTGGGGACATCCGCTGTCCCCCCTCACCCGCCTCCATTCCTCTCGTCGATCAGTGTCCTCCTCGCGTTCCGCCGGCAACATGGTCTTCAACCTTGTCGGCCGTTCAAGAGGCTCACCGCGGTCGCGTGAACGTGTCGCGGAATGGACCGAGGTAGCGCCTCTCGGCGGACCAGTCCGTGATGGCGAAGACCACTTCCTCGAAAACCCCGGCGGATCGACCCTCGAGCGCCGCCCTGAAACTCCGGGCGGTGTTCAAAGGATCGTTGCCGAAAGCTCCGCAGCCCCAAGCCCCCAGAACGAGGCTTCGGTATCCGAAGGACGATGCGACGGCAAGGAGCCTCTCGATGCGCTGAGCGAGCAGTTGAGCGGAGCGCTGCGCGCCCACTCCGGGCGCATACGGAGCCGCGCATGTGGCGATGTCCAAAGGCCACCAAGGCACCGTGCTCCCGGCATCGTCCCGGAAGACGGGAACACGAGGCGACAACACCACCCAGTCGGAGGAATCGGGGAGTGGTCGGCGCCGGTGGGCAGCGTACATCGCATCGTTCTCCAAGGTCGCATGCAAGGCGCTGGACCGACACAGCACCTCCTCTTGCGCACGCGCCCCGATCAGGAACCCACCCCCCGGAAGCACGCCATTCGCGAAGTTCAGGGCGAGGGGACGGCAACCGATCCGGTGAAGCCGTTGCGCAGCGACCAACGTGGTCTGGTTGGCCACCTGGACTCGGGTGACTCCGATCACCTTACCTGAGGAAGGCGTAGGCAACCCGGCATCTGGGGGCAGGCTCCGGGTGGCCGCACGACAGGCCGCAACCGCATCGCTCCAGTCCACGAGGGTGCCGCCTGGGAGTCGGTAGGAACCCTTCCGGATGGCTTGAAGCGCGCCGCGCCCGAGGTCGGCAGCCCGGATTCGGTCGAGGCACAAGGTGTTGCGGTTCGCCTCCGACAAGGCCTCGGAATCGATGCACTCGAGACATTCGATGGTTTTCATGGGTTTCTTGGAGTTCCAGGACACCGGCGACTTCTACACTCGTTGGAAGCCGACCGGCATCAGGGCTTCAGGTTGGCAGAGCCGTGGGACACCAACTGTCACCGTCACGTGGCAAGGCATGCCGTTGGCGCCCGACATGAGGCGAACCGCCTGACAGGTTTCTGGCCTGGTGGGAACGGCCGCGGACGCCCCTGCAATGGAGGGGTGGGACAGCCGTTGTCCCGGGCTTGGTCCAGGATCGATGAACTTTGCTGGCGGAACGCCCAGCCGGGGAATCAATGTCAACCATCGCATGAGGACCACCTTCATCCACACCGCCGACTGGCAGGTCGGTAAACCCTTCGCCGGGGTGGCGGATCCGGCCAAACGGGCATTGCTGCAGAACGAACGCATCGAGGCCATCCGGCGCATCGGCGACCTGGCCCGCAGCCACGGCGCGGCGTTCGTCGTGGTCGCCGGGGATCTCTTCGATTCACCGCGGCCGACACAGGCCACCGTGGCCTCGGCGTGCAGCGCCATCGGCTCGATCGGCGTGCCGGTGTATGCCATCCCGGGCAACCACGACCATGGGGGCGCCGGCAGCCTGTGGACCGAGCCGTTCTTCCTCCGGGAAAGCGCCCGCCTCTCGCCCAACCTCCAGGCGCTGCTGGAGGAACACCCGAGGACTCTGGACACGGCCGTGCTGCTCCCCTGCCCGCTCGTGCGCCGCCAGGCGGCCTCCGACCCGACCACCTGGCTGCGAGATCTGGCCGGGTACGATTCCCTCCCGACCGATCGGCCGCGCATCGTGGTGGCCCACGGGAGCGTGCAGGATTTCGGCTCGGCGGCGATGGACGATGAGGACCTGCTCGGGGCCAGCCAACCCAACTACATCGAGTTGGACCGGTTGCCTTCCGGCCCGATCGACTATGTGGCGCTGGGCGACTGGCACGGCACCAAGGAGGTCGGCCGGGCCGCGTGGTACTCCGGCACGCCCGAGCTGGACCGCTTCGTGCGCGGCGCCGACCACGACCCGGGCAACGTGCTGGTGGTCACCGCCGAGCGCGGCGGCGCCCCACAGGTCACCGTGGTGCGCACCTCCGCCGTCGGATGGCACGACCTTGAATTCGAGTTCCTCGCCGGCCTCGACACCCGGCACCTGGCCGAACGGGTGGATGCCCGGATCGGAACCCGTGCCAATCGCGACCTCCTGCGATTGCACCTCAACGGGTCGCTCAACCTCACCGAGATGGGCGCTCTGGACGGCCTGCTGGAGGGCTGGCAGGCCCGGTTGCTCCGGATGAAGCTCACCCGCGACGTCGCCCTCGTTCCCGATGAGAGCGAACGCCGCGCCCTGACCGGGCGCACCTCGGATCCCTTGATCGCGCGGGTCGCCAGCACCCTCCTGGAGCGGGCCAACGGCAACGACGAAGCCTCCGAGATCGCCCGCATCGCCCTGCGGGAACTTCACCTCCGCCTTCACCACCCCGGCCGCACTCCCTGACCCCCCATGCGCATCACCCACGTCTCCCTGCAGCATTGCCGCCTGCACGCCTCGTTGCGGCACGAACTCTCACCCGGGCTCAACCTCATCGCCGGGTCCAACGAATCGGGCAAAAGCACGCTCGTCGAGGCGATCCACCGGGCCCTCTTCCTCAAGGCCAAGGGAACCTCGGCCCACCATAAGGCCCTCGTCCCCACCACCGGCGGCATGCCCGAGGTGGAACTGGGCATCGAGGCGGCCGGTCGGCGGTTCGTCCTGCGCAAACGCTTCGGCGGCAACGGGTCTACCACCTTCGCGGCGCAGGACGCAGCACCCCAAGTCGGACCGGAGGCCGAGGCGGCCCTGGAAGCCCTCGTTGGCCCACCCGCCGGCGGCCAGCAACTCGACGAGCGCTGGGCCCACCTCTGGGTCTGGCAGGGAGACTCCATCCAGGACCCGTCCGGGCATGCCACCACCCAACGGGACCAACTGCTCGCCCGCCTGCAGGCACTCGGCGGCGCGGCCCTCCTCCAGTCGGAAAGCGACACCCGCCTCGCACAGCAGTTCGCCGACGAGGCCCAGCGCTGGTTCGTCACGGCCGGACGGGCTCGTGCCGACTCCGGCCTGGGCCGTGCGCTCAAGTCGGTCGAGCAGGCTGAGGAGCAGCACCGGACGGCTGAAACCCGCTGGAACCGGCTGCAATCGGCCCACGCCGAGCACGAGTCGGCCCAGCAGGCGATCGCGTGGGCGACCCAGGCCCTCGCCTCCCTCCAGGCCGAGGAGACCGACTGCACGGCCCGGCTGGCGGAGCTGACCGAACTGCGTTCCCGCGAAGCCAACGAGACGCACCGCAAGACGACTGCCGAGACCGCCTTGGAAGCCGCGCGCGCGATGGAACAGCGCATCCGGGAGATCTCCGACCAGGTGAGCACGCTGCAAGGCGAGGCCGCCTCCCGAGGCCGGCGCTTGAACGAGGTGCGTTCATCGGCCCAGGCGGCACGGGCCGCCCTCGCATTGGCCGAGGAACAGCTCCTGTCGGCAGAGGCGCAAGCCCGCCAATCCCAGGCGCTGGGCGAGATCACCTCCAAGGAGGTGGAAACCCTCGAGATCTCGGCGCAACTGGACCTGATCCACGCGCGATCCGACAAGGCGCAGAGCCTGCAGTCGGAAATCGCCGGCAAGAATCACGCCTTGACCACCCTGCCGGCCATCTCCCGTGCGGCGCTTCGAAAACTGATGAGCCGTGAGTCGGACCTTGGCGCGGCGAAGGCGGCGGTCCAGGCGATGGCCACGGGGCTGACCGTGATCGAGACCGCCACCCCGGTGCGGGTCGGAGACGAGCTCCTCCATTCGGGACAGTCGACGACCCTCACCGCCGAGACACTGGTTCAGGTGGGTGATGGGGTTCGATTCCGCATCCAGCCCGGCGGCGGGGCGACCCTGGAGGAAACCCGCGCCCAGGCCCGTGACCTCGAGGCCGAAATCCAGGACGAACTCCGGCGCCTTGGCCTCCGCACCGTGCCCGAGGCCGAGGAGGCGTTCGGCTGCCGCAATGAACTGGAGCAGCACCTGGAGGTCCTGCAGGGACGCTTGACGGAACTGGGGCCGGAGCGGCTGGCCCAGGAGTGCGCCAGCCTGGAGGCCCGTCGGTCCGAGGCCTCTGCCCATCTGGCCCGTCTGGTGTCCCTGGCGGGCATCAAGCTTCCGACCCGCACCCTGGACGAAGCCCGGAACCATCATTCCCGCTGGAAGACCCATCATGACGCACTGGAGGGCGCGGTCCGCGGGGCCCGTTCAGCCCGTGACAGGGCCGTCGCCCAGCGCGAGGAGTACGACACCAAGGAACGGGACCTGGGCCGTGAGGACGACGAGCAGCGTGGATGCCTGAGCGCCCTCCAGGGGCAGATGGACCTGCTGGTTCGCGACCATGGGGACGAGGCCAACCGCGCCCTCAGGCTGGGACAGGCGCAGGCGGAACTGACGGCGGCCGACGCCGGCCTCCGGTCAACCCGCGCCGCCATCGAGCGTCTCGAACCCGACCACCTGAAGGCCGACGTGGAACGCCTGCAGCGGGTCCGGACGGAGCAGTCCAACCTGCTGGCACAGTCCCGTGAGCGGGCGGCTGCGGCCCGGGGAACGCTCACCGCCGACGGCGTCAGCGACCCGGCGGCCGACCTCTCCTCGGCGACGCGCCAACTCGAGCAGGCCCGCCAATGGGCCACGGAACAACACCGTCACGCCTCGGCCATCGCACTGCTCGACCAACTGTTCCAGGAGGAGCAGCGCCACCTCTCGACGCAGTTCACCCGCCCGCTGGCCGAGCGCCTCAACGGCTACCTGCGCTGCCTGTTCGGGCCCCGGGCCGAGGCGCAGGTGGACCTACACCAGGGCGAGTTCCAGGGCCTGCGGTTGCTGCGGCCGGAAGAGGGACCGGCGCCCCTGCCCTTCGACGTGCTGAGCGGCGGCGCCCGCGAGCAGGTGGCTGCGGCCTTGCGTCTGGCCGTCGCCGAATTGCTGGCCTCCGGGGGGGATGGGTGCCTGCCGGTGGTCTTCGACGATGCCTTCGCCTTCTCCGACTCGAACCGCGTCCGCGGGATGCACCGGATGCTCGACCTGGCAGCGCGTCATGGGCTGCAGATCCTGGTGATGACCTGCCATCCGACCCACTACACCGGCCTCGGTGCCCGACAAATCCTCCTCACCCGCGTCCTCGGGGCACCGGTTCCGACGCCCGCGGACCCAGCCGGGGGCCTCCGGGCCAGCCCGGTGGATCCTGAAGAACCCGAAGCTTTCGAAAAACCCCGAGCCCCAAGATCGATCGCCGAGCCACCGCCCGCCGGGTTCGACCACCCAGCGGGCGCCAACGAAACCGACCGACCGGCGCCCGCCCCGGTGCGCGCATCGGTCGCAGGCCCTGCCATCGGCCTCAGCGATGGCGTCACCGCCGAGCCAGCCGTGGCGACGTCCTCGACAACCATCCAGCCTGCGATGTCATCTGCAAACGAGGCCCGATTGCTGGAGGTGCTGGCAGCCCGCGGCGGCTCCAGCGGCAACCAGACCCTGCGCAACGCCCTCGGATGGTCCGAGGCCGACTACGACGCCGTGAAGTCGAGCCTCGTGGCCCGCGGCCACCTCATCCCCGGCCGCGGTCGCGGCGGCAGCGTGGCGCTCAGGGCGGCGTGAGAGGGGTGCGGAGCCGCAGCCCCGCTGAACCTCCTGCCATGAAAAAGCCCCGGACGACCGCGGTTGCGGGCCTCCGGGGCTCGAGTTCAACCAGATGCATCAGGCGGCGAAGAAGATGATCTCCTTGCCGAGAATCACCTTCGCCACGCGCTCATACGAAGCCACCCGGCCGCCGACGGTCTTGCGGTTGCCCGGTCCGAGACACTCGATCCGATCCATGCGGAAGGCCCTCAAGCACTCACGGTCCTGAATGGCAACATCAGCGATGAGCGTGGAGCCGCGGTACTCCTGACACCGGCCGGTCACGACCAACGGGCGGGCCTCAAGAACCTGACGGTTGATACGCGACCGGATGAGAACCCAATCGCCCTGAGCGAGGGCCTTCAACAAGAACTCCGTGTTGGAGGCTTGGCAGGTTGATTCCACGAGATAATCCCGAAAATCGGTCTTGGGGATGGCGATGAGCTTGAGCCCTTCGGGGCTCGCCTCGATCTCACGATCCCATCCACGAAGGATGGAGACGTAACGGCGCACGGTCCGCGGATGCACCTCCAAGATGGAGGCCAAATCGCGGGTCTTAACGACTCTGGAAACGTTGGATTGGAGGTGCTGGTCGAGTTTGGACAAACGGAGGATTGCTTGCATGTGTCGGAGGAAGCGGCGACTGGGACGCCATGATCGAGGGGAGGTCCTGTTCACCCCCGAATCAAACCGAACCTGTCGCGAACTCCGAAGACAAGCTACCTCACCAGAATCGTCGCGACAAGTTGATTTGTGATTTTTTTTTGATTCCGTCGAATTTCAGCGAACTCAAGCCAGCATCTCCCAACGCCAACGAGCTTGCCTCCACCCCTTCAAAGCCCGAATGAAACCGAGGCCTAGCCGTTCGGTCTTGACCGCCGACCGCCTCCGATCCACCAGGGACAGGATGCCAGGTGACGGATAACCTGATGGTCAACAGTGATGACCGCGTGCCCCTCAAGTTCCTCGGGCTCAGATGTCCCCTTCGCCCCCGGGCACTACTGCTTGATGGTGCTTGGAAGCGTCTGGCCATGCTTCGATTTCAAGTCATGATTCATTTGTGACAGCGTACGGTTTTCAATCCTCAGCTGATGAATCATTTCCATCAATTGTTTGTTCTCCGTCTTCAATCGATGGTTGTCCCGCCTGAGTCTATTTAGAACAAATCGCCTCAGTCGAAATGATATAGTCGATTCCGATCCGAATAGAATGTCGTCCTCGGAATCGAACTCGAACTCAGGGTCAATCCGTGACGGCTTGAGAGAGCGCCTCAAGTCGCTGGGAGTGGAAGACCGTTCCCAGACATCGCTGATAGACGCCACCCAGCGTCTCACCAGATCGGCTGGCAGGTCTTCTTCAGAATCATGTTCGTCGATTGCCTTGATGCTCGCTGGCGGAATCAGCGGATTGGTTTTAGGTTTTGTTTCTAAAATTGGATCAATCGATGCGTCGGATAAGAAAGGTTCTCCTAAATAATCCGTCGTTTGAATTAATGAAGGCAACTCTGTGGCATGACGGCCGACTTGCTGATGAATTTCTATACCGCGTTGGACCAGATCGTCTGGCACCGCTTGCAACCATGATTCGGACATGGCTTTATACTCGTGCCATAATTCCGCAGCTCGTTGGTAACCTTCTTCGGTGACTCTTGCCCTTTTGGTGCGTCCACGCCACGGTCCAATTTGAATCAGGCCCGTATTTCCAACTCCTTGAGAGAGGTGCTTGATGCAGCGTGAAAAGACCGATGCATGGATCCGATGGGAGTGCACCAACTGCCGATTGATCTCGGAAAACTCACACCACCCAATTTCGTTGGACACCGGATTTGGTTGGGACGTTTCTAAACAAGTTTGCTGGGCAATGCCCTCACTCAACTGCAACGCGAGGATCACCAAGATATCCGCTTCGTGAAGAGTCAACTGGTGTCGCGTCGCCAACTCCTCGCAGGGATACGACAATTGTCGACCTATCCGGAGCAGCAACATGAGCAAATCCAAAACCGACGTTTGAGAAAACTTGTCATGAGCTATGATTGAGTCAGTATCAGAAAACTCTTCAGAGAACCTACCACTTCTCAAAAAATTCCTCGATCGAAGTTTTCGACGAAGGTTCAACAAAATATATTTGTGGATTGAGAGATGATTTGATTGATCTTTTGAATTACACCCCAAAAGCCATTTTGAGCTGACCTTTCTGACGCTTTCCAACAAACGATTCCAACGTTTTATCCCTTCGATACTGAAAATGATTCCCGAGGTCTCTCGGGGATCTTCCAACCACCTTTGATCAGCACAGAGAGCTCTTATCCTTCGATGGACCGTTGCGATGGATATTCCCAACTCTTGTTGCAACATTGATGGCGTAATCCCTGCAGAATTCTCCCGGCTTGCAGCATTCACCGCCAGCAAGAATTCGAATTCCTCGGTGGTTAGTTCCACCCCAGGCAACGCCAAGACACCATCGTCCAACCCGATCAGAATCTCGCGCCGCGCCTCGAACAGGCTGACCAGAAATCCCACGCGTGGCGAGTAGGGCAGCGGTTCCAAGAATCTCAAAAAGCCGCTGCTGAGGGGTGTCTTCGCGGTTTGCATTTGCGGCAACCTACTTGGCAGCAGGTCTCGAATCAACTCCTTCTCAAATCACGCTCAACAGGCAATCGTCAGGCAACGCTGTCGTCCACTGAGCATGCTGAAACTCTCCCTCGGACCTTGGGTTCGAAATTTTCAAGGTTGACAATTCTCAGCCGAACTCAACGGGTTCCGTTGAACCGATGGCAATCCTCGATTCCTCGGGTTTTGGGTCGATGCGCTGATGTCCTGACCGAGGCTCGCGAGGCAGGTCGCACGTTCACCCGACTCCATCCGCTCGAGGCGGAACAACCGAAGCCCGGAGGCATTGAGATGGTCTGCCAGCAGCCCCTAAGGACAAAGATTGTCCACTCGTCCGCATAGGCTGCTCGCATGTTCAAGAGCGATTGCTTTGATCTGGATCAGATCCGGGTGCCAACCCCGGCCACCACCACTCCGAACGCCAACACGGCCAACACAGCCCCGGCATCGGCACCGACGTTGACGGCCCCATTGGACGGCCTTCTGACGGCCGCGGGCCTCGTCATCACCAAGGAGGTCATCCTTCCGGGTCGCGCGGCCCGGTATGGCCGATTGCCGGCAGGTCTACATCCGGCGATCGCGGACTACCTGAAGACCTCGGCACCGAACGGGATCTATTCCCACCAGGCGCTGGCGCTGAAGAAGTTCATCGCCGGCGAAGACCTCGTCCTCGGCACTTCGACGGCCTCCGGCAAGAGCCTGATCTTCGGCGCGGCAGCAGCCCAGACTCTGCTCGACAACCCGGGAAGCAAGGTGCTGGCCTGCTACCCGATGAAAGCCCTCGCCAACGATCAGGAGCGTAAGTGGTTGGCCCTGGGCAACGCACTGAACCTCAAGGTTGGAGTCATCCACGGCGGGGTGGCCACGGCGGATCGCCTCGGCCTGCTGGAGCGCAGCGACGTGGTTCTTTGCACTCCCGATGTCCTGCAAAGCTGGATGCTGGGAGCTTTGCCCAAGACGCGGCAGGCCATGTCCCAGGTGCGTATGGTGATCCTCGACGAGATGGCTTCCTACAATGGCATTTTCGCCTCGAATGCCGCCTACCTCTTCCGACGGTTGGCAGCCCATCTGGGTCATCGGGGTCATGTGCGTTGGATCACGGCCACGGCCACGATCGGCAATCCTGTGGAGTTCGCCCGCAGCCTGACGGCACGGGACCTCACCTTCATCGGACCGAACGACGACGGATCGCCTGCCGAACCCAAGCGGGTGCTGCTGGTCCAAGAGAACCGCTCCGGAGCGCTGGGCCTCATCAAGGCCTTGAAGACCTCGTACACCGGCACGGTCCTGGCCTTCGCCGATGCGCGCAAGGGGGCCGAGGACCTGAGCCGGTTGGTCGAAGTTGCCGAACCCGGTTCGACGGTCGCAGGCCGCGCCTTCCTGCCGTTCCGGGCCGGGTTGGAAGACGCCGATCGCCACGTCATCCAGCAGGCGCTGGCATCGGGCGAATTGTGCGGGTTGATCTCCACCTCTGCCCTGGAGGTCGGCGTGGACCTTCCGAACGTGGACCTGGTCCTGCTGCTGAACGTGCCCCATTCCGTCCAGAGCACGCTCCAGCGGATCGGCCGGATCCGAGGCGGCACCCGCGGTACCGTGCTGATCTTCGACAGCGACCGCCTCGTCCATCGCATGGGACTGCGTGCATTCCTGGCGCGCCCGGCCGAAGCCAACAGCATCTACACCGACAACGCCCATGTGATGTACGCCAACGCGTTGTGCGCCGCCCGCGAACTGCAGGAGACCGGAGGCACTGTCGAGACCTTGCGGGCGATTCCTGGCTGGGGAACCGGGTTCTTGGACATGGTGGCCAACGAGTTGAACCCGACGGCATCGATCCCAGACCACCTCTTCGCGATCAAGCAGCGGGTCGCCAACCGGTTGCCCAACCATGAGTTCCCGCTCCGCGGCGCTGTCGAGCCCAACTACCAGGTGGTGCTTGAAGGCGGCCTGCAGCGGGTTGGCACCCTGACCCTCGCCCAGCGCCTGCGCGAAGCGGGGCCGGGCATGGTCTACGGATATGCCGGACGATCCTATCGGGTGGTTGGCGCCAAGGATGCCTCCATCACGGTCCGACCGGAACGCAACCGATTCGCCAAGACTTCGGCGAACCTCCAAACGATGGCCTTCCCGAAATGGACCGGCCCGGTTTGGAGCGATCCCTCGACCGAAGGCACAGAGTTTGTCGCGCTGAGCGACATGCAGATCTCCGAGCGCTGCATGGGGTTCTCCGAGACGGTCGGCAAAACCACCACTTCGGTCCTTTATGGACCCGGTTCCCCGTACAGCCAACGCCCATTGACCCGGGTGTTTCCGACCACGGGGGTTGTCATCGGGTCCGGACGGCCCATGCCCGAGGCGGCTGGCGAGTTCATCGTCCGTGCCTATGCCCAGATGGAAGGAATCCACGTCCGCGACCTCGGCACCGGCCCCGCCCACAGCCAAAACGGCCCGCGGGGCGGTGGCCAGATCCGGGGACTCGCCATCTTCGACGCCTGCCCGGGCGGGCTCGACCTCACGCGCAAACTCGCCGAACGCTTCGCGACCTACGTCGCCGAGGCCGCACGCCTCGCGGAACTCGAAGGACCGGATGCCGCCGCCGCGTGTGACGCCCTCCGGGACCTCTCCCGCCTGGCGGCCGGATTCCGACCGGCAGCGGCTTTGGCGGCGCCCTCGTCGACTGCGGTTCCAACCGCCACCGAGGACGGTTGGATCACGGGCCTGATCGCACCCGGAGCCACCGGTTTGATGGGCAACGACGAGGTGTCCATCCTTGATCTGACCTACGCCCGTGATGGGGTGCGGTATCGCCTTCAGCACCCCAGCCCCACGGTCCGCTGGCTCGTCCCGGTCGCCCAGGTTCAGCCCATCCCCGGTGGCAAGACCTGCCGCTACCATGCCGACACCGGCGACGTGCAAGTGGAGGGGTGAATTTGTCGTCGATTGACCATCTCAGTCGTCAACGATTTTGCCTGCGACGCCGGCGCTCGCTTCAAAGCCCAAGACGGCGTGAACCCATCGCGGTTGACACACCGACTATCATCAGCTTCCGACTCGAGTACCCCACCCAATGGCAACCCGTTCGCGGCGACGACAAACTTTGAAACCTCCGCTCCGGGAGTGGTTACCCAAGCTCCAGATCGGTCGCGCCTATCGGCCTGACTATGGGACGCATCATGCCGTGATCCCCCCCGAGGTCGTCCGTGAATGGATCGTTGGGATCAAGGCGATGGAAACCCTTTCCGTCATCTGCCTCCTCAGCGAACGCGAACTGGAATGGTATTCCCACCTTCCGGGTGGACTTCTGGCAACGTATCGGGCCGCAGGCCTTGACGCGGTCTGCATCCCTGTACCGATGGATCCCGGAGTGCTGGATGCCGAAGACCTCAAACAACTGGAAGAAGCGTTCATCCGGCTTCCCAAACCGGTGGTCATCCACTGCCACGCCGGTTTGGTTCGAAGCGGCGCTGCCGTCGCCCATCTGGTCGCGAACCAGGATCGACTGATCACCGATACGCCGCCATCGATGGATGCCAACATCCTGCGTCTCATCCGCAACTCGAGGAGGGAACACTCCATAGGGTGCGCTTTGAGATCCGGCGGTTATGGTCTCGCCGATTACGGGCTCCTCGCCCACCGTTTGAATTGCGTACCTGACACGATCCTCGGCAAGTATCTGGATGAAGTCGATGGGGTGCGTCGATCACACGAATCCTGCATTTCCTGCAGTCTCAAGTTTCTGGCGTTTTGTCAGATCTTCTCCAACCAGC